>SDBU01007570.1_pt1 | contig 12485 bp, 27 predicted proteins | sample 2277071 | NCBI WGS metagenome assembly SDBU01 (sample SAMN10397929, study PRJNA504765) | marine sediment metagenome | isolation source: marine sediment core GS08_GC12, 126 cmbsf | place: Arctic Ocean: Gakkel Ridge, Loki's castle | collected 2008
TGCAGCACCATAATCCGGATCAGTGAGAGGAGATAGTTATGGCCAAAGGTGGAGACGACATCAGTAAATTCCCCAAGGATGCGATCCCTGCCCTCGTACGGAAGCTGAACGCTGAGGCCGACCACGCTCTAGCGGAGACGAAGATCGCCGAGGCTCAGGCCATTGCGGCCGAAATCGGCCAGCGTGATCTGGAGCGGAAAGAGGTCGACTACCTGGCGGGTAACAAGTTCCACAAGGTGTACGCCTTTAATGATACGGTGTCTTCCTCATCGGTAGGGGCCTGTATTTCCCAGCTAAATATCTGGGCGAGGACCCCCGGCCCGAAGTGTGATATCGAAATCATCTTCAACTCGCCGGGCGGCGGGGTGATCGACGGCATGGCACTATACGATTATTTCCAGACACTCAGGCGGGCGGGCCACAAGCTGACCACGGTGACCTTCGGCATGGCCGCTTCCATGGCGGGCATCCTCCTGCAGGCGGGTGACGTTAGAGTAATCGGGGCTGAGTCGTACGTCCTGATTCACGAGATCAGCACTATGGCTGTTGGTAAGATTGGTGAGCTCGAAGATGTGGTTGAATTTACTAAGAAGATTCAAAATCGTGTGCTTAAGATTTTCGCTGAACGGTCGCACAAGCCGGTGAGTTATTTCGAAAAGCATTGGAGGCGGCAAGATTGGTGGTTAGACTCCGCCGAATGTCTAAAGTTGGGTATCGTAGACGAAGTTAGGTAGGCTAATAATGGAAGCATCTCGTCATTGTGGTCAGTGTGGACGAACGACGGTTGAGGCGCTGTCGGGCTCTTGTTCAACCTGTGGGCCGTCAGTTGGAGCGCAAGCATTGGCGGCCTTACGAAGAATGCAGGATCAGGATTGGGAAAGTTGGAGCCCTAAGCAACGGAAGAAAGCTCGTCAGAACGGAGAGTTTTACGGCGAGGACAGGTTGAAATTATTTGAGACGAAAGGGAAAGACTGATGGACGAGCGAGACCTGGAGAGCTTGCTGCTAAACGCGCTACCAGGCAAGCCCTCAAACGAAAACTCGATAGTGGAAGTCGAGACGTTTTTCGACGCTGGGCTGATCGACCCCGGAGCCGCGCCGCGCGACTTCTCCGAGCCCTACTACGGTGTGGTCGTGACGATGAGCGACGGGGAAGTCTTCCAGCTGACGATACGCCAGCATAGCGAGGCGCGTCCCGAGGAGGACGAGGAGGAAGGTGGTTTGTGAAAATCTTCAACAAGGTCGTCGGGTGTCCGGAGGCGCTCTTCCATTGCACACACAGATATGGCACCCGCATACGACAGGGTAAGGCCCCAGCCTCTGGAGGTGGTTGCGAGCATATCTCGTCGGTGAACGTCTATGAGAAACGCAAGTATTGCTGCAAATGTGGCTGGAGGTCTGGGTGGATCGGTGCAACCATGAGTTCATCGGGCCTGATAAACTAAGAAATGAGTGCGATTCTGAGTCCGTGTGGCCGGTATCGGTATAGCCTCACCCGCACGTTCTTCACGGGAAGGGGTAGGGTGTTGTTTGTCATGCTAAACCCGAGTACGGCGGACGCCGAGATTGACGACCCTACGATTCGGCGCTGCATCGGTTTTGCCCGTCGGTGGGGGTTTCAAGAGCTAGCAGTCGCTAATCTGTTTGCTTGGCGGGCGACGGACCCGCGAGAGCTAAGACAAGCGGTTGATCCCGTAGGGCCAGAGAATGACCGGCACTTGATGAGGCTGTCGGGCTGTGCGGATGCTGTGATTGCTGCTTGGGGAGCGCGGGGTAATTATCATAATCGCGCTGCGGAAGTCTTGGGCCTATTGGAGGGTGCTATTGAGCATCTTGGGCTAACCAAGCAGGGTCATCCGAAACACCCGCTCTATCTACGCGCTGATGTGGGTAGAGAGGTTTACCCATGATAGCTATCTATGAACAGGAGGAGACGGAGTTGTTTAAGACAATTAAGTGGTGGTTGCGGCCCTCGACGCTTCGTGAACGGTTGTGGTGGCCAATACGGAAACGCCTACACCGACGCAAACAATATCGTATCGAGCGGGATTACTGGAAGGCCAAGTTTTGGGAATTAGAGAATTGGCGGGAGAAGGAATGAGCTCACATTGGGATTATGGACCGGATAAGACGAAGGCCGAGCGTCGCGAGCGCGGCAAGGAAAAGAAGCGTGAGCGCATGGACGCTGGGAAAAAGGTGAAATTGTTGAATGAACTAGCTATGAAACGTGCTGGCGTGCCCCAACGGCGCCCCGACACCAAGGAAGGAAAGGCCGATGAGTAAGCCACTGACAGAGAGGGAACTAGGGTCTTTTTCGCGTGGGACTACTGTAGGGGGCGGGGGCGTCGCGGAAAGGCAATCTATTGTGGCCACCATTGACGTCCGCGACGAGCGCATCCGACGGCTTGAATGGTTGGTGGGGGAAATGAAGGAGCAGCTTTTTGTGTCTGCCATACCTATCCCACCAAAAATCCTGGAACTACATGATCCCTTGGCTCAAATCAACCTTCAATACCACCAGAAAACCGCAACTGAGGTTCGTGCCCTGGTACCTGAAGACGCGCCGGAAGTGACGAAATGAGAGAGCGGCAAGAGAAGCGGCCAAGACGAAGTAAGGGTCCCACGGCCCGAGCCGGTGGTGTGATTGTCGTTGAAGATTTTGGCAGCAACCTCGAGGCTGCGCTGAAAGAGTTCAAGCGGACGGCTGCAGCGAACCAAGCCGAGGCTCGCCGGCGCCAGACGTTCATACCCAAGCCCACTCGTGGCGCGCGCAAGCGCCGAGGCAGGCAGTTGGAGATACGTCGGATTGCCCTAGGCCTCGAGCGGAGGTTCTAAGTGCCGCACTTATCGTACGGTTGGCCCAAGGAATGTAGTTCGATCTTTAACTGGCTGTTGTGTTCGTGGGACTTCTGGAGAAGCGAGTTCAAACCGAATCGGGAGTGGGGGTACCGGGTGCTGGGGGTAGTGGTGTCGAATTACCGACAGGAGTAAGAGTGTGCCGTGGTGGTGCCTAGGCTGCGGCCGGCAAATGGGCAGCCCGATTTGCAAAAAGAAATGTCGAGAAGCCGTTGATAATGGTGTACTTCGTGGTATGATAGGGGCTGAGAGATGACCGAGGCTTGACGGGTTCATAGTCTTCGAGGTTGACCCAGACCGGCCCGAGGCCGAGGACATGGCAGAGAGAGCAGCTTGGTTCAACACCAAGCGAGAGAAGGAGAGAAGAGTATGATTTTTCTTATAGCCGCAGGGATTCTTTGGCTGAGCACTGGCTACCTAAGCAGTGCATTCTACTTCGCTTCCCTGCAACGGACGTTCCCCACCGTGGCTGAAGAGTCACGTGGTTTTGATAAGTGTGTGGCAACCGCGTTAGTCTTTCTGGGCCTGTTAGGGGTGCTAGGAAGCTTTGGATCTGCCGCATTTTGGGGCGTGACAAACAACCGAAAGACATATCACGGCTTCGATTTCGGCTGGCCGGTAAGATAAAAACATAAGAGCGAGAGAAGGAGGGAGCAAGATGGGCAAGTTCATAGCAGGATTCGGAGCGCTGTTCGTTATCGTGATAGCGCTTAACATCGCCCTCATCGTGGGCGCCGCCTTCCTAATCAAGGCGCTGGTGTTCTAATGGGATACTACATTGATCCCCCCGAGGGCACCAAAGAGGAGTGGCTGAACTTCCACGGCGTGGAGGTAGCCGGTGACCTGAGGTGGGGCCACCCACCCGACACGGTTCTGGTTTGCTTGGTGGACAACGGGCCGTTCACAGCGGCCGGCATCTGCTACAATGGGGCAGAGTTCAACGAGTTCCGAGCGCTTGACCCTACGCACGAGGAGATCGCTGAGTCGACTGCTCGGGCCGAGAAGCAGGGCATCAACGCGTTCAATCTCGACACCGGAGACCAGCGGCCGCGGACATGGTACGCTGTGCCTCGCAGTGACATCATCGAAGTTTGCCCACGGGTGGAAGAGAGGCTAGCATGATAGAAGACATTGCAAAGCTTATGGGGGTCGGCGTCCTCATACTGGCCGGAGTGTTCGCTGTAGTGGCTGGAGTGGCTGGCCTAGTAGCTCTGTCCGGGCTGATAGTCTGGGCGCTATGGAATGCGCTTGTGCCGGCCATATTCGACGGGCCGAGCATAACGTACGTGCAGGGCGTGCTAGTGAGCGTGGCGCTGAGCGTGCTTGGCTCCGTGCTCGGAAGGCGCTAGTATGAACTGGCTAAGCCGGCTGTTCAACCCCGACGCCTACGACCAGGGCCATCGGGACGGGTACCAAGAGGGGTACAAGGAGGGCCAGGCGTGGGGCCACGACCACGGCGCGTGCGAGCATACTCATCCATTTGACGACGCTTTGAAGGCCTTTGGATTTGCGATCACCGTATGCGTTCATTGCGGTCGGTCCTTTGACCCGTGGATTGTAAATGGGGATGTGGCGCGGCATACCGATCTCCCGATAGGAAGTTTAGTAGCCGATTACTGTATTAGTTGCGGCTACCCAGATTGTGATTGAAGTAGCTTAAGGAAAACGAATGAACATCTTCGAGACCGAGAACGAGTTCGGTAAGGGCGTCGTCAAGTCGTGGGCATCTATCCTCGACGACAACACGCGCGAGGCGGCCGAGAAGGTATCCCGAGTTCCGGTAGTGGACGGCCACGTGGCCCTGATGCCCGATGCACACTTCGGCTACGGCCCGCCCGTTGGCACGGTCATGCGCACCAAGAACGCCATAATCCCCTACGCCGTGGGCGTGGACATCGGCTGCGGTATGATTGCTGTCGAAACTAATCTCGAGCGGGGGGATTTCAAGGGTCTGGAGGGTAGGATACTCGGAGCCATTCGGGACGCCATTCCGTCAGGTGTCGGCAAGGGACATGATCAGGCGATGGGGGCTGGTGACCGGTTTCTGGGCAGGTTTGGCCCGCCGCCTGGGCTGAACAACGTGCCCGTTATGGTGGCGGCGCAGCAGAAGCGGCATACCGGACCTAACCATGTCAAGATGGAGCTCCTGTCGAAGATAAGCAAACAGTTTGCCACGCTCGGCGCCGGCAACCACTTCGTGGAGGTCTGCGAGACCACGGATGGCCGGGTGTGGTTCGTGCTCCACTCGGGCTCGCGGGGCGTGGGTAACGTACTTGCAACGGCACACGCTAAGCGGGCGAAGGAATTCATGGCCGCCACGTTCGAGCCGAACCATATCGAAGACAAAGATTTCGCGTGGTTTGCTAGCGGGACTGAGCATTTCGATGCGTACATCGCCGACATGCTGTGGGCCCAGGAGTACGCTATGGCGAGTCGTGAGGCCATGATGAATGAGCTCCAGGGCCAGATCGCGCTGACGCTGGACAAGCCGGTTGATGTGGTAACCACCATCAACTGCCACCACAACTACGCCGAGGAGGTCGAGCCCGGTGTCTGGTTGACGCGCAAGGGTGCCATCAACGCTGAGGAAGGCACGATGGGCGTGATCCCGGGCAGTATGGGGGCGGCTACCTACATCGTCAAAGGCAAGGGATGCGCAGAGGCGCTCAATACTGCGCCGCACGGTGCGGGTAGGGTGTGGTCTCGGGGCGCCGCCAGACGGGAGTTGAACCTGGATGAGTTCAAGGCGCAGATGGCTGACAAGACCTGGCAGGACCGGGACGCCGATCAGCTGATCGACGAAGCGCCGGGCGCATACAAGCCGATCGAGATGGTGATGGAAGATTCACGTGACCTCGTCGCCCCGCAGGTGAAGCTGTCGCAATTCATTAGCTATAAGGGGCTGTGATATGATCACCTATGGCTTTCGGCGGTACACAATCTGCACGGATGTTGGCTTTGCTCAATACGACAATAAGACAGAGTGTCTAACCTGCCATTACGATGTGTGCATCGAGGGGTACGCACCCTACTGCACCACACGAAGGCATCGCAAGGGGTGCCCGTTGGGCTCGGCGTTCAAGGAGTTGGTTCAGAAGTTGAAGGGGCTCCGATGACTAGGAGCGAAGAGTCTGTGATGGATAAGTATGATAGATGGCCCCGTTCGTTTGTGTTAATGCGTGACGAAGATGAGACCGGAGTATCTGGTACGGGAGTTGTGGCAGGTGGGGTACTTTTTCCTGATGGTGTCGTTGCCCTTAGGTGGTACAGTGATTGGCCGACAAGTGTGGTTTTTCACGACCGGGGGATGGAAGCTGTAGAGGCTGTTCATGGGCATAACGGAAAAACGCATATCGTTTTTGAGGTAGAATCCGGAAAGTAAACTGCGATTTTTGGAGGGATTGAAATGGGACAGATAGGAGCACCGCTAAAGGTTGTGGAGATACCTAGGCCGGAGGTTGCGCCGACGTACACCCCGCCCGCGCGCACGCCGGAGGCCGAGCCCATCCCCATGGAACCGATCTCGGTGCCGGAGAAGGTTCCGGTTAGGGTGCCGGCCAAGGTTCCGGAGAAAGAGCCGGCCCTAGTATGAGTAAACAATGCAGATGGCTACACGATTGGGGCGTGTGGGGGTTCGTCGAAGTCGAAAACAGACACACATATATTGGGGCGGTCATAAAGCAATGGCGCACGTGTACCCGCTGTGAATATTCTCAGATGAAGTTTGTTGAGGTGCGAGCATGAGTGTAATATCTGTTTATCGGGTGTTTTACTGGGACACGAAGCGCCTCACCGGCCAGACCGGGTACGCCTGGGAGACAAAGGAAGATCAGGCCCGGTGCATTGAGGACGCGTTGTCGCATTTGGTCACGATGTCAAGGGTGGGTCCACCCCCACTGACACCGCGCACTAAGGACCAGGAACAGCGGGATGCCCGGAATCATATCTCGCGCCAGGACTGCCTCTGTGGTATCCATGGGTATTTCTCACCCAATTATCTCGTCCTTATGACAGCTACCGCCGCCTGGATGACGCCCTTAGAACACAGGAGTGGCGTGGTGTATGCCCGAGTCAGGCTTAGTGGGCTCGTGGATATCCACAGCATGGGCGCTCGGGGCGAGTACGGGCTGATCGAAGAAGCATGGTGCGATGATGATGCCGTCGCTGAAGCTGTCGCTAAGCAGTATGGCATACCGGTCAATCAGTCCAAGTTCACGAAGCAGCCTCGCACCGACCCACTCATCGATAAAGACGCTAAGATTCTGAAGTTGTCATCCCTATTCACCGGCATGCTTGAGGCGGTGGGGGTGAAGAGTTCAGTTGGCCCCATCATCAACATCCCCACGCAGAAGATGGGTTGGCCGCCAGCAATATCGTCGGTCAGGTTCGGCCCGAGCAATCTGCCTCTGCCTGGGTCCCCCACTGCCCGCCAGCGTATGACTTTGGCGTATGGCGCCACACCACCACCAATTAACCCCTTCGGTGCACCGGCGCCGACTCCGAGCGCGGCTCCAGGGAATTCGCCATGCCAATGCGGAATATGCGCGAGGGTGGCGGCGAGGTCATCCCGCACGTCATTGTGCCCGGCTCTATTGGGCGGTAGTTGCTTGTGCGGAGCACACGGGCCCAGTGGTCGGGGCGTGCTAGGCTCGTGGCAGTGTTTGGTGTGCGGTACATACGAGCGTTACTCCAGTGACCACGTGCGGTGCAGCGGGGCACCACCGAAGATCACGCTGAAACCGATTGGTATCGACAAAAAGCCTGGGATCATAACCCGGCTCAAGAGGAAGCTAGGGATATGAGGAACTGGCAGTGCCGACTTGGCTTCCACTGTAATCACGCGATGGATAAGGATACCGTCAGGCGTGCTACGCATCATGGGCGGTCCCATGAGTACGTGACGATCTTTCAGGTGGGGTGCTGTCGATGCGATCGAGTCGACTTCGGCGAGGGCACAAATTATGGGTGGGGAAACTATAGGGAAGAAGGAGAAGATAGATGAAGATTCAGACGCCACTGTTACTCGATGGGTACAAGTTGGGACACGTGTTCCAGTATTCGCCTGACACGACCCTGGTCTACTCGAACTTGACGGCACGCTCGTCGCGCACGGGCATCAAGGAAGTTGTCGCGTTCGGGTTTCAGTACTTCGTTGAGGAGTACCTGATTAGGCAGTTCAAGGAGACCTTCTTTGACAGGCCTAAGGCCGAGGTCCTAGCAGAATACCAGCGGCGCGTCGACAACTACCTCGGCCCAGGCGCCGTGACGATCGACCACATAGCGAAACTATGGGACCTGCAATACCTGCCACTTGTTATCAAGGCGGTGCCGGAAGGCACGTCTGTCCCGCTGAGGGTGCCTATGCTCACCATCCGCAACACCATACCGGAGTTCTTCTGGCTTACCAACATGCTGGAGACGCTGATGTCGAGCGTGGTGTGGCACCCGTGCACGTCGGCGACGACGGCGCTGGCGTATCGCAAGACGTTCGAGAGGTACGCCAAGGTGACCGGCGGGCCAATGGACTTCGTGCCCTGGCAGGGCCACGACTTCAGCTTCCGCGGCCTCACCGGCCCAGAGACGGCGGCCCTGTCCGGCGCAGCGCACCTGCTGTCGTTCACGGGCACCGACACGGTGCCGGCTATCGACCTGCTCGAGGAGTATTACGGGGCCAACTCGGACAAGGAGCTGGTGGGGGGCAGCGTGCCGGCGACCGAGCACTCGGTTATGTGTATGGGCATGCAGGACGACGAGAAGGAGACCTTCAAGCGCCTGCTGACTGAGACCTACCCGTCTGGCCCGCTGTCGGTGGTGTCGGACACGTGGGACTTCTGGAAGGTTCTGACAGAGTACCTGCCGCAACTCAAGGCCGAGATCATGGCGCGCGACGGCAAGCTCATCGTGCGGCCGGACTCAGGCGACCCGACAAAGATCATTTGCGGGGATCTGGGGAGCCATACCGAGGCTGAGCAGATGGGTGCTATCGCCGTTCTGTGGGAAATATTCGGCGGCAAGGTGAACGATAAAGGTTACAAGGAGCTGGATCCGCACATCGGTTTAATATATGGCGAGGCTATAACACACGATAGGCAAGCTGACATTCTTTGTAGGCTTGCCGCTAAGGGGTTTGCGTCAACCAACGTCGTGTTCGGCATCGGGTCGTACACCTACCAGTACGTTACGCGCGACACCTATGGGTTTGCTATTAAGTCGACGTTCGGCGCGACATTGTCGCGCGGCAACCTGCCGATCTTCAAGGACCCGGCCACGGACTCCGGGCCCAAGAAGAGCGCTAAGGGGCTACTGCGGGTGGACAAGGGAGTCGATGGTAAGCTGTACGTCACCGAGGACGTGGATTGGAATGACGAGATCGGCGGCGAGCTGCAGATCATCTTCCGGGACGGCCACGCGTACAACGTACAGACCCTGGCCGAAATCAGGGAAAGGATTGAGGCACAGCTGTGAAGATACAGGTAGTCAACGGCCCGTTCATCGGGTACACGCCGTTCATCTTCCCGGATGGACAGCGCCACACCACGCTGGAAGCGGACGTGGCTTGGTCTGAGGTTGTGATCACGACCAGCCTTTGTAGCGCCGACGACCTGTTCGACCTACTCCTGGTGAATGACATCCTGCGCCACAACCATAACGCTGTCCACCTGCAGGTTGAATACCTGCTTGGCGGGCGCATGGATCGCAGGATTAACGATAGGCAGCCGGCCACGCTGGAAGTGGTGACTGAGATCATCAACACTGCTCGGTTCAAAAGTGTGAGCGTGCTAGACCCACACTCGTCGGCGTCATTGGACTTTATCGCCGAGTCCGAGGTACCCAGGTACGCCATGATCGAGTTCCGGGAGGCACTCAATGATTTCCAACCCGAAGACACCGTGATCGTCCAGCCGGACAAGGGGGCTAGGGCGCGTGTGTTGATGATGGCGCAGGGTTTGGGCTTTATGGTCACCTCATGCTCCAAGGAACGAGATCCGGTTACAGGCAAGCTGTCGCGGTTCAAGGTGAATAACCCAGGCGATGTCTATGGCAAGCGCTGCCTCATCGTCGATGACATCTGTGACGGTGGTGCCACCTTTGTGGCGCTGGCCCGCAAGTTGCGGGAAGCGGGCGCCATCGAAGTCAGCCTGTTCGTGACCCACGGCATTTTCTCTAAGGGTAAGGACCTGGAGGGCATCGACGCGATCTACACGACCGGCTCGTTCACGGGCAAGGTGCACCCGAAGCACGGCACCAGGATAGAGGAGTAGCCATGAAGCCGGCAACAGTGTGGATTTTCGGCGGGCGGGACGTCGGCAAGACAACAGTCGCCATGCACACTGCCGCAGAGCTGCGGTGGATGGGCGTGCCGACGGCGTTGACCTATGGTTCCGCCAAGCTGCGGGGCGAGCCCACGCCGATTGTGGATATGAGGATATTCGCAGGGTTCTTGCCGATGTTCACGCCACACAAGGCGGCGGAACTGTGCCGGGACTCACTCAACTTCCTCATCCTGCGGCGCAAGGACTACGCGTTTGCGTCGGTGGGGAAATATAGGGAGGAATGGATAGCCGCCGACGAGAAGTTGGAAGACACACTGCGCGCCGGCCACGTGGAGTACAAGTCCCTGCCCGGTGTGCGGGCCAGCACGCAATATCTTATCAAGAAAATCTGCGAGAGAGTGAAGTACGATAGGTGAGTAACGTAGCTCGGTTCTATTTTCTGTGGGGCGGGGTGTTCGCCCTGATGGTGACGGTTCGCGTGGTGTCTACTTGGGGGCCACCATGGTAAGAGGCAAACAGTGTGACCCAGTCAAGGCGGGAAATCTCAACCCTATAAATGGGCACCATGACTTCAAGTCCAGCGACAAAAAGAACGTGTGTCACACCTGTGGGTTCGGTGCGGATTCGTCTTGGCACGATTTGAGAGGAAAAAATGATTGTGGAAACTAAAGCTACACCGTTCGTGAAGTGGGCTGGTGGGAAGCGGAGTATCATCGGCGATCTGGTCGCAAGGTTGCCCCAAAGCTTTAACCACTATTGGGAGCCATTTACCGGTGGGTCGGCGTTGTTCTTTGAGACCACTGATCGGCTGGCCGTCGCCCACCTATCCGATAACAACTTCGATCTTGTCATCACTTACAACGTCATCAAGCGCGACCCTGAATCCCTCATCCGCCGGTTGAAGGAACACGCCGTGAAGCACAGTTCCGAGTATTATTACAAGGTTCGAGCACAACACGAATTGCAGGATCCCATCGAAATCGCGGCTCGACTCATCTACCTTAACAAAACTTGCTATAACGGCCTCTACCGCGTGAACAAGCGTGGGGAGTTCAATGTTCCCGTCGGCAGCTACAAGAACCCTGATGTTGTGACTGAGGATAATCTCAGGGCATGTAATAAGGCACTCGCTGGTACCACCATCGAATATCACGAGTTTGATACCATCACACCAAAGGCTGGGGATTTCGTCTACTTCGATCCGCCTTATCATGCAACTGTCGGCACCTCCTTCACCAACTATACCAAACTGGATTTCACAGAACAGGACCAAGCACGTCTACGCAACTTCACTCGTACACTAGGTAAAAGAAGTATCAAGGTAATGCTGTCGAACTCTGACACCCCGTTCATTCGCGACCTCTACAAGACCAAAGATTTCACTATAGAAACTATCCAAGCACCACGTATGATTAATTGTAAATCCGCTAAACGTGGCACCGTTAACGAAGTTTTGATAAGAAACTACTAAACCATGAAGCAAACAACAGGCGGAAGTCGAGCAAACTACACAGGCACTATCCTTCAAAGATTTATTGAGGCACGTCTGATTGAGCGTGGCTACAACCATGTTGAAAGTTCACAATTTCAGCCTAGCACTTACCTTCAACAACCTACTTATGCGCGCGAGTGGTACCTAGGTAAAGGTGTTTATGATAATGATACTCGCTGTGATTTTATTCTTTACCACCCACAGAAACATCCGGATTGTTTAGTGGTTGAAGCGAAGTGGCAACAGACAGGCGGCTCAATTGATGAGAAGTACGTCTATCTTGTTACTAATATTCAACGTCGCTTTACTTATAAAACAGTAGTTGTGTTGGACGGTGGTGGCTACAGACCTTGCGCTGAGAAGTGGTTGCGAGATCAAGTGTGTGATAATTTGGTAGCCGTTTACGATATGAGGCAGTTTCAGACATGGGCAAATAACGGGGGTATTTAGTGAGCCGCCAGCTGTTTCGGCTGGGGCTGGGTGTCGGGACTATAAAATAGCCGCGGAGTAGTGTATAATAAGGATGTGAGAAAAGAACAGCCCATCAATTCCGACGGCCAGGCCAGCATGTAGCCGCGCACGAGCGCAGTTTTGTGCCCGGGCCGGCCAAGTGTCGACACCGGGTTGTTTTTTGTCCAAGGGGCTGTAGCATAACGGGAATGCCCTACTCCTGCAAAGTAGAAAATGGGGGTTCGAATCCCTTCAGCTCCACCAGATTCGGTGTGGTCGACAGGTAAGACAACGGGTTGTTAACCCGTCTCAATGCAGGTTCGAGTCCTGCCGCCGAAGCCAAGCAGCGGTAAGCTAGAGGTAAACTACTGGGTTGCCAATCCGGTTTCGTGGGTTCGATTCCCGCTCGCTGCA
>SDBU01007571.1_pt1 | contig 12484 bp, 11 predicted proteins | sample 2277071 | NCBI WGS metagenome assembly SDBU01 (sample SAMN10397929, study PRJNA504765) | marine sediment metagenome | isolation source: marine sediment core GS08_GC12, 126 cmbsf | place: Arctic Ocean: Gakkel Ridge, Loki's castle | collected 2008
ACTGTGGTCCATATCAATGCCGGTGTCTCCGCCCTGGCATTGGTCGTGCTTTTGGGTCCACGTCGGGGTTTTCCGAAGGAGGCTATGGAGCCGGGCAATATCCCTCTGGTGGTAATTGGGGCGGCACTGCTCTGGTTTGGCTGGTTTGGCTTTAATGCTGGCAGTTCCATGGCTGCCGACGGTCTGGCTGCCAGCGCTTTTGTGGCTACTAATGCTTCGGCGGCCGCGGCGGCCTTCACCTGGATGATACTCAGCTGGTTGCACCGCCGTCCCACCGTTATCGGTACTCTTACCGGAGCAGTGGCCGGGCTGGTGGCTATTACCCCGGCGGCTGGCTTTGTCACTCCCCTGGCCGGTATCCCAATTGGCATGATGGCGGCGATAGTCTGCTACTACGGTATGCTATTAATCAAAACCAAACTTGGCCTTGATGACTCCCTGGATGTATTTGCCGTTCACGGGGTGGGTGGTGTCTGGGGGGCTCTGGCTACGGGTATCTTTGCCAGCCTGGCAGTTAATCCGGCCGGGGCCGACGGCTTGCTTCTGGGCAATGGGCTGCAGTTGGTGAAACAGCTGGTCGGTGTGCTTGCTGTTGGCACCTTTGCCTTCGCGGGCAGTTGGATTTTAGGTAAATTAGTTGATGTTGTGATAGGACTGCGAGTCGAGGCAACAGAGGAGATAGTGGGACTAGATATCTCCCAGCATGGTGAAAGGGCTTATGGAGGGGTACTGTAATGAAGAAAATAGAGGCTATCATCAGGGAAGAGAGGCTGGATGCCGTTAAGGCGGCTCTTGAGGACATCAGCTATTTCGGCATGACGGTTAGTGAGGTAAGTGGCAGGGGACGGCAAAAAGGGCTGTCGCTCCAGTGGCGGGTGGGTGAATATCGGGTAGAGTTGCTGCCCAAGCTCAAGATTGAGATTGTCGTCCTTGATGAGGATGTCCCCAAGGTACTAAATGCCATTACCCAAAATGCTAGGACGGGCCAGATAGGTGATGGTAAGGTCTTTGTCCTGCCAGTTGATAATGCAATACGGGTCAGGACTGGCGAAGAGGGTGAAAATGCCATTTAAAGTAATCTGAATAGACAACTCGGGGGAGTAAAGATGCAGTGAGTTAAGAAATGTAAGGGCGTTTTCTAAACTAAAAAGGAGGTAAAAATGATCGACAAAAGCCGGCAGGAAAGTAAGGAATATGTGCTCAAGGTGGCTAAAGAACACGATGTCAAGTTTATCAAACTTTGGTTTACTGATATTCTGGGTATGCTCAAGAGTTTTGCCATCACTATGGAAGAGTTGGAGGGTGCTCTGGAAGAGGGAATGGGATTTGATGGTTCTTCAATTGAAGGTTTTGCCCGCATTGATGAAAGCGATATGCTGGCACTACCTGACCCGGATACCTTCCAGTTGCTCCCCTGGAGACCCCGCGAACACCACGCTGTAGCCCGAATGTTCTGTGATATCCTGATGCCTGGAGGTGAGCCTTTTGAGGGCGATCCCAGGTATGTTTTAAAGAAAAACCTGAAGCGAGCCGCCGATATGGGTTACACCTTCTATGTTGGACCGGAGCTTGAATATTTCTATTTTAAGGATTCAACTGGAACTCAGGCTTTAGATGAAGGGGGCTACTTTGATATGATTCCCCTGGACATGGCCACTGATCTGCGCAGAGAAACAGTGCTTACCCTGGAAGAAATGGGTATTGGCATTGAATATTCTCATCATGAGGTGGCTAGAAGCCAGCACGAAATCGACATGAGATACACCGATGCCTTGACGATGGCCGATAACGTGATGACCTACCGTTTGGTCGTCAAGCAAATAGGTCTTAATAATGGCGTCTATGCTACTTTCATGCCCAAACCTGTCTTTGGTATTAATGGTAGTGGCATGCATGTCCATCAGTCACTGTTTAAGGGTGATAATAACGTCTTCTTTGATGGGCATGACGAATATTATCTTTCCAGAGAAGCTAAGTGCTATATTGCCGGGCTATTGAAGCACGCTCCTGAGATCACCTCTATCACCAGCCAATGGGTTAATTCCTACAAGCGTCTGGTGGCTGGTTACGAGGCACCAGTATACATATCCTGGGCGCGAAGGAATCGGGCGGACCTGGTCAGAGTTCCTGAGTATAAGCCGGGCAGAGAGAAAGCTACCAGGATAGAATTCCGCTCTCCTGACCCGGCCTGTAATCCGTACCTTGCCTTTAGCGTCATGCTGGCGGCGGGGCTTGATGGAATTGAGCAGGAATATGAGGTTCCTCCGCCGGTGGAGGAGAATGTTTATGAAATGACCGAAGTGGAGAGAACCAAAAGGGGTATTAGTACCCTGCCGGCTAGTCTCTGGGAGGCTGTCCAGCTTACCGAAAAGAGTGAGTTGGTGCGTAAAGCCCTTGGCGACCACGTTCTCAATGCTTTCATTGAGAACAAGAGAATTGAGTGGGACCAGTACCGAACTCAAGTAACTGAATATGAGCTTAAGAAATACTTGCCCATTCTGTGAGTGAGACTTTTAGGGGAGACGGGCCTTGAAATAAAGAGCCTGAATATTGAGGATGCGCTTGGTGTTCCCGGATAAAAGCATCTGTTTTTTCATCATTGGTACGTCTTCTTCTGCCAGGCTTCGGTGTGGAACGAGAGGAATCTGGTCAGGGACGGAAAAGCCCTGCGAGGTACCGAAGTAAACGTTGGGATATTTTTACAAGCCCTTTGCTTGTTGACAAAGAGAGCCCGGTTAGTTGAAAATGTAATACGGTGTTTTAAGCTATTGCTGGAGGGAAAATAGTGAATATTATTAAGGTGCCGCAACTGGCCTGGTATGAGCCAAAGGAATTGGAGTTGCCTCTGCCTGATAGCTGGCAGGTGGAGGTATGTAATATGGCTGGTTACAACCGCCCGGCTCTAAAACCTGAAGAAATTAAGGCTTCAATAGGTAGTCCAATCGGCATGCCGCCAATCAAGGAGCTAGCCAGGGGTAAAAAAGAAGTAGTTATTATCTTTGATGATATGACCAGGGTTACCAGAGTAGCCGGGATAGTGCCGTTTGTCCTTGAGGAGTTAGCCGAAGCCGGCATTCCTGATAACAGAATAAGGTTTATTGCCGCACTGGGTACGCATTCGGCCATGGACCGGATAGATTTTGTTAAAAAACTTGGTGCGGAGACAGTAGCCAGATTTCCCGTCTTTAACCATAACACTTTTCATAGCTGTACCTATGTTGGCACCACCTCAACGTACCAGACCAAGGTCTGTATTAATGCCGAGGTCATGAATTGTGATTTAAAGATTGCTATTGGGTCGGTAGTTCCTCACCCCATGAACGGCTTTGGCGGCGGCGGCAAAGCTATTCTACCCGGGGTCGCTGCCTTTGAAACCATTAAGTACAATCACCTGAGGTGGCTTAGAGACAGTAGAGAGCAGCCGGAAGACAAGCCGATCATTGGCATGGGACTATTTGACGATAATCCACTGCGTGCCGACATTGAAGAGGCAGTTAGCCTAGCCGGTCTGGATGTACTGATAAACTGCATATTTAATATGTGGGGTGAGACAACGGCTATCTTCACCGGGGCACTGAAACCAGCCTATGCGGCTGTTGTAGCTGAAGCCAGAACTCACTATCTTACGCCCCGAGTAGAGGACAAGGATATCGTAATTGCTAATACCTTTGCCAAGGCGAATGAGGCGGCTATCGGATTAGGCATTGCCTATTCGGCATTAAAGGAGGGTGGGGATGTAGTTCTGACCGCCAATGCCCCTGACGGGCAGATTCCCCACTACCTATTGGGCCCCTTCGGGACAATGGGCGAGAACATAATGCCTCATGGTTTAATACCCGGGCGGGTGAACAGGCTCATTATTTACTCTGAGTATCCTGATGTAAAACATAAGGGTTGGATTGAGGAATCGGACAAGATTTTGATGTTTGACCGGTGGGACGATGTTCTGAGAGTCCTTCAAGAGTCCCATGGGACGGATGCCAGGGTTGTTGTCTTCCCCAACTCTGAGATTCAGTATTGTGCTTGATAATATGGAGGCACCCGAAATGCTGTATGCTACCGCTAAATATAGATATGAACTGGTTTCTCAGTGGGCGAGGCTTCCTAAAGGAATGGTCATCTGCCTGGCTCTGGGCGGCTTAGCAGTTGATTTGCAGGATAGGGTGTATATATTGACCGGAAGCGGTCATCTAGCAATCTGACTAAAAGCTCAATGCCTTAGAGCATTCTAGCCGGGAGGTTTTTGCTATTATTCGAATCTGAGTGCTTCTATGGGGTTAAGGCGGGAAGCGTTCCAAGCAGGGTAAAACCCAAAGAATAGGCCAATACCAATCGATACCGAAACAGCCAGGATGACTATATCAGCCGTGACTACAGTTGTCATCAGGCCCGTGCTGGTAATGACTGATGAGATTGCCCAGCCTGAGATAACTCCGATAATGCCACCAGCAAATGCCAGGAAAGCCGCTTCAATCAAGAATTGACTCCATATATCTCGTTCCCTGGCCCCCAGTGCCTTACGGATGCCAATCTCTCTGGTTCTCTCCAGCACCGAAACCAGCATTATATTCATCACACCGATACCGCCCACCAGCAATGAAATGGCAGCGACCGCGCCTAGAAAGAGGGTTAGTATGCCTATTGTTTCCGAGATCGTGCTCGCTATCTCTTCCATGGAAGTGATGCTAAAATCATTGTCCACACCCGGACCAAGTTGGTGGCGAGCACGGAGCAGGCTCGTGATTTCGTCGGCGACATAACTTGCCTGTTCTTGGTCACTTACCGCTAGTGTGATACTTGATATGATACGCTCGCCACGGCTGGTTCGAGGTTGGTCAACCATCTGCTGCATCGTAGTTAACGGAATTAGGGTAGCATTGTCAGTTGAGCCCATCGCGGCGCCCTTGCTTTCCAGGACACCGATAACGCGGACAATATTGCCGCCCATCCGTATTGACTGTCCGATAGGGTCGGTATCTTCAAAAAGGGTATCTTTTACGTTGGACCCGAGCACAGCCACCTTGGCACCGCGCTGGTAATCATATTCAGAGAAGAAGCTACCACTGGCAGCATCCAATCTTCGCACCTGCTGGAAATCGGGGGTTGTCCCGATAACCTGGACACGCATATTTTGATTGCCGACTACTAGCTGGAGTGACGTTTGGTAAGTAGGGGCTAATGCCGCTATGTATGGAACCTCTTCAGATACTGCCATGGCATCTTCAAATGTAAGTGTGTTGGCACTGCCAGCAGCGCCTCTGATTCCTCCGAAGGTGACTGCCCCGGGTTGAACGAAGATAAGGTCTGAGCCGAGGCTTTCAATGCGGGAGAGGATGTCTTTTTCAGCGCCTCTTCCGATGGACATTAGGACAATCACGGCGCCGACACCGATAACGATTCCCAGGATAGTCAAAAAGCTACGCAGCTTGTGGGTGACCACACCGAGCCAGGCAGTAGAGAAAGGTTCAATCCATTTCTTCATGCTGTTGCCTCCTCCGCCACTATTTGACCATCCTTGATATTTATAATTCGCTGGCAGTGACGAGCTATGTTAGGGTCATGGGTTATCATGAGCAGGGTAATGCCCTGTTCAGCGTGCAGGGAGGTAAGAATTGAGATTATCTCCTCGCCGGAGCGGCTGTCCAGGTTTCCGGTGGGTTCATCCGCTAAAATTAGGGGAGGGCTTTTCACCAGGGCCCGGGCGATGGCAACCCGTTGCTGCTCTCCACCGGAAAGTTCGGTGGGACGATGACCCGCTCGCTCGGAGAGACCAACTTTAGCCAGTGCCTCCATAGCCAGGTTACGGTCGCCTCTGCCGGAGTATCTCAACCCAAGTTCTACATTAGCCAGTGCGGAAATCCTGGGCAACAGGTTGAAGGTCTGAAAGACAAAGCCGATCTTCCAGGCCCTGACCTGAGCCAGTTCGTTGCTGCTCAAGCGGCTGACTTCTCTATCCTCAAGATAGTAACTACCTGAAGTCGGGGTATCCAGGCAACCAATAAGGTTAAGTATGGTCGTCTTACCCGAGCCGGAAGGCCCCATAATTGCGACCAGTTCGCCCCGCTCAATATCAAGGTTTATTCCGTTGAGCACGGTCAGTTCTCTTTTGCCCATGGAATATACTTTGCTAATATTCTGCAATTTGATCATCAGTGCGGTCTTCCTGGAAGGAATGGCATTGCTCCTCTCGATTGTGATGTCGTTGATGAGGTAGTTGTCCCGGATGGTATAACTATCTCATCACCTTCGCTGAGCCCTGACGTTATTTCGGTGTATTGCCAGTTGCTGATGCCAGTCTTTATCAGGCGCTGCTCAGTGATACCACCTTCTAGTACCTGGACATAACTCTCCTGCCCCTGGCGAGTGATTGCCCGGTTGGGCACCAGCAGTACGTTGCTTCTTTCCTCTACCAGGATGCTTACGGTGACGGTTAGACCCTGTCTAAGCTGGAAGTCTTGAGGCACCGTCGCCATTGCTGGTCTTTGTGAACCTCCTTGTCCTTGTAACCCCTGTTTCCACGTTTCTTCTACTTGTTCTCGGGTAACTAAGCCAGATTCGATACCCTGCCGAAGACGGTTTATCATTTCGTCAGCCTGTTCTTGAGTCATAGTGCCATCTTCAATTTGCTGTTTAAGTCTATCAGGCAACTCTCCCCGTAGCATCTTGTCAATCGCCTCTTGCATTTGCTCTTCAGTTGGCGCAAGCTGTTTCTGCTGTTCCCGAGTGACAGGTTGGAGCGACTCTATTTCAACCTTTACTTTGTAGTTCACCACACCTTGCTGAATGGTGGCGGTCGGGGCAATATGTGCAACTTCAGCCGGCAGGCTCATTCCACTCATGGCATCAACCTGTATCCAGGCTTTTCCTTCAAGTTTTACTTGAAGGATGTCCATCTCACTAACCAGGAGTTCAGCTTCAAATTTGGTGGGGTCGGCGATAGTTACGGCTACTTTGCCTTTCAGTACCTCGTCACCGCCTTCAACATCTACTCTGGTAACAAATCCATCAAATGGAGCGATAATCTCCGGAGTAGTATTAAGTGCTTCGTCATAATCCTTTTGAGCGTACCCCAGGTCCAATTCCGCTAGTCTTACCTTATGCTCTTGCTCCGCTAGTTTCTCGGTAAGTTCATCAAGGTCTTGTTCGGCTTGCTCCCTCTCCATCTTGGCTCTATCTACCTTTAACTTACTTATTTCTATGTTCAGGTAGTTACCGTACGATTCTTCAGTGTTATATAAGGTCTGCCACGCACTCCTCAAATTTATTTTTGCGTTGAGTAAAGCTAGCTCCAGTGTATATTCTGTGTTCTGCATATTGTCTTCTGCTATTTCTAGAGCACTTTGCGTCTGAAGCACAGCTCTCTCCAGTTTTATCAGCTCTTTCTCCCACTCTGATGTGTCAAGTTTCGCCAGCACCTGTCCCTCTTTAACTGAATCACCCTCTTCCACCAGGATTTCTTCTACTGTTCCCGACATCTCGAAAGTGAGGTCTTCTTTAACTGACAACGACAGGTTGCCACTAGCGGTGATATCAATTATAAGGTCTCCCTGCTGTACGGTTACCACATCGTTTTCGGATACTGCCATCGGGTCTGCTTTGGGAGTACAGCTTAGGAACAGTAGACCCATACTGCCGAGTAAAAGACCTATGGTTATTTTTTTGGACATTGTGGTTAACCGTATCATAGCTTTGTCTCTCCTTTGTGGTATTGTTGGAAATTAGAATTTGTAGGCGAATTTATGTTGCCTGATCTTCTTCGCTGGTTTGAGCAGTATAATATTATAGCATAGCACGTCGTCATGGAGCATTAAATGTTTCATGACGAGCCGATTCGGACGAGAACTACAGGCTACAATTGGCAAAGTCAGCAGACCTATATGGCTGTTACCAGAGATAGCTCGGCTCTCATTATTTTTTGTTTTCTTTCCGAAACCCACTTGTTATAACGAGAAAGGTGGCATTTGGTTAGTATTTCTATCGCCAAACCTATAAATAAGGCGGGTGTTTCAGGCCGGTAATTTTGGAGGTGTGAAAAGCCACATTCCACAACTGAGAAGAGTCGTGCGTAATCGCCTCAATTCCTACCCCGCTTCTCATGGTTTCCTTTTCCTTTATCCATTCTGTAGGAAACAACCTGTAAGATAAATACGACTATGACAAATATTGCCCAAATTAAAATTGCCAGACCAAGATATCCCCTCATTGTGTAAGGGTCTACTCCAAAACCGTAAGATATTAGAAAACCCACCACAACCATCACAACAGAAACGAATATAAATCCACCAAGCAATGTCAGGGATGTTCTTTTCAGGCTCATATTCTTCATATTAATTCCCTGAATTTCCCATGCTTAAGATATTCCCTCAAAGCCATTAGCCATAATGGGGAAAGAATAGCATAGTAGTCTTTAATGGTCAATGATTTCAAAATGATACACTACCGCACTTTTGTATCTTCTGCTAACGGGGTTGGTTTCCAGCCGATGTCCTTCGGGTTAAGAGGCTGCCTTATTATCTGGATTTTACCTCTACGCCGGCGATGCTCTCCAGCACCTTGACCAGCGACTGGGTGCCGCTAGTCCCTTCGCCGGCTTTCTGCCCGAATACCAGGGTCTTGGGTTACGGCGTTAAGGTTGCCGACCATGAGTATCTGATTCATCAGCTTTACTGTTTGACCCATGCCGCCGGGGCTTACATGAGTAGCGTTCTTCTCCATTGCTTGCAGGACAGACTTATAGCGCTTAAATACCGAAAGTTCGCCGCCTGCCATAATGGAGAGGGTCCCTTTTATTTGGTACTAATCAATAATATCATAGTTGCTCCACCGGCCTAATTTCAAAGCAAATCAAAATACTGGTGTCCCATATAGCCAGACTCTTCGTGTCGTGCCAGGCGGCGAACTTTGAAATGACACCGGACTAACGTGGCGGCTTTAGCAAGAGGGACAGAAGCCCAGCGGCAGCAAAGAGAAAGGCGGCAATAGCCATGGCAATAAGATAGGTGCCGGTCAGGTCGAAGCTCAGTCCGCTTAACCAAGGGGCAGTAGCCCCAACTAACACCGATAGTCCTAGCAGAAAGCCAAGTAGTTCCGACAGAGCAGCTATGCCAAAGAAGAATGCGACAGCACCTCCAAGTAAGGCCAGGGTACTACCCCAGGAGAAACCGTAGGCTACTGCAAAAAGGTAGAGCGTATCCGGTTCGGTGATAAACATCAGCCAAACAATTGAGATGGAAGCGACGAAACAGGAGATAGCCAGGCTCTTCATCCAGCCGATTCTTCCCGCTACCCAACTCATGGTTATTCGCCCGAATACCATCGCTCCGGCTATCAGCCCGAGGCTTTGAGCTCCAGTATTAGCACTAACCCCCTGGTCGATAATATAGGGAACGAGTTGTGACTTGATGAAGAAGTCAGGCGTATTAACCAGGATGAATATGGCAGCTATACCCCAAAAGGCGCCCAGTTTAAAAACTTGCTTTGAGGTCAAGTGTAGTAGTGTACTATCTTGAGGCTTGGAACCATGAGCCAGTCCCGGTTGCGTATTGCTCGGGAGCCCTGGCCGGTATGTCTTCGGCTCAGATATGAGGAATAAAGCCGATGTAGCGATTACTGCCCCGTCGATTATGCCTATGACCATGTATGCCGACTGCCAACCGTAAAGGGTTATCAAGTAATTGGCTAGTGGGGGGAAAAATAAGCCACCGATTCCGGTACCGGCAACCACCATGCCAAGCATTGAGCCTCGCCGCTTGACAAACCAGCGCTGTATGGTAGCGGTGGGTAATGCCAGGGTAGCCCCGAGCCCAAAGCCTATAACAGCATAGGATAATGTCATAACCGTCAGATTGGTGGCCTGACTGCATCCCATAAACCCAAGCCCGATGAGCAATCCGGCCAGCACTAAAATGACCCGGGGGCCGTGCCTGTCAGCTAACCTGCCGGCGATTAAAGCCCCGGGGGCATAAGCTATCAGCATGGCTGTGTAGCTACCGGCGAATTCGCCACGACTCCAGCCAAAGTCAAGTGTCACCGGTTTGAAAAAGACACTGAAACTGAAGAAAATGCCGCCGTTGATTATCGTGATCAGTGTGCAGCATAATGCTATTACCCAGCCGTGGTAAAATCTTCTGGTCTTGGGTCTCGGTTGCTCGTTCTTAAGATACATATGTCTACCGATAGCAAAACTGTGGTGGGCATAGTCTGAAAGGACTGGTGACCACCCTGCCTAGTAACTGCCAGCCTTTCTCCTTAGATTGCAGGCTACGATGGCACTTGGATTTTAACTAGAAATCTGAATTGTTACAGCATTGCACAGAGTAGCGGAACGTTTAATTCTGGGAATGACGCTCCAGTGATTATGCCGTGGCTAGCCTTTTAATTTCTTTACCAAAAAGGCAACGTTCTTGCCGAAGTTCCGAGCTGTCCTAAGCCCTTCCGGGTCATTTTCTACATCACCCTTATCTCGACCGAAGGAGATGTTCCAGTAGGTTGAACCGGGCATAAAAAAGCCTGAATGGTGAAACCAGAAGCTAAGTTGCGCCGAGGTGAAATTCTGGCCGGCCCGGCGTGCCACCACCAAAGGACCGCCAACTTTACCTTCAAACAACCTTCCATTATGGTGAGCAATAAAACCGGCTCTTTCCATTAAAGCCTTTAACAAAGATGTCGCCGAACCATAATACACGGGCGATGCCAGTATGATAGCATCGGACTCTTTCATTTTTGAATATATTGGTAACAGGTCATCATCTATCGGACAGGTCTCTTTTTCAGAACAGACTCCGCAAGCATTGCAGGGGCGTATATCTAAACCTGCTAATCGTATCAGTTCGGTCTCTATGCCCTCCTCTGCTATTGCCTTCAGGGTATGGCTGGTAATGATTTCCGTGTTGCCATTCTTTCTGGGACTGCCCACAATACCTAAAGCTTTCATTCCCTTTGACTCCTTCTAGATGTTCCTCAGTTTCAGTGATGTAGTAAATAGCCGTGCAGGGTTGTAAATCGCCCTTCGTGTAAGATAGTAAGGTTTTCGGTTCTGAAAGTCAAAAAGGATAGCATTACAATGCAAAGCTCAATAAAACGGAGGGGAAATAGCGTTATCACCTTGCCACCAAAGATATTTAGAGCTATGATTTGGCTGGAGCCGTGTTGCGCCTTTTAGGCTAACCTTGTTAAGGCCTTTGGTATAGTGAAAAGTAGGCATGCGGGTGAAATACTAACTTTGTATCTGGAGTAGAGGGAAGAAGCGATGGCAGAGACTCTGGGTATAATTGCTGATGACCTGACAGGTGCCATGGACGGCAGTGGCTATATTGCTTGCCGTGGCTTTAGCACCGTCATAATCTTGGATATGGGCGTCTCTTTAGCAGCAGACGTTGTGGTTATCAACACCAATAGCCGAGCCGATGACGAAAATACGGCTCGTGAGAAGGTAAGGCAAGCCGCGAGGAATCTGGCGGGGAGATTGGTTTACAAGAAAATAGACTCCACGCTAAGAGGCAACATAGGCGTTGAGTTGGAGGCGGTCATGGAAGAGCTAGCCTTCTCGAAGGCTATTGTAGCCCCGGCTTTCCCCGCAATGGGCAGGACTACCGCAGGGGGTATTTTGCTTGTGGACGGAGTCAGCGTGAGCCAAAGCCAGTTTGCCCATGACCCAATATGTCCGGTAAAGGAATCGCATATCCCCAGCCTGCTTGAACAGTCAACTCACTGTGGCGTGGGCAATATCGGTGTCGAGTCTATTGCCGCCGGGCCGGAGTCCCTCTATCAAGAGATTAGCGGAGTGCCGCAAGAGATTGTGGTTTGTGACGTCGCGGCGCAGTCTCATCTGGCCTGTATCGTTCAGGCGGCGGCTCTGGCTAAAGGCAAATGGCTACTTTGTGGCTCCGGTGGCCTGGCCAGGGAGTTGCCTTCTCTTCTTTCCAAGACAACGAAAATACATCGGACAGCACCTTCAAGTATCCCACCTGGGCCGGTATTGGCGGTGGTAGGTACCCGTAACCAGGTGACGGCGAACCAATTGCTTAAGGCAAGAGATGAACTTGCCCTGCCAATCTTGAATCTGGAGTTTGAGCCGCTTGACCAGGAAGATGTTCTATCTAGGAGAGTCGGGCGCATAATGGAGGAAGCTCGCCCCCTTCTTGGTCAAGAAAAAGGGTTGGTGCTCTCGGCCACCTTTTCCCGGTACGTGCCTGATTTGAGACACTCAATTGCTGCCGTTATGGCTGAGGCAGTGGCGGGTATTTTGACCTTGCGGAAGTTTACCGGGCTGTTTCTCTCCGGTGGAGATATTGCGATTGAGGTCTGTCGCCGGCTTTCCGTATCCGCTATTTCGGTACGCGGCGAAATAGAGCCGGGTGTTCCGGCTGGAGAATTAGTCGGTGGCCAATACCAGGGAATGAGGGTGGTTACCAAAGCGGGTGGTTTTGGCACCGAACTAGCAATCGTAAGGTCCATATCGTATCTGGAGAAGGGGGAGTTATCA
>SDBU01007572.1_pt1 | contig 12484 bp, 17 predicted proteins | sample 2277071 | NCBI WGS metagenome assembly SDBU01 (sample SAMN10397929, study PRJNA504765) | marine sediment metagenome | isolation source: marine sediment core GS08_GC12, 126 cmbsf | place: Arctic Ocean: Gakkel Ridge, Loki's castle | collected 2008
ATCCTTATCTTCATCCGCCAAATCTTCTACCTTGAGCTTACCTACAATTATCATTATACCGACAGCCAAGTTAGAAATCTTACTCCTTATCTTCTCCCTCAACTCAGGTTCACCCTGAACTTGGTTGAAGGGTCTATCCGGTCTCTTCTGTTCATTCATTTCAACACCTCTTGAGTTTACTTGTTTGAAGGTCAGCTAATTCTGCTCTTGCTCTTACTACTATGTCTATTGGTGAGATAATATTTTCATTAGACAGCCTAGATATCTCTGCCATTAGCCTTTTTATGATAAAGTCAAGTTCTACCATCTTCTGCTCATCGTGTTGCTTGGCTTTGGCTAGTATCTTATCAACTATCTTCCCCCATTCTTCTATTACTACACAGCCTCGCTCGTAAATCTCAGCCGTTTCTTTTCCCGATAGCACTCTAGCATATATTCTCAATGCTGTTCTGGGGTCGTGTTGGATAATTAGTTCCAGTATCTCTTGTCGTAACAATTCATCCGCAAACTTGTTTTCTGTTGGTTGTTCATTCATTGGTTTGCCTCCATGTCCTGTATTCAGGAGCTTCAATAGTAATCCTCTTGCTGGCCGGGAACCTCATTAGCCGGCTACCTATTCTATTCTCATCATCACCGGGAAGTTGCGTCAGCTTCTTGTTAGTAGTTACTACTAAAGGTAAACCATTCACGCTCCGGTGATCTATAATCATCATCAGTTTTTCCATAGCCCAAGGTGTAGGCACTTGAGCGCCGAGGTCGTCGAGAACGAGCAAGTCTACTCTCATTAGTAATTGTAGCTTCGTATCGTAGGATTGCTCTCCCTCTTTATTGTAACCACTCCGGAGCTCTTCGAGCATGAGAGGAACTAAGACATACCGGGCAGGCTTACTTCTCTCGAGCCACTTCCGGCAGATAGCAATGGCAAGGTGCGTCTTCCCACAATCTACCTCGCCCATGAGAGTAAGCCACCGGATATCTGTAGTCTCTTCAGCTAGCTCGAGCGTTACCTTCTTAGCCTCAGCGAGACTAGGCCAGCGCTTATCTAGGTCAAAGGTATCAAAGGTCAGTTTCTCAGATCCGAAGGGGAGCTTACAGTATTTAAGAAGGAACTTCCGGCGTTCTCGTTCGCGCTCTTCACGCTTACACTCACAGCCTATGACACTGCCATAGTCTACTGAGCCGTCTTCACGCCGGGCATATAATATGCCGGCCCCCTTGCATATAGGGCAGACAGCTTCTACTACCACCGGCTCATTATCTAAGTGGTGCATCGGCGCTTTCTTTGAGATCTGATGCTTTGGTAGACTGCTGCTTATGTGCTCTAGGTTTCCTTCCTGTCTCAAGCGGATTAACCCCCTCTACCTTCCAACTTTCCATTACCTTTTCAATGTAGCTCATGGGAGAGCGGATAGTCTTCGGGCTATTCTTAACCTCGTCGACGGCTTTCTCAAACCATCCGTCCGGGTAGTTATCTGCATAATCAACCATGTTCTCTAAGTCGGGCGGAGTAGGCATACGCCCAAGCTCGTCCTCGTAATACCTGATCATGCCGGCAACCTTAAGATCATCAGTCTCAGTTATAGCATGAGGGTAATCTTCCAGTGGTAGAGATCCCGGTCGTCTAGGCAGGCCAACCTTCCGGCGTATGTATACGTCAGCGACATTATCAACGAAGTTCTGCGACCATATTATTTTCTTTTGCCACAATTCCTTATCGATACTACCTACTGAGGCTAGAGTCTCGAGTATCTGAAGGGCTTTGTCTTCAGGCACATGGGTTTCTGTTAGCAGAAACAGCCAATTATCCCGGTTATTGTAGTCAAAAACGTGTCCTTCAGACTTGCCAAGGAGCTGCAATATCTTAAACCAAAAAGCATAACCGTCGTTCCCATGCTGAGTCTGAATAATGAACAGCGACTTACTGTTATTACAGAAGTGAGGGAAGTAATCGACTGTCTGCTTCTTAGGTCTTGCCATCTAATCTCTTTCCATGAAGCCTATGTTTATGGGAATACCTATCCGAGTGCCCCCATGTAGCTATCCTCTGCTTCCTTGCCTGTATTTTTCTCTTTGCCATTAAACCACCTTAAAACTTATTACCCGCACCCGGCAATTAGTATCCCACCCAAAACCCCGCTTGGCATTACCATCCTATTACCCAATTAAAAGGGTTTGCATCTTCGGACAAGTGGTTTAGATGAAGGAACATTTTAATAAATTCCTCTATCGTGTAACCACCCTCAGCTTTTGCATCAGCCTCTGATATAGCACGCAAGCGTTCTGCTCGTAATAGTATAATTATTCTCTCTATCCGACTAGCCCATCGGGGCATAAAGATTGAGGGTTTCCATTGCCATTTACCAAGAACAGGCTCGCCCTCTAGTATGTTTGTGGTTTCACGAGCCATAAGCAAAGTGTTATTATCCTCTAGCAAGTGAGGTATCTGAGAATCATCAGTATAAACTACACCACTCGTCCCACCAGCACCACCTGTCCAATATAACGCCTTCTCCCTCACCCAAAGCCTATCGCCTACTTGACCATAGGGGCAATTAGTAAAGCCCAATTCTCCACCACGAATGATACTTGCGATTGCATTCTTGGTAACTATGTCCTTCTTAATCACCCTTCTAGTCTGTGTCTTAATCCCATCAAGGATTAGCTTCGGGTGATTGCCTGACATTATTATAGGTGTCTCTTTCATCTGCTTATCCTCTCATGTCCAGGCAGGAAAGCTAACTCCTGCCCGGGTAATCAGGGGGTAAACTATTCCTATATAATGCCTTCCTCAAAGGCTTTACATAGCTCATCAAACTGCCACTTCTTCAGGTTTTTAAGATCCCGGATCTTCCACAACTTCTTGGCATTGCAGTATTGACCAAGTGCTGCCAAATCCTTACCGGCTGAGGACATCAGTTCCTTGAGTTGTTTCACCTGTGAAGCAGTAACAGGTGTCTCATCTTTCTCACCCTCGGGTTCAGGTTCCGGCTTCGGCTCTAGCTCCGGTGGCAACTCAGTCTCTTCCTCTTCCGCTACTTCCCTGAACTCAGCCTCAACAGGCTTTTCCTCTGCCTGTTCCTTTATCTCACCGGTCTTTTTGTCTACCTCGCCCACACCCTCGACGTAGGCTTCGTCGATAATCTCTACTCCTTGTGGTAGGGCGTCCGGTGAGAGCCGACCGAAGGCATTACGTTCGCTCCGGATGAAAGCCATATTGATCCTAGTATTACCCTTCTCTTCCCCTCTGATTGTATCAGTTTTCCCGATACGGCCATAACCCGGAGCCTCAAGCCCATCCTTTGTCCGTAGCTTGGTGATAGCGACTATATTCTTCGTATCGACAGCTCCGAATATCCGTTCCTGTTCCTCTTCCGTCATTAGCCTCGGAGTGTCGTCGAAGTAAGAGTAAGTTCCTCTTCGTGCCATCAGCTTCCGGGTAGCGTTGATACCCAATACAGTAGCGTATTCTTCTTTGCCGGTTTTCTTATTCTTAAATGGTATAAGGTAGACTTCTCTCATAAGAGGGTGAAGCCCAAAGTCTCGGCAAAGGATAGCACACCTGACAATCTCATCTGCAGGAGCATGGGGGTAGACGAGCTTTAAGACGTGCATAGCTTGTGTTTGAGTAAGCTGGCCATGAGTCGGTAACTTGGCGATTTCTTTTGTAACTGCTGTTCCTGCTGTCTGTTCCAATTCAGCTAACCTCCTTATATTACTTCTGTAGTCTTCTACTGGTGGTTGGTATTCCCTTGCTATGCCTTCATGTATGCCACCGGAGCAGGCTATGTATACTTTCTTCTCTTCATCCATAAAGGCTCTGACTTCCCTGCCACAAACCGAGCAGCAGTTTTGGCTGATTAACTTTTTTAGATTGGCACTACTAGAGTCCTGCGGATAATAGTGCATACCATCTCCTATCGAATGTAAAATGCATAAGTCTCTGAGTATTCCAGAACGCTGGCGTCTATTAGCTCTTGCTCGGTAATGAGCTTGCCCTTGATCTGGCCTTTGAGCGCCCGGACGTCAAGTGTTTCCTTTACGCACAGCTCTACAAATTTCGGGAACTGAGTCTTGAAAGGCTCGAGGTTATATCCCTCGGTCTTCCGGGCATACTTGATAGCGTATCTCTCGCCGTCAAGGTCCTGATAACTGCCATGCTCTTCTACTGCTTCCCGGATTGAGAGCTGTAAGCTAGCTATAGTCTCATTCTGCTTGGTTATCTTCTTAACGAGTGGCCCATTCTTAGCATCTAGCTCTTCGCTTAAAGAGTTGACTAAGGACTGAGCAGTGGAGAGCTTCTCAAGCAGAACCTTGACCGGCTCCGGATTGCAGAGTTTAACGGCAGACTCAGTGAAGTCTTTAGGCTTCGGCATCGTTCACCCCCTTTCTTTTATTTGAACTCTTGCTAGTTCGGAAGTTTCCACCCGGTTATTCCGATAAATTATGCAGGGCGACTAGCAAGATTATTCACTTATTAAACTACTCGGTTCGGTATATTCTCCAAGTCTATATCTACATCAGTAGGGAATGGCTCTTCGCGTAGAAAGTCGTGCGTATCACCGCAGACCGGGCAAGTAATAGTGTAGTGCCAGCCACCAATAGTAAGCCCATAACAAAAAGGCACGGCTTCGTGGATGGCTCCACAATGTTTACAGCAGAATTTCGGCATCTATAGCTTACCCCCTATCTAACTATACGAACTTCTTGACCTTCAGGAGAACTTTATCAAGGATACCCTTCACACCCCTCTTAGCGCCGTCCTGCTGTGTTTGAGTAGGGGTAGGGCGTAACTCCAGGAAAGCCTCCCTTGCCCTCATCCGGAATACTTTATTCGCCGGCGCCCTCCCACCTTTAATCCTCGTCCAATTCTCTCGCTGCCTATAACCTAGTAGCTCCGCTATCTGGCTATCGGTGAGCCCCCGGTCTATTTGAATCCTCTTCACTTCCTCTAATATATTACCCATGCTCCTACTGTAGCACACATACTCCACCTTGTCAAGCCCCCATAGATAGGAGCACTAAAGTATATTTTTACCAATAAAAAAAGACGGCACATTAAGTGCCGTCCATAACAATGTATTCTTTTACGCCCCCTATGCCATTAGAAGTCGGTTCTGTGCGGTCTGGCAAGGGTTAGAGTTCTATGTCTTACTACCATTCTTAGCTTTAAGCCAAGTATATAACTCTGTTTGAATCCTCGTGTTCTCATCCCTACTCTTGTTAGTCTCTTGCGTACGCTCATTGTAGTCATCGGAGAGTTTCACCATTCGCTCTTCCATAAACTTTCTATCCTCGCGCATCTGCTTAATCGTCTGGCGATAGACAAAGAACATCAGAACAGCGAAGACAGCACCTACTCCCCCTATTGCTCCAATCCATTGTAGAAAGTCCAACATAATCAAGCTCCTTCAAATGTAACGCTCATCACTATTCTCGTCTATAATGTGAAGCCTAGCAGCTTCGGTAAAAAGCGTGCCTTTAGGACCAGTATCACCCGTAACAGCTCCTTCAGTTCTACGCTCATCGCCTTCCTCGTCTATGGCGTGGAAGTAACTATCCTCTGTGAAGATTTGTCCTTCTGGGTTAGAACCAGCAGCGACAAGCGAACCCTCGAAGCTTTTCTCGAATCTATCTTCTACTACGATATGAGTCTTGGTGTCTTCCTCCCAAATATAACCAACTGCTGATTCTGGAAGTAGAGCAGCAGTGACAATTTCAACTGTTTTGAGCCAACCATCATTACCCGGACCAAGATAGGCTATAGCGTAGACATCTCCGGAAATGTGCAGCATACTTGTATATCTGCCTGTAGCCTCATCGTATTCAAAATAGCTGGGCTCTCCAGTGATAATTCCGTTGTCTTCAATCTTAATTGTCCTGAGCCAACCATCAGTGTCAGGTCCAGTATAGGCAATGCACCAAACATTGCTTGAGATAGGAATGACCCAAGGATTACTACAATAGGTAGGGTCAAACTCTAGGGAGTCAATAATAGTTCCTCCAAGAGTGCCGTCATTGTCGATGACAGTTATCTTGAGCCAACCGTCAAAGCCAGGACCGCCATAGGCAATAGCATACACATTGCCTGAGATATGAAAGATGTCTGGAGCACTTGTCTGGTTGGTGTCATAATCGTAAGAAGCGATTGCGCTGATTGCACCTGCACTAGTGATTGTAAAAGTTTTAATCCTACCAGGTCCGTTTGAGCCAGTAGTAGTGTAAGCAATCGCCCAGACATCTCCGGAAATATGAATGGGGTCAGAGTATAAACCGAAAGTAGCATCAAACTCCAAGGAAGCAATTTCTCCCGTAATCGTGCCGTCGTCTTGGATAGTTACCGTCTTTATCCAGCCATCATTATCTGGTCCTCCATGGAATATAGCATAAGTAGTGCCAGAAATATGAACAATGACTGGCTCAACAATAGTGGCACCTGACTCATAAACAAAAGTCTGTATAAGAGTAATGGAAGTGCCATCATCAGAAATGTTGAAGGTTTTAAGCGTTCCATTCGCACCGGGCCCAACATAAGCGATAGCATAGACTGTGCCTGCGATATGGATTATCCAAGGAGCAGCACCGTTGGTAGTATCAAATTCCAAAACGCTAATTACTGCTAAGGTAGCTCCATCATCGCTAATGCTAACAGTTCTTAGATAGCCATCGTTTCCGGAGCCCTGATAGGCAATAGCGTAAGTGGTCCCAGAAACATGAATAATCTTGGGGAGAACGCCTCCAGCCGTATCAAAATCAAGGGAAGCAATTTCTCCGATAATATCTCCTATAGCCATCTCACCTACCCATACTTATCAGCCATATTTGTTTACTCCAAAAGGTATTCTTAACCTATCTTTAACAGTCAGCTTCCTGAAGTAAGCATCCTCGTAGAGAGCAATGAGAGTCTCGTTCATTACGTCGATATCTACCTTGCCGGCTAAGATATCGAGTATCTGCTCTATGTAAGAATAAGCCTTATCTAAGAGGGGTAGCAAGTTAGCAGCAGTGATTCCAGTTTCAGCAGACAATCCCTGCAAGGCTGCCACGCCAAGAGGTATCCTGCCAAAACCAAGGCTCATATTAAACTGCGGGTTAGGTGTATCCGTTCTATAAAACTTGTTGATGGAGCCCACATTGCCAGCCCGGTTATCTCCTGCCCTAGCGTCAACGAAGTTCACATAGTCGTATATCTCTTGCCCGAAGTGGACAAAGGGGAGAACGCCGGCTCCCTTCTCAGCTGCCATCTGATACTTAGAAAGCAGGGCTCCGGATAACGCTGTGCCTTGTGCATTACTGACAAGCCGAGCTTTATGATCCTCATACTCTTGCATATCGGTCAGGTCAGCACTAGCATCCTTAGCAAAGCCGGTGTATGTATCATCATAGCTTGTAAAGGTAATATAGTTAGGGGAGACTATCCTTCTCCGGAAGCGCTTATTAAAGAAGTTATGATAATCCCGGCCTTGGACTAAGGTATACTCGTTATCATAGGTAGTGCCTGAGGTAGTCGGGATAAAGATATGTATTTCTCCATCGTTTCCAATCCGGGCTACACAATCCGTATACCTCAGGAGCTCCTTAAACTTTGCTAGTCGGGTTTCCCTTAAGCCTATCCGGAAGCCGTCGGCCGGGATAAACACATTTATCAGGCCGTCAGCATCATAGCCAGAGTCGAATGTAATCGTGTATGCTGGATAATCTGAGTAAGGGGTATTCGTGCCGTCTGTTATCGTGCCATCGGCTAGGCCAGTAAGCAGATCCTCAACAGTCTGCGTGTCGTTGCTTTCTAAGGTGAGAGTAGACCGGGCTTTATGCTTCCCCATGCGGTCGAAGATTCCCTCGAGCTCAAGGTTACACTCAAGGCGAGTGCGGTAAGAATCCCTATCCTGCCCTACTACCCAAAGGGGAGCTGTAGCCACCCACTCTTCGCCAGCCCGGGTAATCAAACCATAACTAATGACAGCTTTGTAACCTTCCAGATCCAGCCCATGCAACGTCTTATCGGTATCCTCAATCATTACCTGAGATCGATGGCTGAAGATCTGCTCTATATCCGATAGCTGCTTAATCTTAGTCTTCGTATAGGTATAGGTATTGGCTCCATAGGTCAAGACACACCTGATAAGCAAATGCTTACCGAGGATACTTCTAGCTCTCTGGCCTCTGAGTAAACTTTGAGATATGTCTCTCATTATTCATTTATCCCGGCCGTGAAGCTGACATGAGCATGAACATAGGTATGATACGAGCCATCGGTTATATCACACTCTATCTGATAATCACCTTCAACTATGCTGGTGGTGGTCGTGTAGTAATGCTCATAGGTGCCAGTGGAAGTCTTTGTCATGCCTACCTCATTGACAACAGCAGTGCCGTCAGGGTCTATGATGGTAATATCCACAGTGGTAGCATCGACAAGGGCCTCATCGTCATCGTAGACATAGACGATTGTCCTCAGAGTTGCTTTCCTGATAAATTCTGTCTGAACACGAATCAAAGTTTCACCTCCTGTATAACTGGTGCCAATTTACTACCCTCCTGCTGTGATGATATTAGCCCGGCGCTTCTGCGTAGTGATGACATTTGCCCTGCGGTTCTGCGTGGTAATAGCTCTACCTAGCTTGTATGCTGCCGTGATTACATACGCTCTTACATTTCGCCCGAAGGAAGGCCACGTATCCCACAGACTCCACTTCTGGTCAAAATACATCTGGTCAAATAAAGGCATATTTATACTCCTAGCTTCAACTGCTTCGTGGATTATAATTAGATACCGAAAAAACTCCTTCCAGCTTGGAAGCGGGCTGCTATTTGCTCGGCTGATAAGGCTCGGCTATGATGCCGCATTTTAACAATTTGACCATTAAAGGGAATATTCGATAGCGTTCCTAGCCACAATCCATTAGCAGATACTCTACTTTCTAATCCTGTCTCGGTATTGGAGTCTACTACACCATTTACATAGAGGAGCATTAAGCCGTCAATATCATTTACTCCAACAATATGATACCAAGTATTAGTTGCTAGAACAGTAGCTCCTGTGAAGACAGTTTCGGCATTGTTAGCGGCATTTCGGACAAGTAGTCTAGGATTAGTATTATATACACTGAGCTTGAAGTTTTTATCTGCTGAAGAAGGGGCTGCCCACCTATCTATTATTGAGCGGTCAACATTTACAGTATTTAGTTTAACCCAAGCTTCTGAAGTAAAGTCTCCAGTCACGTCAAAGGAGTCGTGGTGGGGAATTTTTATTGTATCATCTACATTATCAAAGTCTATTACCCATAGACCAGAAGGCAACTGAACCCAATCAGGCTCACCATCACCTTTGAAAGCACCATCATTCCCAAACCTGCTCTCATCCTCAAGGACAGTGGCAGGTGGTTCAGCACTCCCGATGTAATCCCGAAAGGCAAATACTAATCCTGTTGATTTCATTCTACACTCCTAACCAGTGGCGACTAGCCTCAAATATCTTCTTTATCTGACCTGCGGATGGGGCATATCTAAAGAGCTTTAGTAAAGGAGCTAAATCGCCAGTAAAGTAAGTAGTATTGACCAAGCCTAGCCTGAAAGCGGATACATCAACATCTGTGGTAGAAGTAAGGAATAAGTGATGCCAACCTGGCGTTATGGTATCGGTATCTACCGCATCAACGAAGCAGTTATCCCAACTCCCATAGACCACAGTGCCGGAAGATATGGTAACGCCAGTGTCGTCTATCTCCTCAAGGATGCTCTCGGTGGTGGAGTCAGGATTAAGCCAGAAGCTAATAGCCCTAGCAACACCTTGGTCTCCGCAGTTGATGATGCTTGAGCTACCATTGAAGGTTCTTACCCATAATCCACTCGGTCTCTGGACATCAGTTATATCCGTATAAGTGCCGTGAGTTGCATCCCTAATGGCATTAAACAGTCTGGTCGGCTCAATACCTATAGACGGCTTCTCGGCAAAGACAAGACCAGTTGATTTATAACCCATTACTTACTCCCTACATTGGCGGTTCAGGTGGATGAGCTGCCTCGTATTCAACTATAGCGTCATGAAGATAATTGGTATACAGGCTGATAGCGTTTTGGACACATTCCTTTTCAGTCTGGGCTGCCTCTCGCATTTTTTCATATTTAGCCTCGTCTCTTTCCAACCCCGCAATAGTGCCTTCAAGAATGACTTGTTGTTTCATTATTTCCTTGTATTCGCAATCGTTTAACATATCTCCTCCTTATGCTGGTTCCACAAAACCGTCTTCGCTTATTCGAATCCAGTGTATCTGCCAATGTATCTTACCTGTTTCTGAGGAATAATCACCACCAGCAGTATAGACCATTCTGACCGTTGTTACCGCACCACTTTTCTTACCTAAAGCAAATGGCTTCAGAATCTCCTGCATAACATTGTCTTGTTCCTCAAAGATGGCGACATTCGCCCTAGCGACAGTTAATATTTGACCTGCCTCCCTATCCTTGACAAGATATGAGCCAACCTCAAAACTAGATATGGCTGGAGCACCTGAGATTTTAGTCAACACCACTGGAGTGCCGGCTGTGGGGAAAATATCAAGGTAGACTGCCGTAATAGCCGCCGCTAAAGCTGCGGTCTCTGTATGGCCGTCTATATTATAAACAAGCACCAAGCCAGTTATAGTAAATAGGCTGGCATATTCTGGGCTACCAGCATTACTGTTGATAGTGAGTAGCTTCTTCGCAAATCTAACATGACGGGATGCGATTGCATGGTCTAATTTCATATTTAACTACCTCTCTTGGCATCTCTATAATAGGCGGTTACAGTTCTTGTCGTGCCTTGAATTTTAACAGCGGCTACTCTGATACCTTCACGCCCCCATACTTGATTGCCAGAGCCAATTATCTCAGCCCTGGCCGGGTCCTGGGCACCATCAAAAGTATTAGCCACATCTTCGCTAATCTTACGTTCAACCCCATCTTCAGTCGTGTAAACCTTGAATGTAATGGTATCGCCCTCTGCCATATTATTGAGGTCTACTCTCAGTTCCAGCAGGACAAATTCATTATCGTTACTCTCGTTATAAACATTGTCCTCACCACCATCTACTGAAACGGCTCCACTTGTGCCTCTGGCAACATCTAGGTCAGCATCTTGTTCTTCACCCAATGTCTCAAGGCTTCTGGGACCGGAGCCTCTTGTGGCTGCGAATAGCCCATAGAGTAGTGGGTGAATCAGCATAGCTTGGTCGCCTACTACATCTGCTGCTGAGAAGGCTCTATGGTTCATCAGTCCAGTTGTGCTGGTGTAGGAGCTTATTTGTCTAAACTCGCCCTGTGGTGCTGCTCCGGCTCCGCCATTATCCCTGACTATCATCATCCACCAGCCGAGGAAGTAATCATCTTCCCAACCTATGAGGTCAGCGATGGTAGATGATACGCCAGCAGATACGGCTGTAATATCTCCGAAGTGAACCAATGAACCTGCGGTGGCTATTCTTCTCAGTAGAGCCATAGCTGATTCAGTATCAGCCAGTACGCCGGCAGAAACTGTGGCATCCCTTGTGCCTAACAACACACCGAGAGCAGTATGGAAGGCATCAAGGTTAGCTCTAGCTGAGCCATCAAGGGAAACACTGTAAGCTCCACCACTGGTAGCAAAGTAATCAGCCAGAGCTTGCATCATAGTTTCAATGTCAGTGCGAGAAGAACCACCAATCGTAGCTGCGAAAGCATCACTTGAGAACCTGAGTAATAACCGTCTGAGTTTGGCGTGAGCAGTAGTTGTGGCTATATCTGATAAATTATCAGCAGTGGCAGTATCGCCTATACTACCAATAATCGCATCCATTCTATCCCTTAGAGCTTCTAGGGAATCGGTAGCCCTGTCATAACCAGAAGCATCACCATCACTCGTCATAAGGTGAGCTATTATGCTGTGGTCTACTACTGAAATTGGGTAGGCTTGGTCGCCATCGGCATCAGAATAAAGATGGTTAACATAGTTGTAGAGTGCACCCAACCCCCAAGTATTATGCCCCAAAGCTGCATAAATAAGGTCAACTACCGTATCTACTGTGTCAATCTTTCCCTGATTGGTAAGAATATGGTTGCGTAAAGCACCGAAGCCCCAATTGTCATTACCAGCAGCTTCTTTAATCCAGTCCACATTATCATCAATGGTTGCGAGAAGAACATCCAAAGCAGCAAACACAGCATCCATGTTGGTTCTAGGAACGCCACCCACAGTAGGATTGAAAACATTGGAGCCATTGAAACCTATCACGGCAGCTATGTATTGGATGGCAAGGTCAAGGCTGTTTATAGCCTCATTGTTTAGATTCCCCCAAGCTCCATCGGTCCCCAGTATCTCATTGAGGATTTGCTTGATGTAAGCCATCATAGAGTCAGTAGTAGTGACTGGACCTGAAGCTGCTGCCACAGCCTTTGTTCCCAGCGAAGCTATTAGAGGATTGATGATTAGAACCTCATCGCCTACCTCTGGGTTGCCACCAGAAAAAGC
>SDBU01007573.1_pt1 | contig 12484 bp, 14 predicted proteins | sample 2277071 | NCBI WGS metagenome assembly SDBU01 (sample SAMN10397929, study PRJNA504765) | marine sediment metagenome | isolation source: marine sediment core GS08_GC12, 126 cmbsf | place: Arctic Ocean: Gakkel Ridge, Loki's castle | collected 2008
GCCTCATAGAAGGCAAAGTTCAGTTTATAGGCGCAGACCAAATCGGAAGTAGCATTAATAATTGCCTTGTTGAACTGGAGAGTGCCCACATTGGCTGGCATTAGCTCCGGGTCAGGGTCAAGGCCAACGCAGAGCAGGCTGTTATTCCTCCGGGCAGCTATAAGCAGTTTTTCGATAAAATTCACCGCATTCCCCCTTGTTATAGGTTGATATTATCAGTCACCCAAGGTGAGCGTCAAGTTTAGTAGAGAGGTTTAATCGGTAGTGATATAATTAGTTTCGGATATTTGGCAAGGAGCGTAGGTTGGTAGCTACTCGTTATCAGCAGGCTTTAGATTATCTCTATAGCTTTATAGATTATGAAACTATGCATCGGCCGCATGATGCCGCCAGCTATGACCTGAGACGCATGGATGAGCTGCTGGCCCGCTTGGGCAACCCGCATCTCAAAGCCAAGTCAGTCCATATTGCCGGTACCAAGGGCAAGGGCTCAACCGCGGCCATGCTTGCCTCGGCTCTTACCGCCTCCGGTTATACTACCGGTCTCTATACCTCGCCTCATCTTAGTGACCTAAGAGAGCGCATCCGGGTTGATGATGAGTTAATCTCCGAGGCAGAGCTTGTTAATCTGGTGGAGAAACTCAAGCCTGAGGCCAGTGCGGTGAACTTAAGAGCCACCTATGGTCAGCTTACTACCTTTGAGCTGTTAACCGCTCTGGCATTTTCCTACTTTGGTCTCAAAGGAGTTGATTTTCAGGTAGCCGAAGCCGGGCTGGGGGGGCGGCTTGATGCTACCAACATATTAAAGCCTGAGGTTTGCATCATCACTTCTATTAACCTTGACCATACCGATGTATTGGGCAATTCTCTAGCTCTAATCGCCGCTGAGAAGGCGGGCATTATCAAGCCGGGCGCGGTGGTGGTTAGCTCCCCCCAGACTGATGAAGTGGCGAAAGTAATAGAAGAAGCCTGTCTTAAGTGTGGTACTGAGCTGGTCAGGGTAGGTAGTGATGTTACCTGGCAGGAGCTGGGTATTGATGAAAACAGGCAGTTACTCAAGGTTAACGGCGTCTTAGCCAGTTACCAGTTGTCCCTGCCGCTACTTGGCCGCTACCAACTGGAGAATGCAGCTACAGCAGTGGCTGCCCTTGAGGTTTTAGCTGGCAGGGGCTTTAATATTTCCCGGGATAGTATAATTACAGGGCTAGCCAAGGTAAGCTGGCCGGGCCGCTTTCAGATTGTGAGACGTAGCCCCCTTATAGTGGTTGACGGTGCCCATAACCCGGCTTCAGCCAGGGGCCTCGGGCAGTCCATTGAGCACTACTTTAAAGACTTTAACCAAGCCATTTTGGTTATCGGGACATCGTTTGATAAGGATATAGCCGGTATCGTCTCTGAGCTTTATCCCCTTTTTGATAAGGTGATTGTTACCCGTTCCCGTCACCCCAGGGCTATGGCAACACCGCAACTCAAGGCTGAATTTAGAAAGCATGGAATTAAGGCACAGGCAGCAAAGACTGTCCCTGAAGCGTTATCACTGGCGCTGGCTCAGGCTGGCTCAAGGGACTTTATCTGCGTTACCGGTTCTCTATTCGTGGCCGGTGAGGCCATCGAGCAGTTAAGCGAGGGCGGTTTATAAACAAGCTTTTAGGGCGGCTCACTTATAGAGCCTAGGGCGCAACCTCAAATTGGGGAGTTTTAGCCTCCTCGGGTAGCATGTTGCCCAAGATTCTCTCCAGCGCCATGGTGTGGCAACAAAGCCCCCAGCTGGAAAAGAAGCGACACGAGCAGTGCCACTTGCCATCCTGGTAGCCGGTAGTGTGGCTGTCATTATCGCCGCGGAATTTCACAGAAAGCTCGGTGAAGGAGATTCGGTCTGTCTCTTCGGCATAGCGTTTTGCCTTTTCAATCTTCCCAATCAGACTTGACTGCATGACTACACCTCCTTAAACTTAAGAAAGCACCGACTTTAAGCTAGTCCCGGTGCTTTCTTTTTCCGTATTACTATTAGAGATGCTGAAGGCATGTTATCTACTTCCTTAAAAAGCTACACCTTAATTTTACACCCTCTTTGCTGATAAGTCTAGGAAAATTTTTGCTTAATTTAGCTGGGCTAGCTTGAGAAAAATAAAAAAATTTTAGAAAAAATTCAGTAATTAATTTTTTAATGGTGATAGGATTGAGAAGGGACTAGGGGAGATGACTTGCCCGATAGTTTCTGTTTGCTCAAGAGTGGCTATTGGGTTAGAATATGCTGGCAGGAGTTCAGCCTGGAAAAGAAAGGAAAGAGTAGGGTGAAGGCGTTACTTCAGCGAGTAACTGGTGCCAGGGTCAGCATCGCCGGTGAGGAAGTGGGCCGGATAGGGCAGGGGCTGGTGGTTTTTATCGGCGTAGCCAGTGGGGATACGGACAAGGATGTTTGCTACCTGGTACAAAAAGCTGTCAATCTTAGAATTTTTGCTGATGAGGCCGGTAAATTTAACCGCTCAGCTCTGGATATTGGTGGCGAGCTTCTGTTGGTGAGCCAGTTCACCCTGCTGGCTGATACCAGCAGAGGTCGGCGTCCCAGTTTTACTGAGGCGGCGCCACCGGCTCAGGCGGAAAAACTATTTGAGGATTTCGTTAAGCAGGCTTGTGCCACCGGCTTAAGGGTGGAGACCGGGCGCTTTGCCCAGCATATGGCGGTGGAAATCCATAATGACGGACCGGTAACCATATTATTGGATAGCAGAGAGAAATTTTAAGTAGAATTTATTGAAACTAATTGCAACTGCAAGGGGTTGCAATTACTGTTTTTGTGTGCTATGATATTCACCTAATCTTGGGAACTAAGGTGAAATTAGAGTGAGCCAAAGCGGGGATATTTTCAGTAAGCTAAGTAAGCAGGGCTATCGGCTGACACCCCAGCGGATGATGATACTGGAGGCTGTTGAAGAGACAGATGACCATATCAGCGCTGAAGAGATATATACCCAGGTTTGTGCCCGGTACCCGCATCTGAATATATCTACTGTTTACCGCACCCTTGAATTGCTAAAAGGATTGGGGCTGGTAACAAAGACGGAGCTTGGCGATGGGCGGGTGCGCTATCACAGTATAAAAAAGGGGCACCATAACCATCTTGTCTGCCAGAAGTGTGGTGAAATTATTGCTCTTGAGGAATCGGTGCTATTTCCCTTAAAGGATGTTTTAGCCCGGCAATATGAATTTGATGCCGACCTGGGACATCTGGCTATTTTCGGGCGCTGTGCCAAGTGCCAGTAATTTTTTTGTGGATTTTGTTGCCATAAGTTGCACCTGCATAAAGGTGCGTAATGCTTGGGGAGATATATTATGCACATTCCAGATGGCTTTCTTAATGTGGCTACGGTGGCGACTACATATGCCATATCGGCAGGTAGCGTGGCTAATGGGGTGAGGCTAGCCAACAAGAAACTGAGGGAAATAGCATGACAGAAGCGCCTATATTAACTGCTCTGTTCTTTGGCTTTTTGCTGGGAGTTAAGCATGCTCTGGACGCCGACCATATAGTGGCGGTAACTACTATTGTTAGCCGTAGCTCAAGCCTCCTTCGCTCGACGCTGGTGGGCTTGAGCTGGGGTGTAGGGCATACCTTTACCCTTTTCGCCGCCGGCTTTATGGTGCTGGTTTTCAAGCTGACTATTCCCGACAAGCTGGCGCTGTCCATGGAGTTCGTTGTTGGGATATTCCTTGTTTTACTGGGCGTGCCCCTTGTAAAGCAGCTGTTGGCAAGCAGGTCCCACGTCCATTTGCACCAGCATGAAGATAAGCGCCACCTCCATAGTCATTCCCACGATGATACTCTCGAGCATGACCACCGGCACATCAGAAGGCCGCTGCTGATGGGGATGGTCCACGGTCTGGCCGGGAGTGGGGCGCTCACCATACTGGTTCTTGGCACTATGTCATCGGTGGCTCAAGGGCTTGTTTTTCTCCTAGTCTTCGGTGTCGGCTCTGTCTTGGGCATGATGCTCTTCAGTGGCCTTATCGGACTTCCCTTTAGGTTTACCGCTGGGCGTTCCCTCCGGCTGAATCTGTGGGTTCGGGGGGTAGCCGGGCTTATCAGCATAGTCTTGGGCTTTGTTATAATATGGCAAGTGGCATTCATCGGCGGCCTTTTTCTCTCTGTGAGTTGAGGATATTCTGGCTGACAGGTCTTTCCTTGCCGCCAATGGTCTGGCAGCAACCGAGGAGGTGAATCTTGCCCTTACTTGATGTGATAAGACAAAGAAAAAGCATCCGGCAGTTTCTAGATAAGCCGGTTGAAAGAGATAAGCTTATGAAGTGTCTTGAGGCAGCCCGGTTGGCTCCTTCTGCCTGCAATTCTCAGCCCTGGAAATTCATAGTTGTCGATGATAAAGAATTGAAGAAGAGGTTATGCCGTGCCGCCTTTAATGGGGTGTATTCGGTGATGTCTTTTGCCGGACAAGCGCCGGTGATAGTCGCTGTCGTCTCCGAGAAGTCCAAGTTCTTGGCCAGGGTAGGTGGTTTGCTTAGAGATACCAAATATTACCTGATAGATATCGGCATAGCCGGTGAGCACTTTGTGTTGCAGGCTGGGGAGCTAGGTCTGGGCACCTGCTGGCTGGGCTGGTTTAATGAAGGGGCAGTCAAATCAATACTGAATGTTCCCAAGGACAAGAAGATAGATGTCCTGCTAGCTTTGGGCTATTACGACAGTGAAGGTGTTGCTCCGGGGCATGATAGGGAGCCGATGAGCCAGATTGCCTCATTTAATTCTTATAACTCACCGGTGGAGTAAGACGCCCCTCACCCCTCCACCTTCACCCATAGCCTGTGGCCGTCGGTGATGAATTCTACCTTGTGTTTTTGTAGAGGTCTAATTAAATACTCTCCTTATCAAAGTGCATCTCAAGAAAGACGGAACCCTCCTCAAAACCACAGCGCTTGTAGAACTCCCTGGCTTTGGTATTTACCTCCCCGGTGATTACTTCAAGTTCACAGCAGCCAAGCTGGCGGCACTTGTTTATAGCTGCCGATACCAGCTTTTGCCCAATTCCCTGACCACGGTAATCTTTGCTGACAATAAGCTCATCAATTAATCCGCTCATCCCCGGAGCAGTGGCTGTCTGGTGTAGGCTGAAATTTATTAAGCCAACCACGATTTCACCTATCTTGGCGACCAGTAAGTGAGAATTAGTCCTGTTGATTAGAAAGCGGCAATTGTCTCTTAATCTTTGAGTGGTAAAGCCCTGTGGATTGTCCATGGTGTTAATGAGTTCCACCAGCAAGGCCTCCATAGCCGGTAGGTTGGCTTCTGTTGCTTCTAGGATTGAAATAGTATGTGACATATTGCCCTCCTTATCTTTCCACCCTCACCCACAGCCTCTCGCCGTCGGTGATGAATTCAATGGTGCCACCATAGGTGAGATAGATATTCTCTTTGCCCAGCTCTTCTTCAAGTCGGGCGATAACCGCTTCATCGGGAAGACCGAACCTGTTGTCTTCATCAACCGAAATAACAGCAAGCCGGGGGCTGGCTACGGCTAGAAACTCAGCAGTGGTTGAGGTATCAGAGCCATGGTGGGCGATTTTTAACACGGTGCTTTCGGGAATAGCCCGGCGGCTAATTAGCTCAAATTCTGCCTCCCACGTTATATCAGCGGTAAGCAGGAAGCTTACCTCCCCCATGCTTATATATAGCACCAGGCTGTTATTATTGGTATCGGCCTCGGTACCGGTTAAGGGGGGATTTGGTGGATTAAGCACCTCAATTGCCAGTTCTTCCAGAACAATCTGCTGGCCAGCTTGGGCAATGGTAGATTTTATATTCTTTGCCTCGAGTAGCTCAAGCCACTCATCATAAAGTGGCGAGTCATAATCTAAATCGGGATAAAGCACCTGCCTAACCTTGTATCTCTTTAGTACTTCAACCAGACCGGTGAGGTGGTCAGCCTGAGGGTGAGTCAGCACCACCAGCTCAATAGTTTTATCCCATAAGGGCATTTTACTGCTCAATTCCAGAGCTATCGCCTGTGGGCTGGGGCCGCCGTCAACCAGAATCTGCTGGCTTCCCTTCTGAATCAGGATGGCATCCCCCTGACCAACATTAAGGAAACTCACATGAAGATTATCATCGGGCAGAGTGGCTACCGCCACTGATACCAGGATAACTATCACCAGTAGTGGCGGGATGAGCCACTTCTTGGGTACTTGGGAGATAAAATTACCCATTTTATCTATGCCTGGCCTTACCGCCGTCAGGGATTTGGCAGCTAGGTCTCTTAGGCGACGGCGGCGACTGTAAAGCCAGATTGCCAGGGCCAGGGCTGGATAATAAGTCCATATCAGGGTAGCGCTATTAGAGCCGAACTCAATCGGGGGTATTTTGGCAAAAACACTAACCACCAGCAAGAGATAGGACAGGAAGAGCCAGGCTAGCCAAGCCACAATCTGGGCGGCCGGCAGGGCAATAAGCCCCAAGCCTCCGGTTAGTGCCCCAGCGATAATAATACCCGGCAGTGCTGGCAGGGCAAAGAAGTTGGCTAGCGGTGCTACCAGTGAAACAATGCCAAAGTAATAGGCAATAACTGGCCAGACAGCTAGGATGGCCCCTAGGGTTACGCTGAAGCTGTCGGTAATAAAATAGGCTATCGGTACCACTGCCTTGTGTTTACCCAGAGTGTGGTTGACAATTCTCCGGCCTATATCTCGGAGACGGGGGAAGATGAGGATTATACCGGCCATAGCCAGAAAACTCATCTGGAATGAAGTAGTCCACAGGATTTGAGGGTCTAGGCTGACCATTATGGCAGCGGCGAAGGTAAGGGCAGTGATAGCACTTCTCTGTCTGCCCAGAAGCTCGGCGGTAAGGAATATACTGGCCATAATGGCGCCCCGTACCACCGGGGCGTGCATACCGGTGAGCAGGGCATAAAGCCAGATGGCGACCAGTGCCAGCCAGATGTATAGGTAGCGTCTTTTGCCAAAGAGCCAGATACCAATGCTGAGCATAATGCCGGCCATGATGCTTAAGTGGAGACCTGAGATGGCCAGCAGGTGAGCAGTGCCGCTATCGGAAAAGTCGTCGCTGACTGAAGGTGGGATATTGCCCCGAATGCCTAAAATTATACCCTGGGCTAGCGATGCCTGTGGCTCGGGTAGAGCTTCAGCCAGGGTCTGGGACAGGCTATTTCTCAGTGAGTAAATCCACTCAAGTGGCTTAAAGCCCTGTCCGCTCTCTAGGATTTCTATTTTGGGATAGAGCATGGTGGAATAGATTCCTTGGTGGGCTAGATAGTCTTTATAATCAAAGTCATCAAGCTGTGGTGGCGTTTCAAGCTCCCCGCTTATCAACAGCACATCGCCGTAGCTATAGGTCGGATATCTGGGGACAAACAAGAGAGCATCTCCTTGAATCTCATGCCACTCACTATCCAGTTTTATTTCTGAGGCTTTAAAGCGGAGCTGGGTGGCCCTATCCCCGACATCAGGGTCGGTATTGATTATCCCTTTGATTTGGGCAGTTTCGTTGTTGTAAAACCGGAGGTGACTCTCATCATTAGGAGGTAAGCTTGACTGAAAGTGGAAGGCACCGCCAAAGAAGATAAAGAGGCAAAGACTGGCTAAAATTATCGGCTTTCTGTGTTGACGCAAGAAAAGAAGGGGCAGGGGAATAAGCCCGGTAAGCATAAGGGCTAAAGGCAGGTTAAATTTTGACCCCAGATAGATACCAGCTACCCAGGCACAGCTAAGATAGATAAGTGACACGAGCGGTATAACCTCTCCTTATAGGCTAGCCAGTAGCCACCGGTATTGATTTACTTGGCAGCTATCCTGGTGGTTACCAGTCGGCTACGGTAATCAGGTCTTTAATCTTCTCGTAGTTGATGGTCCCGATACCTTTTACCTTGAGTAGCTCATTTATATTGTGGAAGGGCCCGTTAAGGTTTCGGTAGTTTAAAATGTCTTGAGCCCTGACCTCGCCGATGCCGGGTAGAGCTTCAAGTAACCAGGCATCAGCCCGATTGATATCTATCCTTTGTGGTGCTAAGCCTTCTTCTGCCTCGGGGATGTAAAGTTTAAGTTGATTTGGGTCGGCGCTACCGGTTAAGCCGCCAGCCGCCTGGATAAGGGCTTCCAGGCTGTCCCCGGCCTCAAGCGGATAGAAGCCGGGGTTAGTGACGGCACCGCCAATGTAAATCTGGTTTACCGGCCCTTGGGTAACGGGTTCGGGCATAGAAATCTCTATCGGCTGACCTTTACCGCACCCTGAGAAGGCTGCCATGCCGCCGGTAATAGTAATGGCTACTAAAAGAATGGTAATCAGCCTCCGGTGCTTGCTGAACTTGCTTGCTATCATGAAGGGCCTCCTAGCACTAGCTCTATAAATAGTAACCGGCAATGCAAACCGCCTGTTTGCCATTTGGCAAAGCCAGGCTCACGATATAACAAAAAATGGGCTTTCGTCAACTGCCTGATTGAAGAGGCATTATATGGGGATAAAGGGGGTAGGTTCTAAGCAGTGGTATAATACAATGGCTAAAGAGGGCTAAACTGAAGCTAGATAAAAGGATAGCGGTTATTACTTTTGGGCTGCTAACTGCCGGTAAGGGCGGCCCGTAGTGCTTCTTCAGACTCAGGGGGGGTAACAGCTACAATCTGGTCCTCAGCCTCAAGGATGGTATTGCTCGTCGGTACAATGGGTTTTCGTTCCTTGCGAATAATTAGCGACAGGATGCTTTCCGGTGGCAGAGAAAGCTCCTTTATTGTTTTACCCACGCTAGCTGAGCCATCTGGGATTTTTACCTCTACAATCCCCAGCCCCCCCTCGCTGATGGTTAGTAGATGCATTAACGGGTGTGATGGTACTTCATGCTCTATATGTTCCAGGATGATGTTAGTGCTGCTTACAGTAACATCAATGCCCAGTTTCTTGAAGATGGCTTCATTTCTTGGGTTCCTGACCCGGGCTATAGTACGGGGCACATTAAATTTATGCTTGGCTACCTGGCAGGCAACCAGGTTGTCTTCGTCATCACCGGTTACAGCAATGAGCATATCGGCTCTGGCAGTGCCGGCGTCATCCAGGGTAGCCGCTTCACAGCCGTCACCGTGGAGGCAGACACTACCCAGCTCGTCGGCAATGGTTTTACTGACGGTGGCATTCTTTTCTATCAGCAGTACCTCGTGCCCTTCACCCAGTAGGGCTTTAGTCAGGTAATAACCTACGCGGCCACCGCCAACAACTATGATGTACATAATTTTTTAGCCTTTAACTCTCCAGTTTTTCCTTCAGCATCTGGGCAAAGACCGTGGTCGGACTGATGGCTTCCAGCCCCAGAAGACTGTATAGGTCGCGGCGGAGAGGGTCGTAGATGCGGCAAAGCACCTTGGGTACTTTGAAGATGTGCTTGGCAATCTGAGCCGCCATGATATTTCGGTTATCCCCCTGGGTTACAGCGACAAAGGCATCGGCCTGCTCTATGCCCGCCCGTTTAAGGGCTTCCTCATCAAGGCCATTACCCAGGAGTGCCGTACCGCCGAAATCGGGTGGTAGCCTTCGGAAACTATAGGCATCGTTATCAAGTGCAGTAACCTGGTGTCCCTCTTTATCTAACAGGGTAGCCAACCTGGCACCAACCCGTCCACAACCCATAATAACTACTTTCATAATAATAGGCTTTAGCTCTATTGTGTCATGCGTTGATGGTATAGTATAACCCGGCAGGGGGCATTCTTTAGCACATAAGGTGCCACATCACCCAGGCTAAACTGGCCAAAGTGCTTTTTGTAGCTAACCCCAATTAAGATAAGGTCCACCTCTCGCTCAATTGCCTCGTCAATGATAGCCGGGCCTACCTCGCGAGCTTGAAGTAGGTCGGTCTCTATGCGACAGCCCTGCTCCTGGGCAAGCAATTCTGCATGGGCCAGTATGTCATCGGCCCTGCCAATTTCGGACTCAATTTCGCTGTCAAGCGGCAGAGAACGTTCCACCGGGATGACATGAACAGCGAAAATTAAGCCTTTATTCTTCTGTCTCGTCAGAGCGCAGGCCAACTCCATCGCCTCTTCGTCAGCCTTGGTGCCCGCCACCGGTACTAGAATCTTGTTAAACTGCATGCCTACTTTTTCACTACCTGGCGGGTATTATAATCCTCATATCAAAAATTTACAACACTGGTTTCTGCTTTGCCAAGAGAGATTTGTAAATTTATACGCGTGGCCCATAATTAATTTGGGCTACTTATTATCCAGGCTCTAGCGCCACCTCCAGAAAGCCGGGGTAAAGAGCACCAGCAGGGTGAAAAGCTCAAGGCGGCCGGCTAGCATACAGAAGATAAGCACCCCCTTACCGAGAGGGGGAATAAAGAAATAGTTCCCTGCCGGTCCTACCTCTCCTAAGCCGGGGCCGACGTTTCCCAGACTGGCGGTAACCGAAGACAGCGCCGTTAAATTGTCCAGTCCAAGGGCACTCATTATCAGGAAACCGGTAATAAGGATAGCGAAGTATAAAATAGCCAGGCCAATAATTCTGGAGGCGACCCCTTCTGGGATTACATTGCCGCCAACCTTTAGCGGGATTACGGCGCGGGGGTTAAAGGTAAGCAGGATTCGGCGGTAGGTGTATTTGGCCAGTACCAGGAGACGGATAACCTTTAAGGCGCCCCCGGTTGAACCGGCTGAGGCGCCGATTACCATCAGGATAAGTAGCGCCGAGCGGGCAAATGCCGGCCAGACATTAAAATCAGCGGTGCTGAAGCCGGTTGTAGTCATGATGGACACGGTCTGAAAGCTGCCGTATCTTACAGCGTCACCTAAAGGCATCCCCATGTTCCTGATGAGGTCCAGGTTGATGAGGAGACCAACCCCGACGAGGAGGATAATGTAGAGCCTGAACTCTGGGTTCTTAAAGAGACGCCCCGGTTGGCGTTTCCAAATGAGAAAGTAGTAAAGCCCGAAGTTTACCCCGGCGGCTACCATGAAGAAAATAATGATGGCTTCAATAAAGATGCTGTTATAGGCACCGATGCTCAAGTCAGTCGGTGCGAAGCCGCCGGTAGGAATGGTGCTTAAGGTGACAGTTAAGGCATTAAATACGTCCATGCCGGCAATGCGGAGCAGGACAAACTCCCCTATTGTCAGGCCGAGAAAAATCAGCCACAGGGCTTTGGCGGTATCTCGCATGCGGGCTGTCAGCCTCTCACCCTGCTGCCCTCCTGGCATCTCAGCCTCAACCAGATGGGCGGCACCGATGCCCAGCATCGGGAAGAGAGCAACAAAGAGCATAATTATGCCCATGCCGCCGAGCCACTGAGTAAGAGAGCGCCACAGAAGAATACCCTGGCCCTGGTTGCTAATAGAGGTAAACACTGTCGCCCCGGTGGTGGTAAAACCCGACATGGCCTCAAAGTAGGCATCCAGGTAGTTGGGCAGGGCTCCCGATAGCTGATAGGGTAGGGCGCCGAAAGCCGAGGCTAATAGCCACCCCCCGCCGACCAGTATTATTGCCTCTCGCCGGCTCAGCTTTCCCCTGCCAATCGGCGTCAAGCGCCAGAGCAGTAGCCCCAAGCCCAGGCTTAAAGCCATTGAGATGGCAAAGGCCGTGGAACTGGGCTCGTTATTGTAAAGGCTCCAGCTCAGGGGCAGGAGCATGGCAAAGCCTATGATGGCGATTAGTAGTCCCAGGTAATGAAGAAAAACCTTTATTCGCATTATCTTTTATCTTACTGGAAGAGCTTTTCCACTGAATGGACAACCGAGAGAGGAGATACTATGATGACATGGTCTCCTGGCTGAACCAGGCTGTCGCCTGGTGGGATAATGACCCGGTCATTACGAACAATGGCGCCGGCTATCGCCTCTTTTGGCAGGCCGGCGTCGCTAATCTTTTTATTGGCAATATGTGCTTGGGGGTTGGTAACAAACTCAACAGCTTCTAGTTGTTGACCTTCCAGAAGTGCTGCTGAGATAGCCCCGCCATGGAGGACGAAGTGAGCGATTTTGTCAGCCGTTAGCAGGGGGGGAAGAGCGGCGACATCAACCCCTATCGCTTCAGCCAAAGGGACATATCCCGGCTTATTAACGACTACTAAACTTCGGGGCACCCCCAGGTTCTTGGCTAGCAAACCGCAGAGGATATTGAGTTCATCGCTCTGGGTGGTAGACACAAAGGCATCTGCTGATGGCACTCCCTGTTCAATGAGAAAGTCGCGGTCGGTGCCGTCACCCTGTAGTACTACTGTTTGCTCCAGCTTGGCGGCTATCTCCTGGCAGCGGTCTATATCATTCTCGATGATTTTAACTTTAACCCCGTGTCTCTGAAGTCCTTCAGCGAGAAGGAAGCCAATTCGCCTGCCACCAAGGATAACCACACTCTTGGCCGGACGCTTGGGTTTGCTGAACATCTGGCCCAGTTCATCCATGAACTCTCGGGAGGCAACCAGGTAGACGCTATCGTCCTCGGTTATCACTTCATCAGGGCTGGGCGTAATGATGCCCC
>SDBU01007574.1_pt1 | contig 12482 bp, 12 predicted proteins | sample 2277071 | NCBI WGS metagenome assembly SDBU01 (sample SAMN10397929, study PRJNA504765) | marine sediment metagenome | isolation source: marine sediment core GS08_GC12, 126 cmbsf | place: Arctic Ocean: Gakkel Ridge, Loki's castle | collected 2008
CGTAATTCGTAATTCGTAATTCGTAATTCGTAATTCGTAATTCGTAATTCGTAATTCGTAATTCGTAATTCGTAATTCGTAATTCGTAATTCGTAATTCACAACGTTAATATGCTGCGGATATGCCTATATTGAAAACTATATTGACGATACTCCAAGTCGCCCATAACACATTATCGCCGAGTACCAATCCCAGAAACAGTGGCGCGGCTCTCCGGTATGCGCCTATCCCACCGTGTTTCAGCAACATGAATTTTATCGACCAACTGAAAAAGACTGGGAACCAGAAGTAAATCATTCCACCCCATGAAGCGCCGGCAAGGACATATCCCGACGGATGTAATGGCCACCAGAAGAACAGCCTACGCATGACCATAAGAAAAAACACAAAGCCCAGTCCGCCGAATATAAATCCCATGCTTGCCCAGTTTGTCCCGCGAGGATATTGCAGCCAGGATTGCACCGGATTGAAACTCTCCCATCCAAAATGTCCAACCCATCCTCGACATTTGGCTAACGCTCCAAATTTGTACAAAAATTGGAGGTATGAGACAAATGTTGCCACCGTGCCCACGGCTATCGCCAGCACCATTGCCAAAACTAGCTTGGAGCCGCTCATAGCAGATTGTTCGCCAATTTTCAGAGATTCCAGTTCACTGGGCATGGGGTGTGAGCGATTGCATCGATTGAATGCATATAGGAATGTGATAACCATCAAGTTGCTTCCACCCAAGCGTTTTGAGCCAAACATTTCAGTGTAGTTCCGTAAGCCCAGCGAAGCGCCAGGCGTCGGTGAGTGAAGCGAACATGACTTGTCGTGGATTGACGAGAATAATTTCATGGTACGGTGGACCCAATTCAGCGCGAACACGCGTCAGCGAAAGCCCCATGACGAAAAATAAGATGTAAAACACGATAATTGCCCACGGAGACATGCCCGCCTGATAGCAGAATGAAAATAAAAATAGAAAACTCGCTATCAGCAATATTACGGCGGTGCGATACCGCATTGGCTCGCGTGACTCATCCAACTTCGAATGCCCTCTAATGACTTGTTTTGCAACCTCTCCAAGATGCCGGCGACTGCCCCAGATGGCAATCAGTCCGATACCAATCCAGCCTCCCGCGGCGCGTTCGTTGAGATGGAGACTGCGCAACCCGATAGCACTTGCAAATACTCGTTCTGCTTTCCCCAACCAGAAAAAGAACCAGCAGGAAAACGACAAATCAAGTGGCATGAAATACGTCAAACCGATAATTGACAATCGAAACGAAATGAGCGTATATCCGATGGCATTCCAGGGCTTTTCGGTGATATACCGCCCAACTTCATATCCTGTCGGTATGGCAGGGATGATGGGATACAAACTGTGAAAACCATTGATAATTCGGATGCCTGCTGCCACGCCAAATCCAATCCACATCATTTTCGAACGGAAAAACTGGCGGCGTCCTTGAGTCATTGCGAGCGGAAGTTCGATGAGCGGATAACTGAGTTTTTCTCTTTCTACCCACTGCTTGCGGAGTATGATGTTTATGCAAAGCATGGCAAACAGCGCTACGAAGACAAAAGCCGACCATGCCAACGCAGGAGTGAGCCACGCATGAATATGCTTTTGTATAAAAAACGACGATTCACCTTCAAAATATCCTCTGAGAATGGACTTATCTGTAACGGTGAACCACGACGGGATATACCGCCAGAAGAGCGTATGCCACTCGTTCTCAGGCGTTGCAAACCAAAACGGATGCGCCATCGTCCCCATCAGAATCGCCATGAATGTGTGACCATAATGTAAATTGTCAACAATTCCGGCTGAGAAAATAGTTTTTTTCGGAATAGCCTGAAGAGCAAAAAATTTAATAAAATGAGAGGAACAATGCTGAAAATAGCATTGGCAAAAGGGGAGATAGTGTTAAAGACCGAATACCATAATTCGCTGGCTATGCCTACCCAGTAAGCATTGACAACAACTAAAATCAGTCCTATGATGATGGATTTGATTGTAACATCGGGTAACTTTTCTCTTTTCATCATCCCCACTCTGTGGAACCTTTTTGCTTTTCAACTCAATTCAGGAAAAGCATTACGCACGCGGAGTTGAATTCTATTATACAGCGCGAGAAAACGTTGCGCTTGCAAACGCGAACGAAACATTGCATGAGGATGATAAACGCGGTTGGAGAGTGGAGTCGTAGACCATGGATATTCTGTATTACGCCGCGTTTTTCCTGCGGCACCGCCAAGAGGCAAAATACATTCCAGAGCTTGCAAAAAATTCATATCTCTCGTCGGCAACTGTAGCTTTACAAAAAATAGGCAAGAAAGCTCCCTCATTCATCGGATGAAACCCGACGACTGGCGCTTCGCTGGTCTTACGGAACTACTCTCGCTTCGCTCACCGACTGGAGCGCACAGTGCGGCGCACAGGCTCTGCCTTCGGCGAGCCGTGTGACTCCAGTGTGACTCCAGTGTGACTCCATGGCGCTTCGCTGGTCTTACGGAACTACTGTGGAGATGAATTGCCGAATCTAACCACGAAAGAAAGATCTATAAGGAGGAGTCGGCGTTTCAACCTTTAGAGGGTGAGATGCGAAGCTATCTCATCCCTCCGACACGCCCTAATACTTTCGACAATTCCCGGACATGGTTGACTTCTACTTCAAGGTAGAGTTTAGAATAAAAAGCCATATTCTTTCACCACCATTGTATTCGCCCTTTGATGGACGAGTTACGAATTCGTAATTCGTAACTCGTAATTCGTAATTCGATTACTTCTCCGTATATCCACATTCCTTTTTGGAACAAGCTAGATATTCCCCTTTCGCCTTTGTTTTTTTCTCGACCAAGAATGGCATGTCGCATTGAGGACATTTTTTCAGTACGGGTTTGTTCCAGAGAGCAAATTTACAATCTGGATATCTGCTGCAACCGTAGAATATCCGACCGCGCTTGCTGCGCCGTTCTCCGATGTAGCCACCGCAATCAGGTTCTGGGCAGTCCACACCGATGTTGATAGATTTTGCGTTTTTGCATTCAGGATATCCGGTGCAGGCGAGGAATTTGCCGCCGGCGCGACTGGCTTTGATGACCATCGGTTTGCCACATTTATCGCATATTTCATCAGTTGATTCATCTTCGGGCGGGGCTTCATCTCCGTGATACGGCTTTATATTTCGGCATTCGGGGTAGCCTGAACATCCCAGGAACTGTCCATACCGTCCCCATTTGACAATCATAGGTTTGCCGCATTTCTCACAGACCTCATCGGATACTTCCTCCATCTCCTTTTTGGCGTTGTAGATGGCGTCCGGCGCGGCTTCCAATGCTTTGCTAAAGGGTCCATAGAATTCCCGCAATACCTTGACCCAATTCGTTTTACCTTCTTCCACATCATCCAATTTATTTTCCATATTGGCAGTAAACTGAACATCAAGAATATCGGGAAAACTTTTAACCAAAACCTGATTGACCATCTTGCCAATTTCGGTTGGATTGAAGCTGCCTTTTTCCTTGACAACATATTCTCTGTCCTGAATAGTGGAGATAATCGACGCATATGTGCTCGGACGACCGATACCGCGTTCTTCTAATTCTTTGACCAAACTGCGCTCTGAATATCGAGGCGGCGGTTGGGTGAAGTGTTGCTTGGGAGCGAGGTTAAGCAATTCCAGCAACTCGCCTACTTTCAGTTCTGGCAGAATAATCTCCTTCTCTGAGGCGGCACTGTCTTTTTCTTCGTCTTTTTCTTCCATGTACACTATCATAAACCCAGGGAACTTGACGATGGAACCGGTCGAGCGGAAAATGTAGTTACCAGCGGTAATATCTACGGTTGTCACATCAAGAATAGCGGGTTTCATCTGGCTGGCGACGAATCTTTTCCAAATAAGTTCATACAATTTGTATTGCTTATTGTTGAGGTATTGTTTTATAGCCTCGGGTGGTCTATCCATTGCAGTGGGACGTACGGCCTCATGTGCTTCCTGCGCGCCTTTTTTGCTACGATACTGTACTGCTTTCGCGGGAATATATTCTTTCCCATAAGTTTCCTTGATATAACTTCTGACGGCAGTCAAGGCTTCATTTGCGACGCGAGTAGAATCTGTACGCATATAGGTAATCAAACCAACAGGTCCTTCGCTTCCTATATCGATTCCTTCATACAATCGCTGCGCGGTGAGCATCGTCATCTTCGTAGAAAATCGCAGCTTACCTGCCGCTTCCTGCTGCATCGTACTAGTAATAAAAGGAGGTCTTGGTGACTGTTTACGTTCCTTACGTTGAATATCCTTGATGATGAACGGCTTATCTTTAGCATCTTCTACAATCGCTATGGCTTTTTCTTCGTCGATGATAAAGCCATAGGTTTGGATATCCGCTTTTTTTGAGCCAATTTTAAAGAGCCGCGCCTCGAAGGGGTCAGTCTCTTCCCCCTTGAGCTTTGCAGTAATTGACCAGTATTCCTGCGGCACAAAAGCTTCTATCTCCGCTTCACGCTCGCAGATGAGACGCACCGCGACCGACTGCACCCGACCAGCGCTTAGACCACCTTTGATGTTGCGCCATAAAATTGGACTGATTTGATACCCGACTAATCGGTCTAACACACGCCGCGCTTGTTGAGCATCCACCAAATCCTGATTTATATCTCCTGGATTTTTCACAGCGTCCTGTATCGCCTTTTTGGTAATTTCATTAAAGGTCACGCGATGAATGGGTTTCTTAGTGCTCTTCAAAACGTGCGCTAAATGCCAACAAATCGCTTCGCCTTCCCTATCAGAGTCAGCAGCCAGGTAGATGGCATCAGCATCCTTCGCAGACGCCCGTAGTTCTCTGACAACTTTACTCTGAGTGATTGTGTATTTGGGGTTAAAATCATTTTCTATATCCACCGCTAAACCCTTTTTAGGCAGGTCTCGAATATGCCCTATTGACGCTTTGACGACGTAATTTCTTCCAAGAAATTTATTGATAGTCTTCGCCTTAGCAGGCGATTCCACGATAACTAAAGACTTCGGCATGATAATTTCTCCTCAAATTACGAATTACGAATAACTCATAAAGCTTCAATTCGTAACTCGTAATTCGTCATTCGTAATTCGCAAAATCCAGCAGGTCAATCAAAGTTGCTTTCAAATCTTTTCGATGAACAATCATATCTATCATACCATACTCCAATTGATATTCCGCTGTTTGCACTTCTGGCGGTATCTCAATGCCTGCGGCTGCGCGAGTGCGTTCTCCTGCAAAACCGTATATAGCGCCCGGTTCAGCAATTATCACATGCCCTAACGACGCAAAACTTGCAGCATTGCCACCCAACGTTATGTCCACGAGAACAGAAATGTAGAACAATCCTTCTGAGTGATATCGGGCGCATGCTGCGGCTGTTTTAGCCATCTGCATAAGCCCAATAGTACCCTCCTGCATGCGAATACCGCCACCGAAAGACGAAACAATTATTAACGGCAACTGTTTTTCAAAGGCACGCTCAATAAGACGCGTAATCTTTTCACCAATGACAGTAGCCATGCTACCCCTCCGGATGCCCGCATCGCCAACACCGATAGCTGCGCGATAGCCGCCAATTAGAGCTTCTCCGGTCAACATTTCGGATTTTAATCCCGTTCTGGCGATATCGTCGGCGAGTTTCTCTTCATAATTCATCTGGAAGTTGAGAGGGTTTAACGAACGTAAATTTCCATCATATTCAATAAAAGTGTTTTCATCCGCCAATAAATTCAGTCGTTCAAACGCCCCCATTTGGTTATGATAATTGCACTTCGGACATACTTTGTGTAATTCTAACAATTTAATTTCGCTTATTGTCGCTTCACAGTTATTGCACTGAAAGAGATTGCTTCGCTTCGCTCGCAACGACGTCTGTTTTTCTTCTGACATTTGTAAAAATCCCTATATTGTTGAGTCTACCCACATTCTGGCATTTTTCGTTTTTACGGCAGGATACCCCTTCTGATTCTACCCACCCCTGCCCCTCCCAAGAGGGGAATCAGGAGGGGAGGAATGCCGTTATCTCCTCGTTCTAAAACTCGCATAAGTTAGATGTTTGCATTCTTGAGGTTTAGCGTTCTGAGTAGTTCCGTAAGCCCAACGAAGTGCCAGGCGTCGGTGAGCGAAGCGAACATAATCGCTTACCATCCAATAAAGAATGTAAACTAATGCGTCCTTTTGATGTGCCACCTACGTAACAAACACCATATTTTGGATGCTTGATATAAGAACCACGCTTGAAACCTTCAGAACGGGTTCCACCGTAAGCACGACGAACACCACCTTTGGATGGTTGAAAAGCATGTAGTTGACGACGATGGAACTGCAAAGGAACGACAAACAATATCTCTTTGTTATCTGGTGCAGCATGTCCACCAACTTGCCAATTAGCTAATACCCACGAATCTACGCAGTGTGTAGAAAAACTATTAGATAATTTATTACTGTTTTTTGAAAGTCCATGCCTATCTCGAAGTTCTTTGGTTTCGTAGCCTTTGAGAATATGGACATTACCTAATTTTTCAAGTTCTGAGTAGAACCATTTCTTGCCTACTTCCAATGGTGAAAATGATACGTTCCAGCGCCGTTTTCCCTTTTTAGTCGTCACAGCAATATCATCTACTACAAAGTCAGTGATGGGAAACATACTCTTTAACCACTGGCATAGTCTCAGTTTCCATTGCCATCGTGCTTTTGTGGAGGGAGCTAATCCACCTTTGGCGCGATTGAATCTTGGTTTACGACAAGGTGTTTTTCTGTTCCGTCTTGTTCTACGCATTTCTCTTCTAGTCTTTACAGCACCCTTAACCCAAGTTATTGCATCGCATTGAATATTCAAATACGTGTGGCTCTCAGATTTAACACTCAACGCCTCTTTTTTGGAACCTGGGTCAATGCCTACTGCTATCGCTTCTAAGACATTATCAGATGGCTCGACATTCAATCGGACGCAAAATATCCCTTTCTTCCAAAATGGTGTTGCTTTACCAGACTTAATCCATCTCCTTGCTCGACTTGGTTTTGTCGGCATAAGCGGCTTCTGGTTTTTGTCTACCACTGGTACAAACATATTATTTCTCCTTTCGGAGGCAATAAGCCATCCCATCTAAAGATGGAACGTATAATACAACCCTTCGACATTGAACGGCAGAGAAAAATGCAGACTAGGGTGGTATCCACAATATCTTTTGAGCTGCCATGCTCAGCCGATTCAATTACTGACTGTCTAGTCAATGGTTTAATTTGCTTAACCTGATTGGCTTGCAAGTATCACAAGCCCCTTCTGATTCTATGAATCAGGAGGGGTTATTGACCTATATCTGGTGGCCATTTGAACTCCTTATGTCCAGGGAATTCCTGGTCGATTCCGTTTATAAGCCCATAGACATCCGACAGCAGTGGTATGATGTCGTTATGCAATGATTGGTTCCACTCTAATGCTTTTGTCAATGCGTCCATCGACTTGACCAGACCATCATAGGCGATTTTGGCACTGCCGCTGGCATCCTCCCATGAAAAGGATGTGTATTTCTCATCTCCTTCCTGCTCCGCTTCCATTTTGGAATGTAACGCGCGATTTATCTTCACCGCGATGAACATATGATACCAACTTATAACTTCAAAGCACTCTTTAATCTCCTCAATATTCTCCGCCGCTTCCAATTGAAGTATCACATTGCCCGTGTTTATATTCTTGATGTCCTCATTAATAATGTTACGGCATTTTTTTAGAAATTCATGAGTGGCCATCGAGTATTTATGAGCTTTGACATGCAGTGGATGCTCGGACGGGTCTAGTTCTTCGGGCAAAGATTTTGTATCAATCGCTTCCAAGTCAATGCCCTCTTCCTCTGCATGTTTACGTATCATCTCCATCGTTTCTTGAAGATTCTTGTGTACATCTTGTAGGATAATGTTCCAATCGTGTGGGTCTTCGCCCTTAGCAAGATGTTCTGCTGTCCGTCGAGAGTCCTGATAGTAAAGAAAGCAGCGTTGCGTCATCTGACATCTCTCACACCATCGGTCACAGTAGTTGTAAATACCAGGGATAAATCGTTTTTCATCGTAATTATCTAACATAATAAAATCCTCCAAATACGGGTTAAACGAATTACGAATTGGTCGCATTCATGGTACATATATCACCGCGATGAGAAGTAGGATTGAATATATCTGATGTACTTTACAAAGTCATCTAGCCTATTTTGGAGTACATCATAAACCACTCTCAAATCTACCTCGGCATACCGATAAACCAGAACATTCCGGAATCCAGCCATGCCTCGAATCTCTGCAACGAACTGAGATGGCAGGATATTTTGTTGTCCCAACTTATCCAAAATGTCCGTGTAATTTTCAACCTGATTTTCACCGATTGATACGAGAATGTAATTGCCTACATCTATGATGATTTTGATAGAAATCTGAAGTCCGTGCTCAATCGCCCATATTTTCTCCAGGTCATTTTCAATTTCATCATAACGGTATTTCTGAAACTTCCGCAACTGTTGAATATATTTTTCCAAATCTTGAAGTTTGCTTAATATTGTTGTTTCCAAATTATAGTTCACCTTGCTTTATTGTCCATCCGAAACTATCAGATTTTTCCATCTCCGATGGAACGCTTCCTCATGAACCCGATAAATTATTTTGAAGTCTTCATACCGATTTACTGTATCAATTTGGAATTGGATGGGCGCCTGCTTATCTCGAACGTGGATAAATTTCCCATGCCGCAAGACTTGGTATCTAAGCACAATCGGAGCATTGTTGAGGATAACTACATCCACATCGTTGCGTTTCAGTTCCTGCATTAGGTCCGCGGTCAAAGTCGCTTGATAACCGTAAGGGAAGGTGTCCTTGAATTGTGGCGTAATCATCACAGCAATATCAATATCGCTCAATGCATTAGCTATGCCTTTTGCCAGTGACCCAAAAAGGACGGCGAACTGCACTTCCTTACGATTTTCAAAAAATTTCTTGAGCTTTTTTATAATCTCATTAATCATATCTGTTTTAAAGTTTGGTGAAACAGGTTAATGGCAGTTTTGAAATGTAGCATTTTTTCTGCGGATTGTCAAGCAAAATATGCAAGTTACCACGACAGTTGAAGTGCTGAATTTCGTCTCACGGTCAGGGACAGCTTATGTTTCACTTTACAGAAAACATGAAGTCACCGTATGACTCGGAAACCAATTCCAAATCATCAATTTCTAACATCTGCTTCACAAAATTATGCTCCGCGCGCGCTTCTGTGTCAGTTTGGTTTGTGATGACCGTTTCGAGTTCAACGAAATGTCCTAATTCTGTCACATTATCAATATGGATACGCGTATTGCCATACATCCATAATTCGCGCACCTTATCGACAATTGCTCTCACACCCAAGGCAACTGCCATGATGTTTTTGAATTCTGCCGAATCCGCAATATCAACAATTTCATAGTCGCTATACCGCGAGTTATGTTGATTTTCGCGTTCATAATGGATAAGCTGTGCTACTTCGCCGTCGATTTCTCGGAGTTTCAATCGACCTCTGGGAACGGTAAAATAGGTGTCAAGCTGGTGCATCGTTTTGTGATATTCCGCGCCTAGCTTATGCACAAGACGGCGGATTTTATCTGCATCTGAGCAGTTTGATTTTAACTCTAAGTTTTTCATAATTTACCACCGTATTCAAAAAAAGCTTGCCAAATTTTTAAAAATACTATAAACTATTTTGAAAAGTACCTATGTGAATTACGAATTACGAATTACGAGTTACGAATTGGAAAAAGCTCCCCGATTCTCGGGTCCCGATGCTCGGGATGGCTTCGCGCAATTGCTTCGCGAACATGTCCTCTGGATTTGCTATCTTCAAGGTTCGTAGTAGCGCAATTTATTGCGCTAAAGCGCGACGGCAATGAATTGCCTTACTACGAACCAAAATGTTAAGTTTATCAAAACGTAAAACGTGAAACGTAATGCAGGAAGAATAGTATTACTATTTTTCCAAATTTTCGGATTAGCAAATTACCACATTACCTAAAAAATATGGAGGATTACACTATGCTTATACTAGTTTCCAATGTTGGTAGTTCGTCGTATAAATATCAAATTATCGACATTGAAACTGAAGAAATGTTCACCAAAGGTGTTGTTGAACGCATTGCCAATCCGCCTTCGATTTTTACCCACTCAGTACCCGGCAAGCCCGATTTAAAAGGAGAAATCGACGCTCCCAACCATAACGCCGCCGTCGCGCACGTTATAGAATTAATTATGGATTCAGAACGCGGCGTTTTAAAAGATTTATCTGAACTGGCCGGGGTGGGATTTAAAACCATCTTCGCGAAAGGAATAACCCGTTCTGCATTGATAACAGAGGATGTCATTAAAGCTTTGGCAGAATACATTCCGCTGGCACCGATACATAATCCGCCGTATATAGCGTCCATTCAGGCATTTCAAGAGTTGTTGCCTGAACATCCGCTTGTCGGAGTTTTTGAAACATGGTTTCATGAAACCATTCCCGATTATGCCTACGAATGGGGGGTGCCGCGTGAATGGGTTGAGAAGTATAGCATCCGGCGATACGGCTTCCACGGCGCGTCGCATCGGTATATCTCGCAACGCGTACCGCAGTTGCTTGGCATACCTTCGGACAAACTGAAAATCATTTCTTGCCATCTCGGCGGCAGTTCGTCGTTATGCGCCATCAAATATGGTAAGTGCGTCGATACGAGCATGGGCTATTCAACACAGTGTGGTGTATTGCAAGCAACGCGGTGCGGTGACCTCGACCCATTTATCATTCCATACATCATGGATAAGGAAGGATTGACAACCGATGAAATCCGCACCATTCTGACAAAGCAATCGGGAGTGCTGGGCGTCTCCGGCGTCAGCGGTGATATGCGCGATGTCGAAGCTGCCGCAGAAAAGGGCAACGATAACGCGCGTTTAGCGTTGGACACTTATCACTACGGTGTCAAGAAATACATCGGCGCGTATGTCGCCGCGCTGGGCGGCGTAGATGCTATCGCTTTCACCGGCGGCATCGGTGAAAAAGGCCCCGAAAGTCGCGAGGCAATCTGCGACGGCTTGGAATGTATGGGAATAAAATTGGATAAGGAGAAAAACGCAAACTACAAAAGCGAAGGTATAATCTCAGCAGACGATAGCCCAGTGAAGATTCTGGTCGTGCCGGCGAATGAGGAATTGATTGTTGCCCGCGAAACGGCGCGGGTTATTCAAGAACGCTCTAGTCATTAGTTGGGCGTAAATAAGCTATCATTCTCGTATTGCGTGTTTCGTGTTGCGTGTTGCGTTCTGAGTAACCAATCACCGGTTACCAGTAAATTGTTGGTAGTAAACTTATGCCGTGAAGCCCTAGTACACCGTCAAATGAAGCACACAGAAAATACTTGACTAGTCCTAAGAGGGTGTGCTATATTTTGATTGGCAATTGAGATTTTAACTTTCCTGAAGTTTTGGGTAGTTTTGATTGAGCTATGTGTGGAGTAGCAAGCTTCAGCTTGCGTCTGGTTGGATAAACGCAAACTGAAGTTTGCTACTCCATATAAAAAGTATATGGAACGCCGCCTTCAGGCGGTCTGACTGCTGACCGCTTAAAAGCGGCGTTCCAACGAATATAAATTCAAGGAGGTTAAACAGATAACAAAAATGGGACGACCAGTAACACTTTTTACCGGGCAGTGGGCAGATTTGCCACTGGAGGAAATTGCAAAAAAAGCAAGTGGATGGGGCTATGATGGTCTTGAGCTAGCATGTTGGGGTGACCATTTCGATATTGAAAAGGCAGCGGAGAGCACCGATTATTGCAAGGAGCGCCATGGGTTGTTGGCGAAGTATGGTTTGAAGGTGTGGTCTATCAGCAATCATCTAGCCGGACAATTAGTTTTAGACCTAAACAACGACGCTCGGTCAGATGGTTTTGCGCCAGAGGATTGCGCGGGAGATGCCGGGAAAAAGCGCGCATGGGCGATTGAAACTATGAAGCTGTCTGCCCAAGCAGCGAAAAATCTTGGTGTAGGCGTCGTCAACGGTTTCACAGGCTCGTCTATTTGGCATCTCATCTATTCTTTCCCGCCGGTTTCGCCGGAGGATATTGATGCAGGATTTGAACTTTTAGCGGAACTGTGGAATCCTATTTTGGACGTTTTTGGCGAATGCGGCGTAAAGTTTGCGTTAGAAGTCCACCCCACGGAAATTGCTTTCGATTTATATACTGCTCAACGAGCGATTGAAGCACTCGACGGCAGACCGGAATTCGGTTTTAATTTCGACCCCAGCCACCTACTTTGGCAGGGCGTTGACCCAGTTGAATTCCTCAAGGAGTTTCCTGACCGCATTTACCATGTTCACATGAAAGATGCTATTGTCACTCTTGATGGTCGTAGCGGCATTCTTTCCTCACACTTGAATTTCGGTGACCCGCGACGCGGCTGGGATTTTCGTTCGCTAGG
>SDBU01007575.1_pt1 | contig 12481 bp, 9 predicted proteins | sample 2277071 | NCBI WGS metagenome assembly SDBU01 (sample SAMN10397929, study PRJNA504765) | marine sediment metagenome | isolation source: marine sediment core GS08_GC12, 126 cmbsf | place: Arctic Ocean: Gakkel Ridge, Loki's castle | collected 2008
GGTGGCAGGTATAAAAGCCCTGTTTCCGACGACTGTACCCCATCCTGAAGGGCCTTTTGGCGCCAAGGGATTTTCCGAGGGCGGATTCTTACCTATGCCACCCGCTATCACCAATGCTGTATATGATGCCGTGGGTGTGAGGATAACCGAGTTGCCCATTACCCGGGAAAAGGTACTGGCAGCGCTGGAGGCTAAAGATAAGATAAAGGTCTGATGGGGAGGGGAATTACAGTCTGAGCAAGCAAGAAGTAGAATTGTTAGAAGCCTTAGGGTCGAAGGTTATTGCGGGAGAGACTGCACCTCGACGGACAGGAGGATAATTCCTGAATCGTAACAGCACAAGGTAAAGGAGGTGATGGATACTAAGGAAAAACGAGTCGGCAAGAATTCACACGCACCTTCATAAACGGGATAAAAGAAAGAGGAGGATAAAGGGAAATGGGCTTATATCGTGACGAGGATAAGATTGACCTACCAAGAATGAGACGGGAAAGGGTAGACAAAGCACGAGCCCAGATGGAAAAAGATGGTATCGGCGCCTACCTGTGCTTTGAGCGTTCCAATATCTCCTACCTGACGGATACCTACACCTACCGGGGAGAAGAGTTGTATGCTCGTAATGTGCTGTTCCCCAGGACCGGTGAACCTATACTCTATGAATGGGGGTCCAGGTGGCAGAGAGTGAGGGACGAACTCGCTCCCTGGCTCAACGGTAATGTTAGACCCGGTTGGAGACTGCGCTTCTATTTAAAACACGCTATGAAGCATCAAGCCTTCTTCGATGACCTTAAACAGGTACTGAGTGAACACGGCGTCCTCAACGAACCGCTAGGCCTTGACACACCCATAGTCAGTGTCGACTTTGTTGATACTCTCCGCAGCGAGGGTTTTAATGTGGTCGATGGTGGCCGTTCTTTAGGGGAAGCCAAGTATGTTAAGACTGCGGACGAAATACAGTGCTTAAAAACGTCTGTCAGTATCTGTAACGAAATATTCCACGAAATCCAGCAGGCAATACATCCCGGCACCCGGGAATCCGACCTGGCGGCTATCGCCGCTGACCTATCAGTGAGACGTCTTTGCGATTGGGCGGTGGAAATTGTCGGTTGCTCTGGCGAAAATACGAACCCAAATATGTTGGGTTATAGCGCTAGAGTTATCCAGCCTGGCGATATGGTCTTCGTTGACCTTCCCGGGGTACAGTACCGCGGCTACCGCAGTTGCTACTACCGGACCTTTACCTGTGGCAAAGCTACTCAGAGGCAGAAGGAGATATATGCAGAATGCCGCGACCTCTTGTTTAAAGGACTGGCTCAGATAAAAGCCGGCAATACTACCGCTGACATTTATAAAGGATGGCCAGGACCTGAACACTGGGGCGGTAAGGATTGGCGTGATGTGTCGGATGTGGCTATTGGTCATGGCATAGGGCTGGACAACCAGGAAGCACCTATCATAACTGCATTGTTCGCCGCCGCAAAGCCGGTACCTCTTCTGGAGGGCATGGTCATTGCTTTGGAAACCTTCTACGGTTCCAAACCTGGTGAATTGCCGCGTCAGGGGGCTCGTGTTGAAGACATGGTAGTGGTAACCAAGGACGGCTATGAATTGCTGACCAAGTGGCCTGAGGATGAGATTACTGAGTGCTGGATTTAGTTTTCATAGGGAGATTGCAGTTCTCCAGCAACCAGAGCTTGAGTGTGCCAGAGTGCTGAACAATACAGCGTGATGAAGGGGTCTTAAAAGCTAAGATTGACGATATGGGCAGGAGGAGCTTGACCGGCTCCTTGCACATGTCGCTTTTCTCAGTTGGGTTTTGTTTTGTTAACAGTTCCGTATCTATACTGCTTGTCTACAAGAAGTCTCCCTAGAATGCAGTGTATTATCCTACAATCTGCACCCTAAAACCAAGTTGTCAATGCAACTGAAAGACTCCTCTTTAAGTAAACACCAGAGGATTAGTGCTACAATTTTAAACGGGCTGAAAAATAGCTCGTTTAATATAAAGGGAGGCAGTAATTATGCTTACCAACTTGCGTGTCCTAGACCTGACTGATGAGAAGGGCTTCTTGTGCGGCAAGATACTTGGCGACCTGGGAGCTGATGTCATTAAGATTGAAAGGCCCGGGGGTGACCCGGCTCGCAATATTGGGCCATTTTATCTCAATATTCCAGACCCTGAAAAAGCCTATTTTGGTTCGCTTATAACACTAGTAAGAGAGGTATAACCTTAGATATCGAACCCGCTGATGGGCGTGCTATCTTTGAGAAGTTAGTTGAGGGTGCTGACTGTGTGATTGAGTCATTTCCGGTTGGATACATGGGCAAATTAGGGTTAGGCTACTCTGACCTTAGTAATATCAATCCTCGCATCATTATGGTATCTATCAGCCCCTTTGGTCAAGAAGGGCCACATAAGGATTATAAGGCTTCTGATCTTATTGCTATGAGTATGGGGGGCTTCTTGTATCTGTGTGGCGACCCTGACCGGCCACCAGTAGGAATTAGTCTTCCCCATGCCTACTTTGCTGCTGGGGGCGATGCTGCGGCCGGTGCAATGATGGCTCACTACTATCGGGAAACAAGCGGGGAAGGGCAATGGGTTGATATCTCGTTGCAGCAGAGTGCAGCCTTACCCTTATTCCAGGCTATTCCTTGGTGGCAGTTAAATAAGGTTCTCCAGCAGCGCCGAGGACCTTATCGGGTTGTCGGATTAATTGAAGGCATGTTGTTACGATCGGCGTGGCCTTGCAAAGATGGCTTTATTATCTTCGTATTGACTGCCGGACAATTTGGGGCAAAGACTAACCAGGCATTAACTGAATGGCTGGTTAGAGAAGGAATAGCACCTGATTTCATGAAGGAGATGGATTGGGAAGCTTTTGATGCCGCCAAGGTAACCACAGAATTTGCCGAAAAGTTTGAGCAAACTGTGGGCAAATTCTTCTTAACACATACCATGAGAGAGCTTTATGAAGGGGCAGTGGAAAGAGGGGTACAGCTCTATCCTGTTGCCAACTGCGAGGAACTGGCAGAAAATCCCCAATTGAGAGCGCGAGGATTTTGGGTGGATGTAGAACACCCTGAATTAGATACCTCCATTACCTATCCCGGAGCCTGGGTTAAGATGTCTGAGACCAACTGCAGCATCAGGCGACGGGCTCCGCTTATTGGTGAGCATAACCGGGAAATATATGAAGGGGAACTCGGTTTTCCCAAAGAAAAACTTAACATTCTAGAGCAAGCTGGGGTGATTTAGAAGAGGTTTATTATGGACGAGAATCAAAAAGAGGTATTTGAGGGATTAAAGGTTATTGATTTCGGTGTAGCTATTGCTGCCCCTGTGATTGCCTGGTATCTTGCCAGTCATGGCGCAACAGTGGTTCGCATAGAGACGAATACACGGCCCGATGTTATAAGAATACAGGCTCCTTACAAAGACAGGAAGCCAGGGATAAATCGGTCTGGCTATTTTGCCTATCCCAATTCAAATAAGTACAGTATAGCTATTAACCTGAACCTGCCGCAAGGAATAGAAACAGTTAAAAAACTGGTAGCTTGGGCTGATGTTATCGTCGATAACTTTAGAGTAGGGCCAATGGAGAAATGGGGATTAGCTTACGAGGATTTAAAGAGAGTAAAACCCGACATTATCATGCTCCGCACCACTAATCAAGGACTTACCGGTCCACATAATAGACACCCTGGATGGGGCTGGCAGCTAGTAGGGTTAACTGGAATTTCCAATCTTAGCGGTTGGCCTGACCGAGCACCGTTGTCATTCGGTATGCCTTACACTGATATTATTGCGCCTCGGTTCGGAGTAGTAGCCCTAATTGCGGCTCTTGAGTACCGGAACAAGACGGGAAAAGGACAATTAATAGACCTATCCCAGTTAGAAACAAGTTTACATTTTATTGCTCCAACCCTCCTTAACTACTTTGTAAATGGAGAGGAAGGTAAAAGAATGGGCAACTCTAATCCACACGCTGCCCCTCATGGAGTTTACCGCTGCAGCGGTGATGACCGCTGGTGTGCCATTGCCGTATTTACTGATGAAGAATGGAAGGGATTCTGCAAGGTCATCGGTAACCCAGCATGGACGGAAGACCCTAAATTTGATACTGTGTTAGGCAGAAAGAAAAATGAGGATGAGCTTAACAAGCTGGTGGGAGAGTGGACAGGCGACCATGCGGCTGAGGAGGTAATGAGCTTAATGCAGACTGCCGGAGTACCGGCCGGGGTAGTACAAAATGCGCAAGACGTATTTGAAGATGACCAGCTCTGGCAGCGAAACTATTTTTGGCCAATAGAGCATCCAGAGATAGGTCCTTTTGCTCACTTGGGTCAACCTTTCCGGTTATCCAAAACGCCGGCTAAACCGCGGATGCCTGCTCCTTGTCTTGGGGAGCATACCGAATATGTTTGCACCAACCTCCTTGGCATGTCAGACGAAGAATTCGTGGAATTGCTAGAAACGGGGGTATTTGAATAATAGCCGAAGTAAGAAGATTAATTTATACCATACAAAAAGCCGGGAGTAACTGAGTACTCCCGGCTTAGTCAAGGACTGAGCAGCTCGACCGGCCGGTGCCTTTAAGTAGCTGCTCAGCTATTCCACTATTGCCTCAACTATTCTCGAAGTGAGCCTCCTCTCGCACACAGGTAGCAATACCTCTCGCGAGGAGACATGGTCACCATCTTAGCCGACACAGAATCCTCTTGATGCATTTAACCATTTTACTGTCCGTAAGTTAATTGTAATTCACTTGCCGTTGCTGTAAATAGTCCAAACGGGTGATTTTCATTAGCCCATACTTTAGACGCATCTAATGCTGGCTAAAGATGTTGGTATATAAAACACCTTATCCCAAGAAGTACACAAGCATTCTATATTACCTGATTACAAGAGCGAGGGCACCACCCCTGAAGCATCAAACAACTCTTTAAGTTTGGCGTCGATATCTTCTTGTCTCTTCTCCCTTTCAAGCATTAAGCCAGGCAAATTATCATAGTATTGCCTGACCTTCTCCACATCCTTAAGCTGGGATAGAATAACCGTAGTCCTCAGCGTGTTTTGTTTCCGAGGATAATCGCCATACCGGATTATGGCTTCTGGAGCTATATCTCTTAGGCCTTCTCCGAGTTCCTTGACCAGGTCCATATTCATTTCTGCAGGTGGCCCCGACAGTAGATATAGCGCGCTACCGGAATCCGCGGGATTACATCTGAGCGATAAATTACTTATCGCCTGGTCCATCGCCTGTATTCCCTTGTGGGTTTCAATACTTTTCTTCCTGAAGTTGCGCGTCCGATAAAAGGGAAGTCTAATCCCTGACAGTTCTGATTTGCCGTATCCCAACACTGTCCATCCGGCCAGAGTCTGAATTATGTCTCCAGCGTCGAGCAGTCTGGCGCCAATATGTTTGGCTTTTTTCTCCTCACCGGCGCAAAGTACATCATAGAATGGCTCGGCTATCAGCTGGTTGATTGCAACCATGTTGTGCAAAAGTGACGAGTCCTTTTTTACATACCTTTGGTTATCAACCAGGAACACCGCATCGGCTACCGAGTAAGCCGCCTTGAGGCATGTAGCCGCATTAAAGGTTGTTCTGGCTTCTGTTGCCTCCTCATGCTCAAAGGGTAGAACGACAAGAGCATATACCGGTTTGTCCTTATAGCGGTCTTTTATTCTTTGCGCCATGACTGGCATTGAGCCTGAACCCGTGCCACCAGCGGCACCGGCAATAAGTAGGAAGGCATCTGCCTCATAGAATCGGTCCGCTGACCTTACCGCGTCGATGACCTTATCACCGTCTTGTCTGGCTATTTCAGCACCCAGCTCATTTACTTTCCCTACACCGTGACCACCAGTCTTGCGATTTCCGATAAGGATTCTGTGCTGGTAATCTGTTTTTATACTGGATAGGCTGCTCAAATCAGTAACATCGGTGTTTACGGCAAAAGTGTCGGGAATTATCTCAATCCCACGATGAGAGCGCGCCCTGGCATTCAATCGACTAAACTCATCGGCAATCTTGCTGCCACATTGTCCAAAACCTACGACGACCAGTTTCATTTTTCACCTCCGTGCTAAAGTCTTAGTTTTGCCTCAGGTTTGTATCCAGATTTAGTCTCTATGTTATCGAAGGACATCACCCCCTATCTCATTCCACTACTACCCAGAATGATATCAACAATTGCAATTGTAGACCTATATGAGTCGGGTGTAAATAGAGAGATAGTAACATACGCCATAGTACAAAAGGGTTGGACTGGATGAAATTCAACAGAAGGGTGGCTCTCCATTATTCGCTCGTTCAGAATGTATGATTCAACAATATTACCCCGTACAAATATCCAGCCTCGCTTTGAATCATGATACCTACAACATACTCTATGATTTAGTCGATTTTCCACCAGGTAACAAGTCTTCTGGTTCAAAAGCGGGTGAGGTTATTAGCCAGCAAGTTTGGTGACCCCGATAAGCTGCTTACTGAAACCTGGATACCTGCCGTACCTGGAATCAATGCCCCCGGAGACTATATCAAGGATTACGATCAAGACCCAATCTCGTGGATCAAAAAGGAAGCCATAGAACATCCCCTGTGGATAGACTAGAATAGAGTAGTACCACAAACCTTAGTCGGTAAGAGAAGGGGGTAACGAGATTGATTAGCTCGTTACCCCCTATCGATAGTCCAGATTTCTAAGACCTATTTACCACCCGTGCTCAGCCAGAACTTTGGCATATTCGGACTGTTGCGCCTGGAGATCGGCAATCTGCTTATCCGAGAACCACTTTTTCAAGTCTACCCTATCAACCGGGTAATGCGGTCGCACGTACCGACCTCTTATATCAAAAGGAATTGTGGCATCAAACCCTATGTTTCCTTCAGTCATAACAAAGGGCGGTGGAGAATATTGTGAGGGGACCTGACCCCATACCTTCCCACCGCTTCTAATTATACCGGTAGACGGGTTGACCCTTGTAGTTAATGCGTATAGTAAATCCTCCCCACTGTAAATGTCTACATCATCATCGACAACTATGGCCAGCATTAGGGCGGTATGTGAACTGAGCGCATGGTTAAGCAATTGCCTCTGCAATCCTTCATCCCTTCTCCCTCGCTTCTTTATCTGGAATACTATATTGGCTCCCCATGCTGTGCCCGGTATCGACGTTACATCCACAACTAATCCCTTGGCAATCCGTTCCGCCAGTTCGTAGAAATTGGCTTCCCGGAGCGGTGTACTAGCCAACTCAACTTCAATACTGTGAGCAATGGGAGTGTAAAAGATAGGTCTATCCTTCCTGTAGGTTATTGCGGTGGCCACAAACTTCCGCATCAGCCATGATGTGCCCAAGTATCCCGGCCACTCTGGGAAGAATGGCTCTTCACCAAGCTTCCCCGATTTCTCAGCTTGGTCACTTTCCCAAACCCTGGGGACGGTATTATCAATATATCCCTCAACCACCCACTCAGAGTTAGCAATTGCATAGGCATCAACCGTCTTGGCCTTAACAATCTCTACCGGGAATCCCTGCAAGCCACCGGCAATACCAAGCTCATCCCCATCCAGAGGTACTATCGTGTGCAGAAATCCAGTTGCCGCTGTCATCTCAACCGCCGGCGGTGTGCCGATACTCAGCGTTATCGGGAATTTCTTGCCTCGATAGGCAAAGGAAGCCTCCTCCATGAAGGACATGGGGGTGAAGTTAATACTTGCCCAGTCCTTTCCGCGGAAATTCATTCGATTGTGGGACAGATGGCTTCCGCCTTGAACAGGGGGGCCCATGATTAAGACATTATGTCCACCAAGCAGACGCCCGGCGTCCACCTCAGTATGCTGGATTATGGGGAGTGTAGCCATTACGTCAATATTTTCCGTAATTACAACCTCTTGGCAGGGTGCCTCTTTAACCTCCCTGTGTGGTATCGGGTTCTTTATTGCCTCATGAGCTTTAAATGTTAATTTCTTGGGGTCGGCAACATCGAACATCTCGGCGACTATTTCATGTCTAGCGTATACATTCCCTATGTCGCGCGCATTTGGATAGCCTTTTATGTTGTCGAATAGTAGTACGGGGCCATTCTCAAATTTCTTTTGGATGCCAGCGATTTCTAATATTGGGTCTACTTCACCTTTAACTGTTATCAGTTTCCCCTCTTCCTCCAGCCACTTTACAGTACTCCTCAAACTGGTTATGTCTTTCTGAGCCAAAGCTTAGTTACCTCCCTTTGAATAATTTCTGTACGGCTCGCAAATCCAATAAATTTTAGCTCATTATGCTACCCATGTCAACCAAGTGTACTCGTCCAACTGGGGTCAGGGAACCACGAGTAGAAGGAGCCGGTTCATGTTAGATATGCCTATTGTGCTACACACACGCGGGTAGCAGGTAATTTCTATAACTTCTCCACAAGCTTGTATATATTTCCAGAGACCCTCTCAAAATCTGGGTTTTCTTCCTTGAGTTTATTTCTCATACTGTCCATTCTGTGTATGAATTCCTGCCTGTCCCTGCTTTTTACAAGATTTACCCATGTTTCGGTTCTTTTCTGGAAGAGGGCTTCGATTTCTACTATATTGGGTAAATTCATATGTAGTGAGGCATAGAACTCTGGATCCTCCGACATGACACCTTCCACCAGCATCAGCAACACCTTGTAAGTAGTCCCACCAATTGCTTTCATTTGCTTTAGCTTATCAAAGCTAAGCAGGGTATCACCGGCAACCAGAGCAATGAAGTGGCAGAGTCCGAGAACAATACCCATCATCTCGTCATGTTCGCTTGGAGTCATTAAAATAGTTCTGGCGCCTCTAACTTCCAAATATTCTTGTACCTTTTGGGCGAGAGCTCTCTCGGCATCATTAGTTGGTGTCAGCACAAAATTGTGACCGTTGATGCCACTGGCACCGGGACCAAACATGGGATGTATTCCCAGCACCAATCCGCTCTTTATATATTTATGCATTACTTCGATTGGGAGCACCTTAATGGACGTAATATCAACAACGACCTGCTCCGGACGTAAATAGGGGGAAATCTGCTCAACGACTCCCTCAAAATTATCTATTGGGAGTGACAACACAACCACGTCGGCATTCTTAGTTGCTTCAACATTAGTTGCCACCTCAACCCCAAGTTGTTCCTTGGCTTCCAGCAGCTTCCTCTGGTTTCGGCCAGTGATTACTACTTCCTTACCCTCTTTTAGCAAGAAGCGGGTAAACCATCGCCCCATTTTCCCGGAGCCGCCAATTATCGCTACTTTCACTCAATTACCCCGTAGTTGTTTTCAGGTCGCTTTAGGGTATGACCCCAAGACTTTGACGAAGAGAGAAGTCCTCTCCAAGCCTTCGAGAGCCTCCCGAACCGCCGGCTCCTCTCGATGACCTTCAAAATCTAGATAGAAATTATATTCCCAAGGCGTTTGCTTCGTTGGTCTTGACTCAATCTTTGTCAGGTTAATCTTCCTGGCAGCGAATCCTTTCATGCTGTCATAAAGCGTCCCTGGTCTGTGCCTTACTGAGAACACTATAGATGTTTTATCACTCCCGGATGGTGGAGAATCTTGCTTGGATAGAACAAAAAACCGGGTGAAATTATTTGGATTATCCTCTATCTCCGTGGCAATGACCTTCATCCCGTAGAGTTCGGCAGCCCCGGCACTGGCGATAGCGCCACCATCAGTTATCCCCTTCTCCTTTATCATCTTGACACTTCCGGCGGTATCATAGGTGGGGATTAACTCAAAACCCAGATGTTTCAGGAAAGCCTGACACTGAGCTAGAGCCTGAGGATGTGAGTAGACCCTTTTAATCGAATCCAGCTTGGCTTCCGGATTAGCAATTAGGCAATGGGCCACCCTAAGTTCAATCTCGCCAGACACCTTGAGATTTGAGTTTAATAGTAAGTCATACGTCTGACCTATACTTCCTCCCAATGAATTTTCCACGGGAACAATCCCAAATGGTATTTCACCCTGCTGCACATTCTTGAAAACATCGTCCAAGCTTTCGTAAGGTTTCGTCCGGACTGAAGAGCCCCAAAAACGAAAAGCTGCTTCCTCACTATAGGCCCCAATTTCACCCTGGAAGGCAACTTCGATGCCCTGTATTCCCCGGCAGGCGATGACTATTTGCTGGTAAATACTTTCAATATCTTCTTGACTCACGCCTTCCTCTTGGGCAATACTTTTGACATTCTCAAACACAGCCTTCTCTCGTTCTCTGTCCTCAATCGGTTTTTCTGACTCTTCCTTCTTCTTACCTATTTCTTCAGCAATTCTTATCCGCTCAATGATAAGCTTAACTATCTTGGCATCAATATCATCTACCGTGCTTCTTAACTCTTTTAAGCTCATTTTAATACCCTCGGCAATAATTCAGCCCTCATGGCAAAATCACAAAGGGTTACTGCTATCATTGCCTCCACAACCGGGACGGCTCTGGGCACTATGCAAACGTCATGTCTCCCCTTGACCGTTAACTGGGTGCTCTGCATGTTTTCCAAGTTCACTGTCTGCTGGCTTTTAGCTATAGAGGATGTTGGTTTAACCGCAACCCTGGCTACTACCGGCATACCATTACTTATTCCCCCAAGAATGCCGCCAGCATTGTTAGTCGTGGTAACTATCTTATTGTCTCTGATGGTGAAGGGGTCGTTATTCTCTGAGCCTCTTTTCCCGGAGACTGAGAAGCCGGTTCCGAACTCAACCCCCTTAACTGCCGGGATAGCAAAAAGGGCTTTGGCAAGGTCTCCCTCAAGTGTATCAAATACTGGTTCTCCCCAGCCAACAGGTACATTTAGAGCTATGCCCTCTACGATTCCTCCAATACTATCGCCTTCTTCCCTAACCTTCTCAATCAGTGTAACCATTTCCCCAGCGGCTTTCGGGTCAGCGCACCTGACCAGGTTCTTTTCCACGTTTTCTCTTATTTCATCAAACGGCACGGGCTCGGCTTTTATGCCACCTATCTCTATAGTATGAGCCAGAACGTCCATGCCCATCAGATTGAGCAACTTCTTGGCAATGGCCCCGGCCATGACAAAAGTGGCGGTGATTCTGCCTGAGAACCTACCCCCACCGCGGAAGTCATTAAAACCCCCATACTTGATAAAAGCGGTATAGTCGGCATGACCGGGTCGGGGCAGATACCTCATTTTTTCATACTCACTGGAATCGACGTCCTTATTCCATATTAGTAAGCAGATGGGAGCGCCAGTACTGGTTCCATTAAAGACACCGGAAAGAATCTCGACTTTGTCCGCCTCCAATCTTGCAGTGGCAGCCACACCTGCCCCTGGTCTCCTCTTGTCGACCTCTCTCTGAATATCCTCCACGGTGATTGGTAAACCGGCGGGGCAGCCATCGATGATAGTGCCGACACATCTCCCGTGGCTTTCACCAAAGCTGGTTATCACGAAAAGCTTACCCAAACTATTCCCCATCTACTTCCACCTCGCTCCCTAGTTTTTTCATTATATCCCAGAAGCCGGGAAATGTCTTCGATACGCATTCAGCATTGTTTATTACCGTTTTCTCAGTTAGTAGAGCAAGAATGCTAAACGCCATCGCAATCCTGTGGTCATCTCTGGGGTCTATACTGGCACCTTTAGGGCTTGAGCCCACGATTGCCAAGCTGTTTATCTCCTCTTTAACCTCTATGCCCATACTTTCCAGCCCTTCTCTTACCGCCGAAACCCGGTTGGATTCCTTTATCCGCGCCCGCTCAATACCAACAAACTCGCTTACTCCATCCGCTGCCGCTGCCAGAACTGCCATAGTTGGCAAAAGGTCTATGCAGTCGGATAAATCGGCTCGTATGGCTTTTAACCTTGATTTCCTCACGGTTACTGAATTCCGGCCTATCTCAACTGCAGCACCCATATCCCTCAAGAAGTCTAGAATTATCTTATCACCCTGCAGACTTTCCGGGTTTATATTTTCCACGTCTACTTCCCCGGCAACCGCTCCTAAGGCTAAGAGGTAGGAAGCCGATGACCAATCCCCCTCCACCCGGTATTGAGCAGGATTATATCTCTGTCTCACAACTCCAAATTCCCTCAGGTCTTTGGAGAATTCTACTCGTACGCCGAACCTCTCCAGGCAGTCTACGGTCATCAGCACGAACGGCTTTGATTCCAGGGGTGTGGTCAGCCTGATTTTAACCCCCTCCTCAGCGAAGGGGGATATGAGCAGTAGCGCTGATATGAACTGAGAGCTAATATTACCCGGCAGTTCGGTTACTCCCCCTCTTAGTTTACCCCCATCAACTATTACCGGGGCGATATCGCCCGGGGAGGAGCAATTCACCCCCAGCTGTCTAAGGGCTTGGACTAATGGTTTGACCGGTCGTTTGGCAAGGGACGGGCCGGCGGTTAGTCGGCACTCTCCAGGGACTAGTGAGCAAATGGCAGTCATAAATCTTAAGGTTGCTGCCGATTCTCCACAGAATAGGCTTGTATCCGGCT
>SDBU01007576.1_pt1 | contig 12480 bp, 7 predicted proteins | sample 2277071 | NCBI WGS metagenome assembly SDBU01 (sample SAMN10397929, study PRJNA504765) | marine sediment metagenome | isolation source: marine sediment core GS08_GC12, 126 cmbsf | place: Arctic Ocean: Gakkel Ridge, Loki's castle | collected 2008
CTTTGAAGAAAGCCGTCTCACCCGATCCAGATGGCCGTATCCACCGCGATACATCAGGGTTCATCGAAGCGGAAGTAACCGCTGTTCCATCAAGCATTGATCCCGGAGGTTCTGCACGCATCCATGTTGTCTTCCGTCCTAATGTATCCCTTGAGGCCCACTGGAACAACGAAGCTGAACCGCTGAGGCTTTGGGTGGAGCTGCCCGAAGGATGGGTAATTGACAACCGTCTCCGGGTAGCGCCGCAGCCAGAGGAGATAGAGAGCGCCGAACTGCGGCGCTTCGATTTCGATATCCAGTCTCCAAAGAACATTGCTTCCGGGCACGTCAGCCTTAGCGCTTACGCCCTTTATTACGCCTGTGAAGGTATAAAGGGGATATGCGCGTTTCTTCGCCAGGACATCGACATCGAAATAGATGTAATACGATAAAAAATCTCACATCAAAAGAATTTTGCGTTTCATACATGGCGCTTAATTGACCTGCCCCCAATCATTGTGCCACCCTCATACTGCAGTCAGAGAGCCTCAAAGACACGATACACCTGGGATTTTTCAACCATAAGTCAGGCTATTTTCGTAAGGATGTAATCAGATGTTGACGATGAAAGGTATATTTTGACAACTATCGGTGTCGAAAAAATGTCTTTCCTCACATGAGTTCCTTGACTCTCATATAAAAATGCAAAAATCCGTTTCATTTCTATTCACTTGCTTTTTGAAAAACTATATAATGAAATAAATTTATAGCAAATCTTAATCAAAAAAAAGGAGGTTAGCTTATGAGTAGGACCAAAGTATCATTGGTTTTCATTTTTGTTCTTTTCCTTGTCATACCAACATTTTCACAAAAAGCAGTGAAGGATCTTAAGTTTCACCACATGCAGAATTACTGCTGGATGAGACTTGCCAAAATTGTTCCCGAAGTCACTGACAGAGCTATCTTGCCAATAGGGACAGTCGAAGCACATGGCGCGGTCGCGATAGGTGCTGATAATTTCATTCCTACCAACATCGCTGAGATGATTTGGAATCGATGCAATGCCCTGATCGTTCCGCCGATTAACCACGGATTTACAGGCCAATTCATATCTCAGTTCCCAGGTTCTATTACTGTCCGGCCGGAGGTTCTTGAAGAGTACATCTATGATGTCTTAAAAGACTTAGTCAGGACCGGATTCAAGAATATTCTAATTATCAACGGCCATGGGGGAAATATCGAACCGACAACAAACGCCATAACCCGCCTTCATACCGAAACAGGTGCTCATTTTATGGTGGTTGAATGGTGGAAGATAGCATTTCATATTGTCAACGAGGTTTACGGAAAAAAGGCCCAACGGCCGGGCCATGGGGATATGGAGGAGGCTGCTCTAGTCATGGCCTATGATCCTGAGCTTGTAGATAGAGAAATGTATAAGAAACTCGGCAAGGACAACGTGGGGAGTGCTAATGCGGAAGAGGGATTTGTCATGATGCCTGGATGGGCAACATCGAAGTATCCGGAAAAGGGCGAGGGATATTTGAATTTCGATGTGAAAAAGGCTAAAGAGTACACCATGAAAAAGGCAGAATATATTGCCAGCACTTTTCTTGAGGCTGTGAAAAGGTGGGAGATGATGGAAGGCTGGAAAGAAGAATAGCTATTTTCTAAGCCCCCCGAAACAGCCGATCTATTTATACATAGGAATTTGGTTTTGGGGATGACAGTTGCCGCTGTAAAGGGACAGAATATTCGGGGCGGTAGGTATTTCCAATGACCTGCTATATGTTGTCTATACTTGAGTCAAGCGGATAGGCTTATATTTGAATTAATACGACAGGAAAATCTGTTTAGCCTTTTCATCGAGTCTGGCCGTTTAAAAAAAACAAAGACAAACAGAGCCTACCTCACTATCCACAATCGATGTTCCTCCTTCCAAACTTCAAGCTTGTTTAAGGATTGACCATGTCTCAGTCTATTATTCCTGAATATATCTCAATGCCTCTTCCGTTGCCTTGAGCAGGGATTCTGTGGATAGTCCGGCACCAACTGCTCTCTGCATCCATAAGTCTGGTGTTAGTTTACCCAGTTTGCATATGCGCTCTAATTCAGCTTGCAAATCCTTGCCTTCAATATGCTTTTCAATCTGCAACAAACTAATATTCCCCAAAGCATAATTATAAAGATATAGACTTCCTGAGATCATATGGATGTATATAGATAAAATAGGAGAATCCTTACTTCCAAGAACAGGTGCAAAGTATTGATTCCACACATCTTTCGCAATGGTTATGACAGCTTCTTTGAGCTGGTCAGGCGTCGCTTCCGGATGAGCATACATCCATCTCCACACTTTTATATCTGTTAGGGCAACACCACTTTTTTCATAGACATACCAAAAGATAGCTAGAGTATTCATATGCTTCTCAAGAGGGTTTTCCTTGCCCAAACCCAAAGCTTTGATATTTCTGTACGCAAAAAGATCGGCAATGCCCTCAGAAAAGGCACTGGTTGGAAACCCTTTAAGAAAGTAATAATCTATATTATTAAGAGACAGATTTTGTCCCACGCAATGTCCCAGTTCATGCATGCCAATTCTGTATCCTTTATAAACTAGCCCCTCTTCCTCGAAGCCGGAGATTCGAGCATGGGCTTTATCTCCCCTCATTTGTGCTCCTGAGGCATGGCCACCCATTCTTACAGGATCTACTGCAATATGATCTCCCAGGAATTTTGCCTTTTCCTTTGAAAATCCAAGTCTCAGAAGAATATTCGGGATATCGTCTTGGAAAGCCTTGGGAGTTGGATATTTTTCCTTTATAATACGGTCAAGTTCTCTTTCCGACCATGTCCCTTGCGCTTGAAATCCATTGTACCACATATCGAAAGGTCTGAGTTCTCGGCCAATTCGCTTCTTTATTAAACCCGCCACTTTCTTTGCTTCCTCTGAAGCCATCACTGATATGAGGAGTCGTTCTACTTCCTCTTCAGGTATCTGTCGGGAATCAAATGTTCGCTTCATAACTGTCGGAGACGATGGATTAAATGGATCGAACATTTTTTTGCGCTTAAAGGCTTTAAGTAAGACTTGATACCGTGCATTCCCCTCAGGTTCAAAGGAGACTGGAGTGTAGTTGTCTTCTTCTTCCTTAAAAACCTGGTTTGATTCTGGATCCCAATAATATTCCGGGTCATTGATCACCATCTTAGGCACACTCTGATCGATGATTCTCAGTATAACCTTGTAAATCATTTCTTGTCTGGCCAGCCCTCCAGGCATTACGTACTGGGCCCTTATTTCGCCTCTTAATCCATTATGGCAATTCAATCTTAGCCTCTCAATAAACAGCCTTTTATGATCTGGAGTCAAAAGACGGTCCATATAGAAGAAATATTTCTGGAAATAGAACGACCGTTCCTGAGCTGCCTTTTCCCTGACGTTTTTGGGAATTCTGGATGTAAAAAGGTCGCCAATTCGAACTTTTGCCCACTCCTCGCGCGTCCATTCGGATCCAAGCTTAATCTTCTCTTCCAGCGAGTAATGGGGAAAATTAAGCATGATGAAAAAAGCAAGTTTATTGCTGAAATAATCTGCCTCAGGCCTAGATTTGGCGAAAAAATAATCGATGCTTATAGGTTCACCCAGGTCGAGGGTGACCGGTGCTGAAATAGCCCGATTGATTTGGTGCGTATAGCCTTGTATAACTTCGAAATTTTCCTCTATCTTCCGGAATGTTTTATTAAAGAGGTCCGGATCTGCGATGAAATTTTCCAAACAGAACTTCTCGAATTCCTCTTTCGAGCCATCCTTTTTCCACCAGATTGAGGCCATTCTGTTCACTCCGCTCTCAATACGAGTCCTGTGATCTTCGCCAAACTTCGAGATCATTTCAGTCTTCACCTTGGGTTTGATTCTCTCAGAAATTATCGTTTTTTCATCCTCATATTCCTGAGCACAAGCTAAAAGAGTAAAAAAGACAATAAATAGCAATATCCATTTCTTAGAATAAATAAGCTTATGAATCATTGAATACACCTCCTAAAAGATTTAATACATAGGAATTTGGTTTTGGGGACGGCATCGAATCCCTCACAATTTTCCTTAATTTCCACCCAATGACATGCTGGAACGAACATATCACAGGAAAAAAGATGAGGTCAAGGATAAAACAAAGAAACAAAACGACAAGAAAGTATCATGCATTTAATCTTTCTTTCGGTTTTGCAAAGAGAGATCCTGGATAAGAAAAGACCCAGCCAAAATAATCGAATTCCCGAAATTAGATATGCCACTTCCTTCTTTTCTTACTGAGAAGGAAGTTGAAAAATTCTTGCTTCTGCCTATACTGGAATTAAGAGATTACGCAATTCTGGAGCTTTTATACGCCACAGGAATAAGGGGGAGCGAGTTAGTAGGGATTGATATCGACGATATATGTCTTAAAGACAAAGCCAAATTTTCAGTTATTTACAGATGTCTTTATTCGTGTTCGTGCTTCTTGGTAACCATAAATTCTGACTATAGTAGTTGCTGTGTTGTATTTATACACGATAGGCAGCAGCTCAATAAATGTTGTAAATGCCAAATGGCTTAACCTTCCGTCTAGCATGAGTCAAGAGCAGACTTGATGCCTTTTCCAAGATATCTAAATGCTTAAGGGTGTCCATTTTCATTTAAGTTTTGTGAGCATTGGCGGATAACCAAGCCTTCACCGTTGTAGAAATTAGTTTGAGCGCATCTCGGCTGCCGCATGCCTCGCCCTTCTCAAAATCTCCTTCAACGCTACCCATTCGGTTCGTCACGTGTGCAAAGCAAACGACCGGATTGGAGCGGGCTTCCGAGAAAGCATAAAGGGCTGCTGCCTCCATCTCGACCGCGAGAATCCCGAGATTCCTGGCTTGCCTTATCGCGTGTTCGGTTTCCCGAAATGGTGCGTCAGTAGTCCAGGTGGTCCCACAGTACACAGGTGTAGCCAGACTTGAAAACTCCCCATCAAGGAGGTTTAACAATTTGTCGTCAATGAACGCAAAATCTGATGGTGGGAGATAATGATAGCTCGTACCTTCATCCCTAAGGGCTTTCTCGACCAGTACAAAGAAGGGGGGATCTTTTCCAGGAAGGATCTGTCCCGAAGAAGTGATGTTGATAAGTAACTGACATCCAGATGCAAACAACTCTTCGGCAACCAATACAGCAAATGAGGCTCCAACGGTATACCCGATAATCCCCAAATCAAGCTCACCAAGCTTGAAGTCATACATAGTCGTGTGGTAACAAGACCAAAAATCGTTGAGCCGAGCCTCATTCCCCGCCAACAAGTTCCCTACAATATCTCCATCAGGGTCTAGCACACAGACTGACGGGATCTTCCCGGCAGGAGTCGATTTTTGTCGTCTTGCCTCTCTCAGCAGGTTTTCCGGTTTGAACACAGAAGACTGATCATACGCTTTCTGCCTGATAATCGGTGGTGGTGTCCTTCTATTGTCCATTACTTGCTCTTTCCGTATATTCTGAAATTTATTGTTAGAACATCCTGCCTCGGCAAATCGCATTTTGCTTTCTGCCGAATGAAAAAAAGAGGGTCAGATCTTCATTCTTCACACATTCAATCTCTAATGCAGGTTGATCTTTCAAAACTGTATCTTCACCTTTTATACATAGAAATTTGGTTTTGGGCATGGCATCGAATCCCTCACAATCTTCCTTAATTTCCACCCAATGACATGCTGGAATGAACATATCACAGGAAAAAAGATGAGGTCAAGGATAAAACAAAGAAACAAAACGACAAAAAAAACAAAAAAGTCAGCCATAAAATAGACTCCTCCTCTCAAATCGACAACAAGCAGTCACGAATGCTCTCAGAAATACCCGCCCCTCTCTTCGGCTGCCATCAGGAGCTCCTGCTGGACAAACAGAGGGGGAGGAGGTCGTTCCGCATGAAAAGTGAGCTTAAGGTGAGCGATGATCTTATCAATGACTTTATAATCCTCGATAAAGGCCTGGTTATGGTCCCTCACCCATCAGGTGAGAGCTAAAGATCACTTAAAACCTTATACCAGGAGGATTTACGTTTCAATATTAAATCCTATCGGCAATCTTGGGAACTATACGCCTTTGACAACGTGGCCATTAATGAACTAACATATTTTTTTATGTTTTAATATAAATTTTTCAACCTGTCATTCGGAGGAAAAATGAAACGTTTAATCCTTCCCTTAGCCTTCCTGTCTTTGGTCAATATCTCTTTGAACATGGCAGCCCAGGATATCCTTAACAAATTGCAGGAGATTGCCATTATTGATCAGAAAGTAATGATGCCCATGCGGGACGGGGTGCGTCTGGCAACAGATATCTACCTGCCTAAAACAGACAAACCTGTACCCATTATTTTTTCTAAAACTCCCTATAACTTCAATTCGTATGGGGATGGTCAAGTCAGAACCAGGACCTATGAAAGAGCATTTGAAGCTGTCAGTCGTGGTTATGCATTCGTGGTTCAGAATGAAAGAGGCCGGTTCTTCTCAGAAGGGGAATGGGACATTTTGGGACCTCCCACTACGGATGGATACGACGCATTCAGCTGGATGGCAGAACAATCCTGGAGCAATGGAAAGATAGGCACACTCGGATGCTCTTCAACGGCTGAGTGGCAAATGGCGGTAGCTGCTCTTGATCACCCTTCACATGCTGCAATGGTACCTATGGGATTTGAAGCCGGTGTAGGAAGAATAGGCGATCATTATTCGCAGGGCGCTTGGTACAGGGGAGGAGTATATCAGATGCTTTTTACAGGTTGGCTGTATAATACTCAGAACGATATATATCGGCCCCGGCTGCCTGAAGACATTACCCAGGAGGACCTGTTGCGCATCCAGAGATTCTACGATATGGCCCCCGAAATGCCAAAGGTTAATTGGTCAGAAGCATTATATCATTTACCTCTAAAGGATATATTTAAAAGTGTAAATGGGTCAAAGGGAGTATGGGATAAAATGATTATACGCAAACCAAACGATCCAGCCTGGTACGAAGGAGGCCTTTACCATGACAATATGCCATTTGGTGTTCCAAGTTTATGGTTTATGTCTTGGTATGATTATGATACCAGTCCAAGTATCGCACTTGTAAATCATGTGAAGGAAATTGCCAAAGACCCTGAAGTTGCAGAAAATCAATACATGGTTATAGCTCCGGTAGGTCATTGCAAGTTTTTCAATACTGCAGAGCAAACAGTTGTCGGTGAACGATATCTCGGAAATGCCCAGTATGATTATAACGGTTTGATCTATGGTTGGTTCGACTACTGGCTTAAGGGAGATGATAATAATATTCTTGAAGAAATGCCTCATGTACTGTACTACAGCATGGGTAATAATGAATGGCAAACTTCTGAGGCCTGGCCCCCGGAATATTCAGAAATGACCCCTTACTACCTTGATAGCGAGGGCAATGCAAACAGTTTATATGGTGACGGTACACTAAAGTTGCAAAAACCAGGCACCAAAGATATGCCCGATTCCTTTACCTACGATCCGTATAATCCGGTGCCATCATATGGAGGAAATGTATGTTGCATGCGTGGTGTGGTGGATCCAGGATCATTTGACCAGCAGCGCCAGGAAACCAGGAATGATATACTAGTTTATACTACCGAGGTTCTTAATGAGGGGGTTCAGGTTAGTGGTTTTATCGAAAGTACACTGTACGTTTCATCCGATGCAAAAGATACTGATTTCACTATTAAGATGATTGATGTTTACCCTGACGGTCGGGCATACAATCTTGACGAGACCATTCAGCGGGTAAGGTACAGGGAAGGCTATGAAAAAGAAGTATTTATGGAACAGGGAGAGGTGTATAAACTGGAGATAACACCCTTGTCCACGAGTAATTATTTTAAAAAGGGACACCGGATAAGGATTGAGATCTCGAGCAGTAATTTTCCCAGATTTGCGCGGAACTTGAATACCGGAGGAAATAACTATGATGAGTCTGTCGGAGTTACAGCCCATAACAGGATCCACCATTCCGATAAGTATCCCTCACAGATCAGATTACCCATAGTAAAAAGATAAAATTGAACAGAGCACTTCTCCTTGCCGGATGCATTTTATTTGCGAGCTGTTCCACAGTTTATGTCAGAACTCACAAAGGAGGTAAGCTTATTGCCTTAGGCAATGGTTAGATTTTAAATGACAAGATGATGAACACCATGGTTAGATTATTCAATGACTTGACAGGGATATGAACAGATATATATTCTTCATAACGAATTGTTATACTGAACATTAGAAGTAATATAATGAAAACAACAAATGCAAAATTGGTTTTAATATTAGTATTATTGTTCTTATATAGTTCATTTTCCTATGCACAACAAAAAATCTACTGGGGTAATGAAGTCCCTGAAAACTGGAATGGGGATTGGCCGGAAAAATATCAAACAGCATGCGAGAAGGCCGGCTTCGCCCACACAGCTACTAACCAGGATATTCTAGAATACTTCGCAATGTTAAAATGGAATAGCGAAAACGTACATATTTTCAATATGTTTACGAGCAGCCGCGGAAGAAATTGCCCTGTACTGGTTATGTCAAATCCACGTGTGACTTCTCCTCGTGAAGCAAAAGCTTCCGGCAAAACAGTTGTTTATTTACAAGGCGGAATTCACCCTGGCGAATGTGACGGCAAGGAAGCTATACTGATGCTTGTCCGTGATATCCTTTTTGGAAAGAAAAAATATCTGCTCGATAAGCTCATTATTATCGTTTGCCCTAATTTTAATGTTGATGGGAACGAAACCAGGAGTGTTGGCAGAGGTTCACCCAAACTGTCTGGTACGCGTCGAAACGCCCGCGGCTATGATCTCAACCGCAACGCCATCAAACTGGAAACCGCAAACGTGCAGGGGGCGTATCAAAATCTCTTTAATACCTGGGATCCTATTATTTTTCACGATACTCATGTCATGGGGAGAGCGAGGCACGGTTACGTCGTCGCGCATCTTGCTTCCAACGTGATGGCCGGCCATCCGGGGCCGCGTGATTATCTTAACGAAAAAATATTTCCCGCTCTGCTGAATATGGCCCGCGAAAACGGCGGCATTGAGATTCATTTTCACGCCGGCCTGCTGGACCCCGCCTAGCCCCCCACAGCATTCACCCACCGCGCCCAGTCCATGGAAGGCAAATTCATAATCAACACCCACGGCCTTCGAAACCGCATGGGGATTTTGACGGAGACATCGGGGTATCCATCCTGGGAAAAGAAAATTTACAGCCATTACGTTTATATGCGGGAGCTGCTGGAATACAGTTACCAAAATGGTGAGGAGATGCAGCAGGTTTGCCGCCGGGCGGATGAGGAGGTGGCAAATAAGATTCGCACTCAGGCCGAAAGCGGCCGGTTGAAAAACTTTCTCAAAGGTGTTTATGAATCCTACGGCAAATCTGATATTTACGCCTATCGTAATATCCCTTCAAGAATTATCCCCGGCACCAGTATCCAACAGAGAAGCATTGGGAATAAACCGCCGGAACTAATCCACGATGTGGAACTAGTGACCAAACCTGTCGGCACCAAAGAAGCATCTATGCCAAGAGGTTACTTGATTCCTGCCGACCTGACGTTTATTGTTGAAAAATTAAAAATCCATGGATTAAAAGTTACCGAGCTTGATAAACCGATAAAAGTCTCTGGTGAAGAATTCGTGATTGACAAATTATTTCATGAGGGAACAAGGGGTTATAATATGACCAGACTGCATGGAGAGTTTTGTCAATCAACAGAAAAAGAATTCCCTGCTGGAACATATATGGTTGATTTAGCCCAGCCGTTAGCGAATGTTGCCTTCTATTGCCTTGAACCTGAAGGTAGTGACGGTTTTGTCGGCTGGAATATAATGGATGAATACTTGAAATCTATCGGTGTTGAAGAAAGAAGTATTGTTTATCCTGTTTATAAGTATTTTAAGATTATTGAGTAATACTAAATACCCGGCCTTGGCATTGACCTGTGCTTCTTTGTTCTGAGCGGTGAAAGCCTACGCCTTAACGAACACGACCAGCAAGGCTGCAAAAAGTATCACCAAAGTCTATTTACCTACGTTAATGTCAATCCCTATAATTTTATTTTTTTAAGATAGCGGGCTTGGCGATATAGTCTTCCGGCTGGATTACCACATCGTATGTCCCGCTTTGACTGACAGCTACGAAAATATACGTGTAGAAGGTGTTTATCACTTCCTCCTCGTTCGGTTTCAATTCACATTGTTTTCTGCGGCGGCCTCTCTGGTCGATCCAATAGATGGTGACAGTTTCGTCCAGTTGATTCTTGATAAGCAGTTTTATCTCTTTATCAGAATCTCCGGATTTTCGGCCGCGTGCCTTAGGACCAGGCGGCAGCGATGGACAAGTCTTTCTTAGCTGCTTATGAAGACGGACAACCAACTGATCGTTTTCAGGCTTGCCGGCGATATTGATATTTTCCTGAGGATCATTCTGGTGATCATATAATTCCGTGGCCACCAAATCTCCGGTATCCAAGTTACACCACTCCACGTACCGATACCGATCGGTCCGGATACTGTGGCCCATGCATGGAATACCTCCATGCGTTCTGTAGAACTGACTGAAAGCGCCTTTTTTCCATGGTTTGTTGGGCTGATTCAGAAGTGGCTTCATGCTTCTGCCTTCCAGATGTTCGGGCAAAGGCAAATCCGCCAGGTCACAAAGGGTAGGATAGATGTCTAAGAACTCAACCAGGGCATCAGTGCTTTTCCCTTTAGCCTTTGCATGAGGCGCACAAATGATCAAGGGAGCTCGCGTGTCATTCTCGTAGTTGGTCTGCTTGCACCAGCTGCGGTGTTCACCCAGCTTCCAGCCATGATCACCCCAGAGGATGATGATGGTATTTTCGCGCAGATCCAGCCTGCTCAGTTCATTGATCACCCGGCCGATCTGGGCGTCGACGAAACTGACGCAAGCATAATAGCCGTGCTTGAGAAGGCGCTGGTTCTCATCGGATAAGGGACCGTCTTGAGGGGGAGGAGTGTCAAGAAAATCCATATAATCTCTCAGTTCATACATGGTGTTCATCGCCATAGGCGGAGAGCCTTCGGGTAAAAAATCATTCTTCGCAAGGGGAATTGTGTTGCGGTCGTATAAATCCCAGTATTTCTTGGGTGCTACAAAAGGCAAATGCGGCTTAACATAACCTACAGCCAGGAAAAAAGGATCAGGGTGATCTTTGAGCTCCCGCAGTTTCTCGATGGTCACATCGGTCTGGGCCCCGTCAAATCTCAGGTTGTCGGGGACATCTTCACAGGAGGTAGCTGTTGCCCGCATGGCCCTAGGCGTTTGACCGCTTTTTTCCATCCGAGTGCGGTACTGCTCCAAGAATTTTTTATGTTCCTCCAAAATCTCATGCGACCAGACCTTTGTTTCCACCTTCGGCCGCATTTTAGGAATCGTCCAGGAAATCGGATCTTCCATCTTACCATACACAGAATGAAAGATTTTTCCTATCCCGGCAGTGTAATAGCCATTTATCTTGAAATATTGAGGAAGGGTGACGACATCCGGAACTGTGTCACGGAAATGGGTAATCAAGTCCCAGACTTTTATGGAATCCGGACGTAATCCAGTCAGCAGACTTGCCCGTGATGGATTACAGACAGCTTGCTGACAGTAGGCGCGATTAAAAACCACTCCGGATTCTGCCAGCCGGTCGATATTCGGACTCTTTATATGGGGATTGCCGTAACAGCCGAGTTCCGTGCGCAAATCATCAACAGCAATAAAAAGAACATTGGGTTTTTTCGCTTTAGACCGCAAACAGGATATTTGGGGCAGGGTCAGAGCTGCCGTCCCCCAACATGCCAATTTAACAAAATCGCGTCTTGAATACTCTTTTACTCTCACCACCTATTCCTCCTTTCTATACATAGGAATTTGGTTTTGGGGATGGCATCGAATCCCTCACGATTTCCTCAATTTCCACCCACTGACATGCTGGAATGAACATATCACAGGAAAAAAAGATGAGGTAAAGGATAAAACAAAGAAACAAAACGACAAAGAAATGGAATAAAAGTTAAAAATCCAATAATTTTTTTGAAATATCCTTCATCTTATAAAAAATCTTCTTTCTTTTTCTCTAATCTGGTGGGTTTTACATATTTTTCCACGAATACCCTGGTATCATTTAGACTGAGTTTTTCAAAAAGAAACGAAAATTCTTCCTCCAAAGCCGAAGAAATCTTATTCTTTATATCGTGTGGCAAAGAATAAATTTCTCTTTTGAAAGGACCCAAAGCTTTCTTCCTCGTCTTGTAAATAAACTGGTCATCAGTCTGCTCAAGCCTTTTTTCATCTGAGCAATTTTTGTGGAGCCAAGCATAAATCTCATCTTTTAACGAAGACGGCAAGCAATCATAAACAATATTTTGAAATTGCGTAGCTAAATGGATCTCAGCACACTCATACTCAGGGAAA
>SDBU01007577.1_pt1 | contig 12478 bp, 7 predicted proteins | sample 2277071 | NCBI WGS metagenome assembly SDBU01 (sample SAMN10397929, study PRJNA504765) | marine sediment metagenome | isolation source: marine sediment core GS08_GC12, 126 cmbsf | place: Arctic Ocean: Gakkel Ridge, Loki's castle | collected 2008
AAGCTCTTCCCAGCGCGCCTGTATGAACATGTTCCTGGCAAACAAACTGTGCCAGGCGGTTTCTGTTATTATCCGAACAGGTATCCTGTACTCTTGATCTGCACCTGCAAAACAATCCTGAATAAAAAGGTCGCTTCCTTGCAGGTATGCCATCAAACGCAAATATAACGTGTTGAACCGTTCCTCCTCAAACGGATGATTTTCTTTTCCCCACCAAATATTTTTTTCGCTGCCCGGCTCTTTCACTATAAATTTCTCATTCGCAGCTCTTGCTGTGTGATGACCCGTTCTAACGATGACAGGTCCAAGATGCACTACATCACCTTCTCTCCTCTTGATTATTTCTTCGTATAACCGGGGTGTATTGAAATTCCAGAATAAGTCACCCGTATTGGTTATTCCATGATTTTCTAGACCATAATTACTCTGAAGAGGCATTGTTTCCTCCTTTTAAATAGTGGATTTCAGAACACAAATTATTTTACTATAATTCAGCCAATTTTATATATTCATTTTTCACATTTCTTCATTTGGCATCATTGGGATAGGAAAAAATCGAATCTTTTTATATCTCTCTATTTTTTAAAGTTTTGCCCTGATCCTCATTAAAATAAATGACGTGTTGGCACCAAGTAGTGCCTCAAAAACATTGTTTCATTTAATATCTATCTGGGAGTCTATATCACTTTTGGCCTCTTTAAGAATATTTCTACCTTTTATCACCTCTTTTCTTGTTTTCTCCTATATTTGACATTCATCTTTTTCTTATATATAAATCTTAAAGGTATCAGTAAGCGAAATCCGAACAAAAATTGAGAGAATTGTTGCAACCAAAAAAGGAAATTCTTATGTTTATTTCAAGACGTACCGGATAAAAATTACAGAATTATGTGAAGGCTTTTGATCATTAAAATTTAAATTTTTAACATGAAAAAATTAACCTTTTCTGGCCACGAGACATTCCATTGCAGGCATTTGTGGCTTAAAAAAGGCTATGACTTTATAAATAGTCAGAATAAATTTTCTGAACCTGATTCGGTTGTTCAATTAGGTGTTGGAAAAAATATGGTTGTATCAATACAGTATTGGATGCATGCTTTTGGTTTACTTGATGAAAAAAACCAGCTTACACTAATAGCAAATTTCTTATTCGGAAAAGGAGGAAAAGATCCATTTTTGGAGGACTACGGGACTTTGTGGCTGCTACACTATTTTCTCGTTAAAACAGGAAAAGCATCAATATATTCTTTAGTTTTTAATGAGTTTAGAAAAGAAAGGACTGAATTCACTAAAAAACATTTAGAATCATTCATTGTTAGGAAATGCAATGAATTAAATTTAACAGTTAGTCCAAATTCAATCAAAAGAGATATTGGAGTTTTTCTTAAGAACTACATCAGCCCGATGAATAGTACAACCAATATTGAGGACGATTTTTCTGCAATTTTAATAAATTTGGACTTAGTAAAGGAAATGAATGTTTCTGAATCAGGAGGTTATTTGTGGTATACAATTGAAACATTAGAACGGGATGAAATACCGTTGGAAATTTTACTTTTTTCTATTTTAGATACGTATAGAGATAAAAAATCCATTTCATTTCAGAATCTAATAAATGATGAAAATAGCATAGGATGTATATTTTCTATGAACGCAAATGGTGTAAAACACAATATTGACGAGATTATTAAAATGGTTGATAATATTGTCTATACAGATGATGCAGGGATTAAAGAACTTCAGTTTAAAGCAACTCTAAATAAGTGGGATATTTTAAATAAATATTATGCAAACTAGCTTTTCTCCATCAATAAATATAATCCGCGATTTTAGTAACAAAATAAATTATATACCTACTCCTAATTCTAAACGGATTTTTCGTCAAATAACGAATGATTATGTAATTGGAACACGTGCATTTAATATCATCGGTTCATACGGTACCGGTAAATCCTCTTTTCTTGTGGCATTTGAGCAATACCTAAAGGGTGATGAAAATTATTTTGACTCTTTTAATGGAAAATTTAGAGACTCTCATGAATTTGAATTTTTAAATATTATTGGGGAATTTTCATCTTTTGAAGACACTTTTTTGAAACAATTCAATATTAAAGGATTATCATTTTCAAAAAAGTATATTTTCAATGAGTTGGATAAATTCTCTGAATCTCTTATCAAAGAAAAAAAATTCTTAGTAATAGTTGTTGATGAATTTGGGAAATTTTTAGAATTCGCTTCTGTTAACAAACCTGAAAGAGAAATCTATTTTATTCAACAATTAGCTGAATTTGTAAATGATATCAGCAAAAATATTTTATTGATTACTGTTCTTCATCAGAGTTTTGATGAATATTCCAGGAATTTAAATAAGATCCAACGTCAAGAGTGGGAAAAGGTTAAAGGGCGATTTAAGGAAATAACATTTAATGAACCAGTTGAGCAGTTGTTGCTTTTAAGTGCAAGCAGAATTGAGAACAAGGAATTTGCGATACCGGAAAATTATAACCCTAGCGATCTTATTAGCGTAATTGAATCAGCAAAAGTTTTTCCACTTCGGACGGTGCTTTCTTTGGAGTTAGCAAAAAAACTTTATCCTTTTGATATATTAGCTGCAGCAATATTAACTCAAGCTTTGCAAATTTATGGTCAAAATGAAAGGTCATTATTCACATTTTTAGAATCTGATGATTTTTTTGGGCTGCAATATTTTAATGCTAAAAAAGAACCATACTACAACTTGGCTTCAGTTTATGATTATCTTTTAAACAATTATTCCTCATTACTCACTACAAAATATAATCCTCACTTTTTCAAGTGGAGAGCAATTCAGCATGCAATAGATAGAGTAGAAGCGATTTTTGATAAAAACCGTGTGGAAGCAACCAAAATTGTTAAGATGATTGGGTTATTAAATATTTTTGCCAGAGCAGGATCAAAAATTGATAAAGAGTTTCTATTAAGTTATTCAACTTTTAGTCTCGGAATAAAAAAAATCGATTCGATCATCAATAATTTAGCAAATAAAAAAATTATTCGATTTCAGAGCTATAAGAATCAGTTTATTCTTTTTGAAGGTACGGATTTAGATATCGAAAAAGCAGTAGAAAGTGCTGCAACAAGAGTAACTGAACTCACAGATATAATTACCCCACTACGTAGTTACTTTAATTTTCCTTACTTGCCTGCAAATGCAGTCCAATATAAGTATGGAACTCCAAGATTTTTTCAGTTCTATCTTTCTAATGAACCCATCTCGGAAATTCCATCAGGGCCAATAGATGGAATAATAAATCTGATATTTTCAGATAAAATAAACAAAAATAAGATTATCAAACATTCCGAAAAAATAAATGAAGCAATTTTGTTTGGATTTTTTCGAAATTCTAGAAAAATCAAAGAAATACTTTTTGAAATGAAAAAAATTGAATCTGTTTTGAAAAACATAGTTGAAGATAAAGTAGCAAAACGTGAACTTAAAAACATGCTTGAATTTCAAAAACAGGAATTGAATCAATATGTACTAAATAATTTATATAAAGAAAATGATAAAGTATCCTGGATTTTTAGTGGACAGGAAGTCAAACTTGATAATCGAACAGGATTAAATCAATTATTATCTAAAATCTGTGAACAAATCTATTGTAAAACACCTGTCTTCAAAAATGAGTTAATCAATAGAGAAAAAAATCCCTCGGCCATTTCAAAAGCACGAAAAAACCTATTAGAAAATTTAATTAATAATTGGGACAAATTTGACTTAGGTTTTAAAAAAAATGAATTTCCTCCAGAAAAATCTATTTATTTTGCTTTATTGAAGAATACGGGAATTCATAGAAGCGAGGAGGGAGCATTCAACCTTGGTGAACCAAAAGAAGTAAAGTTCAAATATTTGTGGGAAGCTTCGGAAGAATTTTTAAGTAGTACGAAAATAACTCGCAAAAACTTGGGAGAATTAGTAAAAACATTAAAAACAAAACCATATAAATTAAAAAAAGGATTAATTGATTTTTGGGTACCTATTTACCTTTTTATTAAGAGAAACGATTTTGCATTATTCCATGATAATAGATATTTAGCGGAACTAAATATGGATATATTTGAACTAGTTATTAAAAATCCAGAAAAATTTTATCTAAAAGCGTTTAATATTGATGGAATGAAGCTAGATTTATTTAATAAATATAGATTTTTGCTAAATAAAAAGTCTGAAAAAAGCATAACAAAAGAAAGCTTTATTGAAACAATCAAGCCATTTTTAACTTTTTATCAAACTCTGCCTGAATATAGTAAGAAGACAGGTAGATTATCTAAGAGTGCTTTATGTTTAAGAGAGGCAATTGTAAAATCTACTGATCCAGAAAAAACTTTTTTTGAAGATTTTCCAAATGCACTTGGTTATTCAACATTAAAACTAAATGAGTCTGCCAAAACTTTGGAAACTTTTGTAGACCAAATTCATAATGCTTTAAATGAAATTAGAGTTTGTTACGAGAATTTAGTAGGTCGATTTGAACAATTCATTATAAGGGACTTCGGATTAAATAGTAATAATTTTCCTGATTATAAAATCGAAGTTCAAAAACGTTATAGATCGATAAAAAAAAATATATTATTGCCACACCAATTAAAAATATTATCAAGAATTAATTCTTTGTTAGATGATAAAAATGCTTGGTTAAATTCGATAGCCCTGAGTGTGATAGGAAAATCATTAGAAAAATTAAAAGATAATGAAGAAGAAATACTCTATAACAGGGTTAATAGAATTCGTTTAGAACTTGATAATTTCACCGAATTTTCTAAATTGAATATTGACGACAAAAAAGAAAATGTGATAAAAATTGAAATAACCTCTCTTTCTGAAGGCAGAAGCGAAAGAATCTTGAGAATTCCAAAGGGTAACAGTAAACAAATAAAAGAATTAGAGGAAAATATCCAGAACGTTCTTACCAAAGATAAAAACACTATTTTGGAGACATTATTAAAAATTTTGACAGATCAATTGAAGAATGAAAAAAATTAAACATGTGTTAGGAATCTCGGGAGGTAAAGATAGTGCTGCGCTTGCTATCTATTTGAACGATAAGTATCCTCAGATGGATATAACTCATTACTTCTGTGATACAGAAAAAGAGTTAGATGAAACCTATAAATTGATTGAAGACCTAGAATTTTATCTTGGGAAAAAAGTAATAAAGTTAAAGTCTGCAGAAAAAAGTCCTAAACCGCCCTTTGATCACTTTTTAGAAATATATGGGGGTTATCTTCCATCTGCTCAAGCTAGATGGTGCACGAGACACTTGAAAATTAAGCCATTCGAAAAATTTGTGGGTAATAATCCAACTGTTTCATATGTTGGGATCCGTGGAGATGAAGATCGAGAAGGCTATATTTCTCGCAAATCAAATATTCAATCCATTTTCCCATTTAGGAAAAATATATGGAGTGAAGATATAATCAAGAGAGTTTTACGGAACAATTCAAATAATTTATTAAAAGATATTACAGATAATATTATTCCTGAAAACAAAAAAGATGAGATTATTTCAATCATAGAGATACCGTTGTCATTTCAATATCCTCAGGTAATGAAACTATATGATTTGTTAAGTTGTGGAATCGTAGAATTCAATAAAATTGTCTTTAATTTTTTGAAAGTTACCCAAATACGATTAGCTTATGAATCAGATTTTCCGTTAATTGAAAATGATGAAATCTTAGTTAGAGGTGATATCTTTAAGATATTAGAAAAAAGTGGGATCGGCGTCCCTGAATATTATAAAAAAATTGAATTTACTGTTGGAGGGAAAAAAGGCTATTACGCCAGAAGTCGCTCAGGATGTTTTTTCTGTTTTTTTCAACAAAAGATAGAATGGATCTGGCTCTATGAAAACCATCCTGACAAATTTTGGAAAGCCGTTGTCTACGAGAAAGATGGGTATACTTGGATGAGGGATGAAGGATTGAAAGATTTAATAAAACCTGAGCGAGTACTTCAAATAAAAAAAGATTATATTAAGAATTCAGAAAAAAAGTTAGATAGAAATCAGTCGATATATTTATTAGATATATTAATAGATGCTGAAAAGGATGGATGTACCGCATGTTTTATTTAGGTCTTTATCTTAATAAGGATTAATCTGACATGAAATTTAAAATAGATTTTTTAACTATTCAAAAATTAATTGATTTGTATGAAAACGATGATTTAGATCTTAATCCTCCCTATCAACGCAATGAAATATGGTCGATGCAAAGCAAAAAATTGCTTATAGATTCTATACAGATAGGTTTTCCTTTGCCAAATTTTTTTATTTTAGAAAAAAATAGCAAGTACGAAATGGTTGACGGTCAACAACGCTCTCGTACTATTATTGGATATTATAAAGGATTTTTTCCGGACAAAGATGATGAATTTTTTGATAAAGAGACGCATAAAGAATTTCTCAATTATAAAATATCTGTTACTTATATATCTGATCTGGATAATTCTGAGGCAATTGAAAACTTTTATGCAAGAGTGAATTCTACAGGCTTAAAATTAAACAGGCCAGAGTTAAACAAAGCAAAATATTATGATACTAGATTTTTAAATTTATTGGAGACCTTAAGTATAAATCATGATTTTTCTGATTTAAATTTGTTTGCTGAACAATCCCTTGCTCGGATGAATGATATTGATTTTATAAGTGAGATCGTGAGTCAAATTAAGAATGGAATTACAGATAAAAAAAGTGGTGTTGATAGATTATTCGAAAACGACATCAATGAGGAAGACTTTACAAAATTGTCTGATAGATTCAAAAAAGTTATTGGGATTTTAAAGCAATTTAATGATATATATTTAATAAAGAAAACAAGATATAAACAAAAAAATGATTTTTACACCCTTTTTGGTTTTATTAATAACAATTTAAATCTTAAGAATGACACTTTTAAATATTTTTATAATGTACTTGTCCTAATCGGAGAAGAAATCTCTCCTTCAAATGATGAATGTGAATCTTTTAAAGAATATGCTTTACATTGTGTAAGTCAATCTAACTCTAAAAATGCAAGAGAAGAAAGGTTGAAATTTTTTTCTGAACTTTTTTTAAATAAGAAAAATGAGCCTAATGCTATTCAATTAGATATATTGAAATATTTTGAAATAGAAAAGGAACCTTTGCAAAAAAAAGAAGATATTTACACTTTATCCGCAAAAAAACTTCAAGAAATTGTGAAAGAACCAATCTTGATATCTTAGATTATTTATGAAAAATGAAATTAAAAAATAGAAATATTATTTTATCAAAAGATAAAACAAAAAACTATATCAAACACCAAAACTATGATTTCAGGCTAGTTCCTTTTAATGATTTTTACTCATTTAGCAAAGGAGGCAATTCGTTTATATTTAAAATTCAAGATCCAAATGCCAATTTTGAGGATAGGATTATTAAGATATGTAAATCACCGTTAGAGTCAAATAATTATCGTGACGATAAACGAAGAAATCGATTTTATAGAGAAATAGATGCTTTAAAGCTTGCAAAAGAAAAAAATTTCATCATTAAATACTATTTTGATAGTACTATAAATATTGAAAACAAGACTTTTATTTTCTATGTGATGGAAAAAGGAGAAACTGATTTAAAGGAATACATTCTTTCAACAAAGTTGAGTATCCAAGAGAAAGTTCTTTTTTGTATACAGATTATTAAGAGTCTTACTGAACTCCATTCTTTACAAATTTATCATAGGGATATCAAACCAGATAATATTTTTTTTATCAGTGAAAAACTTTGGAAAATTGGTGACTTAGGATTAATAAGTTTTCGACAAGAAGATGAGTCACTTGATGATCCAAATGAAATGATTGGACCACGTGGATGGATCTCTCCTGAAGCAATGAATAAATTTTTAACTTATGAAATTAACACGGAATTCAAATTTGATTGCAAAATTGATGATAAGTCTGATGTTTTTCAGCTAGGAAAATTATTTTGGTTTATTTTTCAGTGTAATGTTCCTATAGGTCAATTAACAAGAGATGATTTTCATATTGAAGATGATGATATTTTTGAACTATTATTTTGGATGCTTTTCCATTCAAAAGAAAAAAGACATAATCTTAATGAAGTAAATGAAAAATTTAAACCCTTGGCATCTAAATATGTCGCTTGATTACTCATCCAAACTCTGTACCAATTGTTCAATTCCAAAATTCAATAAAAATTGCGCGTAGTAACTTTCAAATAAATCCTGAATATATTCTACTAAATCTTTCTCACGATTTTCTTCACCAACGAGCTGCGTCATAGAATATTTTTTATTTTTACTAATAGTAAACAAGAATAATGTATGAAAATAGACTGAAGTATAATACCTTCTTTCAGCGAATTGATATTGTTCTTCTATTTTTAGTGTTGATTTATAATTTTTTAGTACATTGCTATCCATGTTAACAAATATTTCTTGTAACACATCGCCTTCAGCCAAAGGATACATGATGGTTTGATATTCCATATCTTCACCAACGCTACTAGAGAATTTTTCCCAAGTTAGTCTTTCTTCCCCTTCAAATTCATTTTTGTAAACTAGTTTTAATTCAGGTAATCCAATTTTGCTTTCATCCACTTCTTCCTTCTTTTTTATTTTTTCTTTTATTTTTTCAGGTTCAGTTATCTTTGTCCAAAATATTTGATCAAAATCTTCGCCTGGGTTTGTTAATGTTACTCTGATTTGATACGCATCACCGACATTTACTTCATCAGTGGGATTTAAAACAATTTTTATTGTTCCTTCTTCAGGACTGCTTTTTATAACGTTAAATAAATCTTCAACTCTTTTTGGTAGACCAAGTTGATTTCCTCCGGTGATTTCATTTTCTTTGCTGCTTAATATTCCTATTTTCAAATCACCCGGTTCCTCAACTCGTACAAAATATTCATTTTCGACATTAGTTTTAAATCGCAATATTTTTTCACCTTCGATCGGAATTTTCACAACGGTATTTTCATCAGCTCCCTCTTTCCCAAATTTAAAGAATGAAGGAAATCTTTTTGGATTAAATACTTCAATTATTTCTTTACTCTTCTTTTCTTTCTTTTCGTTTTTCTCAGGTTTTTTCCCAGATTCTTCTAATTTAAATGTTTGATTTAGTAACTTCAATAAATCACTTTTTAATGGTAAATTCTTAGTAAAAGATTTCAGTAATTCTGCTTTATCTTCGCTTTCAAATGAAATTGAATCTTTTCTCTTCTTATATAAATCTTTTAAATTTCCTTTTAATAAAGTCTGTGCGACAAGTTCTCTTAATTTACTTGTTTCTTCTCCATATTTTAATCTGTCACGTGATGCCATAAATAATTCTGACCTGAAATCATAATGTAAATGGGTGCAATCAACATGAATTAACAAATAGTTTTTCAACAATTGCATTTTTAAGGTTCGTGTTGTGAATTCAGATGTAAAGTGTCCATGAACCTGTCCATTCAAAGAAAATAGTACAGACATATTATTCTTAAAAAATTCTCTATTTATAGATTCCCGGCTTTCTTTAACATTTTTACCTTCTATTTTTGTTTTGAAAAGATAACAAGTTATTTTGATTTTTCCAATTTCTTTGTTAGAATATTCCTCAACAAAATGATGATCCATATATTTATTTTTTTCTTCTTCAAGCCTTCTTTTTAATCCATATAAATCTCGTTCTAAATTTTTATCATCAGGATATCTTGCCGTATTATCAATTGTTATTAAGGGTAAAGCAGGCTCGAATAAATACTCATTTATACTCTGATTGAGATCTCTGGATATTACGGAACGTGAACCAGGTGGTAAATTGTAGGAATAAAGTTTAAGAATTGTTCCCGTAGTAAATTTTCGTTTTAGTAATCCAAGTTCTAATTCATTAATTTCAAATGAAGGAATTTTATCATTAATTTTTAAATATTCGTACCATGTGTTTTTTCTTGTATTAACTTCATTTTCAGTTAAAGGATGTCTTCTGATTAAAGTGAATCCGAACTTTCCCTTTCCATCAAAGCATTTTGAAGCAATCAAATGATATCGTTTTTTCCCGCAGAAGACGATAGCTCCACTGCCACCCATATTGTACTTTCCCTGAACAAATCTGATTTCATTTTTACTGCCTCTTAGTATGGATAAAAACGTGCTCTCGAAATTTTCAGGATGCTGTCCCTCGCCATCATCAAATATCACTAATGACGTATCCATTCGAGGACCATCAGCAATAATTTGAATACTCTCTGATTGTTTTTTCCTAAAAGTAGGCAAATCCCATTGCTTGTTGTCTGGAAAGAACTTTTCAATGGCTTCTTCCATTGATTTTGGAGCATCCTTTGATTTTGGATCAATGCCATTTTCAAAACATTTTCTCATTAAAATAGCATCGATTGAATTTGTGATTTTTTCAATTAGTGCAGGTATAGCTTTTGCCTGTTGATTTTCTATTACTCCAAATGTGCTTTGATCACCTCCAAGAGGGTGCCAATTATTTGGATTTTTAAAAATCTTTGGATTGGATGCAATTAATTCATCCAATTCTTTTTCCGTGGATTTATTATATAAGAGCTTAAATAAGTCTTCTAGATTAATATCAATATTTTCTAACGAAATTTGCTGCATACATATCCCCCTATTTAAAAATATATGTTTTATGAAATATTAAATCAACAAATTTTATTTTTTAAGGCAAGGTTAAAATATTTGTGCTTCAGTGTCTGTGTGACCTTCCTCCCCAACCAATGGCCCACATGCAAAGTTAAATTTACAATCTCTGAGCCCTACCCAAAAACTGGTCCAGTAAAAAAATATAGTTTTCTGGTCTTTTACACTCTCAGCGAATTGCCGTGGCGTTAAGCCTCCTAGTGAGCTATGAGGTCGGTTTCCATTACAATCCCACTGCCAAAATCTGATAAATCGTATATTAAGAAAAATAACATGACAAAGAAGTAAAAAATTTTCATAATTGGTTTGCTCTAATTAATGCAATTGAAGGGGAAAAACGAATGAGCATAAAAATGTTTATCTCTTACTCTAGTAAAGATGAGGATTTTGTGAAAGAAATAGAATTGCTTTTAGCAAGAAAATTTAGAGATAAAATAGAGCCAGTGATTTCAGCTCAAAGAAAAGTCATCAATGTTGGACTAGGGGAAAAAATTCATAGAGATATTAATGAATGCCAGTGGTTTATGGGGCTTCTGCCAAAAAATAGCATTAAGAATCCTAATGTAATGCATGAACTTGGTTATGCAAGTGCATTATATGAAAAAGGAATAATTCATCAAATAATTCCAATTGTGGAACGTGTACAATTAAAAAAAGGCAAGATAAAGCAAATAGATACAGGAGTGTTCATACATCCATCAATAGAATCAGCTAAGTACTTTGCAAAGAAGGAGATATGGAAAGAGTGTATTTTAAATATAGCTGAGTATCTCAGAAGAGCGTTGAAATTAGAGCAAAAACCAACTGCTGATTCTTTAGAGGAAAGAGCTGTATCTTTAAAGAGATCTGGATTAAATTGGGAGGCTGCGGAGGCGCTAAAGAATGCTGGTCAAATGCATAGTAAATCTGGAAATATTGAAAAAACAATAAAAGACTTAGCTGAAGCAGCAAAATTTTATAAAGATGCTGATTACATATGGGAATCGGCACAGGCACACCTCCACATAGCCAAATTGTTGGAGAAGAAGGCTAATCTAAAGGAGGCAGCTCTTGAGTATAGAAAACGTGGTGATACCTTATCAGAGACTCCTGATTATAATTGGGAAGCCGCAAGTTCTTATGAGAAAGCTGGCGATTTGAACAGGAAAGAAGGAAATAATTATATCTCTCTATTTTTTAAAGTTTTGCCCTGATCCTCATTAAAATAAATGACGTGTTGGCACCAAGTAGTGCCTCAAAAACATTGTTTTATTTAATATCTATCTGGAAGTCTATTAGCTTGTATAGACTTGTTCAGAGACACCTCATTTGCTGCAATATGTTAACGACAGATTAAGAGTTCAAAGCCAGCCGTGGCCTCGACCGAAGTAAACTATGGGGGATTTGTAATAAAGGTAATAGAAGCAGGAGAAATTACTTCCATAAAATCAGCAACCGTCAGTGCCCCCCGGTGAGAGGAAGGCTCCAAATAACTAAGATTATAAAATCACTGTCCCTGAGGAACTCCTGCGCCAGGCTCATGAAACCCAGCGTATTTTTAACATCGCCATGGGCTTTATTGCCGGTATTTCTTTGCTTGTGGGCGGGATAGGTATCATGAACATCATGCTGGCTTCAGTGCTGGAAAGGACGAGAGAGATTGGCATAAGGCGTGCTATAGGAGCCAGGCAAATAGATATCCTGAGCCGGGCATCTATCCTCTTCTACCTCGCTTCAGGTGGCAAGGACAAACTGCAAAGTCGCATACCCAGCCTCGACCCATGAGATCCGACCCATTTCTCGACCGAGAGTGATGTTATGAATA
>SDBU01007578.1_pt1 | contig 12478 bp, 8 predicted proteins | sample 2277071 | NCBI WGS metagenome assembly SDBU01 (sample SAMN10397929, study PRJNA504765) | marine sediment metagenome | isolation source: marine sediment core GS08_GC12, 126 cmbsf | place: Arctic Ocean: Gakkel Ridge, Loki's castle | collected 2008
CTTTCTTACAAGGGAGACCTTTTGGTTACGATAGGGTCAGAGGCAAAACCCAAGTTTTCACGTTTAGTAACGAGAACCGATGCTGTGGAAATTAATAACATGCGCAAACTAATAGAACTAAGCGTTTAAGCACATTTTAAGCGTGATTATTTACTGCACAATCCATTTCATAATTGGGTTTTGGGGTAAAATTTAACTTGTCTATATAGAACCGTCCGTCCGTCGTTCGTCGTCGTTTTTTCCGTTTTTTAGGGGGGGGGTTAAAATTTAACCCTAGAAAAAAGGGGGAGTTGTGGGATAATTAAACTAAAGTTTCTTTTACTATTAGAACTAATATAATATCAGGGGAAAAAAATGACTGATTTGGAAACAAAAGTTCTTGAAATGTATGAAAAATCAATGACTGAAAAGAAACAAAAAAATGTAATAGAATAATACTGAAACCAAATCAAGAACTTCTTGGACCAATTTCTTTCTGGCATCTTGGCTCAAAGTTTGAAAACAAAAATATTCCAACTATTGCTTTCGTTGGAAAAACAACTTGGAACGATCCAGAAGATTATAAAGAACTTCCGAAAAAGAAAACATTTTGGGATGGTCGACAAGAGATCAACTATTTTTTTGGAGAAGGCCTTAAGAAGTACCAATATTGGCGGACAATCAAAAAAATATCTTTGGCTATTTATCCAAGTATAACTGAAAACCTTGATTTCTTGGACAATATTTTCATAACAAATTTAGTGAAGTGTAACGTGTTTGAAAAAGGTGTAGACTCTGAAAACATCACACGCTATGATTTTTTCTCTAATTGTATAGACATCTTTGAAAAAGAGATTGAAATTGTCAAGCCTTCACACATCATTTTTTTACAAATGACAGATATGATAAATTGATAGATAATTTGTGCTTTGGTTATGGTGAAAATAATTTCCAAGATATTTCAGATTGGAATAATAGGAAAATTATAACAAAACGTGATTTAAAAATAAAAGATGTTTATTGGTGGCATAGAAAATTTCCAAAAAGTGGGATGCAAAAAATGCATTTCTTAAGGACAAGACATCCCAAAGGAGCACCAGAAAAGGAAAAAGAGTTCACAACCGAAATCATCAATTGGATTCAGAAAACAACAACATAGCTTATGAGTATCTATTAATTGATACTTTATTACTCCTTTCTAAAAAAGGGGAAGTTTACGGGAGAATATTTTACTGGTAAATTAGGGTGCGAATCCCACTCCCGCACCTAAAAATGGGAATTTTGTGGGAGAGGTTTACCCTAATTAAGTAAAATACTGTTTGATCTTTTTTATATTACTTGGTTACTTCAAATGCGTATTGAAATATCATAGGTCTTAAATCTCAAGCCAACGTTTGGAAATAACGCTGGGAAAAAAATGAACCTGAATGTTTCTTTAGCTAGACTGTTTGAAAAAGTAAAAAGTTTAGGTTCTAATCCTTCAACAACTGAACCAGATGAGAAAGAAAAAAGGAGCACAAATTGTTCTCACTATTTTAGGTATTTGTCTGAACATCCCAAAAACGCTCCTTTTGCGGAAGAATGCCTTTTTTGCTTAAGAGTAGTGGAATGCATGGTACCTCCCTCTGAGTAACGCTTTTGCTCGTTTTTTACATTTGGGTTTGGGGTTAAATATTAATCCTTGAAAAAATGTAAATAAAAGGAATTATCTAGAATTAATAAAATGGTGCATTGCTATTATGTTTAAACCTAATTGCACATATTGTCATAAAAGATTACAAAAGAATGATTCAACTATCCCGTTTGGCAAATCAAATATTTGGCATGAAAATTGTTACAGAGAACACCTGAAAAAAAACATTCAAAATATATGGTTAAGAGAAATAAGATTGTTGAAAAAAGTTAAGGTCTCTTTAAATAAAGTTAGAAAACAAATTTTATCTCGTGGAGTTTTAGATCTTGATTTTAGTAAATTCTCAAAAGATTTCGATTTTATTATGGTTTCATTGAAATCGATAACTGACACCTGCAAAGGTTTGAACCTTATCCAGAAAGATGAACTTGAAAAATCTTTAGAGAAATACTTCAAAAAGATGATGATTCTCTTAAAGTCATGTAACAAATTATTGAAACAATATTCGGATTCCAAAAAAGAAGTAACATTAGAACAATTCAAAGAAAAAAACAACGAAGCTTTAGAGAACCAAAAAGAGGAATGGATTGAATTAGTCGATTATTTAATGAGTATTCATAATACCTTGAAAAGTTTTGAGAATAAGACTAAGATTAAGATTGAAGAAGAAATTCAAAAACGGATTGATGATATACCAAAAAAAGTTAAAAGATTTTGATTAAAAAAGGGGGAGTTTTGCAAGAAACCAAGTGTTCATATGCACACCGTTTAGGAAACAGTCATTTCCTTAACGTTTCACTGTTTCCTTAACGTTTTTGGGTTTGGGGTTAAAATTTAACCCAAAAAATTCCTTAAATCTTTAGTCAGTTAAAGATTAAAATTATATAACCTGTTGAGGTAAATTGGTGTAATAGTAAAAAAGTAAGTAAATACTTAGGTATAGTATACCAATAGCAGTAAAATATTGAAAAGTAACTTCTTTATTTACAAAAATGTAGGTAATCACCAGAGTTAGTCTCCTAATATGATTGAGAGAACGGTACGTTTTGGGCATATTTGGCAAACGTGAAGCGCTGGATATATCGAGTTTCGTAACATATCTTCTAAGGTAGGATACTATTTATTCTGAATATGGATAGTAGGTCCATTGTATTTGGGTAGGGACTGTATCATGGCTTATGTGATTGAAATAGAGCTTCCTCGTTCTGGTAATTGGTTCAAGTACTTCACCAGCGTAGATTCCTTGGAAGAAGCCGAGAGCATCAAACAGGCAGCAGAAGGAAACATCAAAACGAGGATACTGAAGAACTCTTAACGCACAAAAACTGCGCGTAATGTTTTCTTCTGTCACCATTTTGTGTTAGTAACTATTCTTTAGTAGATAATCTGCTGGAAGAGCATGTGCGCACACAATCTTTTTTGTGATATATTCTGCTTTTCTTTTGTTATACAAAAAGTGCTTGTTGATTCAATGCTACGTACGTATTAATATAGCTATTTTGATTAACTCCTGCTTAGTTATCAGGGTGAGCTAAAAAATGGGGGTTTCACTTGAGAATATACGGAAAGCCATTCGGATGCGAGAAGAGTCGGATCGGCAGATGTCAAATGTATGGCTTCTGGTTTATCTTTTGCCCATAATTGTTGGTGTTGTATCCGCTGTATATAGTATCATTTCTTTATTGAGCTTTTTTTCTTCAATTGACCTATCAGCTCCATACAATTACTCCTATGACGGATTTGCCACAAAATTTGCATTATCCTGGGTAGTAATTGCACTGACAAATTTAATCAACTTCGCAGTAGCCATAATTATCACATACATGCTTGTTAACAGACGCAGCACACACTTCAAGAGACAGAAGTTCCTATCTGAATGCATCATGGCTGTAATCAATTCTCTGGCACAAACAAAAGACATCGAAGTGGAAGCCATCCTGTCGCCCATCGAAAGAACCGTACGAGAAGCAAATGCTGAAGAAACCGAGAAAAGTGCAATACTTTGGGCTATTCTGTCGGCGTTTGTCCCATTTGTGCAGTTGTATGTCTATTATTTTCTCATGAAAGATTTCTACAGGCATGAACGAAGAGAAGACGGTTTCTGGGAGGACCTCGGCAGGACACTGAACAAATTAGGTATCAACTTTTCTGTGCCACGAAGAACTGAAGATATGCCTAACAGAAGTTTTGTCTTGTATCTGATTCTGACAATAATAACCACGGGCTTTTTTGGAGTATACTGGATTTATGTTCTGTTGAAAGACCCCAATGAACACTTCAAATATCACATAGAAGCAGAAAGCCAGCTGTTAAGTGCTCTTGAATCGGTTGCAATCTAGAAAAGATCCGAAATATCCCTTCAACCTTCCTATTTTCTCTGACTCTTTTGCTCTCTGAACGAGACGATAGGCTCGAACCGCAGGTTGTCTATATTCCAAGAAGGTATGGGGTAATATACGTCTCTATGGCAGCTGCAATCATGAGAAGTATGATGGATGTCCCTGCGAGAATCAAAGTGTCTTTTAGTCTCTGTCTCACTTTGTCTCTTTCCACTTTTCTGCCCTTTACTTTAGCAATTATTACCTCCGTGATTGTCACCTGCCACAAAACTATGGAAGCAAACTGGAGTAAAAATGCGGGTATCTCAATTATGCCATGGGGCACCAATCCTATTATCGGATAAGCTATGCCCTGTTCTGCTCCCACTATCACAGCTATCACTCCGATTAGTCCACTGTTAAGCAGAATCTCAAGCCCCAGCAATAATGGTCCTAAAACAGGAATCCAAACAAGCATTCTAATCGGATTCCAGAAATGACCGCTGTTATTTAGGAAAATGTATGAAAAAAACGTTCCAGTGAACGGAGCTGGAGTATCCTCGTAATTCAACGTTGACTGTACGAGCGAAATTAACCTGTCTGAGAACTCTGGAGCCAAAGAAAAAACGAAAATCGTGGCAATTATAGCGAGCGACAGCATTATGAAAAAAGCCAATGTTGTCGCCTTAATGATCAGACCGTTTCGCTGAATAGCACCTTTGAGTGCCTCCGCCGCTTTCAAGAACAGTGACTTGAAACGCAGAAACAACATCCTCCAACAGTCTGATAGCCCTTTCATGATTAAAACTTTTGTCCGAACAAGAAAAAAGCTTCAATTCTGTCACATCTTTTACAGTTTACAAATGCTTTATTGGCTTATCCTCAAAAGACGAAAACATAAAAACACGGTTTATTCTGTAGCGAATATGTTTTAAAGTTGTGAACGTCTCATACACACAGACTTCTTTCATCCAAGTTGCGGAAAGAGCACAGATGACCATTCAGTTGAACGAACGCCAGAAAGAGAACATACTACAGCTATGTACTGATATTGCTGGTTCTCGCCAAATCACCGCCGTTTGCGTCTATGGTCCATGGGTTTGTGGATACGCCGACAAAAAGACTAACGTAAACGTTTTACTGATTCTTGACCGCTTCTCTTTTCGCCTAAACACCTACTCTGAGACTGTGGATGACCTCAAAGTCTCGATTTTGGCAGTTAACCGTTTGGACTTTGAAAGAGACGTGAACAAAGGCTGGCTAGGGGAGTTCTTCGCCGAAAAACTCGCTGTTCCATACGAACCATTAAAAAACGGAGAATACCTGCGGCTCCATGAAGTGAAAATAAAAAAGAGAACTGTTTCAGAGCTTCTCGAGAACCTGATCTTAGAATTTCCCGAATCATCTCACGAGTTCCTCATCAAAAAAGAATACTTCATGTACGAAGTTATGATGAGACGAGCTAGAGTATTTCCTCCCATAACATACAGTTTCCTTAACATGTCAAGGGGAACTCTTGGAAGAACAAATGTGGACGCGATTATGGACGGATACCTGAAAGCCCTCAAAGAACTGGAGAAAGAAAACATAGTTTTCCATTCAGATGGCTACATCAAAATCACACGAAGCCATATTGATACTGTAAAAAGGCGGAAATTGTGGCTTCCTCTCTTTCTCAAGTCAATTCAGAGACTAGTGCTCCCTCCGCTTCTCAGCGTCTTTTCAGAATCTGCAAGTTCCTTTATTCAGGACCAGAGACTATTCATGAAAGCCAACAAAAAAGTTAGAGCTGGCGGGCTGATTTCCCGACTGGAAGACCCCAAAAAATACGTTTTGCTCCCCACGCCTCTTGGACCCATTTCCCTCTCAGACAAATCTGGCATTGAAGATGTGGCTAGAAAGATCATCCCAGATGGCGAGTTTTTGAAGATGACTGTCAAGAATATTGGAGGGGTCTTTAATGATGTCTACCTTCTTACTATAACAAAAAATGGTGAAGAACAAAAATTTGTTGTTAAACAATTCCTAGATTGGTCGAATCTCAAATGGTTATCTCTAACCCTGTGGTCTTTCGGAACCACATCCTTCTCCGTGCTTGGGCAATCTAGACTAGAGAAAGAATACGCCATAAACACGTTTCTGCGCAGCAAAGGTTTTCCAGTTCCCAAAATTTTCTATATTAGCCATCAAAATCGCTTGATCTTCGAGGAGTTCATTGAAGGCTATGTGCTCGTGGAAAGTATCAAGCGTATTATTGCATCTAACAAAACTACGAATGATGCTGCTTTGGTGAATGAGGTGGGGCGAAAGATAGCGGAGGTGCATAGCTTGGGCGTCAGCTTGGGCGACTGCAAACCAGAGAACTTCATTGTCTCAAAAGATGGTATTGTCCTATTGGATCTTGAGCAGGCAACAAGAGATGGTAATCAAGCATGGGATATTGCCGAATTTCTGTACTATTCAGGACATTATAGTCCACCAATGTCTTCCACCAACGCTGCGAGCATCATAGCCCGAAACTTTATTGAAGGCTATCTGGAAGCTGGAGGAAAAAAGGAGACCGTGAAGAAAGCTGCATCAGCGCGATACACCAAAGTCTTTAGCATCTTCACGCCACCACATGTCATACTCGTTATCTCTAGCATCTGCCAAAAAATGGGAAAAGAACTGGCTAAAAGCGAATCCTGAAACATACAAAAATGTGCTGCGTTCTATTCCGTGAAACCCTATTCTCTGCCGTGTTTGCTTCATATATGTTGGCTGAGGACCTGAACTTCGTTTTCTGATATCCAGCCCTCGTCTCTTAGTTCTGTTGCTCCTCTTTTGATGCCTACCTGTGACTCTGTTGTTCGTAAGATGTTAGCTTTGATTCCCGCTTCTGTTATCTCCTTTTCAAACACGGGATTCTCTTGAGTTAAGTACACAAGCTGATCAAGAAGGGCTGCGATAGCTTGTGAACGAGAATGGAGAAACGATTTCATTTTTCCGGCTCCGAAGACGCCCTTCAATTTTGTTTTGATTCCCATGCTGCCTACATCTGATGGAGGATAGACAACGTATCTTTTCCCAACTTCTGTTTCGTAACAAACAAAATAGACGGGAATGTAAACGAGGGCATTCTTTCTTCTTCTTTCTAGGGCGCCTATGCTGTCAATCTCGTGTAAGGATGCCTCTTTTGCTTTAATTATCGCATCAATCAGTTTAATTATCGAAGAGGTCCTCTCCCCTAAATCTGCTAGTTCCTGATGTTCCAGTCTGACTCTAGCTTCCTTTGCTGCTTCTATGTCCCGGAAAGCCTTCTTTGTCTCTTCAATGCGATCATCTGGTTTCGTTCTCGCCCTAGACACCTCGATTTTCTTGGCATCCTCAACGTTCTCTATTTCCCTGTCAATATTCTTGATTTCCTTATTCAAACTTGGAATCTTATTCTTGATTGTATCCAGTTTTTTGGTTATCTGAAACTCGCTAGCCTCGTCTTTATTTTCTCTGGAACCTTTTATGTCAGCCTCATAGCGTTCTATGTCGTTTGACAGACGTTCAAGTGTTCTTTCTATTCTAACCCTGTTTTGGTGAATGGTGCGGAGTTTTCTGTCATATTGTTTGGAGATTCTGGTGACCTCTTCATCGCGTTTCTCTTTGATTCTGGTTATCTTCGCCATTACTTTGGGTTTAACCTTCTTTATTCTTTTGTCAAAATCTTTCATGGTCTTCTTCATTTCTGCTTGAAAAGCCTTCACCTGTTCTCTTGTCCCTTTACTGAGGGACCTCATGCTTTTGCTTAGGTTTTTTATTTCCTCTTCTATCTTGTCTCTTAAATCAGAAAGCTTATCGATGGAAGCTGAAACCTCAGACGCATCCAGCATAGGAGATAAAATCGCTTTTGTTGTTGCGACTTTTCCGATATCCTCTGCCTCTTGAAGATAATTCATCAAATCCTGCATGAACGCCGGATTTCTGATAAGCCCTTCTATCGTTTTTTCCTCTTTTCTGGAGAATTTTTGGAAGTAGCTAGCGTTCTGGGATAGGGTTGCACAGTAGGCTTCGTGTGACCTAGAGCTTGCTTTAAGGTCGCTGTCGAAGGCTTTGACGTCTGGAAGTACATCGTAAGATATTGACGGATTCGTGAATTCGAGTCCGTCGAAGATGAGGGTTCTTCCTTTCCATGGAATCAGCCATATTGGGTAGCATATTTCAGCTATGAACGCCAGTTTTTCTTCTGGTTTCTTCAGGACACGACCTTCGCCCTTCTTTCTGTCTCTTTCGGCGAGGTAGAGGATTGCCGCCATTTCCATGTCTTTAGTGAATGGTATGTACCTGTCTTTGACTGGAACAGCAAATGGGAGAATAAGTTTTCTAACTTTTTTAGCCAAGTTTTTCACCCGTTCCAGTCCATCTAAGCTGAATTTTACGTGTGTTATCGTGATGCTTACTTGTCATGATTTAAGTCCTGCATCCTTAGGGTACAACTGAATTCGAGTTTATCTTATCCATGAAATGTTATTTAGGCTTTGTTGCTTTCAGGGCTATCAGCAGAAAAGACTAGCATCTTACTGAACAGAATAGAAATCTAATATTACATCATTACCGGGAACCAGTTTTGATCACGGAGCATTTAAATGTGAGTTGAATATTTGCAGTTGACGGTAGATAACTGTGAATTACTGGAAAGGTATCCCCTTGGGCGAAAAGCCCCCGAAGTTGCTGAATGCTGTTATCGAGGTTGTGAGTGGTTCAAGAGACAAGTATGAGTACAAGTCGGAGTGGGAAGCTTTTGTTTTGGATCGGATGATTCCTTCTTCTGTTGTTTTTCCGGTTGAGTACGGTTTTGTTCCTCAAACATGGTACGATGACCAAGACCCACTTGACATTATGGTTATGAGCTATGAGCCTTTAGAGGTCGGCTGTGTTGTCCGTGTTCGGGTTATCGGCGTTTTGATGATTGAGGACGAGAAAGGTGCTGATCCAAAGATTTTGTCGGTTCTTGTTGACGATGCACGATTCGAGGGAGTCAAGGACATCACGGATGTTCATGTACACAAGCTTAGAGAAATACAGGAATTCTTTGAAACATACAAACGCTTAGAGCCTCACAAGTGGGTCAAAATAAAAGAGTGGCAAACCGCAGAAACCGCACAAGAAATTGTCCAGTACGCCGCCGAAAAGTATGACGCTAAAAAAGCATAAATAACGCTGCAACTGTTGTCCCACATACTGTAGTGTGAACTATTAACCTCTTTTTCCCTTTACATTTTATGCGCTCCCATGATTCGGACCAAAAAGGATTTTTGTGTTCCACACTAGTGAGTTTACGATGGAGTATGGCGCTGAAGGCTGTAATCTTTGACCTCGGATTGACTCTCATAAGAACTGCGTCTTTCCCCGAAATCTATAGACGAATTCTTGCCCGTTTCGGGATTACAGTTTCGATTGATGATATTGTATGTGCTCAGAAAGCGACCGAAAGCGAGTTTGACCCATCAACCTATGATGAAAGTCGGCGAAAAGAATTCTGGACAAACTATAATGTTTCGTTGCTCGAAAAGCTGGGCGTAGAAGAGAACACCGTTTTTTTGGCTGAGCAGATTGATGCACTTTGGTGGGACTGTTCCCATGTGCAGCTTTACCCTGACGTGGAGCCTACGCTGTCTGGGTTGCGGGCTAAGGACTTACAGATTGGTCTTGTGTCTAACGGCTTCAAGCAGGATCTTGATCATGTTCTGGGCGAATTGGGGCTGGAACGATGGTTTGATGCAATCGTGTGTATTGATTCCTGCAACTGCGCCAAGCCGGATAAACAGATTTTTCTTTATGCTCTAGACAAGCTTGGAGTCGAACCGCATGAAGCAGTTTTTGTTGGCGACTCTGTTGTGTACGACTATGAAGGCGCGTTAGGCGTTGGCATTAAGCCCTACCTCATAGACAGAGCAGGAAAGCTTCCAAGCCAATATAACAAAATTGCGAAGCTAACCGAATTACTAACCCTTGTGTAAGATCCAACAACAATCATTTAGTATAAATATGGTGATTGCGTCAAGACGTTAGATAGAACTTACGTGATAATGATGACTGAATTAATTGCCGAAGGCAGCGACGTTTTCCTTTACTTGGACCGAAGAAGAACATACCTCGTTAAGGTGGAATCAGAAAAGAGCTTTCACACGCATAAAGGCTACATCCAGCTAGGCGACCTGATAGGAAAAGAGTACGGAACCCGAATAGCCAGCAGCATGGACATAGAATTTGTTGCACTAAAACCAAACCTACGTGATTACATCTTCAAATCAAACAGACGAACCCAAATATCCTACCCCAAGGACATATCCCTCATTATCATGTTCAGCGGAATCGGACCCGGAAGCCGCGTAGTCGAGGCGGGAACCGGAACAGGCGCCTTAACAAGCGCCATAGCCCACTACATTAAACCCGCTGGGCGCGTTTACACCTATGACGTCCGGCAAGAGTTCCAAAAAAATGCTGAAAAAAACTTGGAACGAGCCAAACTCTTGGAGTATGTGGAATTAAAAGAGGGGGATGTAACTGAGTGTATTGAAGAAAAAGATTTGGATGCAGTAATTTTGGACATGGCAACGCCGTGGCTGGTCGTTCCTCATGCTTATACTGCGTTGAAGGGCAGTGGGATGTTGGTGTCTTTTAGTCCTACTATCGATCAGGTTGTGAATGCTGTGGAAGCGTTAACTGATTATGGGTTCGTGGGCATCGAAACTGTTGAAACTCTTATGCGGTTTATGCAGGTTGTGAGGGGAAAGACGCGCCCCCAAACCGTGATGACTGGACACACTGGTTATCTCACGTTTGCTCGCAAAGCCATCAAACTAGAGCCGGATTGTTAAGAAAGCTCCACTTGGTTGATTTCCGCTAGGGTTTCTAGGTTGTTCATCTTTAGTTTCATGCTGGATATCGTGTAGAGCACGTTTTCGATGTAGAGGCTTCTTTGCACTGAGTAATCGTATCCGAAGTAGTAGCCGCGCTTCAGCAAGTCTGCATTGTTATCCATGTGGGTGATTCCGCCTCTGAGTTCAATTCCGTCCAGGGATATGTCGAAGACGTAGGCGCCCTGCCACACAGGCTCTCCATAGGCGTAATCGAGAATCTCTCCATCATAGTCGTTCTCGTTTATCTCCGCCACCAAGACAGGTATCACAAGAAGGTTTCTTGCCCGATCAAACAGCAGCGCCTTGTGGTCATACAAGATTGGAGAATCTGTTCCTCTGTCCCCTATCTCATACTTGGCTAATTCCACCGGATTCGAGACGTCGCTTACGTCAAAGAGAGATATTTTCACTCCTTGGTACCATGCGAAGTCTCCCTCTTCAGCCGCTACGGTTTCTTTGCCTATTCCAATAATGTGGTTTTCGTCGTATGAGTGAAGGTAGCCTGAGTAACCTGTTATTTTGAGTTGCCCCAGAACCTTGGGTGCGGTGGGGTCTGATAGGTCTATCACAAAGAGGGGGTCAATGTTTCTGAAGGTAACTACGTAGCATCTGTCGCCCATGAATCTCGCTGAGTAAATCTGTTCTCCTGGAGCCAAATCTTCCAGCTTTCCAACAACATTGAGGTTCATGTCAAGAACGTAAACGTTATTCTTTGAAGTTGCTTCTTCAGCAAATGTTCTCCAGCCAAAGTTATTGGTTGTTGTTGCAATCCTGAAGTAGCCGTTGTATTCATCCATGGAAAACTGGTTAAGAACGTAACCGGGAACTGCACCTGATGCCTCGAACGTTATGGATTCTTTTGTTATCTTGATTCTTTGGATGGCTGTTTTCATGGTTTCGTCTTCTTGCCAATTGTAATCGGGGAATGTCAAGTAGATGTTGTTCTGTGAAACGTAGATTGCACTGGTGCCTCCCAGCAATATTGTTTCGTGGGTTGGCTCTTGGGCGTCGTTCTGGATGTTCAGGGCAACGATGCTCGTGAAGCTGTAGGACGTGTCTGAGAAGTTGTAGTAGTAAATGTCGCTGGCGGGGATTACTTCAGTTTCATTGTCTGAATGAACTCTGGGGAGGAAAACGTCCGTATCTATAAAGAAGGTATGCTGTGTTGCAACAACGTAGACGTAGTCGCCGATCATCCTTGCGCTGAAATAGTTTCCGTCGATGGAAAAGTTTCTCGTCAACACAGGGTTTTCTTTGTTTGAGATGTCATAGACTTTGATTGAAGTTGTAAGCGGCTCCCATATTATGGGCACAGGAAGTATGGCGGGTTCCTCTGGGGGTGTGCTTCCGTTTTTTGGTTCAGGAACTCTGGGTTCATCGTCTGTTGTGACTTCGTTTACTGCTTCGGAACTGCTGGATGAGTCCCATACTTCGTAAATTGGATAGACTCCATATTCAGTCTCGAAAACGGCTAATTTGTCTCCATTGATGAATATTCCCGTTATACCCCCATCCAAGCTGATTTTTGAGAGAACTTGTACTTCTTCAGCTGGATACGCCTTCACGATGGTTATGTTGCCGCCTGAAACAATGTAAATGTATTCGCCATCAGTCTTCACGATGTCCGCTTCGTCCACTCCCTCAACTTGGATGTT
>SDBU01007579.1_pt1 | contig 12477 bp, 9 predicted proteins | sample 2277071 | NCBI WGS metagenome assembly SDBU01 (sample SAMN10397929, study PRJNA504765) | marine sediment metagenome | isolation source: marine sediment core GS08_GC12, 126 cmbsf | place: Arctic Ocean: Gakkel Ridge, Loki's castle | collected 2008
TAATTTCTTAGGAGATGGTGCGCGTGATGCAGCTGACCCTTATAAATAAGTCTGTCTCAAAAATATCAAAAGGCAGTTTAGAAATAAACGATGAAAACTCTTAAGAAAAGGGGAAAGATGCTAAGACCGGATACTTTGGATCTCTGTCAAAGGGCAAAACTGAGTTTGGGCTACCTGACTAATATGGTGGACCCCAAGTTAAATTATGAGCCTTACTGGGGGGTGTTTTTTAATGATGATCCACCTCATGCCGATCATGAGCGTTGGGACAGCAGCGAGCTTCCCGGTAGCTGGGTTGACGCGATAGTATTGACCAGACATATGAGTGGCAGTAAGGAAGGGATGGAAGTTGAAAAGGCGCTTAAAGAGCTCTTGCTTTCTTATTTCGATCAGGATGGGCTTCGATATCATGCTCAACATGCCTGGAATTCGAAGGTCTACTCCAGCATGCATGAACTGGGCTTTATCCTCAATGGGTTAGTAACCTGGTATCTGGAAACGGAGGATAAGAAAGTAAGAAAGACAACCGACAAACTAATTAAGAGGCTGCTGGAGATTTCCATCCGCAAAACGGCCGAAATGGGGATGCTAATACCTGGGGAGGAGGAAACTGGCTGCTGCTACTTTCCCCATGAAGTATATACTCGGCAAGGGTGGGAGCTTACCAGCAATAGCATTGTCTTGTTTAACGCTGCTCCGTTATTAGCTCTGGTCAGGTACTATGAGCAGACCAATAACCAGGATGCCCTGGTCCTTGCTGAAGGGCTAACAAACTATCTTAGTAGTTCCGACAAACGCTATAGCAGATGCTTTGACTATGACGGGCGATTCATGGGCCACTTTCATGCGACCATGTGGGCAGTAGCGGGAATCTTAAGATACGGTATGGTTAGTGAAAAGAAGCAAATCGTTCGCTGGGCCAAGAAAGTTTATGATTGGGCTCTGAGGCAGGGGTCAACCTCTGGATGGTTTCCTGAAGTTGTTGGTATCAGAGATCCCAAAGAGGAGACCTGTGAGACCTGCTGTATTACCGACATGATCCATATTGGCATCATGCTGGCCAAGGCAGGTTATGAAGAATACTGGAGCAATGTTGAGCGATTTACCAGAAACCAATTGATAGAGAACCAAGTGAGCGACCTGAATCAAATTAAAGTGTCTCACAGAGAAAGAAGGGATACTGAGAAGATTGCCTATGAGCGGATAAGAGAGCGAGCTCTGGGTGGTTTTTGGGCAGATTCATCGGTTAGTGATCGTAGTCCATACAATATGTTTGGCGGATGCTGCTGCGCCATGGGGGCCAGAGCTCTTTTCCTTGTCTGGGATAGCATCATAGAGAAAAGGCCCCAAGGAGTATACGTAAATCTAGCTTTGAATAGAGATAGCCAATGGCTAGAGGTAGTAAGCTATCGGCCTTACCAGGGTAAAGTTAAGCTGATAATCCGGGATGCTCCTACTGTGTTTATCCGCATCCCTGAATGGGCAGGAGAGAGGATCGGCCTTTATGTAGACAACAAGCCAGGGGTAATCCAATGGACAGGAAATTACCTAAAACTGGACGAGTTGACTAAAGGTCAGGAAGTTACGGTTACCTATCCTTTGAAAAAAGAGCAAAAGATGGAAAGGATAGGCGGTCGAGAGTATGAACTAAGTTGGCGGGGGGACACAGTAATAAGCATATCCCCTAAAGGAAAGGTTTACCCCTTGTATCAAAGGGATCATCTTGATACCGATAAGGCTCCGGAGAAAGAGAAGGAATCCCTGTTAACGGTGAGCAAAATACACTGGTAGTAGCTTTTTCGCCCAGGACAAAGGTAGAATCTCCAGAAAGACACGGGCAATCTAATCGATTGAGCACCATTTATGGACTCAGCTGTGAAATTACCTAAAGACTATGCCCGCTTTCTGGTCAGGCTTAGCGATTTTAGGATCAGGTCCAGACAAGAGACACGTTAACCGTGTTCTTGAATTGGAAAAAAGATAGATAGTTAGTTGACAGATAGAACTACGTCGAAAACTTTCCTGTTTGAAAAAACGCTACAGTTACTCTAACCGAAGTTGTGCGGTTCAGTCATTGTGACAAAATACCACGAAAGGGAGGACACAAAAATGAATGAGATGGGTAGGAATAAGGTTAATAATTGGGTTCATAGGTCTAATTGTGCATACTATTGGGGAGGAACAGCTACTATAAGGATGTACAAAGACTACAAATTCGTTGCTTATCCAATAGATGAGAAAATCCACATGGAAGCTTATGAAGAAAAGGGCATCTCTAAACTAAGACAGGCGGGAATAAATGCGGTATTTTATGTTTTTGATTGGAGTTTTCCGCCCAAGATGAGGGAAGGGGCGGACTTGAAGGAAGCCAAGAAAGTAATTGATATATGCCACAGATACAATATGAAGACTATTGGTCTAATTCAGCCCACCAACATCTGTCGACCACCCTATTTTAAGGAGATACCTCGATCGATAGAGTGGCTTGCCAGAGACAGTGAAGATCAACACATAATGTATGGAACCATGAACTCTCCATCGTTTAGGAGCCAGGTTTGTCCAAATAATCCGGAATGGAGGGAGCATATCAAAAAGTCAATAAAGCAGGCTATATCCATTGAGACCGACGGAATTCTACTTGACAACCCCTCTAACCGTGGTTGTTATTGTGAAATATGTTTAGAGAAATTCAGAGAATTTGTAAGGAAAAGGTGTAAGTTTTATTCAACCGCTACTTTAGATCACGAGATAGAACGTCTGCATATATCGCTAGAGAGGCTTGATGTGAAAAAACCACTTACGCGGTTATGGAAAGAATTCTGTGCAAACAGTGTGTCTGATTTGATCCGTGAACTGATAGAATACGCTCATTCCTTAGACCCTAACGTTCAAATGACTACAAACAACTATGGCTGTGGGTACACTAACCGCTACCAGCGAGGCCACGACATAAAAACTCATGCTAAAATGCAAGACTTCATGATGATAGAAGATCATACTCTACCTCGCATTGAGGGTGGAAACTTGATAACCTCGATACGAGACTGTAAAATGGGTAGGTCCTACATAGGGGATAAGCCTGTGTTAGTAGATCCCTATACTCGAAACACAATAACTCCAAAATATTCTATTCCGACGCCTGATCAGATAAGTCTGGGAATAGCAGAAACTTCCGCTTGTGGTTGCCGATTTATTTTTCCAGCTAGTGAGTATTATACCGACCGTTGGACTATGTTAATTGCGGATGAGTACAAGAAACAGCGAGAGGCGGCCAAAAAGTATTATGAGTTTGTTGACAAAAACGAGAAATACTATTTAGGAACTGTCTCGGCAGCTTCAATAGCGGTATTTCGCCCTCATTGCACGACTTGGGCCTGGGAGAAGATATTTCCTAATATATGGGGGTTTGAAGAAGTGTTGATTGAGAATCAGATTCCTTTCGATCTTCTCACGGATGAGCAAGTTCTTGAAGGAAAACTGACTGATTTCTCTGTTCTTGTTCTTCCCAACCTAATGCTACTTTCAGACGAACACATCCAAGCCATCGAACAATTTGTATACAACGGAGGCAGATTAGTAGCCACCGGCAGGACATCCCTTTATGATGAGGAATACAGGAAAAGGAGAAATTATGGTCTATATAGGGTCTTCGGGGTCAATTATCCTGGCTCGGTAGAAGTGAAAAGAGATTTCGGAAATGGACGGGTTGTATTTATGCCCGATGCACCAGATAAAAGTGAGTATCATGATGTATCCCCAGTGAAAGGCTTTAATTTCCTGGCGAGAGAGCCTAATAGAATCGTGAATGCCTTGAAATGGCTTACTAGAGGGGAGCTACCTCTACAGATAAAGCACGGACATCGTTATCTCTTCACAGAACTCAGGACCGACATCGAAGAGAAATACCTCATTCTTCATTTAGTTAATTACAGACCTAAGATGGTCCTAAACAGTGTTGAATGTGGTGTTCAAATTGGCGCAAAACCTGTAGAAGAAATCTTTGTCATTTCTCCAGAGCTGAGCATGAAACAGGATATACAGTCGTGTGTCGAAGAAGGAATGATCTATTTTACCATTCCAAGGCTCGAGTGCTACAGTGTCGTTGTTATCAGGTTCAGTGAAAATAGATGATTCTTGATTATTAAACTTTATATGGAGAACCCGGACGAAGCTTTTTGCCAATTCTAAAGAAAAAGGAGGGCCATTAATTGTGCGCCTTGGATGGTTTACAGTGGGCAAGCATATGGCACAAAGCAGCGCTATGACAAAAGAAATTGGTGTGCGGATCGGCTTTTGTGAAAAATATTTCATGAAACATTACGGAATTGAGTTTGACATGGAATATTACACGGACATAGATAGAAGAATCGAAACTGATATGTTTATCGAAAGAAAACTCTACAAACGTTTTGCAGATTTGGGAATGGGGAATCCTGATCCTGAGCCGACGCCTGCTGTCGGATTTAGTGGTAATATAGATCTATGTGCTATGTTTGGTGCCAAGATAGAGGTTATGGAAGATGGTTCTGCTTGGGTTGAAAAGGGTACTCTGAGAACAGACGAGGACATACTGAGTCTGGAGGTTCCAAACATAGAGGAAACATGGCCACAGACAATGTTTATCAAACAGTTCGAGAAGTATTCTGCAAAATTCGGAATCAAGAGGGTAAGGCCTCCCAGGGTGCACGGAATGCTGGAGATCGCATTAGATCTAAGGAAAGAGGAGTTATTTGTTGATATGCTCAGCAATCCTCTCTTAGCCAGGAAGTTATTAGAGACAATAACAGAGACTATAATCAACGTAAGAACTTTTTGGGACAAGAAGAAGTTTGGAAAGATACAAAAGGGAATATTTCTGGGAGGTTGCAGCTCGACTCTTTGTTCACCAAAAGTTTACGAGGAGTTTCTAGTGCCGTATTATAATATCCTATCCGACCGGTTTGGGGGTTGTTATTTATGCTCGTGCGGTCTCTCCACTCACCTATTGGAAGTTTTCACCAAAATAAGAAACTGCAGAGGGTATCATCTTGGTTGGGGAACCGATATTAGAGAAGCCCGGAAAATCCTTAAGGGTGCAAAAATCAGAGCCAGGCTTGATCCGCAGAGAATTGCTTCTGGAAATCCTGATCAAGTAAGAAGAGATGTAGTAAAGATTCTTCAAGAGGAGGGTCCAACCAGTAAACTTACTCTCATCTTGTATAATGCTTCAGCGGATACCCCAGATGAAAATATTAGAGCGATTTTCGATACAGTGAAAGAGTATGGCACTGTCGTTGATCCTCAAGACGACGTATACCTCATGGAGAAATAGCCTAAAGACTGCTGGATGCGAGAGGATTTTATTTGGAGAAACTTTTTCCTAACACCAGGAGGAAAATTATGTGTCAGTTAGACTTTCGACCCCATGACCCGAAAAAATATCATCCCGGTATCGGTATTATTGGCTGTGGGGCAATTGTTTTCAGTCATTTGAAGGGCTACCAGTTGGGTAAGTATCGTATCGTGGCCATGGCTGATATTGACGAAAAGAATCTCAAGGAAAAGGCTCTCCTTGTACCTGGGGCAAAAATATTCACCGATTACAGGGAACTTTTGGCCTTGCCAGAGATAGAAGTCGTTGATTGTGCTACTCATCCTGCCCCCAGGGTCCAGATAATCAAAGACGCTCTGGAAGCTGGCAAACATGTTCTCTCACAAAAGCCCTTTGTCCTGGACCTTCAAGTTGGGAAGGAACTGGTGAAACTTGCTAAAAAGAAGAAACTCTTACTGGCAGTTAATCAAAATGGTCGCTGGAGCCCTGACTGGAATTATGCTTATCAGGCCATTCATACCGGTTTGATTGGTGAGGTGATGTCCGCTCACATGTGTGTTTACCGGGACCAGAGCCGGATTGCGGACGGAGAACATGACAAAATCAGACATACAGCTCTCTGCGATTGGGGCATTCACTGGTTTGATATATTACGCTGTTGGATAAACAAAGAACCTAAAAGGGTCTTTGTTTCTGTTGCTAAAGCTCCTAATCAGAAGGCTAGCACGCCCCTATTGGCTCAGGCGATTATTGAATATGAAAATGCTCAAGCCACATTGGTCTTTGATCTAAGTCAAAGTATCGGTCAGGGAACTTCTTTCTTCATTGGAGGAACTGAAGGCGCTATTGTCGGTACTGGTCCCGACCTGAATCATCAGGTACTGGAACTTCGGAGAAGTGAAGGTACTTACTGTCCAAATTTCGAAGGCTCTTCGCCCTTTGACCCTTTCCGCGGGACCATGGGGGAGCTTCTCTGCGCTATAGAAGAAAACCGTGAACCTTGGAATAGCGCCGAAGACAACCTTAATTCCCTGAGACTATGTTTTGCTGCCTGCAGCAGTGCTGATAAAGGTGAAGCCGTTAAACTGGTAGAATAACTCAAGAGGAGAATAATATGTAGGAAGAATTTTGCCGGAATCGTATTCAGTCTCTGAAATCATCTTTAGGTCTAACGTCGGGATTGCGTTTAGTTAAGAATTGGAGTCTTGAGCTCAATTTCCAAGTCTGAAATGCAGTTGTCTGAACCTCAGGAATTACAGTTGGAGATTTAGCAATTAGACAAGATATTTCTTAAGTATTTCTGCACCCACAATATATTGAATCTTTCCTATTTTGACCATTTGATAAATGTTAACTCTGAATTCTGGATTGATAGATACGTGCATGTACGCTTCTCTTTTATTCACCCCATATTCTGTAACCATCCATTCCATAAGGTTGATGATGGCTCTCTCCACAGCCTCTTCTAGAGGCCGGTAAGAATACAAAGAGACAATCGATTCTTCTTTCTTTAAGCGAAGGAATGGAATAACCTTATTTTTGATAACATTGCAGCTAAGTGTAATTTCTGCTCGGGTTTCATCAGCTGCACCGTAGAACTCTGTATCTCCCTGAGTTCCATGTACATCTCCCGCATATAGTAGGCCGCCATCGTGGTAGCAATTAATATATACCTTAGTCCCTTCTTTAATGTCACGACAGTCCAAATTTCCACCCCAATTTCTTTGTCCAACAGCACTTGTTTCAACTTCGAATTCTGGAGCTGCACCTATTGTACCAATAAAGGGACAGAGATCCCAAGTAATTCTATCGTTAAATATGGTCTTTCCATCTCTTGTTGTTCCACTAGGGCCTGGTACGTGCTTTAGGATATGTGTATAAGGTCTACTAAGGGCTTCCCACTTCTTAGAATCCCCTAGGTGCGCTATGAATATATGGTGGCTCGCGCTCAACGAGTTGTAGGTTCGAACAGCGTCCGTCCAGCGGAGGATGATGTCAACACGACCACATAAGTTGGATTAAATTTTGCTAAAAAAAATGAGCACTAGCGGGATACACAGCCAATTCCTTAGACCTTTTCCTTGGCCTCCAGGTAAAATGCTTCTCCCGAGAAGCTCCCCTTCGTTCATATCTTAATTTTTTGGCGTTTTCGAGAGTACCCAAAATACGCCTAATAGTGTGATTATTACGTAATAGGGATTTTGACATAGGTATTTAGAGTATAAACATATACGAGGGGTCAGTGTAGCTTGCCCTTCTTTTCTATTCTGCCCTCGGTCTATTATACTGACTTCTCAGCCAATTCATAGTACGAATAATGTACCTTCGTCACTTTGTCTTGATATATCTCTGGCATCCGGGGGAAAGAATTTTTCCATTATTTGCTTGTATTGCTGTTTTCTGAAGTTTATTGAGACAGCGTCCTTTTGCAGTCTTCCTTCCAGTCCAGGGGACAACCCTTTCTTGGCGTGGGTTAAGAGATTGCATAAAATTTTCTTGGCTATGGCGTCCGTTTCCAGGTAAGGAAGAAGGATAAAAGTGGAGAAGATTATCTTTCCTGAACCATAGCCCATTATCTGAACTAGAGATGAAAGGTCTTCTATGGGATACGCGGCGGTTTTCACGAGATAGTTCGGCGCCACGTTGCCATACTCTCTGTCCATGAGGCATCTGCTTGGAAGATCTTTGAAGATGGGATGCTTTGGAATAGCGACTCCTGGGGATGCACTACCGAGACCGTGGTACGGACCCACACGGGCTTGTCGTCCTTCTCCTGGTTCATTGCCTATCCACTTTCCGTATGGGTAGGCTGAATACCCGAGGGCAAGGGGGCTCAGGAAGGTGTATCCTCCTGCATAGAGGCCTGGGGGTAATACTCCTCTCTGTTGAGGGACTTCCAGGAACAAGACTGTGCATCCTCTTTTGACCAAATCGAAGATCTCTATGAAATTCATAAACTCGGTAGGCTTCCTCCAGAGTTCACTGAATCCGGCTACAACGATGACGACGGGTTTCTTCACCTCAAAACCGAACTTCATGAAATCTATCTTCCGCCGATTGAGGAATTCCTCTAGCCTGGCATCAGGGTCAAAAATGCCTATGGGTTCCTTTGGGTAGATGAGGTCCCTGTCATGGATAATCATTAGTTGGTCTTCCCGTTGGGTCAGAATTCTTTCTCCATGTAGAAGACTAGCTCTGACCTTATACTTTCCAGTGCCTCCTTCAACCTTCATTTTTTTGTCAAAGATCACAGAAACCCACGGCTTAGCCTCAATCATTCTAGCCTCTTCGTAGATACTTTTGCCGTCTTGTGAGAGAATCTCTACTACTAGTCTTCTTCTGCCCTTGATCCTCTCCTCGTTCACAAGTGTAACCTTCAACCGGGTTTCCTGGCCAGAGCAGATGTTCATTGGGTCACAGTGCACGACAAGGAGGAGGGGGTCGTTTATTTCCTTCAGGACGCCATAGGCTTTTTTGACCCCGTTTCTTGTAAAGTTCACTAGGCCATCGAGCTCTATGGCATTCGACTCAAAGAGACAACAATAATTATAGCCCGCTACGCTCGGGTTAGACCTTAGAGCATCTAATCGGAGCCTGATAGCGTTGGCCTGAAGTTTCTGAGTGGCCTGAATGTAGTTTGAAAGATCCTCGAATATGTCTTTAAGACCCGACTCTCGAAAGTGTTTATGGGTCAACTCGCTTAGAAGCTTCCAGCCTCTGTAGTCTTCTAGCTCGGCGTTGAAGTCTCTTGGCTCTTTCTCATAGAAATCAAGTACCTCGTCTAGATTCGGAAGAGCTGCGAAAGCGAATTCGGTAATGAAGTATAACTGCCCAGGTTCGGCCCTTTTACTACAGTAACGGTAATCGTTCTCTGTGATAGGAGCTCCAAGTCCGTAGAGATGCTCTGAGACGTAGGAAAAACCTTCGTTGCTATAGGGAAGATAATACCGTGAACGCCCCCCATTATTCTCAGTAATAAGTCTTGTGGGGTCCAGTTTTCTAGCTGCCAGGCACATGTCCTCTACGTATCTTATGGCTGGTGCATTTTCGTTTATCATATTCCAGATGATAACGGAGGGACGATTTCTATCTCTTTTGACTAATTCTGCGACTTCTCTTATTGCAGTCTCTTTCATGCGAGAAGAATCTCTCATAAAACTTATAGGAGGTTCTTCTTGGATCAGGAGTCCAAGTTCGTCGGCTGCGTCTAATGTCCATTGATGTGCGGGCGATTGTATAATTCTGGAAAAGTTCAAACCAGCCTCTTTGGCTAACTTTATGTCATTATAGGCGAATTCCTTTGTGGGTGGATGTATTAAGGTTTTAGGAAATGTGCTTTGATTATGTCCTCCCTTGATAAAAATCCGTTTACCATTTAAGAAGAAGAATCCATTCTTTACTGTGAACTCCCTTAAGCCAAATCTCCCCGATACACTGTCAGATTTCTTCCCTGATTTGCTAAGATGGACGTTAAACTCATAAAGATACGGATCTTCCGGAGACCAAAAATGCGGATTATTTATAGCGACAAAAACATCCACAATGTTGATTCCTGAATGAAGTCTAATCTTTCGTTCTTTCCGCCCTGCTACGGAAACGGAATTTTTCCACGGAGCCACCGTTGCACTGAATTCTACTTCGGTCTCTTCGGTATTCATGCTTTGTATTTCTGTCTTGACCTCAACCGATCCGTCCTTTATGTTGGGCATAATGAAAACGTCGCTTATGTAAACCCTATCGCAAACAATGAGCTCCACGGGCTGCCATATGCCACCAAAGTTGAAGCCTTCTACCCACATCTGCATACCTTGGGGGAGTTCTAGCAAAGTATAATTCTCTATTCTGTCATTGAAGGGTTCTTCCCATCCGGGACAATTGGTTCCCATTCTCTGAACAGGCTTACCTCTCGGAGGATCTAGGACTCTGACAGTAAAGTAGTTTTCTTTCCCCGGCTTGACTAGCTTTGTTATGTCTAGCTCGAAAGGCGTATACCCTCCATGGTGTGATCCTGCATATTGACCATTAACCCAGACTTCCGCTAAATAGTCCACAGCCCAGAACTTGAGATGAAGAATCTTTCCCTCAAACTTCTCTTGAATGGCCAAATCTCTGAAATACCAGCCAACACCTCCAGAAAATCGTGGGTTATATTCCTGCCAAATCCGGGGAACCACAACTTTCAAAGAATCCCTACAGGCATCCTTTGGTTTTTTTTTGAACCATCCGTCACCTTTCCCCGAATTTTCTGGGTCAAATTTGAGAAGCCACTCCCCGGAAAGGTTTATAATTTCCCTACCGACCGCGGAAAACATAATAATTTCTCTCCTATAATATGTTTGGTTTTGTCCTATTGAATCGTTCTGGCAAAAAGGCCAGGGAAAATCAGATTCCTTTCATATTTCTCAGCATAGTCCCGAACTTTAGAGAACGGCCCGTAAGGTATCCTCTCTTACGCAAAAGCAGTGGAGCATCTCCTCATTGAGAGTGCTCGCCACTGGCTAAGGACATAGAAAGAAAAACTAATTATGTCTTTAACCGCACAAAATTTCGTCTTTTCTAAATTGAACTTAAGCCCATATTCACTCGTTCTGGAGTTCTATTTCACATAACTTCCTTTTGCAGGTTTTGATCATTGTTTCTAGATTACTTTGGGCACGTTTGGAATCGCCATTAACACTTGTTGATAGGACAAAACCTTTAGGTCCGAGAATAGAAATACTCTCCTCAACGGCTCTTTCCACTTTTTTTTGTACCGCCTTCAACGGTCAAACCGTCCACGCCTCCCCAGATACAAACTCTTCCACGTAGCTTCTCTTTGAGAGGTTTAAGACTGATTTTGACTTCCCTTCCTAGAACAGGCTCGACTGCCTGAAGTACATCTATGCCCGCTTTTAGAAAATAGTCTAGTAAAGGCATCTGCCCGCTATTCATTTGACAGCCGAACTTCACTCCGGCTTGATGAGTGAGCTTAGCCTCCTTCTTAGTCATAGGAAACTAAGCTTCTCATAAAGGGAAGGAGACCAAAAGTCTGCACTTTCGTACCAAGCGCGTTTGATTAACAGGTCTATACCTTGGTCAAGATAAATTTCCATTCTCTTCATATTCCATTGACAAATCATTTAGAGAAGTACCTTTGTTGTTTCCGGTTCATCCATTGCCCACAAAAGTGTTCTTTCCACTCCACAAAGCCAAATTAGTGCATCCGTTCCCATAACACCACCATCTCTGTCTATTCCCTTGTTTGGGCCGTAACCATTCCAGCCCCCACAAACCAAAAGACCTTTATCAACTGCAAATCGTTTATATCTACTCACTTCTTCATGAAAAGTAGAAATATCATCTGCTGTTGGTCTCGCTAGGAGATAGCAAAAAGACTCCAGATCTTCCCTCTTTTCTATGATGAACTTATGGGAGCGAGGAGTAGGCCAATCATCAAAAAGAGGAACTGAATCTCCGCAGTGCCAATCCCTCGTTTTCTTTACAATTGCGATGAGCTTACCGGAAGGGGTGTGGTATTCCTTGTGAAGAAGACATCCACACGATGATCCTTCCTTCCATTCCTTTGCCTTGACTTCCGGATGAAAGTGAAATGGAAGTTCAGGTAGTTCTGCCACTGCATCCAAACCCAGTTGTGTCTCTCTTTCGATTTCCTCAAATTGCTTTTCTGCTCAGAAAACGAGGAAAATCTCTGTTGCCGGTCTTCTTTTCCTGCTTAATAACTGTTTTCATCTTAGCTCAAAAGATATCTTTGTCAACGAAAGGTATCTAAGATTTCAAGCCCTAGTTGACGATTAAGTCCCTTCTGCTAGACTAACTCCTGAATCGGACTGCTATAAGCCAGATCGACAAGTGCTGAGATTTGGCTTTGGTTGGCTGTGGATAATGCTTATAACTAGTCCTAGAATGGAGGCCCGATTACCTCCTCAATTAGCGGATCTCTAGGCCTAAAAAAGGTCTGTTTTTATTTTGAACACCTCAGCCACGATGTGAAAGCAATGAGCGATGAAGAAAGAGGAATCCCTGAGATAATTAGGGAAAACAAGGAATATCTTTTCCATTTTCATGTAAATGATGCTAATGGCTTAGGCCCAGGGTTTGGAAGAGTAGACTTCGCTCCCATAATCAAAGCTTTGAAGGGAGTTGAGTATTCCGGATTTATTAGTGTA
>SDBU01007580.1_pt1 | contig 12476 bp, 13 predicted proteins | sample 2277071 | NCBI WGS metagenome assembly SDBU01 (sample SAMN10397929, study PRJNA504765) | marine sediment metagenome | isolation source: marine sediment core GS08_GC12, 126 cmbsf | place: Arctic Ocean: Gakkel Ridge, Loki's castle | collected 2008
CGTTGGTAATATTGCTGGTGGTATATGTGTTGGTCATAAGTATACTTATCAGGTTACTGAGGAGGATTTAAGGAAAGCTGGGGCTTGGGATGAATGAAATTGTATTGTTAAAAAAGATATTTGTATTTCGAGATATGAGTGAAGATACTAGCGGTGATATATATTACGATTACGCATTGAATATCTTGATATGGATTTTAATAGTAGGATTGACGATTTGCGTTATATCATTTATTAAATACCGTATGGATATTCTCAACCATCACCCATTAGCAATGGTTGGGTTATTATTTACATGTATAGGTGCGCTTGGCTTAAATTGGGTTTATATGTTAGAAATGCCATCAGGAGGCGGCAGCGACGGCCCCTGGGGGCCTCCAGGAACTCATATGTAGGAGAGCAACAATGAATAAAAACATGATAGCGACTTGTGGTGTATTTGATATTATACATGCGGATCATATTAACTTGTTCAGAAAGATGCGGTTTTACCCTGGCGAACTATGCAGTCCTCTGTATGAAGTTACGATCTTTCTCAACAGTGACAAATCCGTTATAGAAAACAGAGGCAAGCCTCCACTGATACCGCAACGACAACGCAAGGAAGTATTAGAATCAATACGATGGGTGGGTGCTGTCCACTACTTTAACGAAAAACATCCCCATGTTGTGATTGATAGATTCAAACCAGCTATCTGGTGCAAGGGCGGTGATTATAATATTGAAAAAATGCAGTCAACTCCAATAGTCAGGGCTTATGGCGGTAAGGCTATAACTATACCGCATAAGTATGGAATACATAGTGAAGATATTAAACGGGAGATTATAGAAAGGTGGATAGAAAAGAAATGAACCGAGCAATCTTCATAGACCGTGACGGTGTTATCAATAAGCTACCACCAAAGTATCCTAATGATGGTATTGGTGATATACGAAATTACATAACCAAGTGGGAGGATTTTGAGTTTTTGCCGGGGGTGCTGGAAGCATTTGGGTTGATAAAAGAAAGTGATTATATATCTATTATTGTTAGCAATCAGGGCGGGGCTATTGGTAGGAAGTTAGTAGATTACGGTGTTATATTGAGAATATTCTCACGCATGGTTACGACTATAAGACGTGCCGGAGGAAAAGGTACATTCTATTTCTGCCCCCACTTAATATCAGACAACTGCGCCTGTATTAAACCCAAGCCAGGGATGTTATATCAGGCAGCTATAGAACATGATATAGTATTAGAGGAAAGCTGGATGATTGGGGATCAGTATATAGATGTGCAAGCAGGATTGGCGGCGGGTGTTACCGGCAACATACTAATCAGAAATTATGAAAAACATGTAATTCATCCTAAATGTTACTATATACCGTCTCTATTCGATGCCGTAAAGCACATTCTCAAAACCCCTTGAACCCACCGTTACCCCCACCAAATCCCTTAAAGCCGCCGAACCCTGTGCGTTTGGCGGCTTTATCTTTTTCTGACATCCTGAAAAACAATGGCCTTATGTCCCCTTCCGTTAATACTTTTTCAATTCTACGCAATCCGGCGGGGAAAAACGGAACTATTGGTAGCGCAGCAGGCCCAACCATAAAGCCTTTCTTTAATTCCAATATTCCTGCATTCATTTTTCTTTGATTGCCTTGCGATGTTGCTATACCAACCATGCCCTGTATAATTCTTAAAGCTGGGGTTGTTTGCGGGGCAGGGCCTCCCGGAAGCGGAATTGGAATATCGCCACCAAATGCTATTGGCCTATGTTTCCTCAAGTCTATACCAGCCTGGTCGCCGGCGGCTATCAATGTTTCCGCCAATACTACATGCCTTAGCAGCGTTGACCGTTCTATTATACTAAGCGGCCCGAATGGTGATTGTCCACTTACCATCCATTTGGTCATCTCAGGTATATATGATTGCCAGTAATTAGCAGGCCATGATAGAAACTGACCGAATGCAGAACCTAATGGCGTTCTCAGGAATGCAGGAGCGTCATGCCTGAGATAACTATACTGAGTTGTCTTTGCTACGCGATTAGCTATATTAACTTCATTGGCAAACTCCCCTGCATCCAAAGCCTTGCTCGTTGTCTCCCAGAATCCTCTGCCTTCAGGTACTCCATACCTTCTAAGTATTGCCATCTTGTCTGCATTACCAGCTATCTGTTTATGTAAGGAGCCATTAAACGCAGGAGCAACATTCATCCATTGATCAACCATCCTGAATGTATAACTGCTGGCCTTTGACAATCTTGACATTTCTCTCAGCGAAATGGTGTGCATAGGATTGCGACCAATAAGTAATCTACTATGTCTCAGCATAGACTTACCGCCGGCTGTAGTCAAACTTTCAAATCCCTTGAATGTGGACTTAGTTCCTATCGCCCCGATGGTCAACATACTCTGTGTCATATTGGTAGCAACTGGGCCAGGGTTAAAGCCCATTGCTGCAAGATATGTCCTGGATCTAAATGTTTTAGAAAATTGACGAATTGCCCTGTCTTGTGCTTTCCATTGTAGATGCGTCCATTCAGGTAGCCATGCAGTGCCATGCTCTAGTAAAGCCGATACGTCCTGTGCCAGTGGCTCTAATGCCGCCTCAAATCTAGTTGGTACACCGCGCAAATCGTTTATCCATTTCCTTGTAAAGTTTCTTAGATTGTCATTACCGGTCTCGGTTGCCATTGCGTTGGCTGCTTTGTAGGCAGGCTGCATATAAAGTGCGTCGGTTTCATGGTTCGCCATAGTACGGAATGCAAGATCGGCATCTTCTATCAACCCTTCTCTAGCATTTATACGGCGTAAAAACTCAGGTATATTAACGTCGGTCTTGGCGGCAAAGTCATAAAGTTCTGCTATCCGCTCCAGGCTGACTACGGTATCAGCCATTACCGCGCCTCTTAATTCTTCTATAGAATCGCTTATTGCCTTTAATCTAGCAGGATCGGTTTCGTCCGCCAAAGAAAGTGTGAGTTTTTTTATCTCTGCTTGTAATGCTTCCTTACTCAATCCAGCCTCAACCACGCTTCTATCAAACAAATGCGTCATATAATGGTCTATCACTTTAGGCGCATCTGCACCTGTATGAGATAGTCTACCCTGCGCCACAGCCATATCCGCCAATACTTTAGCCTCTTTGTTGGCAAAACCAGCCGCAGCTATTTCTTCTGGAGATACAGGAGTAATCCAGCTTTCTTTAGCTACCCTACCTTTTGTCACATTGAATGTGGCAACGCCATCTTCCAATTTAGTCATTCGCCCATCAGCCATTAAGAATACTTTGCGCAAAGATTCGGCTTCTTTTGCACTTCGCTTGGCAACCCTTGATTTGACACCTATTTGTTTTAGGTGTATCTCCCATTCAGATAAGGATTTTTCTAAATGGGTGTATCTATTAAAAAAGGCATCATCTACAAATTGATATATTCTTTCCCCGCCCAGCCTTCTAAATACCTGCCATGCAGGAGATACTGTTTGGTTAAGGAATATACTACGACCTGCGCGCTTGGCTGCACCAAGCGGCCCCGGCGCATCTGTAGATAAATAATTCCAATTACTTGGGTCTTTTGCTCTAGCGTCTATAAAATCAAATAAAGCATCAAATCCCTCGTCCGATAGTTCTGCTATGTCATCAGTAACACCGCCAGATGCAAGCCTTATAAAGTGCTTAATGCTGTCTAAGTCTTTGATGTTGTCTATGCTGTTAATAGATGCCTCTACATAGGCCTCACGCGCTACCCGGATTGTCGCCTTGTAGTCAACCGCATGACCTAGCCGCTGTATCTCTGAGAGTATGCTGCGGGCTTCGTCGGCCTGCTTCGTAGATTCTACAAGCTGGTCGCTAAGTAAGCCTTGCCTTGTTTGCAGCTTGAATCGCCTAAATCCGGCTTCTGCTTTGGCTAATGGGCTTGATTCAAAATCCAAATTCTCTATCTGCTTGCCTACGCCATCTATCTGTGCTTTTAACTTCCCGACTTTAACCCGCCTTACTAACAATTCTGCTTGTTGTTCCAGTATTTCCGCCTCAGTTGCCTGAAATACAGCACCAACCGGGGCAATATCAGGGGCATTATCTATGCTTTCCTGTATCATATCGTCGAGAGAACGTCTGGCAGTTGTTGACAAGTTGGCCGCATCATTTACGGCTTTAGTTGCCACAGATTCAAAGCCTTCATCCAATGCAGATTTACTGGCTTTTAATATAGAGTCTTTCATTGCCTCTGTGCCATACCTTAAAGCGCCTGCCTTTACTGCGGACTTGATTGGCAGTAATACACCCTTGACTATACCAAAGTCTATAAGCGCATCACCAGCCAAATTGGATAGGCCATCAGCGATAATTCTAGGGTACTTTGTTTGCCAATGCCGTTTTTCCCACGCCTCAACTTTGTTGCTAATATCTACGCCGAGTATTCCAGCCTCGCCAACTTTAAGTAAAGATACCGAGTCATCGCCAGACCAACCTTTACCCATTGCATCCTTTACAGATGTAAATCGTGGTTGTGCCAGGCCTCTTGTCGCAGTAGTGTATGCAAATTGAATTGGCTGCAATTCCTTCGGTCTTCCAAAATTTTCTAATGCAAACTGCCCTTGTTCCTGCAAACGGAATGCCACATTGGTTATTACCCTGCGCGGCCTATCCAGGTAGTCCATACTTTCAAGCAATCCAAGAGCAAACCTTTGTTGCTCCTTAAATAGTTCCTGTAATTTAGCGGTATCTTCTTCGGAAAAAGTTTGACCTGGGATTGGTAATCCAGCCTGCGTAAATGCTTCTGTAACAGCAGGTGCAGGTACGCCAACAGGTGTTGCTCCTCGGCGTAGCATAAAGTCTTCTATCGCTTTTGCCATTCTTGCAAAAGTAGAAGGCTGATCTTCCTCACCAAATATAATAGGAGACAAGCTATCCGCTTCGCCAGAAAATCTACCGTCAGGTACTCCTTGCGGAAGAATTGGTATTCCTGGTTGGGAAGGCGGGGCATCTGGTGTGACGTCGGGTGCGATCAGCCCTTCGTCAACGGGGCCGGGAACTCCGCCACCAGCATCTCCGCCTCCTGGGATACCCCCGGTTTGAGATGGTATGATCGCATCAGGTTCAGGTAAAAAGAGCGCCTTTTGTTCTTCTGGAATAGTAGACTTTGGCAGAAATAATGCTCTTTGTTCTTCTGTAATAGCCATCTTATAAGGCCTCGTTTATCTTTTCTACTTCGGTGGTGCTAAAGCCGTATTCTTTTAGCGTCCTGAATAAAGGGCCGTCAGTGCTAGTTATTCCTAATAGCTTTAATCCGTTAATTACATCATCTATTTGTTCTTGTGTTGTTACAACGCCACCTTCTAATCTTGGTCTTACAAAAGCACCAATATCAGACTGGTCAAGGTTTGGATAAAGTGTTGTATGTTTTTTAGCGCCTACACTCTTATTTACTTTTTCTATATCGGCCGAGCTAAAGCCTAATTCAGATAGCTTTGCTCTATCATCAGCCGTTAGCTGCTTTCTTTTAAGCTCGTCTTTAAAGAAGGTTGTCCATTCGGTAATGTCAGGAGGTTCTTGTTGTTGTTGGCCTAGCTCCGCTTCAATGGTCGTATCTAATTCCCCAAAAATTTGTCTGATTGGATCGGATACCGCAGGGGCTTGTTGTCTGCCTGGAAGTTGCTGCAATAAGTTCTGTATAATATCCGCATCGCCAGCCGCGCCTGATGGAGCAGGGCCTAGCTGCGGTATTGGTAATGATGATTCTGGAGGGCCTAACATTTCCTGTCCTTCTTCTTGCTCCAGTGCTAACTCTTTTTTTGGTATCAAGCCAAAAAGATTAAAAATTCCTCTCTTTGGTCTAAGCGTTAGTTTACCCTTAGGCATATCCAATTCGTATTTTGCAAATATTTTATTTATTTCTGGAGCCAGCCTTCCTGACTCGGCTACCGCAAATTCATTTTGCGTCGCAATGGCAAACTCCATAAGCCCCAATCCCCATCCAAGAAATTCTTTCTCCGCGTCTGTTAAATCCCCCTCACTCCGCTTTAGATTGGCTTTTAGTTGTTCCAGATAAACAGCAGATTCTCTATCCAATTCGTCTTCCGCAGTTTGATGTAAAAAATCAGCGAGCTTAAATTGCTTATCTGTATTGGCAATGTCCGCAGACAATGTTTGCTTGGCATCTTCTCGGTCAGCCTCTCTTGCTGCCCGCTCCTCGGTCTTGACTCTAAAACCTATATCTTGCGCAAGCCCAGTATTTTTTAGTCTTTGCTCTATCAACTTTAATGATTCAAGAGACTTTTCCCCTGGTGTTAGCGCACCTTTTCTTGGGCCAATGGCTTTAAGTTCCTTCTGTTGTTTAAATGTTAATGGTGATACCGCTGCCTCCCTAGTCAGTCTGCGCTCCTCAATCTGTGCATCTCTGAATCTATCCAAACTTTCCTGTGACAATTTCTGTATATCAATTCCCTGTTCCTGTAAAGCCAGTTGCGTTCTTCTAAACTCTGCCTGAGTTTTGGCTGCGGCCTCTCGTTCTTTTCTGGCTTGCCTAATGCCCAAGCCTTCGGCAGCACCACCTGATACTCCTTTTAATCCTGCTAATATAAAATCTATCGGACTTTCTTTTTGTGCAACAGCCATTATAGCACCTACTTTAATTCTGCAAATGATTTTGTTAATGCCGCGCTTCCACCGCCATCACCGCCACCTTCACCTCTAATCAGATTTATAAAGAACTCTGGATTTTGCGAAAATATACTAGCCAAATCCCTAAAGATGCCTCCAACTTGCCCCGCTCTACTAGGTCGTCCAGCTTCCGCTCCTATCCTGGCTATCTCTAATTGTGTTTCGTTTCGCTGTTGTTGCAGAAACCTCTCTAAAGCGGTGCCTCCTAAGAACCTCTCGAATGCACCACCGGCTCTTTCCTGCGCTCTTTCTATTGCAGCAAATCTTTGGCCACTATTGAATCTACCGGCGCCACTAAACTCCCTATTGAGTGCGGTTATATCCATACCAGTTTGTCTGGCAAGTTGTTGTCTAAATACATTAGCCGTTGATGCTAAAGCTGCGTCACCGCCTAGCCCTACCGCATTGCGGGTAGGGATATTTGCACCTGCTCCTGTCTGGCTACTTATGAAATTAGCCCTTGACGGTACATTGGTTTGTACACCAGGAACGTTAGAACCAGGAATATTCCCCGTTTCTGTGGCTAATCCCTGACTTAGCATTGATGCTCGTATAGCAGGATCGTCTAAAGGGTTTATGCCTCTAATTGCAGGAACGCTACCTCTATTCATATTGCCCAAAGCAAGTTGCAGCCCCTTCGCCTTAAGAAATGTTGCCGCCGCTGGTATCGCAATAGCCATTACTATCTACCTCCTGGCATCTTTTATATTCTCCTGCAACACAACCGCAGAAGGAGTTTTGTCTGTATAATCTTTGCGCGGCTGTTGTACTGGCGGGGAGCCAACATCCGCCAACAGTATCGCCTTATCAGGAAATTGCGTAGCCCTTTTTGTTTTTCTTCTCAATGCCTTCGACCTCTTTTCAGGAATCCTATGCCAATGGATTCTATTATAGCTGTGTCCGTCCATTCAGCCCTTACCGATATGTATTGCCCCCTCGCTCCTCGAGGTAGTGAGTAATGCCTGTCTCCGAATACATTAACGCCAGAATCAATCTGCCCGTTTTCGTTAAATGTGGTAAATGTAAAGTCTGTGTCTCTGCTGGACGTTGTTGCTCTTACTCTCCTAACCGTTGCTTCTTCCTCGTCCTCAGCCATTCTCGAATATGGGAACTGGGCCATTTTGGTAAAGTCTGCGCCATCTTTATCATCGGTTTCGGCCGGGTCGTAGAGTTGGATAATTTCATCTTCGTTTCCATACATCAAGTCTCCGTTATGGTCTATCAGAAATTTACCAGTAGTCACCCCTGTATCTTTACCTACATAAGTATCTGTTGACAAATCCCATACAAGAGTTGTGCCATCAGAATGCAGTATATAGTAATTGTCATATATAGCCCCGGTGGAGTCTGCGGCCAGCTCGCCTACGTCGGTTTCTTGACCGGCACTCAGCTTTATAAATGACGTGCGAGATAGCTTGTAAACATGATCGTCAGACGCCCTGAAGATGACGTAATCGCTTGTCTGAGCGATACTGAGCGGGTCAGCGCACCCGATACCCACAGCATTTTGATTCTGCGATTGAGAGCTTTGTGAGATGTCTGTAATGGGCGTTACAAGTGTAGGGTCGCCCGTCCATTCATATATGCTTGTAGTCTTAAAGATGTACCGTGTATGGCCTAATGATGCTAATCCTGCAATCTCTTGACCGTCATCCCTTGAAACTTCATCCCAGTTTTTGTCAGGAAAGTAGAACGGCCTGCCAAGATCGCTATAGTATATAATAGATTTATTAGCTGCATTTCCCACCACATATAACCTGTTGTCCTGCCATAGCATTTGTCCACCGGCAGGTGGCTTACCTCTGTCCGAAGTATCAAATGCGGTAATAACATTGGTGTTTAAGTTATCTACATAAGTTGTTACAGCTATAGCCTGTTCCGACAGTAACCAAAACTCTGTGTCAACAGGATCGTCCAGTACCGTTGCGTATAATCTAAAGTGGGTGGCGTGGGCTTCTAGCGATGCTGTCATGGTAATAGTTGTTTGCTCTGCCGTATACTCAACAGTTAATATATCACTAGCATTTGACTCCATTTCGTACGGAATGCCAACAGCGGTCTTTCTAACGTAAGTGTATTTGTATGATTTGAGTCCAGTTAATGCACCACCAATTAACGCACCGGCTGTAGGTGCTACTGTTGGCGCATCTAATCCTACAGGAACCCACGATCCAGGACTTCCTGCATGTATATGTATTTCGTCTTCCTTATTACTAACAAATTGATTATCAAATACATTAACTGTCCATATATCCGGATTGGATAATGTACTTGTCACAACAACGGTAGTATTATCTGACGTATCATGATAGTATAACTTTACACCACTACTGAACACATAGGCATACCAAAATTCCCATACGCCACCTGTTTGGCCTTCTAGTGCGGCCTCCCACAAACGCACTATATCAACGCCTCCAGCTATTGCGCTAAAGTCTACGGCTACGGACGATCCGTCGCGTTGCTTTATAGAGCCGCTGCGCAAGCGCACATTTTGGGCGTCTCGTAAAGTGCCGGAGGCTTCTTTGCCGATGCCTACAGACTCGGTATTCAATACACCTTTATTAAATATTCTAAAATGTCGCCAGTTCATTACCAGATATATCCTTTATCTATCATCCAGGGTTTTTTGTCCTTCACTTGCGCTGCTTTAACGGCTTCCCTAAAGTTGTACTTGCGTAGGTTTCTGCTGGCCCAGACACCAACCACCAACGCAGAGCGATTATGCCCTGCGGCACAATGAACCAAGACGTTGCCCTTTAATCGCTTGGCTTGAATGCAAAGCATATCCAAAACCTTTACTGCACATCCAACATTATTACGTTCAGCCAATCCGGTCTTTGGATCATCAAGTCCCCATTTGGCATAAACAAAATCTGAATAATACATTGATTCTATATCATTGCAAACATTCAAAATGGCCTTAATGTTGCATTTACTTAACCAATCTTTATTGTTTGCGTCATCTATATTTCCAATATAAATCGCTGGCTTCTTAGTTCCCGGCATGTGTCGCATATTTTACCCCCACTCGTCCGGTGTATTTACCATGTTTCCCAAATGCCCGCCTACTGCTGGCAATGTATGATCATAAACTGCAAGCCTGATATTGTCATGTGCCGTTGCCGCCAATGTATCTGAAATTTGTATACGGGTTTTGGTTGACTCCCACCACGTTTCAAACAATGCAAAACTCCAACCCTTTTCGTTATCTCTTTGCAAGGTAAAGTTGACTGCGTAGTCCACCAGATGTGTATGCCAGTCTCTAGGCACAAGAGGTTCGTCATTGTCCGCAACTATATCAGGAGGTCGCCGCCAATAGAATAATTCCACTTCCGTACCATCTACATCAAAAAGCGGATTTATCCACAACTCAGGTCTGTCCTCTTTGGCCCAAATAAACGCACGAGTAGGAAGTCCTTCCAATGCCGGGTTTTGGACACTCAGCATGATATGTCGTGGCGTTGGCTCTATCCGTATTTCGTATTGTGTGCCTGACGAAAAATATGATATTAAATCAAATGCAACCCAATCTGCTGGCAACTGGTATTGCTTTTGGCTTTGCACAGATTCAAATATATTATACCCTGACACGGCCACACCCATAGCATTAGCAATATCACGCTGGCCTCTATTGAATAAAGTGGTGAGCCTTGCCGCCGTCCAGTAGTCCGGATCTTCTATAAGGTCTTGCGCCTCTGAAACTAATTGATGGCGTAACATCATGTTCTCCTGGCGACTGCCTTGAACCCAATCTCTATTGACTTTCTGGGCTTTATAAGCTGGCCGCGTTGTCCTAAATAAGACTTAAATTCGCCTGTTAATTCACCCTCTATTAAAGACGCCAAAAACCCGTCATACCCATAAAATACATATATATGTCTCTTTGTATCGCATCTATAATACCAACTACCTTTATACGGCTTTACTAAATATAGAAGAAGTGCGGAAATTCTCAGTCTATCTTCCATGCTATCTTCATGACAATCAATAATTATTTTTGTTCCCATGTAATCGCTACCGCGTTGAACATCTGAATAACCAATCCTCATCATGTTCTCCTGGTGAAATTAGTTTTAGTAACGGACTCCCTCTTGAATATTTGTATCTTATCTATAAGATCAATCTGGTCGTACAAATCTATATCAATATCGCCATTAACATCAGCAAATTGAGCTATAAGTTTATCGAATACTGATCGTATCCATTGCCAAGTTGCCATTGTTAAAGCCTTATAGTTAGTTGAATGTTTGTATGCCAATGCTCTAAAGATTCTACGTCACCGAAGTATTCATCTATGGCTTTTTTTGCTCCTGGTAAATGCTTAAAGTTATACTCATCGCAAACTAAAAATCCGCCCGAAACTATACGAGGAACAAAATATTCTAAACATTCTTTATACGACTGGTAAAAATCAACATCCAGATGAACCATAGCATATTGTAAATCTGGTGAAGTTTGCAAGGTATCTTTGAACCAGCCTTTATACATAGAAAATCTTGGCGAATAATCTGATAAATAGTCTCTAACTTGTTGGTCTAGTTTGCCATTCGGTATTCCAAACCAACCAGCACCAGTAGGAATCATATCCTTATTGGTAGGGCGATCACATAATTCTGGTTCTGGTAAACCGACAAACGAATCGTAAAGATGAACGTGCTTACCTGTTGTTTCCAATAATAAATAAGCGGAACCTCCGCCCCATACACCACACTCTGCTATATCACCTGGCAGCCTATCTGCCATAAGAGCGGTATGGTAAAGGCTGAATAACCTATTTTGATTTATTGCTGTAATGCCTTTAGTTTTTCTATATATATCTAAAAACTTTTCGTGTGTATTCATATATTAAACAACTTTTGTGCATGGCCGTCTTTAGTATAGCCATAGTGGATCATTATATCTCCAAGATTCTTCCAAATAAAATCTCTGTGTCCTGCATCATATTCTTCATTTTGCCATTTAAGACAACACGCCAAATATCTATCATAGCCTGTTTTGAATGGCAGATTTGGATGATGGTCACGATGTCTAGCATCAAGTTTATCTATTACCTCTTGTATATCATTTTTTATATCATAACCAATAAACTTCATTACTCTAGTAATTTCTTCAACAGGGAATAGGCATATTCTTTCATATTGGACAATTATAGTATTTCTATTTAGATAGCGATCAAAATGACCTCTATAAACATTTGCAAAATGATTCCAAGAAATTATACTATCTATCTGATCCTTGCCGTATTCTCTAGCCCATTCAACCCTTGACCACATAATTGAACGAGGATCACGAACAAGGAATACATATTTATCTCCAATTAAATCACAAATAAGCCAATGGTTATTAAAGTACGCGTTATCAGGAAAATCAAATTCGTCGTCTCTAAAGTTGTCATAACACAACCGGCCGGAACAGCCTTCGATAATCCAACTAAGCCAGTGTCCACCACTTCTAGGAGACGATACTTGCTGAATACTCTTGTGGGTTTTCTTCCACTCCTCGTAATAAACCAGAAACTTCTGTATCGGGGTAGGGTCATGGTGCATTTTTTCAACATTCATCATAATAATAACATTCCTATGCCGAAGTTATCCCCACCGGCTTTGTCATGTTTTTCTACATAATCAAAATTATATTTAATCTTATTCCAAAACTCTCCCGTACCGCCAGTATACATCAGGCCCGTTTTGTTTATACCAATCGCTATATCATGAAAGGCTACAATACCAGGAGAGCCAACTAGGTCTGCATATAAACTAAACTCAAGATTGGTTTGTTCGTAAGTATGGATGGTATCTATAAACAATCCATCCAGTTTATCCCC
>SDBU01007581.1_pt1 | contig 12475 bp, 11 predicted proteins | sample 2277071 | NCBI WGS metagenome assembly SDBU01 (sample SAMN10397929, study PRJNA504765) | marine sediment metagenome | isolation source: marine sediment core GS08_GC12, 126 cmbsf | place: Arctic Ocean: Gakkel Ridge, Loki's castle | collected 2008
ACCAAGCGTCGATCTTATCTTTATTTCACCGCCATGCTGTTTAATTATATTGTTTGAGATGAAGAGACCAAGACCGGTTCCCTTGCTTCCTTTTGATGAAAAGAAAAGCGTGAATATTTTCTCCTTTGTTTCTTTATCCATACCAGTTCCATTGTCACATACATCGAATATGATGTTGCTTTTGTCCTGCTTTACTTCGAAGGTAATTTTATGAGCCTCTTTTGATCCATTTTCTTTGCAAGCATCCAAAGCATTTTCGAGTATATTGATTAGAGCTGATCGTACAACAGTTGTATCTATTTCGAACTCTCCCATTGATTGGTCAAAGTCGCACATAAACTCGATATCTTGACTGCGAATTTTTGCTTCAAAACTAAAAGCCACATCATTGGCAAAACTTAAAACATCGACTATTTCCGATTGGAGATCTCTTTCCTTTGCATAATATAGTATGTCAAGAACCATATTTCTGATGCGATCGGCCATTATCTTGACAACTTCCAATCCTTCTTTGATCTGGTCCTCATTCTCTTTTGTACATCCTGAATCTAGAAGATACATTCCACCGTCTAAGCCTGTTATCAGCCCCTTAATCCCGTGAGAAATAGAACTTATCAGGAGGCCGAGTGATGAAAGACGATCCTGAAGTTCACGAATTTGGGTTATGTTGGTGGACATTTCCATCACCTGGATAATTTCTCCAGCAGTATTATATATGGGGGCTGTCCAAATGAGAACATTGTACATCTCGCCGGTTTTGGACGTCACTACCATCTCTGACTGATGAGACTCTCCATCTTCAAACGTTTTTTCAACAGGACAATCGGAACATGGTTCATTTCGATTCTTATATACCTTGTAACATTGTGAACCTATATCTTCGCTAAAATCTTCTTTGAACCGCCTGTTGGTTGCCGTAATCCTAAACTCTCTATCCTGGACGGTAATATAGCATGGAGCCTCATCAAAAAGTTGCTGGTACCTTTGCTGAGTGGTTCGCAATTCTTCCTGGAGCCGTTCCACCTCAATATTATCGGCTGCCAATTCAATTACCAGTTCAACAGCATTTTCTTTGTTTCTTATTGGCGCCGTATGAACAACAACAGGAACTTCTCTGCCGCCTTCGTATTCGATTATCTCTTTTATCCGTTGACCCTTTCCAGTTCTAAACGTCTCAATAACAGGGCATCCATTATGTTTCGATGCCCTTCCTTTATAAATTTCCCAACTATAGCTGCCTATTTTATCTCCAAATCGATCTTTATAAAGTTGATTCGTTGCAACAACCTTAAGGTCTCGGTTATGTATAGAAACAAAACAAGGCATGTCATTGAAGTGTTTAATTCCCCCCTCAAGATCGCCTGCGATATTCATTATTGCAGCAGACAATCCTTCAACGGCTTGGCTTATAGCAATCAGCCTCTCTGCTTCTACAAGTTTTGCCGACTTTTCACGCACAAGCTTTTCAAGGTTATCGGTATATTCCCTTATTTGCCGGCGCATGGAAATTTTCTCGTGTGCCCTTTTAAGTGCTATTTCCAGCACATCATCGTTGATGGGCTTGGTGACAAAATCGGTTGCATCATATTTTAGGCTCTGTATAGCCAGGTCCAAGTCACCATGGCCGGTGATCATGATAACCTCTGTGTCAGGATCTTCTTGTTTAAGTTTTTGAAGAAGTTCTATGCCGTCCATGCCCGGCATTTTTATATCGGCAAGGACTATTGGAGGGTTAATTTGTCTGAAAATCTGGAGAGCCTGTTCACCATTTTCTGCCGTAAACACGCTATAGCCGATACTGGATAAAGATATACCCAAAACTTTGCGGATACCCTCTTCGTCATCCACAAGTAATATTTTCTCATTCTCGGTTATATATTCTGAAAGCATCATACTAAATTGGGGGTTAATAATTTTAAAGATAATTCTCTATAAAAATAAATCAAAATCAATTTTTTGTCAAAGAAGACTTAAACCAGCCTTCAATAATTCTTCAGTATTTGGAATATACCTTTGGCAATAACCATAAGTAGCAACTCAGAACCTAATGAAGAATATATTAACCCTAACTGCTATTTACGAATTTAAGCTTAAAATGGCGGAATGACACTTTACGAAAGATCAAATAAGGAGGAGAGTATGGATAAGTTTAAAGTAAATTACTGATACCCTAATCGAGCGAGAATGATCTCTCGAAAGTTATTTGTTATAAGTTATTAGTTATTCGCTGAAGATAGGGACTCAAAATTATATTGCCATTAGTGATGAGATATAATTCAAAGTTTTGACCTCTAAAACTAATAACCAATAACGAATAACAGATAACACCCAATTGAGGTTTAACTCAATTGGGGTGATATCTCATCAAGTCTATTTTAAACTTTTTTGAATCGATTCTAAAAGTTCATCTGATTCTGTTGGCTTTTCAATATAGTCCGCCGGTTCGGGGATGCTTTCCCCCTTGTATTTGTCCAGGACTGTCTGGGAATGTAAAAAGGTTTTTTTGGAAACTGCGGAAAGTATAATTACTGGTATACTTTTTAATACAGGATCGGTTTTTAACTCCCGGTACATTTCTATTCCGCTCTCTTTTGGCATCATAATATCCATTATGACCAGAGAAGGCTTATGCTTACGGGCAATCTCCAGTCCTTGAACCCCATCTTCGGCCGAAAGGGGTTTAAAACCGCTCGTTTCTAATAATGTAGTAATAAACGTCCTTATATGCAATTCATCATCAACAACCAGAATTTTTTTTACCATTTTTCAACTCCTCCATCAATAAAGGGGATAATTTCTTTTTGATTTGGTCTTTATCTTGTAACCTTAGTTAATAGTACCAGGTAAGGTGAATCCTTTAGCAGGGTTTCTGATGGCAATAACATGGCAATGGGCATATTTAGATACATTTGCCACCGTGCTCCCGTGAACCAACCGGTCTTGCTCAGATTTTCCAAGTGCTCCCATTACAATCACATCAATACCATTTTTCTTGGCAAATCGGATGATCTCTATATCAGGTGATCCATTCTTGATCACGAATGAATAGTTCTTGAAATCACCCAATTTCTTCTCGTATCGTTCTCTTGCGGCATCCTCAGCTCTCTTTGCTATTTCCTCGGTAAAAAAGGCCTGACCGCTCGGTGCTCCTTCCGGAACATGTTCATTTACTACATGTCCTGAATATGTATAAGAAGAGTGAGGAATGTGAATGATATGCAGTTTGGCATCATATTTCTCGGCCAGATCCAATGCATGAAAAAAAGCGATGTCAGCATCTTCGGAAAAATCGGTGCAAAATAGGATGTTTTTGTATTCTATCATGATAAGCTCCTTTTTTAATAGTTCACCGCTGAATTATTAAGATCATATAAGGTTTTAATCGGTTTTTGTCCCGGAAGGTTGACTCTTTCCATAAGGCAGTCTGATGATAAATTTTGTTTCTTTCTCCTTATCGGAATCTAATTCAATGACGCCTCCATGCTCATCTATTATCTTTTTGGTAATCATAAGGCCAAGTCCCGTGCCTTTAGTACTTTTTGTACTAAAAAAACCCTTGAATATCCTGGCCCTGGTATCTTCATCCATGCTGCACCCATTATCAACCACTTGATATTCCAGCATACCGCCTTCTGATTTAAGCGACCGCAATACAACTTTGCCATCTTTCTGATTAGCTTCAATATCCGTACAGGCATCAATAGCATTTGTTACAAGATTCAATAGACAGCGGTGAATACCCTCAGGATCAAACCATGCATCAAAAAGGTCCTCATCTAGATCTAATTCTAAAGCAACTCCATATCGCCGGGCTCGGGGAAGCATTAAATCAAAGACCTTCTTGGCAGGTTTGTTGGGATTACATACCTTATAGTTAGGCTCTCTTTCTTTAGAATAATTAAGCAGGTCCAAGGTCAGATTTTCTATTCTAGTTACATCTCCCTTGACCATATCCCAGCCTTGCCTAAGATATTGGCTATTTTTCAGCTCAATTCCTTTTTCTAAGACAAAAACTCCCCCTCTTAGACCACCTGCAATATTTTTGATGGCATGAGCCAGTCCTGCAACGGTTTGCCCTACGGCAGCCATTAGTTCCGCTTGCACTAGTTTTTTTGTTTTTTCTCCGACAAGCTTTTCCAGATTTTCCGTATATTCCCTGAGTTTAGTCTTTAAAAATATCTTTTCATTGGCTCGTTTCAATGCAATTTCCAGGGAATCGCCGTTGATGGGTTTGGTGATAAAATCGGTTGCCTCAAATTTTAAACTATGTATAGCCAACTCTATATCACCATGTCCCGTAATCATGATTACTTCTGTGTCCGGGTTCTCATTTTTAATCTTTTGAAGCAGCTGAATACCATCCATGCCCGGCATCTTGATATCTGTCAGCACAATGGAAGGATTCACTTTTCTGAAGATTTGGAGGGCTTCTTCTCCATTTTCAGCTGTGAACACCTTGTATCCGCTATCTGTCAAGGATATACCTAAAACCTTACGAATACCTTCCTCATCATCCACTAAGAGAATTTTTTGCGTCATCAAGCCTCACTGGAAACATGTAAAAGAAAAAACCTCTCTATTTCAATAGATCATAGAATTTCAGAGGTTTCAAGTTAATAAAATCCTCTGCTACGACAATATCTAACATTAACCTAACACCTAATCCGGATAAACCGGAAAGAATAGCCACAAAGGCACCAAGACACAAAGAATAACTGTTTATTCTAATTTAACTTCGTGTCTTGGTGTCTTGGCGGCGAAAATATTTTGATAGATAAATCCTTCGCAAATATGATGCGATTTTGACAGATAGGTACTAAAACTAAAACGTTTACGCTAAGACCTTTACTTTCTGTTTGTCCCGAAAGGAGCCACCTCTTCCGGGCGAAGTCCTGGATGAGGCATAGATCCTGTTCTACTTTAATCAGGCAGTCTCCTCTTTAGGCTTCATTTCGTCAGGAAGCATCATCATAGGCGCCATTATTGTCTTAAAGTGAACCACTTTTACACCCAGATTATACTCAGTGCTGAGGTCACTTATTTGGTCAAAACAATTATGACATGGAACAACTATGATCCTTGCACCGGTCTCCTTAATCTGATCAGCCTTGATCTTGCCTGACTCCATCCTTCTCTTTTTGAATGCCGGGCCCATGGGAACGTATCCTCCTCCTCCACCGCAACAATGATTATACTCGCGATTTGGTGTCATGTCTCGAAAATCGGTACATAGCGCATTCATAAGGTATCTTCCTTGCTCCCAAAGTCCTCCGTTCCTTGAGACATTGCATGGATCCTGGTAGGTTATCGGTTCTGTTATTCTCTTGTCAGGATCAATCTTGATACGTCCGTCTCGTATATACTCATAAAAGAGCTGCACACTGTGTACTACCGGAATTGGAGGCTCTCCTCCGGGCAGTCCCAGCCAATAAGGCCCTTCGAACCGAAGGGCACGATATGCGTGCCCTCATTCAGTAACGCCGATCTTTTTCACCCCCAATTTCTCTGCCGCATCATAGACAAGTTTTACTACATGGCCTGCACATTTCATTTCGCCCGCAAACATCCCAAGATTTGTATCATCCCATCCCATGCTGGGCATAGTCCAACTCTCTCCCGCTGCATGAAAAATCATAGCCACCTCGGCTATATCCTGCGGATAAAATTTAGCCTCCCGGGCGTTGATAGTGTACATCATATCGACACCTTTTTTATCAATGGGTATCGTGAGACCCGGCATCTCTTCTGCAGTCTCTTCCTCCATCCATTCACATGTTTCAATAAAATCTTCTTGTGTGATGGCCATCTGGTTCCCGAATTCGTAGTAGTTTTTTACCGCATCCAAAAGAGGTTGCGGGGCAAGTCCCTGGCCGCATAATATACCGCGAGTGGCAGCCATCATAGTGGCGATATCAATACCAAACGGGCAGTACAGGGAACATCGTCTACACGCTGTGCAATCACCGTAAGCTATACTTGCCATTTCTTCCAGTTCCGCCCTGCTTACCTCGCCCTTTTTCTTATAAAGCTTACCGAGCGTATTTATAAACTTATAAGCTGGAGTGTACTTGGGGTCTTTATTATGAGCCGTATAATAAAAACAGCTTTCAGCACAATAACCGCAGTGTGCGCATAACTCCAACCATGCTTTGAATCGACCTCCTTTTAGAAAAGCCAATCGTTCCTTTATCAAGTCTGTATTTACACCAGATTCTGCCATCTTAGGTCCTCCCTAACACTTAAAACCTATATGAAAAGTAATTTTTTTGCTTATTACGAAACCATCAAAGTATTCGTATTAATTTAGCCTTCTGAAACAATTAAAACTAGCAAGCTTCAAAGGTTGTTAAATTTTTAATCGTGTAACTGTCTGAGCCTTCCATTCTTTCTTTACACTCACTTATGCGCGAGTTTTACACGGTTTAAAAGTTAATTACCTTTGAAGCGGCTTTGTTTTCAAATAGCTAAAATATTACAAGTATTCTATAAATGAAATTCTACCAGGTTACAGCACCCCTTCTTTGTCCCATTTCGCTTGCAATGTGTGCCCTGGTCAGAAAAAATAAAAGCATATGGCTTAACTTGGTAAACGGTATAGCAATCAGCATAATCTCTCCGCATAGGATATGTATAATTAACATTGTCTTGTAGTGAAACCAATGATGGGAGGCAAAATAACCGGTAATAAACGGAGCGGCGACAATTGCCAGCAATACAAAGTCATAGGAAGTAGTAACGATCTTAACATCAGGATATGCAATGCGACGACAGGCCATACCGATAGCAGCCACAATAAAGAATATTGTCATGTAATCGGCTGTTTTCTCGGACATTGACCACCAACTAATATTCCACCTCGATTCCCACAGCATATTGTGAGCCAGAAGTAAAATGGGTGTGGCCAACAGGCATATATGAAAAACAAAGGTCAGTATGGTAAAAGCCGGCCTCTCTCTCATACTGCGACTACCAAAAGGAATTAGCCAGTGAATTATGGAATTAATGGACCACCCTGCACTGAAGTGATTAAAAACTACTTTGTCCTTCTTAGATGTAAGACGAATAAGAGAGACAGTTTTATAAATCATTCCCACTATGAAAATTCCGAAAGATATCCAGGCCAGCGGCCCGGTTACAAATTCATACATTTGCTTCTCCTTAATTCAGGAATTGAATATTGCCTAAAATATTCAACCTGCCCGCAATGCCTTTGGGCGGATTGGAGATAGCACCTCAATGTTTATATCGGTGCCACAATTATTGATCCATCCCAGTGTACTCTGCATGGCAGGCGGGTCTTCAATCGATGATAAATTCGTAAAAAGTCATTTGCGAGCGAAATTGAGCATTTTTGGAAAAAGATTCATGAAAAGTTGAACGTTAAAAATTGCAAGCTGTTTGAGGGCGTTAGCCCGAGTTCTTGCAATTTAGAGAAGCTTTTCAGGAATCCCAAAAATGGTCACAGAGCGAACAAATTGTACTTTTTACGAAACCATCATCGATAATCTTCAATTATTTTAAGATAGAAAAATTGTACCAGAAAATTTTTTTGCCGCAAAATGCATAAGATCTATTTATAAGGTACTAATCTTCATCTCTTTCAACCAGGAAGCACCAAAACCAAACCATTACAATTAGCGTTACAATCACCAGTATATATGTAACACCTTTTGTATATGCTAAAAATTCCTGAAGTGTATAAAATACGCCATCCATATTTTATCCCCTATCTTTCATCGTAGGCGTTCACTAACCCCGAACTTTGAACCCTGAACCGTGAACGGTTACTGTACATCTTTGTAATCCGGATGTTCGTAAAAAATTGGCATCCGGGTTGCAATAAACCTGAAAGCTAAAATAAAGAGCGTAACCAGAAAAACGGATATTGCAATTTCCATCCAGTGTGGGAAGTATCTGTCGCTCCGTGGAAGATGCCAATTAAATGCAATAATGCATATATTAAACCTATTAAGGACTATACCCAGTAATGTCCAGACTGCTGTCCATTTAATGAGCTTCAAATTCTTATCTCGTACGCCAACGGCATAAATGAAACATGGCAGGGCAACAAACCCCAAGAGTTCTACAAGAAACCAGAAGCCATAAGAAGTTTCGAGTAGATGCCATTCGTTGTCTACGGATATTCCGATAACTTGAATTAAGAAATAACCTGCCAAGACAAATGAAGCGGCTTTCCCGAATCCCAAAGTCACATGAGGGTTCTCATTCAAATGAGCTTCATCCATCTTATGTGCAAAATAACGGTGAGAAAGGGTACTTTCAAATATTACCATGGATAATCCGGCAATAATGCTCGTAATAAAAAAATATACGGGTAAGTAAGATGAATACCATAGGGGGTGTAGCTTAGACGGTGCTATCAAAAAAAGCGCGCCAAGAGACGACTGGTGCAAGGTGGATAGTATAACACCAAAAATGGTCAATACCAGTGTCAATTTAACGACAAGATTCCTTGCCCTTTTTAATCCCAGCCATTCCAGTGCGGCCGGGGAGTATTCAATAAAAAGAACGGTAAGGTAGAGCGCAACGCAGGCGGCAACTTCAAATAGAACAGAGGTTGTTCCCGCTTGAATGATAAAGGGATAGGGTAGACGCCAGGGCTGCCCTACATCATAATGAAGTGCAATAACTACAAGCGCATATCCTAAAAATCCCGTCAATATAGCCGGCCTTACCGCAGAATGATATTTCTTCATTCCAAATATATATACAGCCGAAGAAGTAACATATCCTCCGGCCGCAAGAGCAACACCTACCAGCAGATCAAAGCCAATCCATAACCCCCATGGATGATAGTCGGAAAGATTCGTTACTGCAGCTAATCCCCCCGTAAAACGTAAAAATGTAATTACCAATCCTATTGCCACTATAATTCCGGCAACAATATTAAATGGAGACAAAAAGTTTTTGCCGGTTGTAACTGCTTCGTCTGACATTAGGAATCCTCCTCAGTTTGCTTCTTATCATCATTTTTGTCGGCAGATTCTTTTTCGGCTTTCACCTTGGTTGCATCTTCAAGTGCTTTCTCCACTGCTTTTTCAATCGCAATCGCTTTATCTTTTTCAGCTTTAGCCATGGATTCGGAAAGCTTTGCTGACGCCTCTTCATTGGTTTTATTTACTGCTGCAAGAACAGCCTGTTCCTTATCCAGTGCTGCGATTTTATCCTTCCGTTTTGAAATCGCATAAACTCCTGTTAAAAGAACCGGCCAGAGGGCCGCTACTATTGGAACAGTGCTCAAAACCCCGGCAGTCAATTCGGGAGCAGGCGTAATCCCTAAATCTTCCCGCATCCCTAATTTATTAAAGGGAACACCGGATAAATACAACCAGCTTGTCCCTCCCATCTCATGTTCACCATAAATATGATCCACATAGCGTTCCGGATATTTTTTTATGCGTTCCCGGGCGATTTTGATTAAATTTCGCCGTTTTCCAAAGGTAAGAGCTTCGGTTGGACATGACTCTACACATCCGGGAAGCTGCCCCTTGATAACACGTGGATAACACATGGTACACTTCATAACCTTGGGAGAAAAGGCATTATCATATTCATAAGTCGGTATTTCAAAGGGGCAGGCAATCAGACAATACCTGCAGCCAACGCAAACAGATTGATCGTATATAACCGCACCCTTTTTTGTTTTTGTAAACGCGCTTACAAAACACACCGAAGCACATGCCGGTTCCAGGCAGTGGTTACATTGTTTTTTAAAAAATACCGGCCCTTTTTCGCTTTTTTTATCAACATACCGATTAACAATCGTATAAGCTTTTGGGGTTGTTCTTCTCTTTATATCCAGAACCGATAGATCTTTAAACGGTCGATCCGGTGGCGGTAATTCGTTGACTTTGTTACAGGCCGCTTCACAAGACCGGCATCCGACGCACAAAACCGTATCATGCAAAACTCCCAAACTTTCCGGATAACCGGTAAAATGTTTGTTAGAAGCAGCATTTGCCGAACTTCCAAAAACAGTACTAAAACCGGTTGTGCCGATAATCCCTAAAAACTTTCTTCTCGATATAGCCATATACATACCTCAACTAAAATTTTCAATCATGTGCTACCACTCATTTTTTTTCGACGTGGCAACCGGTACAATCACGCGAATCGGGCTTTTCAATCCCCATTTCGACATGGCATTTCATGCATTGTCTGTGATATGCACCCATTAGCCCAGGTTTGAAAAGATCTTTCTCATCAAACGGCTTACCATGGCAGCTTCCACATCGGGGGGGCTTCTTTGCCGCAGGGCTGTTATGATGACATCCCTGGCAAACTGTGCCTTTTTGCATATGGAAAAAACTAGCCAATTTGTTTTCTGAAATATTTTCTACTAGAGTCTTAACAATTTTTCGGTGGGGCATTTCAACCCTATCATATTTTTTCGCCAGATCTTTTATATCAACTTTTTCCGGTATATCTGTTTCTATGAATGTTTCTGTCGTAGATTCTTTTGAATTAAGCAGCATTGAAGCAATCATATTGTCATCGGACAAAAAAGATGCGGTCGTGGATTTCGGTAAAGGTGTCATATGGCAGTTAAGACAAGATGATTCTTTTTCCCCGATTTTTTCTATAAATGCATGGCAGCCGCTACAATTTTTGTCTTGCTGCTTAACCTCGTGGCAGCCGAGGCAGCTTTTGCTGGTGGAAATTTGATGCATAGCTTGCTCAAGCCTGACATTTTTCCCCTCTTTTGATCCGGTCAAAGTATGACATTCATTACAGGATTTCAAACTTTCACCATGACATACACGACATGTGTCATTGTATTCTTCGTGTTTTTTATGGTTAAAAGGAACCAGGTTCATCCTGGCAACCAGCTTCTCTTCATCCTCTTTTATGCCTGTTTTTATAAAAACGATGTCGGGCTGTTTCCGCTCCACCCTCGGTATTAGATCAACCTTTTTTAAAATTCTTTGTGCTTTTAAATCATGGCATCCGCTACATTTAACGGGGCCTGTTTCTTTCTTATTAGCTAAATTTTTGCTGTGGCAATCAATGCATGAAAGGTGAGACACCAGGTGCATGGAAATTCGGTTTTCCTGGGTCTCTTTTCTATGGCAATACCGGCAGGTACCCTCTTTTTCTTTGGCATAGAACAGTTTTTTAGCCTTCTGATCATATTCGTGGTGGCACTTTTCACATTTATTCTCATGTGCTTTTAAATGGCGGAAGTGAAGGGATTTGTCAAATCCCATGGGTTGCCGAGAAGATATTATCATTTGCTTTTCTTTGTGGCATTCTCCACAAATCACAGGCCCGCTCTTTTCCTTAGAAGCAATTGTATCCTTGTGGCACTCAATACAATTTGCATGGTAAATATCCATCACTGTTTGTCTGTCAGTATCTTGAAGTCGCTTAAATTTGAAAACTAATCGATCTTTTTCTGATAGATGGCAGGTCATACAATCTTTGTTCTTCTTCTCAAGGGTGTCAGTATGTTTGTCGTGTAGAAATGCAACCTCCGATCTTTCAAGATCTCCAAAAACCTTTATTGAATCAATGGTTATAATATCCGCTCTTTCCTCATCCGTAACATCCGACATTTTTTGGACTCCTTGAACTCGGACTCCATAAATACTAACAATAGCAATAATAACAAAGATTCCAATATATCTTAACAGAGATCTTTCCTTTTTCATTTTTTAATCCTTATGAAAGATTATAAATTTGTAACACTTTAGCCCTTTGAAACCAGTTTATACAAATAAGCTTGAAAGGTGATTAAATTTTATTCCCAGGAATTGAAAATTTAACTTAACGATTTTGCTCCTCATAATCGAGTAGGTTCTGCATAGTAGTATCATCATAGATTTTAAAAATTGCCTTTTGAACTTTACTCCACAATGGGAGGAAAGCACAATTGCTTCCAAGAGGGCAATCGATTTTGAACGTACTATCTAAACAATGGACATGGCTTAATGACCCCCCCATATACCTTATTATATCTCCCACAGTAATTTCATCAGGAGAACGCAGCAAAAAGTATCCACCGTAATAGCCACGTTTTGATTCCACAAATCCACTGTGTTTCAACTGGTTTAGTATAACTTCAAGAAATCGCAACGGTATTGCCTGAGCCTTGGCAATTTGGGAAATTTTTCTGGGTCCCTTTCCTTTGTGCTTGGCAAGTTCAAAAATGGCCCGAAGAGCGTATTGACTTTTTTGTGTAACTAACATTTCTTTCCTGACTATTTTAGTCAAGAAAACTGCGTATGTCAAACTTTTTTTATATTTTTAATAAAATATATATCTAGTGTCTGAACGAAAACTCCCGTTCAGGCAAAAATCCGAATATCGAAATTCGAAACTCGAAACAATATCGAATATCAAATTTTTCAATGTCCAAAACAAAAGCCTCGGTATTCGGTTGTTTAGAGCATTTGAACATTCGAATTTAGAATTTGCCCTTCGACTTTGCTCAGGGCGGTGAGATAGCCGAACC
>SDBU01007582.1_pt1 | contig 12475 bp, 17 predicted proteins | sample 2277071 | NCBI WGS metagenome assembly SDBU01 (sample SAMN10397929, study PRJNA504765) | marine sediment metagenome | isolation source: marine sediment core GS08_GC12, 126 cmbsf | place: Arctic Ocean: Gakkel Ridge, Loki's castle | collected 2008
ATGCTACCAGCTGAAAATGAACGAGCCAAATACGAGGATATTTGGCAGCTTCCCGCGTATGCTGAAAATTCCCCAGGTGACAAACGATCTACTCTGTTCGGTCAGATCGCTAACCCGTCACTGGGCGATACGCTTATTGATCTTGGTTGTGGCAAAGGCGTCGGGGGCAAAAAACTTGAGAGCCTCTACGGTGTCGATGTGACGTACCTTGATATTACAAGAGCTGGGGATGGTTCTGTAGAGCCCTTCTTGAAACAGCCCTTGTGGGAACCGATACCGCCTATCAAAGGTGGTAGACGAACGTGGCAGTACAACTACGGTTATTGCGTCGATGTCATGGAGCATATCCCGACCGAGTTCACGATGCTCGCAGTACGCAACATGCTCGCTGTGTGCAAATATGTCTTCTTCGGCGTTTCGTTCCTGCCAGACTACTTCGGGCCGGCGTTCGTTGGCCAGCAGTTACACCTGACTATCAAGGACTTCACTTGGTGGCGGGATCACTTTAGTGAAATGGGTCAGCTTCTTGATGGTCGTGACCTGCTAGGCTCGGGGGTTTATTATGTCAAAGCCTGACAACACGGAGAAGTTCAACAAGCTGAAGATGCATATCAATACTCCAATGGAGGAAATTCTTGAGAACGTTAAGTTCAACATAAAACGTCCTCTGCCGCAACTGGATAACTACCCCCAGCAATCACCGAAAGTTGAGATTGCTATCGTGGCTGGTGGGTGGAGTCTAGAGGAAACTCTTCCTGAGCTGTTCGACCTGTACCACGAACGAATTCCTATCCTCGCTTTGAATGGCGCAGGGAACTTCCTCGTCAAGAATAACATTCGGCCTGACATGGTTATGGTTCTTGACGCGAGAGTTGAAAACCATGTGTTCGTTGAGGAGCCTATCCCAGGATGTAAGTATCTCCTGGCAAGTCAATGTCACCCGTCACTGTTCGATACCTGCAAGGATCGTGAGGTTATTATCTGGCATACTCACACCTTCGCTGAAGTCGAACATTCTATCAACTATGCTCACTATGGGGATCGTTTCAAATACGTTCCTGGCGGCTCAACCGTGGGTTTACGCTCCCTCTCAGTAGCGTTCATGCTCGGTTGGCGCCTCATGCACCTGTTCGGTTTCGACAGCTGCTACCATCCGGATGGACGTCACCACTCTTACGAACAGAAGTGGAATGACGGTGAAGGGTCTACCACGATGTGGGCCGAACTCCGTGGAGGTGACGGAACCCTCCATGAGTATAGGTGCTCGGCGTGGCAGGCTCATCAGGCTGAACAGTTCTTTGCCTTCATACAAAAGAACGGAGACAACTTCCGGCTCAGTATCCACGGAGACGGTCTGTTGGCTGCGATCCTGAGTGCGGGGGTCCCTGTTAATCTCAGAAACTCTAAGGAGGGTTAAACCATGGCAGTCGCTGCTTGGGTTACCTACGACTCCGCTCATCGCCACTTGATGGACGGTACTATCGAGCTGTCTACGACGGTGATCGACATGCACCTCGTAGGTTCGACCTCGAACTTCTCGACAACCACACTTTCCTCGCTTGGAAGTTTGACTATCGAGCTAAGCTCGGCTCGAGGCTACAGTCAGTCGGGTGAGGCGCTGACCGACACCTGGACGACCGGCGCCTCGGTTGGCGAGATGCGCTACGATGCTACAGCTACTATCTGGACCGCCGCTGGAGGGAACCTCGGTTCCACAAGCGCTGGCTCACAGATTATCGCGGCTGTGCTTGTCGCCAGAACTGGTGATAGCGGAGGCAACACCGCGAACAAACTGCTTGCCTTCAGCAAATTGTCAACCGCCGGCTTTGTTGTCAGCGACGGCAACACTCTCACGATCACCCCCTCGGCGAACGGTATCTTTGAGCTTAACCGTGCCTAGGGCGTGAGCAACGCTCGCTGTGGGGGTCCATCTAGAAGTTTGAGGGTGGACCCCATAGCGAAAAGGAAAATGTTATGTCGTTTGAACTTGCCGATAGGGTTAGAGAAACTTCAGTTACAACTGGCACTGGAACCCTAGACCTTGATGGGGCGTCGAACGGTTTTCAGTCCTTTATAGCTGGGATTGGTACGGGCAATACCACCCACTATGCTATTGTCAATAGAGACGTGCCTACTGAGTGGGAAGTAGGCCTTGCTACGATCACTGATGCTACGCCTGACATACTCGCCAGAACGACTATCTTTTCCTCGTCGAACAGCGGCAGCGCTGTAGACTTCACCGCAGGTACTAAGAATGTATTTTGCACCCGACCGGCTGAGAAGCTGACAGGGAAGTTGCTCACCCTTACTCCTGAGGTTGACCAATCTATTACGGCTGCTGCTAATACCATTGTGTCCTCAGGCTCGCATGTAGGCCTTACTCCTGACGCTGATTATGTCATGACAGCTACACCTACTATTGCTGCTGGCATAGATGGGCAAATTATTTTAATTCATAACGAACATGCAACATTTACTATTGCGTTGCAGGACGATAGTATATTGTCGGACTCAGATGTATTTCTCGGTGGCGCCGAGGGTACTATCAAGCCGGGCAGTACTATGACTCTACACTATTGCGATTTCCTTCCTGGTTGGTCAGTCTTGTCAAACCCCAATTCAGCTATCGCTGGCGCGAACGCTTCGATTATACCTGTGAGGAATACTTCAGGTTCGAGTATTGCAGGCGGCAAAACTGTATTTATTACAGGTTATAATGTTGGCCAGGGTAGAATAACTATCGCTCTTGCCGATGCGAACGATGCAGCTAAAATGCCAGCAATGGGTATTACTTCAGCTACGATAGGTAATAGTTCTAATGGTGATGTTATTACTGATGGGGTAGCGATAGGGCTCATTGACACGAATGGACAGGCTGTAGGCTCGGGGGTTTGGGTTGACCCTGCTACTCCTGGTGAAGTTGTATTCACCAGACCGGCTGCCGACGATATTCAACGTATTGGTACTGTCGCGCGCGCCCATGCGTCTCTCGGTGTAGTTCATATCTACGGCGCTGGGAGAGCGAATGATATACCGATTATTCTCAGTACTACAGGGACTATATCTACAGCCTCTCACTCAATCACAAGTATCATTCCTTTTACATTGTATGTAGAGACAGGCGCCGCTGCGAATAATAAAGTCTGGCAGACTTTTGTTGATGCAGAAGTTCTCAACTTGAGAGTTGGTAATGATGTCCAAGACTCATTCACCAACTATCAAGTTATTCAGCGTACAGCTAATACTATTGATAGTATTACTTGGACTGCTGATGTTTTTGCTTTTGATACTGGAGATGTAGGGTTAACAAACGGAAACATTGTCATTAGTACAAGCGGAAAAGGTATCGACTTCTCAGCCGTTCCTGATGGCGTCACTGTTTCGTCAGAGTTGTTTGACGACTACAAGGAATTCACCTTCACGCCGACGGTTACCTCCAGCGGAGGGACATTTACACCTACCTACGCGACACAAGCCGGCTTTGGTCGTAAGGTTGCAGGAGGGGTCTTTATTCATGGAGAGATAAACGTTTCGAGCGTCTCAGGCACACCCAGCGGTGGATTGCGTTTGGAGGCACTCCCCTTTACCGCCGAGAACGCGGGTGCAAACACATATCCCGACCTTCGCCTTATGTATCTTTCTGGTGTTGATCCTTACGCAGCGGTGGGCGCTGCGTGCGATAATGTCGTGGGTAACGTCCTTGCGAATACAACCACCGCTCCTTTAGTTGGAGACGGAGTAGGCCTTGGCCGAACAAATGTTAATTCCGCCGGCTTCACAAGTGCCTTCCGTTTTACTTTTTCAGGATTTTACCAGACATAGGAGAAGAGGCGATGGCCATCACGAAAAGAACTGAGATCGTCGAAACAAGGATCGCAAAACGGGGGACTATCTTCCTCCAGGAAACGGTCATCATCGAAGAGGACGGCGTAGAGATCGGCAGATCGGCCGCGCCGCAACTTTCGACCTTTGAACCCCAACCCGACAGTACTGATATCGACGCCAAAGGAGCTGATGTTGCCGCCATTCGTGCAGTTGTATGGACGCCCCCCGTCATTGCCGAGCATGAGACAAGGCGTCGTGCGGATCATGCAGAAATCTTGGCTGGACAAATAGGTGTTTCTTCTCCGGGAGACGCCAAAACTGACGAAGATAAAGTTGCAGAAGCCCGCGTTGCGTCTGATGAAGCAGCAATACAAGCGGGTGTTGCTGGTGCACTAAGCGCAGCTGCTAATGCAGCCCGTGCCGATACAGCTGCGACAGAAGCTGAAACCAAACTGGTCGCGCTCAAAGCGTTATAAATCGCTAAGGAGTAGTGTAAATGTCGTTCGGCGCAACAGCATTCGGTGAGTTACCATTCGCTACGGCTGTGTTGCCGTCGATCAATATTGGTAGCTCGCCCGGCGCCTCGCAATTAGCTTTGTCGTTTGTAGCGCCTACACGCACGAGGACGACGAACCCTGCGCCGGGTGAAACTCCTTGGAGAGACGAAGACCCATTTACTGACGGTTGGACTGAAGAGTCAGGAGCTAGGTAATGGATAGAGCAGAGGCTGTTCAGATGGTTCAAGATACTTTGGGGTTTACGACTGCCCTAGAGTCTGATATCATCACGAGGTTGCAACAGGCGCAAGTCCAACTTGAAAAAGGTACTACCTTGCCTTGGTTTTTGAAGACTGAGGTTTCAAGCATCAGCACATTTACTGATGAAGAAAGAGTAAAGTTGCCGAGTGACTTCTTGCGCCAATGGGAGGAAGACCCTCTTTGGTATTTCGATGGGGATGCTGAGGAAGATGAAGATAAATGGAAGGCGCTAGTCAAAGATGATCTTGAATTCTTGAGAAATTCTTTTCCAAGCTCAGGGCCTCCGGAGGCATATGCGCTCGATGACTCGTACTTCCGTATCTTCCCTACTCCAGATGAAGCCTATACGCTAAAGATGATTTACTACAAAAAGGACGAGGTGCTTAGTTCGAATATTGAAAACCTGTGGCTTGAGCATTTCCCTTGGCTGTTGATTGGGAAGGCCGGCGCGTCGCTCGCCGCAGGATTGCGTGACAAGGAAGCTGTCAGTGTGTTTGCAGCTTTCGAGACTATTAACGACGCGGCAATGGTTAAAAATACTGAGGCTCGCAAGCACGTGAGTCGCAGGTATGTTATGGGAGGAGCAGACTAATGGGACTCGAGTCAGGTACGTTCGTCAATGATTTGAACGCGTCAAACCCTGTTGGGGGGACTGACGACATCAACCAGGGAGACGATCATATTCGTTTGCTCAAGCTTACGTTAAGGAATACATTCCCAACAGCTACACGAGCGTTTTACTTTCCGGCCGCTCCTGCTATAAAGGCTGAGGCTTACACTATAGTAGCTACTGACCAAAATTCTCTCATCCTTGGTAATGTTACCAGCGGTGATTTTACTATCACGCTTCCGCTAGGAAGTACTGTGTTCACAGGGTTCGAGGTCACTGTCGCCAAATGGGACTCAAGCGAGAACGTTCTGACTGTTGATGGTAATGGGTCAGAGACTATCAACGGCGGCGCAAACAGATCGTTTAGGGCTCAGTATATATCTGAAACTTATCGTTGGGCAGGTGATGAATGGAAAGTGGTTGCGACCTATACCGATATTACAGCGCTGTCTATTGGCGAGGGTTTAGAGTCCGACACAGATACGCTGCGGGTGAAGCTCGACGGGACGTCGATTGGTCGAGGTGAAGATGGTATCAAACGGGATGAGCCTCATGATAGGAAGACTGGGGACTATGTAGCGCTTTTAGCTGACAATGGTAAAATTATTGAGATGGACAAGGCGACTGCTGTGACGCTTACACTTACAGCTGCTGCAGACCTGAGCGAGGGCTGGTTCATCGACGTTCACAATTCTGGTGCAGGGGTGCTTACAATCGACGGTGACTCTACAGAGCTGGTTGACGACGAGGAGACAATCGAGTTAGTTACAGGCGAGGGTATTAGGATTGTCTGTGACGGTACAGGGTTCTGGACAATCGGGCGACAGCGATCTAGCTTGGCTACGCCTGATTTTACTAGCGGTGAGGAGACCGTTGCCTCGGACACATTGCTTACTGTAGCACATTCATTAGCTTCATCTCCTATTAATGTTGAAGTATCGCTCCTTTGCAAAGTTAATGACCAAGGGTTTTTAGCTGATGAGTCTATTCAATCCGGCGACCTTAGTTATATTGCTGCAAGCGATAGAGGTATTATGGTATCCTACGATGCTACAAATATCTATATAGCCCAAGGATCGAACAAACAAGCTTTGAATAAAAGTACATTTAACTCAGTACCGCTTACCGACTCTAGTTGGCGCTACATCATCAGAGCTTGGCTGTAGGAGCTAGACTAATGGCTGAAGCAAATAATGTCACAGTCTCGTCACTTCAAAAACTGATAATTACTGCCATAGCTGTGGGAGGAATTATCTTCGGTGGAGGGATACTTTATGCTCAGACCAAGACTAACACTGACAGTATCGTCAAGACTGACGTCCTTGTAGAGAAAAACAGAGAGGCCCTTGTCGAGAATGGAAAGGTTCTGGTCAAGATTGAACAACAGTTCATTGCGATTGGAAAGTCACAAACTGAACAACAAGTTATGTTGAGGCAGGTTCTCGAGGAACTGAGTGGTGACAACGAATGAAAAAGCTAATCATTTTCTTAGTTTTTATCTATGCTGTTGGAACGGCAGCTGCGTCTGAAATGACCTGTGGTCCTCGATTGAATATAGGGCCTTGGCTTTGGGATAGACATGGAGAAACTCTAATGGGTTCGGGAAACTCCTTGGATGACTTTTCCAAATTTGAGCTTTTTATATCTAAAGGTGGTACGTTCACTGGATTGCTTACAATGCCTAATGGTGTAAGTTGTTTCTATGTCATAGGCAAAGAGTGGAAATGGGAAGGAACGGCTTGTGGACAATCAATTCAAATCAGCTGTTGATTTCGTCCTTGATATAGAGCAAGGGCTAGTAGACGATACAGAAGATCCTGGGGGGATTACCAATCATGGTATCTCTATGAGATTTCTTGCGGAAGTGGAGCCCTATGCTACAAGACTCGATATAATTAATATGACGGAGCAGAAGGCTATCGAGTTGTTCAAAGAACATTTCTGGGACAAGTGCAAATGCTCAGGACTGCCAATAGGAGTCGATCTAGTCGTATTCGACTGCGCAGTTAACCAAGGGCCAGGGACCGCTATTAAGATACTTCAACGTGCGTTGGGTGTTACGGCTGACGGTTTTATTGGTCCGATTACTTTAGGAGCGCTGCTCGCCTATGACTCAAGAGAGTTGATCCAAGACCTTTGTGTCCGGAGGGCTAAGAAATATGCGCTTACTAAAGGTATAAAGCGCTACGGACGTGGTTGGTATGCCCGACTGTTTGATGTTTTCCAGGAGGCGCGCCGTGCAAGTTTCTAACTTCGAGTACATTGAGCGGATACACTTCTATCGTGAACCTCATGGTTCAGGGAAGATGCTCATACTTGAGCAGCCTTATACTGTAATCTTTCGCTTAGACGGCCGGCCCGTTCGCTATACGGTTCCTGCTGAGTTCGCTACCGATGGGCCTTCTGTCCCGTACTGGATACCGAAGTGGGTAGCGCAGACGGGGTTGAGCAAGGCTCTTGAAGCTGCTGTAGTCCACGACCATATGTGTGTTACTAAAGGTCCATGGTCATCGGTTGTAGCAGCTGATATATTCCATGCAGCTCTTGAAGCTACAAGTGGTAGCGACTTCTGGATTTGGTATATGTACAGGGCCGTAACGCTCGGGGGTCCAAAGTGGGAAAACGATACTGAGGTTGAGTTGCCTCTGTGGGGCTAAACCATACGGTGTGTATTATGCACACCGTATGAAGTAAAGGCAAACTGATGGCAAAAATACCATTTGACGATGTTGGAACTGTAGGTATTAATCGTGATCTTGAAGATCATGCACTTCCGCTCTCTGCCTGGACAGCAGGAAAAAACATCAGATTTAAAGATAACAAAGGAGTTAAATTCTCGGGTGATGAGGTCGTGTTCAACCCTCCAAGCGTTCCGCCATATTGGGCAATGGCAGCGAGAACAGCTGATCAGGTTTTTTGGATTTATACCGGGTTATCCAAAGTGTTTACTTTTGTAGGAGGCGCTCACACGAACATTACTAGAATTAAGACTAGTCCAGAGTTTACTGTACCTCCGAGTGAACTCTCGATATCTACGACCATGCCTACAATAGCTATAGCCCCGGTGTAATGTAATGGCTGACACACCCATCGCGCCTCCAGTCTTGAACTTAACCATTACCACTAGCGCTCCAGCTATGGATCGCGACCTTAATGCCGATAACTATAGCGGTGATGCTGACAATCTTTGGGATGGTGGGATACTTGGAGGAATTCCTGTCATCAATAACGGTATTGATATTCCTCAAGCTTGGAACCCTATTGGGGCTTCCATTCGCCTTGTGAATTTGCCGAACTGGCCGGACGACGTAACAGCTAAGGTCGTGAAGCCATTTCGGAACTATTTGATCGCAATGAATATTGTGGAGGAGGGTACTGAAAGACTTCATATGTACTGGTGGAGTCATCAAGCTGATCCGGGTACAGTTCCGGACTCTTGGGACCATACAGATGCTACAAAAGATGCCGGTCGGGCCGAGCTGACTGACGTAAATGCTGGCATCATACAAGACGGGGAGCAACTTGGCGATTTCTTTATGATCTATAAGGATGGCTCAACACACGGACTACAATTCGTCGGAGGTCAATTCATCTGGCGTAGGTTCGACGTGTTTACGGCTACAGGAATTCTTGCCCAGCGGTGCGTAGCTACACTTCCGGTTGCTGATAATAAGCCTACGAGGCACCTGTTAGCTACAGGCGACGACATTATCGTCCATAACGCCCGTACTGCTGAAAGCGTATTGAACAAACGTATGAGGAATTTCCTCAATACGAACCTTGACACGACCAACTATACGAGAAGCTACATGGCAATAAATCCTAGGGAAACTGAAGGTTGGTTCTGTTTTCCCGAGAATGGTGCAGACTTCCCCACGCTTGCTATAGTTTGGAACTACATCGACGGAACGCTAGGCGTGAGAGATCTCGATGACGCTTCATTCATAGCTGCAGGGATCGTGAGCGATACTGTTACCGAGTCTACTGTTTGGGATAATCTTACAGGTACTTGGGACTCCCAGACTGGCCCTTGGGGTTCGAGACAGTTCAACCCACAGGAGGTAGACCTACTGCAATGTAGCCCGACGAAGAAGCGGTTCTTGCACCTCGACCAGACGAACCAGTTCAACGGGAATAACATGAACGTCTCGCTTGAGCGAACGGGTATTGGAGCCTCTAGACTAGATAGGTTTGGCCGGCCCGTCGTCGATACTACGATGCGGAAACTCGGTACTAGGCTGTGGCCTAAGATGACAGGCGGTCCAGTTGAAATTCGACTCGGCGCTCAAGAGAAAATAAATGGTACTGTAGTTTGGCAGGAAGCCCAGACGTTTACTCCGGGTGTAGACAACTTTTTGGACTTTAAGGCAAACGGGAGACTCTTGGCAATAATCATTGAGTCTTCAGGTAATGTATCTTGGAGCATCGAGAGCTATATTATCGACACTAAAGAGTTGGGAGAGATCTAGTGTCTTATGAACCTGATAATTTCCCTACAGGTCCGGACATTGATGTTGAAGCGTTGTCTGATTACCTGTATGCTGAGTTCCACAAGCTCGCTGCGGCTTTTCTCAATATAGACAATATACTTTTAGAGGAGCTGAATGAAGAGCCTGAAAAGCCTAGAACAGGAATGATTGTGCTTGCTGACGGTACGAACTGGAACCCAGGTGATGGAGTCGGGTTCTATGGTTATCATTCAGGCGTTTGGAACAAGTTAGGATAGTGTGATGGAACTCAGTACAACTGAAATTATTAGAGCTTGTGGCACGAGACAGTTGCTATTGGTCGAACCGGACTTCGTTGATACTGTTTGGAGCAATGCGGTTCTATTGCTTGAAGGTGGTAGGAAATACTGGCAGGAGTACACTACTCTCGAGTCTATCTACTGTCTCTTAAAGTCAGGTAAAATACAATTATGGCTAATGAATGACGAGGTTGAGTTTATACTTGCTATGCTTACTGAGATCAATATACACCCGAAGTTCAAAGAGCTGCATTTGATGTGGATCGGTGGCGAGGATCTCGAAAGTGGAATGGAGTTGTTCTCCGATTATGTAGAACTGTGGGCTCACCGCCAGGGTGCTTCCCGAGTTCGCGTTACTGGCCGGAAGGCTTGGACACGCAAACTCTTAAAGAGTGGATACGGGATTGAAAGCTATACTATGAGTAAAGATATCTCGAAAATGAAGGAGCACTAATCATGAGTTTTGGTGGAGGAGGTGAGCCTCAACAGCAAACCTCGACAACTACGCAACAGTTGTCGCCTGAACAACGAGCTATACTTGAGCCGCTCATTCCTATTATTTCACAGTTTGGCCAGACGCCGCTACAACAGTTCCCACAGTCGCAGGTCATTCCTTTTAACCCTACAGAGGTCGCGGCACAGGAGTCAGCGCTAGGTGCTGCAGACGTGGCGGGCGGTCCGATCTCGCAAGCGCAGGCATTCTCCCAGTTCTTACAAGGACCTGCGCTGTTCCCCGAGAGTAACCCCGCGCTCAGGGCGAACATAGACGCGGCGATCCGACCTCTTACGGAACAGTTCACGCAGAGCATCTTGCCGAATATCAGGACGGCTGAGAACTTTGCAGGACAGGTAGGGGGCTCGCGTGGCGGTCTAGCTGAACAGGGTGCGACGAATACACTGCTGAGGCAGATCGGTGAGACTTCACAAGGTATCGTCGGTGAGAACTTCCAGAATGCGCTTCGTACTGGGGCACAGTCACTCGCATTCACACCGAGTTTGCTTAGCGCTTCACTGTTCCCGGCGCAAACGATTGCTGGTGTAGGCGGTGCGGAACGGCAACTTGCTGAAGCTGGGCTTAGTGAAGAAGCTCAACGGTTCGCGGCGGAGCAACTTTCAGCATTTGCTCCTGCAAGTGCTGCCGCGCAACTAGCATTCGGCATTCCTGGAGGCACGACGACGTCGACAGGTACTGCTACAGGTGGCGGTAGTACGAGTCCATTCCAAGGCGCTATTTCTGGCGGATCGCTTGGCGCTGCATTGTTCCCAGCTAACCCGCTCATAGGTGGTGGCGTTGGCGCCCTTGCTGGACTGTTACTAAGTCAATTCTAAAAGGAGAGAGAAGATGGCACAAGATATTACGCAGAACTTACCAGTTGCAGTTAAATTGATACAAGACAATCCTGAAGTTGCGGCTGCGAAACTTGCTGCTGCTGGTGTGAGGCCGAATGCAGTTGGAGGGGATCCACTTCAGCGTACTATCGAGTCGGGCGCTACGCTCGGTAGTCCGACTGTCATTACAGGCAATACTCCAGGCAACCCGATGTCTGGGTTTTTCGAGGCTCTTCAGGGTGTGCAAGCGCCTCCTGCTCCAGCGGCACCGCAGCTTCCTGGAGCGGCACCGGCACCTCGTGGAGGCCAGGCCTTTAATCCACAGTTGCTGGAGCAAATCAGGCAGTTGCTGACAGGCGGCGCACAGCCAGTGCAGTCGCCCGGTTCGGCACTCGGCGCACTCGCCTTGGGACAAGGGAGATAAGTTATGGCAAACGGTTTCCTTCCTGTACAGCCGACACAGCCTCAGCCTCAGCAACAAGCGGTGCAGGCTCCAAGCGTAGGGCAAGCTGCATTGCCGACCGAGAACCCTACACCATCGCCTGAAGAACAAAAGCTTATAGAGCAGGAGTGGCTTGAGATATTCAAAAGGCCCGAAACACAAGCCGCGCTGCTGCAGTTTGGTGTTAACTTCGCGCAGCCGTTGCAGCCAGGGGATACCCTTCTGGGGCAGGCTGCTAGGAGCGTCGGTGCGGGTGCTGAAGCCGCAGGGAGGGTTAGCGCTCAGGCGACTGAGGCTGAACAGACTGAGTTCGAGCGCGGGATTGAAGAGCGTAAGGTTGGTGCTACGGAAGGTCGAGTCGAGGCTACCAGGGAAGCTACAGCTACTGGCGAGAGGGTAGCTGCGGCTGACAGGACGAGTACTGAAGGTATTCGTACAAGGGCTAACGAGGCGCTAGTAGCGGTGGCGAATATCAGGAATGCTGGAGCGGCGGCGGCTGCAAAGACTACGGCAGCTGGAACAACTAGAGCTGCTGGTATTCGTGCAAAGGCACTTGATGCAAATACGACGAGGAAGATCGAAGCTGATATAGAGCTGCTGCAGGACCAACAGGTCTTCGAGGCTGCCGAAAGTGATAAGGACCTTTCACAAAAACTTTTTGAGTTGTTTCAGGCTCAACGTGAAGTTGCAAAGGACCCTGTCAGTGACGATCAGTTAATAAGTCAAGTTGTTTCAGCCTTCTCGCGTATTAAGAAGGGGCTTGC
>SDBU01007583.1_pt1 | contig 12474 bp, 10 predicted proteins | sample 2277071 | NCBI WGS metagenome assembly SDBU01 (sample SAMN10397929, study PRJNA504765) | marine sediment metagenome | isolation source: marine sediment core GS08_GC12, 126 cmbsf | place: Arctic Ocean: Gakkel Ridge, Loki's castle | collected 2008
CGTTGCCTGGAAGGGAATTGAGAACATCTACTTTGTTGATACTAATAATCCAGGATCCAGCTTCAACAAAGAGCGCACACTCTCCATGCAAGGGCCTTACGCCCATCTAGGTATTTCGTTCTAGACGCTGTTTGAGGCCCGTATATCTATTTTTAACATCGTCATTGGAAATAGCAATATTGAGTGCTTTGGGTGTGCCAACCAAAACGCAAACTTTTTTGCCTCTAGTGACTCCGGTGTAGAGAAGATTGCGGTGAAGCATGATAAAGTGGGTGGTGTGAACAGGGATGATCACACAGGGACATTCACTGCCTTGGTATTTGTGGATAGAGGTAGCGTAGGCTAGAACGATCTCATCTAAATCACGGAAGGCATAGACAACCTCCTTGCCATCGAAGGAGATGATAAGTTCATGCTCCTCTCGATCGATCATTTTGATCCGTCCGATGTCGCCATTGAAGACCTCTTTGTTGTAGTTATTCCGGATCTGCATCACCTTGTCGCCAAGAGCAAAACGGCTTCCTCCGTAGGAAAGGTAGTTTTTTTGGGGATTGAGATTTTTCTGCAAGACGTGGTTGAGATTTTCGATCCCGATCACCCCACGCTTCATGGGGGCTAACACTTGAATATCTTCGAAAGGATTAAAGCCGTATTGCTTGGGCAATCGCTCTCCGATCAATTTGAGGATTTGATCTAAGGCCTCTTCTGGCTCCGGAGTGTGGATAAAGAAAAAGTCGCTATTGTAATCATTTTCAATGTCAGGAAATTCACCATTTAAAATCTTGTGGGCGTTGGTGATGATCTTTGAGCCGGCCGCTTGTCGGAAGATCTCTTTGAGCATGGTCACGGTGATCGAGTCGCTTTCGATCATATCCTTGAGCACATTGCCGGGGCCGACACTGGGGAGTTGGTAGATATCGCCGACAAAGACCACTCTAGCTGATGAGGGGATTGCCTTGAGCAGATGGTACATCAACTGAGTATCGATCATCGAGGCTTCGTCGATGATAAAGAGATCTCCGTCGATGGGATTTTCCCGATTCCTCTGAAAAGATCCGCGCTTAAAATCATATTGAAGCAGAGAGTGGATAGTGGAGGCGTCTCTGCCGGTAATTTCGGCCATTCGTTTGGCCGCCCGTCCGGTGGGAGCAGCTAAGATGATGCGGCTGGTGAGCATCTGGGTGATTCTCAAAATCGCTTTTGTGATGGTGCTCTTTCCGGTTCCAGGCCCGCCGGTGATGATGTGCAGCTTCTCTTCTATCGATTTTCTGATCGCCTCTTTCTGATTCTCTGCCAACTCAATGCGCAGCTGTTCTTGCGCCCACGTCACCGCTTTATCCACATCGACAGAGCGGAGGCGACAGGGATGGTTGGCCAGTCGGTAGACCTCATCGGCGATTCCCTTTTCGCAGAGGTAGAGGTTCTTTGAGAAGAGATGGTCATCCTCAATATAGAGGATCTCCTCTTTGATCAGATGGTCGATACGCTCTTGGATTAGCATCTCGTCGACCTGAAGCGTCTGCTGAGCCACATTGAGGAATGATTCGAGGGGATAGCAAACATGGCCCGCAGCCGAAAGCTCAGAGAGCACATATTCGATCCCAGAATCGATCCTCGTGGTCGCCTCATTGGGGTAGCCCATCTTTTTGGCGATCGTATCTGCCTTCTTAAATCCTATGCCGACGATGTTCTGCGCCAGCAGGTAGGGATTTTCTTTGACCCGTTCGATCGTTTCCTTGCCATAATTTTTGAAGATCTTGTGGGCGTAGGTTGAGCTCACACCGTACTTCTGCAAGAAGATCATCACCTCTCGCACCGATTTTTGCTCATTCCAGAGGGTTTTGATAGTTTCCAGCCGTTTTTTGCCGATCCCAGCAACCCGGAGCAGTTTTTCCGGATGCTGGTCGATGATGTCGAGGGTCTCGGCGCCGAATTTCTTTACGATCCTCTCAGCGTAGATCGGGCCAATCCCTTTGACCATACCCGATTCGAGGTACTTTTTTATCCCGTCAACGTCATTGGGGGCTTCGATATGGTATTCCTGGATGTCGAGCTGCAAGCCATACGAGGGATTGTTTTTCCAAGTGCCGATGCAGCGGATGTTTTCGCCCTCCTGTACCCCAGGAAGGTTGCCAACGATTGTAGTGAGTTCCTGTCTGCGCGGCTGTTTGAGTCGCGCTACGGTAAACCCGTTCTCCTGGTTGTGAAAAACAATTCTCTCGATCTGACCGAAGATTTGATCCATAGATGTTATATTTTTATAGTTAAAAGTTCATCCCAGCGAGTGGTATAACAGGGCGAGCGCAGCATTTGGCGCCTCTTTTCAGGTGAATGGCACCCCTCGGCAGCAAATTGAAGGATAGAGTAGCCGAATTTGCGATTAGTAGCGTCGACAAGCTTCATCACAGTCTCTTCTTTTTCCATATTTTGTTCAGCGAATAGGTCGGGTTGAAAACCGTTGACATCGACGAGTTCTCCTAGCAAAACCCCTCCTTTTTTGTAGGCGTAGCCCGGGCGAAAAATCTCCTCGAGAGCCTGCTTAGCATAGCGAATCAACGTCGGAGTATAGTCGGTTGGCTGAGGAAAGACAATCTGAACCCGATTTCCGTAGTAATTATTTTGGTGAGGACTGGTCATAATGAAAACCTGTAGCCAGCTGGCTCGGCTCTCTTCCTTACGCAGCTTCTCAGCGCCTCGGACCACATGGCCTATAATCGCTTCGGTGATCTCTGTCTTGGTGTGGAGAGGGTCTCTCCAGGAGCGCGAGGTCATGATGGACTGTTTAGCTGTGGGGGCATCATCGATAGTGAAACAGGGGATCCCTCGCAGTTCCCAGACGGTTCGCAGACCGGTGACGGAGAGATTCTTTCTGATCCAGAGATCCTCTTGCCCGACGAGCTCTCCCGCCGTAAAGATTCCGCGCTTTTTAAGAAAGTCAGCCAGCCTCCTTCCAATTCCCCAGATCTCTTCGACCGGAAGATCGTCTCTCACTTGGTCGATCCTACAGACACCCCGACGTTTGAGGTCGCTTTTGGCCATATGGTTGGCCACCTTGGCGAGCGTTTTAGTGGGAGCGATCCCTATCGAGACCGGAATGCCTGTCCATTGGAGCACTTTTTGCCGGAGGGAGCGACACTCTTTGATGGGATCCTTCACCTCATCGAGTGAGAGAAAGGCCTCGTCAATGGAGTAAATTTCCAGCTCAGGATTGAAAGAGGCGAGTATCTCCATCACCCGATGGGAGAGGTCGCCATAGAGAGCAAAGTTGGATGAACAGACGATCACACGCTGTTTTTCGATCACCTCTCTCCACTGGAAAGCCGGCGCTCCTACAGGAATGCCCAGCGCCCTGGCCTCTTGGGAGCGAGCGACGATACACCCCTCGTTATTGGAGAGCACCACCACCGGCTTTCCAATGAGTTTAGGGTTGAAGAGCCGCTCGCAGGAGACATAGAAATTATTACAATCAACGAGCCCGATGGACGACATAAGTAACTACCCCCCAGACCTGAAAATCTGACTCCTCAGTCACCTCGATCGGATCGTAGCTAGGATTCTCTGGCAGAAGATAGAGCTTGTCACCCTTCTTGTGGAGACGTTTTACCGTGAACTCTCCATTTAGAAGGGCTACGACGATCTTCCCATTCTCAGGTTTTAGGGAGCGGTCTACAATCAAAATATCTCCTGACTGCATTCCAACTCCTGTCATCGAGTCTCCTTCGACACGCACGAAAAAGGTGGCAGCTGGATGCTCTACTAGAAGCTCATGGAGGTCGATCTTTCTCTCAAGATAATCATCAGCGGGAGAGGGGAAGCCAGCCGCTACCCCGCCTTCAAAGAAGGGGAGTTGCCCTTCTTTTTCGGAGGCAATCCGGTAAATATTATTTGGATTCAGAGGAAGAGCGTTTTTTGGCATGATTTTTGCTAGTCTGTATCTAAACAATTATAGAAAGATCGACGATTTTAGTTCACAGATTTTCTGTATAAACCTTATAATTGGCTAACTTTTGGGGTGTGGTTATGGGTCTACTCTATGCTCTTGGAGCCTGTCTTGTCTGGGGATTGATCTTTGTGATTCCCCACTTTTTGGGTGATTTTACGGCTATAGAACTCACTTTAGGCCGCTATTTATGTTATGGGATTCTTTCTGCGGTCTTATTCTTCCGAAGAGGGACGTTTCATCTACGCCGCTACCCTCTCAAAGTATGGGGGACAATTCTTCTCTTTGCCTTGATTTCCAATATGCTCTATTACGTTGCTGTGGTGGTTGGGTTGCGCTATGCTACGGCCCCCGTCACTGTTTTGCTTTTGGGGATGTGCCCTATCCTTGTAGCTTTTTACGGCAACTGGCATACCCGGGAGATCTCCTTCCGCACTCTCATTATTCCCACTCTGTGCATTGGTTTTGGGCTGGTTATGGTGAATATTAGCGAAATTGATTGGGGGTTCGGTCTCTACAGTGCTAGACAATATATCTGGGGGTTGTTGTCGGTTATCTCGGCAGTTCTTGGGTGGAGCTGGTATGCCGTTCAAAATGCTCGCTTTCTAAAGAAAAACAGTGATGTAGCATGCACCGATTGGGCGACGCTTATCGGTGTGGGCACCCTCTTTTGGGTGATCATTTTTGGGGCTGTCTTACTGTGGGTTCCACAGCATCAGCTGAATCTTGGCAGATTCACTCATCTCTCAGGAGAGACCCTCCGTTTCTTAGGTGGTGTTGCAATCCTAGGGGTGGTGAGCTCATGGTTGGGGTGTTATTTTTGGAATCGAGCGAGCTCCTGTCTGCCCATGTCTTTGATGGGGACGCTTATTATTTTTGAGACAATCTTTAGCTTAAGCTTTGTCTTTCTCATTCAGAGGCAAATGCCAACAATTTGGGAGTTTATCGGTATTGCCGCAATGGTCGCCGGCATCTTTACGTTTATGAAAAGCGTCCCAAAACCTCAACCTCAATCTTCCCCAATTCCTATTACTTATACTCAAAATCAGACCATCCAGTCTGACAAAAGCGATGTTGAAGTTTGAGAGTGTCGAGCTTCTCAACATCAGCCTTTTTCAATTTGAAATCAAAAATCGCAAAGTTCTCTTCGAGATGCTTCTTTGAAGAGGCCTTGGGAATAACAGGGATCTCTTTTTCGATCGCCCATCGCAAGAGAATCTGCGTGATCGTCTTGCCATGACTTTCTGCTATCTGCTCCACAAGAGGATCGGCAACAAGCGCCCCCTTCCCGAGAGAGCGGTATGCGATTAGCCGAATGTTCTGTTTGTTGCAATACTCCAGCAGCTCCCTTTGGTAAAGATAGGGATGAAATTCTACCTGGTTGGCAGCAGGGGAGAAGCCCCACTCTAACATATCTTTCAGATGGCGAACGGTGAAGTTGCTCACCCCCCAGGCGCGTATCTTGCCCTTCTCTTTCAGTCTCTCCAGTTCTTGAGCCATAGGTTTCATCGGCAGCTCTCGATCAGGGTAGTGGATCAAAAAAAGGTCGAGATAGTCGATCCCAAGCTCTTGGAGTGCTCGATCGCAACTTTTGGCAATGGTTTCATTTTCGAGGTGTGAGGGTAGAAACTTGGAGGTGAGAAAAAGTTGCTCTCTTGGAAATCCTCTCATGGCCTCTCTGATATCCTTGTGGTTATCATAGAGATGGGCAGTGTCGATATGGCGATAGCCGATCTCGAGGGCTGTGCGCACAGCCCTTTCGCACGGCTTTCCCCGGAGCTCCCATGTGCCTATGCCCAGAAGTGGCATAGAAACAGATGGAGTTAATGAAACTTCATAACGACTCATGAAAAACCTCATCCATGATATAGAGAAAGAGAATAAAAGTTACAATCACCAAACGATGATTCTCTCACCCTGGTTAGTCACTCTCTACACCTTGATTCCCATGGGGGTAGCGATTTTGGGAGGCACTTTGGCCTCGGTCTATCTACCCAAGCCAAAAATCGTGAGTATGCTCCAACACTTTGTGGCAGGCATCGTCATCGGTGCTGTTTCAATCGAACTTCTACCCAAGATCGTAGGACATGCCTCTCCATTATCCATCGGAGTCGGTTTCGCCTCTGGTGTAGTACTGATGTTCCTCTTGCATGAACTCTCCCATCTCCTCTCCTCCAAACAAGCCCTCGGACTTATCACTGCTTCAGCCGTCGATCTTTTTATCGACGGGATGCTGATAGGCATCTCTTTCTTGGCGGGGAAGGAGAGTGGTCTTCTTATTGCGATCTCTCTTAGTTTGTGCGCCTTTTTTCTCAACCTCTCGGTTTCAGCAACCCTGCGTCAGAGAAAAGCCGCCAAATTACTCCAGTGGAGTTCGCTGCTTTTCATAGCTCTGATGCTCCCTCTCGGCGCACTGATTGGCAGCGCAGTGGTTGGACAGTTTCCCAGTACAATTCTCTATGAAACACTCGCTTTTGGAGTAGCAGCCCTTCTCTACCTTGGTGTCGAGGAGCTTCTGGTAGAAGCCCATGAAGGGCCAGAGAGTCCATGGGTATGCGCTACTTTTTTTCTGGGGTTCCTTGTAATATTGTTGTTTAGGCTATGACCTTGTTAGACTTTATCCTGTTTTCTTCTCTCATTCTCACGCTCGTGGGTGTTGGGGTCTACAAATCTAAACGCATTCAATCTGAGTCGGCCTACCTCTTTGCTGATAGAAAGACCAAATTCATCGCCTTGACGGCCACCCTGGTCATGACAGAGTTTAATAGCGCGACACTGATCTCCTTCTCCTCTCTCGGTTATGGCGCTGGATTTTGGGCGTTGACCCTCCCCTTTATTTTTCTCTTTGGCTTGCTCTTCTACGCAGGGACCGTAGCCAAAAAATGGAAGGAGTTTGATGGTCACTCCGTCGCCGGCTTCTTTACCCAGCGCTATGGGCGGGACATTGGTCTCTTTGCCAGCAGCCTGCTACTCCTCGCGATGGTAGGGTTTAGTGCCGCCTATATCAAATCGCTCATTCTCCTCTTCCAGCCTCTCGTTCCCACCGTCAGCCCCTGGTTGCTTAGCCTTCTACTTCTGGCCATTATTTTTGCCATGAGCCTGCGTGGGGGATTAGTCGCCATCATTCGCACCGATATGGTTAGCATGGTCCTGATGCTCCTCTTCTTTCCACTCGTGGCTTTCTTCATGTGGAAGTCCGCAGCTCTTCCCGAAATCTCAGTGGCCATCGAACAGAGTCACACTATCCTTCCCATTCGCTTTATCTTCTCGCTGATTATCCTCACCATGTTCACCTACATCCTCGCCCCCTGGTATGGGCAGAAGATCTTTGCCGCAGCATCTAAGAAAGTGGCCTACTGGTCGGTAGTCGTTGCCGCGCTGCTCGTTTTTCTTCTCTACGGCTCAGCTATCTTTGCTACAGCGCTCTTTCGCTATCGAGGATTTGGCGCGCCCTCCTGGGAACAGGCTTTTCCTGCGCTGATCCACACCATTCTACCTCGTGGATTCAAAGGGTTTGCCTATGCCCTCTTCTTCACCACCTCAGCCACAACGCTCACCGGTATTTGGAGCGCCATGTCAGCCATGTGGATAGGGGATTTTCTCAAAAGCCCCTCCAAGCAGACCGATTACAGAAGATCCATGGTCGCGACGCTCGTTTTTGCTGGAATCTCCTTCCTTCTCGCCAATACCCTCGTCGACAAAGTCTTTGACAAGCTTATCCTGGCCAATATCCCTGTCGCAGCCCTTTCATTTGGCCTGCTCGCAGGATTTTATTGGAAAAAAGCCTCCAGAGTAGGGGTGGTCATCAGCATTTTGATGGGCTGTACTTGTGGAATAGGGGCCTACTTGATCTTTGGCGAGGCTGGAGGATATACCTGGTACTGGGCCGTCTATGGCATCCCTCTGATCTTTCTCACCGGCATCGCAGGTTCATTATTCCAGAAACAACCTAGTAATAAGCAGGCCGAATTGACTATAAGATCAAGCGATGCTTGATTGAGGGGTTCAATGGTTCTTTGAGCACAGAGTTTCGATGATGGTGTCGACAGAGGGTGAGAGTTCACTTCGGTAAAAGTCTTCGTAGAGATGCTCCTCATAGGATTTTACATAGGCTACTTCAAAGCCTGTGGCGAGAAGATGCTTCTGAATGGAAGCCTCAGTATGGAAATGGCGCCGATAAGATTCGCCACTCACAGAATAGCTAGTCAGACCACTTGTAGGATCTGGTTGCTCTTTCCGACATGCTGTGGAGCGAACGACAACATAAAAGCGACCTCCACACTTTAATACTCGATAGAGTTCGCCTAGAGCATTGGTGAGTTCTGTTCTGGGTAAATAGTGAAGAACTAGCCGGGCGTAGATAAAGTCAAAGTGGTTATCTTCGTAAGGAAGCGGCTCTGAGACATCTTCAATTTTGACAGCGATCTGCTTGGACAAACCTTTCGCATCAACCTGCTCCCGAACAAATTTGGCCCCTTCCACATCAATAGTGGTAGCTGTGACATACCGTTTTGGATGAAGCTCAGCCATGCGCATCTCAGCAGCTCCTGCTGTTGAGATGCCGATGCTATAAACCGTTAAATCATCCTCTTCAAGCGCTTCTATACCCCTCTCTTCGCTGATAGAGGTAAGGATCATTCGTTGCCTAAGAGACGACGAAGGGTGTGTCCAGCTTCTAATTGTGGGAACATTCTCCTCTCGCTAGCCTCGCGTGTTTCTCGATTCACTATTTCGAAAAATTTCAGGCTATACAAGAAGAGGGTTCTTAAAAGCTGTCTGCTAAAAGCAGCAGCCTTTTTTTGAACATCAGGAGTAGGCTTGTCAATTCCTATTCCCAGGCTATTGATATCCAAGTCCGGAAGTTCAAAGGCTTGGGATGAAGAAGCCAGGGAGCTAGAAGGAGAAAGAGGGGCGAAACTACTTTGACTGCTCATGGTATCCTCAGCACTCGCCCAATAGTCTTCGATGGTAATTTCGGATAGCTTACCATTACCAAGTTTTTGCATAAGATCAATGTTAACTCTCTGCTCGGCTTTAATAACAGAGGCATATTGGCCAAAAGCTGCTCTAAAAGCACGATCTTCTGCAGAGGTTTCAGAAGATGGTAGTATATTTGATTGTTTCAATAGTTGTAGAAGATTCTCGAATCCTCCAAATACCTTTAATCCGATCATTAGAGCCTGATAGTCGATCAGTGGTCGATTCTCACTGCTCAGTTCTCCGGAATATCTTTGTGTTAACTTGGCGTTAATTAGATCGGAAAATACTCTGAACACTAACGAACAGATCGTTTTTTCATCACCTTTTATAACCTCATTTTGATGGCCATCAATTTTTTCGTTTACAGCCCGCGAGAATGAGGGATATCGCTTTGCGGAAAGATCACCCAATAGTCCTAATATCACTTCATTACAAACTTCTGTGGTTAGTGCAGTCATTCTCTCTTCAGCTAGGCGACGCATTTGAGCGGCTGATCCGGTGTTTGCTACTAAATGTTTATAATATGCCTCAATCACACGAGTGGCTTCGTCTCTATTAACATAATCGGCTTCAGCAGCTGTGATAGCAAGAGTCATATCTACAGCATGCCATTTTTCAATAAAAAGATAGATATTGCCGCTGACAGCAGCATTTTGAGCTTTTTCCACCATCTTCCTGTATATGTTAAATTGACTTACGGTGGCGCAGCCAATCGTTGTGCTAATAAAATTTTCTTCTGCCACCAGGGAAGCTTTCACCAAATCAACATATTTTAGCTGCAACGGAGCCAAAGGTGGTGCGACGGCGTCGTTACCTTCGCTATGACGAACTGGCGCGAGAGCACTTGAACTGGTCAAGGCTAGAGGTGGTGATGCGGCAGAGGCGGCTAGCGCGGGAGTGGACGAGCTCGCAGGAGGCGGTGCTGCGCTACTTCGAGCTGCATTATGAAGGGCTTGCAGCTTAACTTGTGCACGAGAGCTGAAGACGATCTCTTGCTTTTCAAGACGCACATTGTGGGCACCCAAGACCCAGTAGTAAAAGTTGCCCAGACAACGAGAGAAAAAGTTACCATGGCGTGTAAAAAGAATAGCGTCATAAGTTTTTAAAGCCTTTTCTCGAGCCACACACTGCGCCTCAGTCAGACCGTCTGCACGAGTCTCAAGGAGCGCTGTCACAGAACGACCTAAGATAGTCTGCACTTCAACGGAGTGGAGTTTATTCTCACGGCGATATCCTTGATAAAGACCAAGAGTAAAGAATGTAGCAGCAAAACGGGCAACATTGTTTGTCGAACGATCTACTTCAATGTTGCTCCTATCATCCATCTTAAGCTTGAGCTTGGCAAAATTTCCTGTGGTACTGCCTGCTTTGAATTGGATGAATAGGTCAACATTATCCTGAGCACTGCTAAAATCTATAGGGGTCATTTTTCTCTCCGTGTGGCTTTTTTTTGAATTCAATTCTAACACATCGATGTTAAATTATCATTAAGAAACATGGAGAGGGGGAAGGTCGCGTAATATAAATTTTTTAACGCAATCAATTACAGAGGACGGCTCGATAGTGGATCTGATTGGCCTTTAATTTATCGAGGGCGGTATTGACTTCGCTCATTGGAAAGAGCTCGGTTTTAGCCACTATACCATGGCGGGCTGCGAATTCTAGCATTTTTTGAATCACTGGCGGACTGGCGATGTTGCTGCCGCAGACGGTCTTTCGACCATCGATGAAGTCAACAATGGGGAGATTAACTTTGCCATTTTCTGGAACGCCCAGAAGACAGAGCTTCCCCTTGGGACGGAGCAGGCCCATCAACTGGGAAAAGTCTGCGATATGCGAGGAAGTGTAAAGAATCAGGTCTATCGAATTTTTCAATTTGGCTAAATGAGAGGGGTCAGAGGTAGAGATATAGTGCGTGGCGCCTAGCTCTTTAGCCTCTTTCTCTTTGGCCATGGAGGAGGAGAAGGCAAAGACCTCACACCCAAAAGCCTTTGCAAATTGGAGGGCTAAGTGGCCGAGGCCGCCAATGCCAAAGACGCCGATACGGAAAGTGCCATCAACTCCATGCTGCAGAAGAGGGGAGAAGACGGTCGCTCCACCGCAGAGCAGGGGAGCTGCATTCTCAGACTTGAGGTTTTCTGGAATGGAGAAAGCAAAGTGATGGTCGACAATGAGGGACTTCGCAAAGCCCCCCGGACGTCCTACACAAGTGGATTCTTGGGTGAGGCAGAGATTCTCCTCTCCCTGATGGCACCACTCGCACTTTCTGCATGAATTGCTCTGCCAGCCGATGCCTACTCTCTGTCCGATATTCAATTCGGTGACTTTTTCGCCTTTTTGCGTGATGTTGCCGATGATCTCATGTCCAGGAAGAAGGGGATATTTGGAAATTTTCCAATCATTGTTGATCATATGTAAATCACTATGGCAGATTCCACAGTGAGTGATCTCAACCTCAATATCAAAATTTCCTAGAGGGTGGGCTTCATATTTGTAGGGTTGAAGAGAGCTCTTCTCCTTTTGTGCGGCAAACCCTTCGATAGTTTTTGTGGCAATTGGCATATCGGACTCCTAGCTTTCTTGAATGAAATAGTCATACTATGCTTCATTTCAGGCTGCAAGGTTTTTATCACAGTCGGGGTGTTGGCCTAGAATTGTCGTTCGTAAATAACCATAATATTCTATGGTGAAAATAGAATGAAAATACTGATTACAAACACGGGCCCTTGGGGCACTGGCAGTTTTACTGTAACTCAGGCTATTTCAAAAGAACTTGAAGCCCTCGGCCATACAGTTAAGATCTTCTTCCCAGATGCCCGGCTTCCTTCGCAAGATCTCGATTATTTCTATTCCAACCAAGAGAAATTCATCATCTGGAAATTTCCTCTTGAAAAGGGGGGAGTCCGTCTTGAAGATTTTCCTCTCATGATCCCTGACCCGAATCCTCGCGTAAAAAAAGCGAGAACTTTTAAGGAATTATCTCAGGAAGAGCTCGCCCTTTACTTTGGCAGCGCTAAAGAAGAGCTCACAAAAGTCCTCAATGATTTCCAACCTGATATCGTTGAATGTCAACATATTTGGGCTCTTAATAAAGCGATCGAAGAGCTGAACTACCCTTTCATTTGTACGGCTCATCACAGTGACCAGATGGGTTTTGAATACGATCATCGCATGCAGAAGTTTGCACTCGATGGTGCGCACAATGCCTCTTACATCTTTGCAATCTCAGAATTTGTGAAAAATGAGGTAATTCGTCTTTACAACGTCCCTCCTGAGAAGGTGGTTACTCTTGGCAATAGCTATGACAAAACAGTTTTCCGACCCCAAGACGTCAATAAAAAAGCGGTGCTAAAACAGTTCAACATTACTATTCCAGATGATGCGACTATTATTAGCTTTGCTGGGAAGATTTCTAAAACCAAAGGAATAGACATTCTTCTTGAGGCTAATAAAATCCTTTGTCCTGCAAAAAAAGTACATTTTCTTATTTTTGGTGCTGGCGATCTTGACCAAACCCTCAAGCCAAAAATAGATGAAAAATATTGCTTTGAAAG
>SDBU01007584.1_pt1 | contig 12472 bp, 12 predicted proteins | sample 2277071 | NCBI WGS metagenome assembly SDBU01 (sample SAMN10397929, study PRJNA504765) | marine sediment metagenome | isolation source: marine sediment core GS08_GC12, 126 cmbsf | place: Arctic Ocean: Gakkel Ridge, Loki's castle | collected 2008
CCCTGGTAATTCAAGCCGGATCAAAAAAAACTGAGGGAGCAAAATTTGGGAAAGTAGCAGAAGAATGAATATGCTCCGAGCCGGAGCGGAGTGCAAGTTTTCAAAAAAACTTTCACGCTCGGGTTGAGAGAGGAAAATTGAAGCTAGACCGAGGACATAAACCCCGATCAGGATGAAGCCCAAAGAACCAGAGGGGAAAGCAAGGTGAAAACCGCCACCGAAACCCCAAAATTCGAATCCCATACTCCTCCTGATGCAACAATACGGCTGAAAAATTATAGCAGTTATCGGGTACGCGAACCAATATCTACGTTATGCACATAAGAATCGGATTGTACCAACCCAAAAATCAGACTGATCCAATCGATGGATTGACCAAAGTTTGGCGCCCTGCTTATGACCGGTTAAGTTCCCGTTCCTATTTTACTCAAGTGCCATGCTCCTGCTTGCCGCTGCCTATGCTTTATGCTAGACTGCAAAATACTAGAGATTGCTATCTGGTATGCCGTCAGATGCGATTTAATAAACGCTGAACTCCGATTTTTTTAAGCGGCTGAATAAGAGCGCGACTGGCAATCTTCAAAGGGAAAATACACTTATGGCTGAGAAGATTCTCATCATTGATGATGATATTGATACCCTCAAACTTGTTGGGCTAATGCTCGAGCGGCAAGGTTACGAGATATCCGTCGCCAGCAATGGCACGATTGGTCTGCAGAAAGCCTCAAGTATCGTTCCCGATTTGATCCTACTGGATGTGATGATGCCAGATATGGATGGTTATGAGGTCACAAAACGTCTTCGTGCGGACCCGTCCATTTCATCCATCCCTATCATTATGTTTACCGCGAAAACGATGGTCGACGATAAAGTGGCTGGTTTTGAGGCTGGTGTGGATGATTACTTGACCAAACCAACCCACCCCGCTGAACTCACTGCACATGTAAAAGCTGTTCTCGCGCGCACTGCTCATGCTCGATCTGAACCCAGTGAACGCGCCCGCTCAATTGCCTTTGTAGGAGCTAGAGGAGGCCTTGGGACTTCTACAATTGCTCTAAACGTGAGTATTGCGTTGCAACACCAAGGTCATGACGTATTACTCGCCGAACTTAGCCCTGGCAGGGGAACACTTGCATTAGATTTACATATTGCTGAGCCGGTTGGTCTGAGCCACTTGCTTACCCGGTCGCTCAAGGACATTCATCTGCGATCAGTCGACTCAGAAATCATTACACATAAAACAGGGTTGAGATTGCTGCTCTCTTCGTTTTATCCTCGCGAATCGGAACTCGAACAAGCTGTGCCTCAGATGGAGGCCATAGTTGCCAACCTCACCGCGATGTGCACCACCATCGTCCTTGACATGGGATCTGGTATTCGACCGCATACTCAAGCGTTACTCAGCAATTGTGATCGAATTGTGCTTGTAGTTGAACCTATTTACCCGACCACGATGATCGGACAAACATTGGTTGAGGAGCTAGAGACGAGGGGAATCGGTCGTCATAAAGTCAGTCTGGCCTTGATTACTCGGGAAAGAACCAGTCTACAAGTCCCCTGGCAACAAGTTTCCAGCGATCTCGGCTTGGAGTTGGCGGGAATCATCTCCCCCTCCCCCGAACAGGCTCACCAGGCTTCTCAATCCGGAACCCCTCTCATTGTCCTCCACCCAGCAGGTTTGGTTACGGATCAAATTCATAAGTTGGCTGATCACTTATCAACATTCTTATTACCTGTGCGAGGCCGAACCCGTCTGTGAACTTGGACATCAACTTGTCACATTTGAAGAAGGCAGCTGAGTTGCTTCGGAAATCGAAGAGAGCTGTTGCGTTGACCGGTGCGGGTATTTCCACCCCTTCCGGTATTCCCGATTTTCGTTCAACCCGAACAGGATTGTGGGATGAAGTCGATCCAATGGAAGTTGCCTCGCTCATGTCCTTTCGGTATAACCCTGAAAAGTTCTTTGAATGGTCACACTCCCTCACCTCACTTATCCTCAGTGCAGAACCAAACCCTGCTCATATCGGATTGGCACAACTTGAAGAGACGAACCACCTAGTGGCTGTGATCACACAAAATATTGATAACCTTCATTATCGCGCTGGCTCAAAACGAGTCTTTGAAGTTCATGGCCACATTCGTGAATCTACGTGCATAAATTGCTACCAAAAAGTCACTGCAGAAAAACACATTAAAATTTTTATTGAGCAAGGAATCACCCCCCGTTGCGGGGAATGTGGAGGGATATTAAAACCAGACGTCGTATTATTCGGAGAACAGTTGCCTTTCAATGTGGTGAACGAAGCACATCAAGCTATCGCCACAAGCGACTTGATGATCGTAATTGGATCATCGCTGGAGGTAACCCCTGTTGCTCTATTCCCTCTGGACGCTTTGAGTGCCGGCGCTAAATTAATTATTATTAACGAAGAGCCGACTTATCTTGATGAAAGGGCCGACGTCGTCTTTCACAACAATGCTGCAGAAGTTGTGCCAAGATTGGTCGAAGAGGTGCTGCATGAGTGACACAAAAACACAAGATAGCATTTCGGAAACAAATAATAACGTCACTCCTAGTATTGTCAACCGCTACGCTAGATTGTTGGAACTTTCTACTGACCTTGCCTCGATACTGGACATCGAAATTCTCCTGCACAGAATTGTGGAGGCCGCGCGCGAACTAACTGAGTGCGAAGCTGCATCACTCTTAATTTACGATCCACAGGACAACCACCTTTACTTCCAGGCTGCAACAGAACTACTTGCCGAAGGGCTCGGAGGAACTGCTGTTCCAACCGACAACAGTATCGCCGGTTGGATCTTCACACACAATGAACCTTTATTAGTTGATGATGTGCTTCAAGATCCGAGATTTTTTCGAGAGGTGGATGTTCTCACTCGTTTCCAAACCCAGAGCATACTCGGTGTTCCAATGCGAACCAAGGATAAGACAATTGGGGTAATCGAATCTATCAATAAGGAGCATGGCAAATTTAATCCGGAAGATCAAAAATTACTGGAAACACTCGCGGCTCAAAGCGCAATTTATATTGAAAATACGGCCCTATTCCAGCAAAATGATATTGTAGCAGAGATGGTGCACGAGCTGCGGACACCGCTGACTGCCCTAACCGCGGTAGCCAACTTGCTCCAGCGGCAAGACCTTCCTGAACAACAGCGTCTTTCGTTAGCACAGACACTTCATGTTGAGGTTAATAGGCTGAACGGCATGACTACGGATTTCCTAGAGCTCTCAAGATTAGAAACTGGCAGGTCACGCTTTTACCGTGAACCCGTACATCTGGGGGGATTGATCGAAGAATGCCTCCAGATCATCAAGGCACAGGCAGAAGAAGAAGCCATCCTTTTTGATGTCCATCTTGATCGAACGATTCCACCGGTACAAGGCGATAGGAACCGTTTGAAGCAGGTTCTGTTGAACCTGCTGACAAACGCGATCAAATATACAAATCCCGGGGGCAAGATCATCATCCGGCTAAAACAAAAAACCAAGTCAATCTTACTGACAATTGAAGACAATGGTCGTGGAATTCCAGAGGAGTCACTACCCTACATTTTCGACAAATTCTATAGGGTCCCTCAGGAGGAGGCAGATGCGCCAGGTACAGGACTTGGTCTGGCCATTGCAAAACGGATTATTGAAAGCCATGGGGGAACGATAAGTGTTGAGAGCCAAGTGGATCAAGGGAGCATTTTTTTCCTTCGCCTACCCTCTGATTCCGGGCGTCGAATGGAAACGAAACCTCTTAAAAGTCACCCCCTTCTCCCGAATTGACGTTCAAGAGAATCAACGGATATATGAATCATTGTAGGCCTGCCATGAGGGCAAGTACGAGGCGCTTGACAGGCTTCTAATTCCCGGATCAAACTACGTTGCTCTTCTAAAGAGAGCACCTGGCCAGATTTAACCGCCGCTCGCTTACACACTCTTGCAGCAATACGGGCTTCAACCTCGTTCGCCAAGGGTCGTTCATCCTCATCGAGCTCATCTACCACCGATCTAAGAGCCATATTCGGATCTGCGGAGGACAAAATCGCCGGAATGGCTCTGAGCCTAAACATATCCCGTCCAAAAGGTTCGATCTGAAAACCTAAAGATTGAAGCACCTCGATCTGTTCTTCGATGAAGAGCGCTTCTGAATGGCTTAATGAAATCGTGACCGGCATAAGGAGCCTCTGCGCTTCCACCGCACCATCCTCCCACGCACGCATCAGTTTTTCAAATAATACCCGTTCATGCGCTGCGTGTTGATCGATTAGGTATAGGCCATCAGGGCCTTCCGCTACCAAATATGCTGCCCCGACCTGACCTACAGACCGCAAAAGAGGGACACTGGTTATAGGAAGGCTCTGCTGAACTCCGTCAACCGCATGTCCATCTTGCTCTGGGTGAGCAATTTCCCAGTGAGGGTCAATGGCATCGGATGCTCCTGGTTGTTCGTATGAACGCCAAGTAGAATCGAGTTGGATTGAGGGAGGCCCCTGCCCCAATAATGTTCCACGAATAACCCGCTGGACGATGGTGAACACTGCGCCTGGATCTTGGAAACGGACCTCAGCTTTCCCCGGGTGGACGTTTACATCGATAGTTTCGGGGGGCAAATCGAGGAACAAAACAACGATCGGATATCGACCAACCATGAGCAATCCATGATACGCCTGAACAACCGCTGCAGATAGACTGGCATCCTTCACCCACCGACCTTGGATGAAAAGTGTTATTTCCCGCCTGGAGCCTCTATGAATCGAAGGTGAGCTGATATAACCTGAAACCGACATCTTTGGGGTGTCGGTTTGTGTAATTGCGATCATATCTTTGGCGATTTCCAAACCAAAAACCGATGCAAGGACTTCACGCTGGTTTCCATTTCCTGATGTTTGTAATTGAACCTTGCCTTCTTGAATCAAATGAAATGATATTGATGCATATGCCAAAGCGTAGCGAGAGACCAGATTACTTATTCTTCTGCGTTCCGTGGTTTCAGTTTTGAGGAATTTTAGTCGTGCGGGGACATTGAAAAACAAATCCCTAACCTGAACAGCGGTTCCAATTGGCGCACCAACAGGTCGAGCTTCTTCGCCCTTTCCAGCCGATACAGACAATTTCGTGCCTCTCTCTTCCGAACTTGTGCGAGAAACAATCTGCATATGAGACACTGCCCCGATTGCCCCTAAAGCCTCTCCCCTAAAGCCTAAGGTTTGGATCTTGAAGAGATCTGATTCTGTCGAAAGTTTTGAAGTAGCATGTCGGGCTATTGAGAGTGGCACGTCCTCTGATTGCATTCCGATCCCATCATCAACAACTTCGATAAGCTTCCTTCCCCCATTTTCAATTGTGATTTGAATTCGACTCGCGGATGCATCAATGGCGTTCTCTAAAAGCTCTTTAACTACAGATTCAGGTCTCTCAACCACTTCTCCAGCTGCTATGGCAGATGCCACAGAATCCGGCAACACGCGAATACGCAAAATGACCTCCCAATGTATACGATTATATCGTTCACGGAGACGGTTGACATCATCTCCTTAGGCATCTTATACTCCATCTCATGGACTGGCTAACTACAATCATCTTAGCAGTGATTATTTCGGGATTGAGCATTCTCTGGTTGCGGATAGAAAAGCGGATTCGACCTCCTATGATAATCGTCGTGTACTTTCCCGCATTTCTCCTAATTCTAAAATGGTCCCAATTCAGGGAAGCTTGGATAGAGCTAGCAAGTGCAGTGATGATCGCTGCACTTATCTTCTTGGTCTGGTGGATTCCCATCGGGCGAAAGCTTCCCGCTCCAAAGGGCAGCCAAATCGTAGTAATCACAGACGATGAAGACGACGGATGAAAAGATTCCGCTCAATCTTCATTGATCTCGATGAAACACTTTATCCTAAATCGAACGGTATTTGGAACCTCATTAGCAAGAAGATCAACGAGTTCATTACGCACGAGCTCAAACTGCCTCTCGAAAGTGCGATTCAACTTCGTCATCAATACCTTGCTCGCTACGGAACCACATTGATGGGCTTGCGCGAAAACCACGATATTGATCCCTATAAATACTTAAAATTTGTTCACGATGTCCCCCTTGATGAATTTCTCGGTCCAAATCCAATTTTAGCTAGTATGCTGAGCAAAATCTCTGCCACACGAATCATATTCACCAATGCAAGTGCCGAGCATGCACAACGCATAATTCGTCTTCTCGAGATAGAAGATTTCATCGATCAAATAGTCGACATCATCGCCTTGGATTTTTGCAACAAGCCGAATCCAGAAGCATATCAAATGGCTCTTGATTTGTCAGAAACTTCGGATCCCAAAGCAAGTTTGATGGTTGACGATAGAATAGACAATCTGTATCCCGCTCACGATATGCAGATAACGACAGTTCTCGTAGGAAGCGACGTGGTGGATGAAAAGATTGACTATACTGTGTCATCAATAACAGACCTAATAAATGTGGTCCCGGATTTAGCATAGGGCTGAAAAAGATTTGTTGAGATGGAAACAGAAAACGTCGGGCTATTCGTTTGTGGAGTGCTGATTTTTGTAGCGCTGCTCAATGCAGGCATCATTTTTGGTGTCTTAAGAGGTCAAAACAGGAATCGATTCGAAGTGATTGGTAAGGCGATTCGGGCTGCACAAAATCCTTGGCGAGAAAGGGATGAACAAATCGAAGAATTAAGGCAACGGGTATCTGATTTGGAGGGCGGAGAGAAAGAGGTTACTCAGAATGGTTCATGATAAAAGGCTATCTTTAAAAGAGGCGGCTGAGCTTATTCCATCAAGGGATTGCGTTCTTGGTCTGGGTGGAGTGACTCTCTATCGCCGGCCAATGGCATTCTCACTCGCCCTTTATGCACGTCACTTACAAAATAGTGTCCCTTCAGATATTACCTTGTTATCCTTCACAGCCGGTCTTGAAAGTGATTTGCTCGTCGGTGCGGGGATGGTTCAGCGTGTCAGAACCTGTTACTTTGGGCTAGAGGTTTTCGGCCTCGCACCCCATTTCACGAAATTGGCAGGGGAGGGACGTATACAAATCGTTGAAGAAACAGAGGCCAGCTTGGCTTATGGTATGAAAGCCACCATTTCGGAAGTTGGCTTTATGCCATCACACGCATGGACTGGGACCGATCTATTCAAGCTTCGTCCAGATGTAAAGCGCGTTACAGACCCATATAGCGGCACAGAACTCACTGCATTTCCACCAATAAGTTGTGACGTTGCAGTACTGCATGCACTGGAGGCTGATCCCCAGGGAAATGCGAATATCGGTGGGAATCAAGGCGTAGACCGGGAACTCGCGCTTTGTGCTGAAACAGTTATTGTTACGTGTGAAAAAGTTGTTGACCAACTCGACACGGCCGACATCGTTGGTGTTGTGGTGGATGTAGTTGTTGAGACACCACAGGGCGCTTGGCCAACTTCCTGCCACCCCTTATACCCCCTCGATGGAGAAGCAACGCTAAGTTATACAGAGACTGCTGGAACGGCTGCGTACCAAAACCTGCTTTCTAATTGGTGTGAAAAGCACAATATCTCCCTTTCCGCATAACACCATCGCTCATACAATTCTTATATAGCTATGATATGAGTGTACTGAAAAAACTACCCTCAAAGCGAGTAGAGCGGGATACGTGGGGGTGCGGGCGGAGCCCGCGATCCTACATATTCCGTTCCTTTTCTCGCGATTGACCTTTATTCAGGGAAGTCATGATATTTTTCGGATCGAAAATCGAAAAGTTAAGGAATAAATCCTATGTCATCGAAGTTTGTCAAAATTTCAATTGGTATTGTGATCGGGGTTTTTCTTGCTGGCGGTCTGTTCAGTGCAGGGTTAGTAACTGGCGCAGCCGTTCAAGGAATCCGTGATGGCGTCAATATCCTCTTTCCAGAATTTTTCAATTCCACATCCAGCGAATTCGACACAGGAATTTCTGGCACCAGTGAAGATCTCGACCAATTGTTCAAACCATTTTGGGAGTCTTGGGACATTGTCCATGAACAGTTCGTCGATCAACCCGTAGATGACCTGGAACTCATGCGTGGCGCATTGGAAGGTATGCTGGATGCACTTGGAGATCCTCAGACCAGTTACATGGATCCGGATGAGTACCAACAAGCCTCCAGCCGATATGATGGAGAATACGAGGGCATTGGGGTATGGGTGGATGCAGATCTTGAATACCTCACTGTGATCTCAACCATGCCGGGTTCTCCAGCCGAGGCAGCCGGCTTACAACCTGGTGATGAGATCATTGCTGTTGATGGCGAAGATGTCACCGGCATCGATGGAAACATTGTCGTACGTCGGATCCTTGGCCCGGAAGGGACAACTGTTCAGCTCTCGATTAGAAGGGAAGGAGAGGCAGAGCCGATCGAGCTTGAAATTAAACGTGCTCGCATCGTACTTCCCAGTGTCGAAAGTGAGCTGTTGGAGGGCGGCATTGCTTATGTGAAGATCAACATTTTCGGTGATGATACTTCCACCGAGGTCCATGATGCCCTTAAGGAGTTGGTCGATGAAACCACGCCGGGGCTCATTCTGGATTTGCGAGGGAATCCTGGAGGACTGTTAACCGTTTCTGTAGAAGTGGCTTCAGAATTCATTGAAGAAGGCATCGTGCTTACCGAACGATATGGGGATGGGCGTGAGGATGAATACGAGGCGGAAAAGGGCGGATTAGCTACAGAAGTGCCGGTAATTGTCCTGATTGATGGAGGAACGGCATCAGGATCTGAAATTGTAGCTGCTGTCATTCAAGAATATGAACGTGGATTGTTGGTTGGCGAAACCTCATTTGGCAAAGGGTCCGTACAGAATTGGATCGAGCTTTCTGATGAGGCAGGAGCAGTCCGTGTGACGATTGCGCGCTGGTATACGCCCAATGATCGACAAATTGGCCAAATTGGCTTGATACCCGATGTTGAGGTGCCGTATCCTGAGGAAGTGGGAGAATCAGATCCACAATTAGAGAAGGCGTTAGAGCTTTTGGGCGCCCGATAAATACAACAATAAGAATTCCATCAAGGACAAGCCTATGTTTTTCTTCTCATCGAGTTACATTTTATACATGATCCCAGCGTTCATTTTGGTAATGCTGGCACAGCTATGGGTTAAATCGACCTACAGGAAATGGAGCCAAGTCAAGAATTATTATGGCATGACCGGCGCCGATGCAGCCCAGCGCTTACTCCGGTCAGGAAACCTGCTTGAAGTTTCTGTTGAACAAACGCCAGGCCAACTCAGCGATCATTACGACCCTCGAAAAAAGGTGCTCAAGCTTTCTCAGCCCGTAGCGCAAGGGCAATCGATCGCATCTCTGGCAATAGCAGCACATGAAATTGGCCATGCCCAGCAGGATAAGCAAGGCTATTTTCCATTGCGTTTACGAGCTGCCTTGGTACCAGCAGCCAATATTGGGTCAACCCTGGGATGGATATTCATTTTCGTAGGTTTAATTCTTCGATCGACGCTCGGGAACAACCTGGCATTAATTGGAGTGGCGGCCTTTGCGCTAGGTTCTGTATTCGCACTTGCCACGATTCCTGTGGAGTTGAATGCCTCTTCACGCGCAAAGGCGCTTCTAAACCAATCTGGATTGCTCATCTCTGAAAAGGAGAGAAATGGGGTAAATGCAGTCTTGAATGCTGCCGCATTCACTTACATTGCAGCCCTAGCTGCCTCTCTGCTTCAGTTGCTTTACTATGTCAGTCTGATTGGTGGCTTCGGACGCCGAAGACGCTAGGTCTATCACACGTTAGCACCCAGTCTGAACAACGGTTACTGAGTGTTTTATGGTAGGTCGAAAACCGCCTTCATACATAAGCATTTATTTAGAATAAGCACTTCTTCTTAAAAACATGTGGAGGGGAAATGGATTCTTCAGAAAACTTATCGGAGAATGCGAAGCGAAGAGCCACACAATACTTGACTTATCTCCTTATTGCCATTTTGGGTGGAGCGATTGGAGGCATAATCGTTTTGCTCCTTTCGTCTTCACTGACCAGCGACGATCCAGTCGTACAGGTTCCAGCTGAAACCCCTTCCATAATAAACTCGGCCCAAGAGATTTCACTCGATATAAACACCGCGGTGACCGATGCGGTTGATCGAGTCGCGCCAGCTGTCGTTACCGTGATAAACCACCTTCCCCCAAGACGTTCCTTCTTTGGAAATGTGATTGAACAATCAGGCTCAGGTTCCGGCGCGATCATCTCTGAAGATGGGTACATCGTCACCAATTACCACGTAGTCCGAGAGGCCGAAAGATTGGAGGTGGTTTTTGCCGATGGGACCGTCCTTCCTGCTGAACTCGTCGGTGTTGATCCTTACGGCGATTTAGCAATCATTCACGCTAATGGCGTAATGCCGGGTGTCGCATACTGGGGAAATTCTGATGCACTCAAACCTGGCGAAACCGTCATCGCCATCGGTTCACCCTTAGGCGCATTCATGAATACAGTTACGGTGGGCGTCGTCAGCGCCACCGGTCGATCTATTGAGACCGATAGAAATTACAAACTTGAAGGGCTCATCCAAACCGATGCAGCAATAAATCAAGGCAATTCTGGAGGCCCCTTAGTAAATCTTGCTGGGGAAATTGTCGGGATTAACACCCTCATCGTCCGAGGCGGTGGTTCCGGAGCCGCAGTCGCCGAGGGGCTTGGGTTTGCTGTCCCAAGCAACATCTCGAGGGCAGTTGCAGAGAGCTTGATTCTTGAGGGTTCCATCGAACGACCATACTTAGGTGCAAATTGGGGCGTGATAACACCCGATGTGGCTTCAAGATTTGATCTCCCCGTGGAAAACGGGATTTACATCACGGAAGTTGTGCCAGGAGGTCCGGCAGAACTAGGCGGCATTCGAAGGGGAGATATCCTCATTGCGATAAATGGCAATTTTATTAATTCGGAGAATCCATTCATCAATCAGCTTTTTACATTTACCCCGGGTGAACGTGTGACATTTACGCTTGTCCGAAATGGCGACGAAATACGTGAAATAGTTGAGCTGGGGAAGATGTAGGCAGATCCCACATAAAATCGCTCTTTTGACAGCGACACCTCCGAGTGCTAGAATTCACAAGCAGGGCGGGGTATTCCTTTTTTTCCACCACCAGACACCCATTCGCCGGAGTAAAACATGGCTACACGCACGTATCGTCTAATCTACCCGCCTTCCCTTCTCAGGCGCCCTATTATCAATCAAGTAATTCTTGAATTTGAACTCTCCGTTAACATCATTCAAGCGCATGTTACGCATGAAGAGGGATGGCTAGAAATTCAGGTGACTGGTGATCCTGAAGAAATTAAACGGGCAATGAATTGGCTGGCTAAAGAAGGGGTCACTATGTTGGCTGGCGTTAGATATGAAGAAGTAACAGATGCAGGGTTAACCCTCATTACTAGAGAAGGGCAGAGGCAAACTATTGAAGCAGATACCATATTGAGTGCTATACAAGAGATGCATCAAGATGTCGGAGCGCCACTTGGGATGACAGCCGCGCCTACCGAAAGAGCTGCCTTCAGGGGATACGTGGACCGTGCAAAGGCCCTGTCTCCCGATAACAAGAGCATACAGCAAATGGGAGAGCCAAGCGACCTGTTGGGCGAATTACTAATAGCATACCGCGCCCTCGCCGATTTCGTTACCTGGGAAATAGAAGAAGCTGAGGGGGACAACAACAGATTGAAGGCTTGAGAATGGAGTCATACTGCCGAAGAAACGAAATAAGGAGGATCAAAGCAGATGCCTAGAAAAGTCAGGAGTGACAAGAGGGTTGGGAAACTGGAAAAAGACCTTGGTCTACCACCGGGAACCGTCAGAAACCCAAGCGGAAGAGATACTAGGTCTGACAAGAAAGTTGCAACGATTAGAAAAGAGTTAGGTAGGAAATAAGATATGGGCCAAAGCCTCGTACAATAGCGTGGAGTGTTAACTTAGCTTACAATTGGACGCCATGGGTAATGTGTTCGTTCAATGGTAGCGAATTAATAGAATAAAAAACTAAGGGGAAGCAGCCGTCTTACCTTAATACACATTTGGATATTGATTAATCCTTAAAATAACTTTAGCTGTCTTTCGGAGATCAGTTCCCATGACTTACTATTGTCTCCTTCTTAGGCCGCTGATATAATTGTGGCATGAACTGGCTTAGGTATCTCATATTTGGGTTAATTGTCAGTGTCTGCGCCACTGCGGCATTCTTTGCGAAAGATGTTGTGAACGGGCTGAACGAAGCGGCATCCTTTTTAACTGCCTCTATCGTAATCCCAGCCAATATCTTTAATATGATCATCGGATTGCTGGTCATGATTGGCGGTCTAGTGTTATTCTGGGAGAGAAAGACAGCCCGTTTTGACTGGCGCACATTTGGTAAAGCTGTATTCGCGTTCGGAGCCTTTGTTGTTCTGTATAACTTTCTGGAAGCTGCCCAAGCCTTCATT
>SDBU01007585.1_pt1 | contig 12472 bp, 7 predicted proteins | sample 2277071 | NCBI WGS metagenome assembly SDBU01 (sample SAMN10397929, study PRJNA504765) | marine sediment metagenome | isolation source: marine sediment core GS08_GC12, 126 cmbsf | place: Arctic Ocean: Gakkel Ridge, Loki's castle | collected 2008
AGATAATTGTATTAGTGGTTTACCTACAGAACTAGTTAAGTCAGGAATATATACTTCTGTTTTTTGGGATGATACTTTTTCTTTTAATTCTGCTATTATAAAAAGTAATGTAATAATACAAGATGATACAGTTTCTTTAGATAAAGCATCAGAAATATCTTTTGTTATTGAAAATTTTAATAATCAGGTTAATGAATTTTCTCCTCAAATGTTAATTATAAGCGAAAATCAAACTGCAACTATAGGAAGTCAAGATGGAGATGCATTTGGACAAATGGGAGGAGGAGGTGTGCTTAATTATTTTTATAGATATAATTACAAAGCAGGGGAAGGAAAGAATTGGGATGGAGTGTATGATGAATTAGTTATTAGTGTTAAAACAAATGTAACGACACATGAACCTGTTTATATGTATTTGGTAAATGGTAATAATATTACCATGGACGCTAATGGTAATGAAATTTATGGTAATCTTGAGGAAGGGAATATAGTAGAAATAGGAGTAGATAAGAAAAAACCTATATCTTCTTGGGAAATATTAGCTGAAAATGAAAATATGCCAGAGTTTGTAGAGAAAATTTTTGATATCTCAAGTTTAGGACTAACTGATGTAACACAAATTACTATATATACTGCTGATAGTTTTATTTTTAATATAGATAATTTAGAAGTTAGAAGAACAAATATGTTTTCGGAGAGTGGGACTATTAGATTTGATTATCAAACAGAGGCTAGCGTAGTTTTTCATTCTATTTTTTATAATGATACAGTTCCTGATGGAACGACTTTGGCAGTTAGAGTTAAAACATCTGCTTCTTCTGATTTGTTATCTAGGTCCGCATGGTCATTTCCATTAAAATCAGGAGATGTTATAGCAAATAATGGGACTGCAAGTCAAATAGAAGTTGTTATGACAAGTAATACTGGTCAAAGTTTATCTCCGGTGTTAAACAGTTTAGAATTAAGAATGTTTGTTGTTGCTGATTTTATGGGTTTTGTTATAGATACAGAAACAGAATGGGATAAAGGTACTTTGGGCAATATTACTGTGTCTGATGCTTCAGAGATAGGAAAATCAGTTTTAGATATTTCTACACCAATTAATGTTGGAGGAAGATATTTTGCGAAAAGTAGTTCTGTTAGTGAGATAAATGATGAGAATATTGGTTTTTATGGGTTTAGTGGTAATCTAATGCCTGTTTCTCCTAATCAAGCAAAAAATTGGTCTTTATCTGCTAGTAGGGGTTTTGATACAGTATCTTCTGTTGTAAGAAAATTTGATAAAAGTTATTTAATAGCTGATTTAAATAATAATAGAGTATTGCAAGTAGATAGTAATGGTAATTTAGTAAAAGGATTTGGTTCTACTTATACTGTTGACACTAATTTTTATCCCTTATCTGCTATTTATAATTTATTAACTAAAATACTTACTGTAGTTTTTACTAGATCGGCAGTTGTAGCAGATATTACACAAATTTCTTGTTATGTTGGAGCATCTAAAATTCCATTATCTACTAGTGATACTGTATTAACTAATAATAAAGCAGGAAATAAAATATTAGAAATTTTGTTAGATGATGATACCGCTGTAAGATTAGTAGGAGCAACTAGTAGTAATCTTTCTGTTGCTTTTGATGATGGAGCATTTACAGAAATTGTTACAGAACCAAGTGGTATGAAAGTTTCTGCAAATAGTATTTATAGTATAACTAGAGGAATAGTTTGTTTTGTAGGAGATTTTACTTATATTGACAATATAAGACATCCTGTTTTTGTGAATGAAATAAGCAGTGATAATTGGATTATAGCTAATTCTTCTATTTTTTATAAATATGAGGGAGAAGAAGTAACTGTTCCTGATATCATTGAGATAGATCCAAATGATATAACTAATACTGAAAATAAAATATCTTTAAGTTCTGTTAAGTTCTCTGATTATACTTTAGGTAGTATTTATGAATATGAAGATGATAGATTTGCTATAGCTGGAATAGAATTATCTTCTACTACTTTACCTGGGATAACAGGAGCTGATTTATTATCTCAATATTCTAATGATGCTGGGGTTATTCCTGAATCTATTCAATTTAGAGCTGATGGAACAGATGCATTAGTATCTTATGCTGGAAGAGTATTTATTTTTAATAAAATAAATAATGTAACTCATGTTTTATATTCTTCTCCAGATGGTCTTTATCCTTCTGATTTAGATAAATATAGTAATGGAGATTATTCTATTGCTGAAAGTAGTGTTGCAGATGCATCTGGTCGTATAATAAGACTTGATGGTTTTGGGAGCGTTGTTTGGAATTGGGGTCAAGGGACGATGGCAATAATTAATGATACTAAGGTATTAAATGATGATAGTCTTATTGTGAGTGTATAAAAATATTTAAAATTTTTCAAAATAAAAGAGGATTTTCCTATAATAGTTAGAAATATATTATATATTATCACTATTTTATAGGAGAAATTATGAAAAAAGAAAAATTCACAAAAGAAATAAGAATAGTTGTCCCTCCTTCTTTATATTCCCCATTTGTAGAAAAATGTGAAAAAAGATACAAAACAATTTCTGAAGTATTAAGAGAAATGATGGTTAAGTATATTGAGGAGGGAAAGTAAAATGAGAAAATTAACTTATGATTATGTTAAAAAGGTATTTGAAGACGGGGGATGTGAGTTATTAAGTGAAGAATATAAAAATGAGATATAAATGTTATTGTGGTAATATTAGTAAAATATGTTTGAATAATTTTCAACAAGGAAAAAGGTGTATGGTATGCTCAGGTAATGAAAAATACACATATATAGAAGTTAAAAAAATATTTAAAAAAGCAAAATGTGAATTATTAGAAAAAAAATATAAGAATAGTTCAATAAAAATGAAATATAGATGTAGTTGTGGGGATATTGGTGAAATAAAATTTAATCATTTTCAACAAGGGCATAGATGTAATATCTGCGGTATAGAAAAAATTTATGGTAAAAATAATTATAATTACAACTACAATAAAACTGATGAAGATAGAATTATTCAAAGGAATTATTTAGAATACTACAAATGAAGAACAGGAATATATAATAGAGATGATTATATTTGTCAAAAATGTAATCAAAAAGGGGGAAAAATTAACGTACATCATATTATAAATTATGCTATTAATAAAAAGTTAAGAACAGATAAAGATAATGGGGTAACTTTATGTAAGGATTGCCATATTGAATTTCATAAAAAATATGGAAAAAAATATAATAACAGACAGCAGTTAGAAGAATTTATAAAGATGGGTAGTTTATGTCTAAAATAAAATTAACGTATGCTTGTTTTCTTAACTCCTCAGGATATTCACAGGCCGCACAGGGGTATATTTTTGCTTTAGACCAAAGTGGGCAATTTGATATTAAAATTAGAGTTTTTGGTGAAAAACCATCTAAAGCTATTAGTGATGAAAAATATGAATATTTTATGAAGATGATAAAAAAAGAGGATGATCCAGAGAGAATATTAATTTATCATTGTATTCCTACTATGCAAAGAAGAATAAAAAAAAGAAAAAAAAGTATAGGGATCGCTGTTTTTGAAACTCATAGTCCACCTCAGAAATGGATTGAAATTCTTAACGAGAATGATGCTCTTATAGTTCCTTCCAAGTTCAATTATAAGATATTTTCTCATATGGAAATAAAAAAACCTTTATATTATATTCCACATTGCTTATGTATGAAAAATTATAATAAAGAAGTATCTCCCCTCTATAAGTATGATAAATATACATTTTTATTTTTGGGAATCTGGAGGGAGAGGAAGGGATATAAAAATTTAATAGAAGCTTTATTAAAAGAATTTAAAGAAGAAGATAATGTTCAACTACTTATAAAAACCGATAAACCTAAAAAAGCACTCCAATATATTGAAAAAATAAAGAAGCAATTTGGAATAAACAAAGGATTTTCCCCTATAATTTTTGAAAATAAAGTATTCGATGAAAATAAGTTGCCTAATTTTATAAAATCTGTTGATTGTTTGGTTTCTCCTACGATGGGAGAAGGTTTTTGTATTCCTGGTTTACAATGTATGGCTTTAGGCGTGCCTGTTATTATGACGGATTATGCTGGTTGTCAAGATTATATTGATGAAACTATGGCTTATCCTTTAAAGCCTAGGGGTTTTATTTTTCGTAGTAATATGGACAATATTCCACAGTTTAAAAATAAAAAATGGGCATTTATAGAAGTAAGAAAAATACAAGAAACTATGAGATATGTAATTAATAATAAAGAAGAAGTAAGAATAAAAGCGGATAGAGCTTATTCTGTAGTAAGAAATAGATTTAATTATAATAAAATAAGTGAATTATTTGTAAATATGGTAACAGAGTTATATGGTTAATTTAAAATTATATCCTCCACATGGAACACTAGAAGAATCTACTTCTATTAAATTTGAGATTTCTGATGTGGGAAGTAAATTATTCCAACTTGTTATGGAAAATGTTACTCATGGAGTTAAAATTGATGTAGATTCTTTTCAGAATATGGGGAATGGTTCTTATATGGGATTAATGAATCTTAATATCCCTGAACAATCTTCTCAGTCTGTTATTTCTATTTTTGCTTATATAGATGAGATTCAGTCAGATGGTTCTTATAAGACAGTGCAGATTTGTCCTTCTATTTTTACTATACAAGATAATATAAAAGGAGAGCAAGATAAACAAATAATTTTAAGTCCATCTTATATAGGTTCTGAAGATTTATGTTCTGTTAAAACTAAAGGAAAACCTAATAGTAAATTAATTTTTTCGATTAATGATAAAATTTTTAGAATTTTTATTAATTCAGAAGGTTATGGTTCTATTCATTTTAAAGGTAAAGATGTTCTCAAAAAGGAAGAATTAGAATCTATTAATAGATTTCCTGTTTATATCTATACGGAAGAAGATAATTATACTCACAAAACATCTAGTGGAATATCTCTTAATATTTTACCTTCTACAATTGCTTTACATGCCTCTATAGATCCAAGATGTGATCCATTTGATCCTGCTTATGTGAACCCTCCGGGTTCATGGGTAAGACCTGAAGATTGCGATGATCTTGGTGATTGTATTCCTGAAGATGAAAATTGTGACGAATGCAATCCAGAAACTACAGACTGTGGGGAACCATTTCCAACTGTCCCTCCAAAGGGTCTTCCTTCGGAATGTGGAAAAAATACTAATTTTGTTCTTAATAGTAATATTTGTAGAATTCATAATAATTCAGTTGTTTTATTAAATAATGGAATGGTTTTATATGCTTATAGTTCTCCTGATTCTCAATATGGGGTGGACGATCCTAGATTTAATATTAATAGGATTTTTATAGCAGCTAATCAAACTACTTTATGTAATCAGATTATTGCCAATAGAGATGTAGTTATAGAGCCAAAAACAGAAGAAGAAAATTTTAGGATTCATGTTGATGAGGATCTTTATAATGTATTTGTTGAAACAGACCCTTCAGGAAATATAAGGCCGACTTCCTTAATTAATAATGTATATGTTGTATTTTACAATGATTATACTACTTTTCAAAGCATTCAAATTATAGATGCTATTATTGATGAATATACTGGAGAATATATTCTTATTGGAGATGCAGGGAATACTAATTCAATTTTAAATAGTTGGATATTTTGTGTTAATGCTGTATTCTATGACAATACTGAAGAATCTTCTATTTATTTAAATAATGTTAATAATGAAGTTGCTCTTCCTTTTGTTAGAAATTCAGAGGAGATGGGAGATTATGTTCAACCTGTTAATATTTCAATTGCTTCTAATCAAGATTATATAGGGTTGGAACAAGAATCTTATGTATATTTTGTAGTAGAAGCTATTACAGAAAACAATTTAAGTCAATTGTATTATAATAGTTTATCAATAGGTAAAGATAGTTCGTTTACTCAACAAACTTATGGATGGGTAAGATTAACTGATGTTACAGATGGGAATAATAGAAATCCTATAGCAAAGATGGACTCTGTTGATAATCTTCATGTTGTATTTGAAAGTGATAGAGGGGGCATTGTTCAATTATATTATGGTCTTTTAGGAGTTGCATATATTTCTATAGCAGCTTCTTCTTTTTCAGCATCCATAGATAAATATTCTGAATTACTGGTTGATCCAGAAAAATCTTTTGATTATTTTAAACCCTTATTGTTAAAAATTGCTCCAGATAGGGAATATTCTAGTATTCCAGAATATGATACTCAAAGTCTTATTGATGGAGGATGGAAAATATCTCAAAGGAATGGAGGAATAGTGGAGCAAGAAGCTTCTATTAATTATTTAAATAATCTTGTAATTACTTCTAATCCTGTAGAACAAGAGGCAATTGCAGTTATTTCTTTGCCCATAGTCGGATCTGAAGATAATCCTAGTTCTGTTGATTTTCCTTATTCTCAATTCAATTATCAAATATCTTTTGATATAGCAGCAGAAGTAATTCAAACTAGTGGTTTAACTGATGATACTCTTGTTAGTGAAGTAGCAATGAATAATTTGTATAATGAATGGAAAAGTGGATTTACAATTGCAATAAATGAAGAAATAAGTAATGAACCAGTTTATTTAAAAGAAGGAAATGAATTCACAATAGGTAGAAGAGATAATGTTTTTGATAGAATTTTTCCTTTTGTAGGAGCATATAAATATGAAGTTTCAGATCCATCTACGGAAGGTTTTAAAATAAAAATATTAAAAGATGATAATAATCTTAAAGATTTTGTTTTTGGGTTAATGTTTGAAAAAACTTATTTTAAAGCGACAAATATTTATCCTACACATGATGTAACAGATCCTTCAGGTAATTCTACTTATATTTCGGAAGAAGTAAAAACTATTTATACTGGTAGGGTAAAATTAGTTGCTTTTATAAAGACATCTGGAGAAAGTGATGAAAGAGCAAATTATATTATTGTTAGAGAATTTCCTGAAATTCTAGATATAAATAATTCTTCTAATTATACTATAATGATGAATTATGTAAGTATAACTTCTCAAGAGACAGTGAATGTGTTAAATAGTTATAATAAAATTTATAATAATAGTTTTCTAGGAACTGTTACTTTATTAATAAATGAAGTGCCAAGATTTTCACAATCATTTGTTACCACTTTATCTAATGCTTATAATTATTTTGATATAGGTTTTGGAGTTCCTGATGGAGGGTATTATGTAGCTGATAAAATGTCACCAAGTAAATTAGGGGTATATGATAATATGACTGCTAAGTTGTATTTTGATAATGTAACAATAACTTCTCCTACTTATACTTATAATGATGAAGTTGTTAGTATGCCTCCTACTATTAGAGATATGACTAAATTAAGAGTATTGTCATATCCAATATCAATAAATATTCCTTCTGGAAGTAATTCTTATTCTAATCCATCTGATTGGAATAATGAGTTAATAACATTAAATTTTAGACAAAAAGATGTAACAGTTTTTACTGTTTCTCAAAATGGAGTAGGAAATGGCTTTTCTAAATCCTATGATGTTTCAGGAGTAGAAAAAATGTCTTTAGATTTTACCACAGGAACAGTAGCAGATAGATTGGTTATATCTGCTTCAGCTAGAGGGCCTTCTGAGATTTTATATGATAGTGGAGCTATATCAACTCTTACTACTGCAATTTCAGCAATAATTGACTTAGAATTTGTAAATGAGATTAAGGTAGAGGTTATTGCTGGTTCTGCCACTAGTGATTGGAATCTTGAAATGTATTTTAAGAAAGGATATAATGATAATACTTTTTTACAGGTTCCTATTACATTTGAGGGGATTAATCAATCAGCAGCGGTTGATATTGGGATGTGTAATGATGTTCATATAGGTTGGCAATCAAATAGAGATAGATATTGGGATATTTATTATATTAATTCTACTGATAAACTTGCTCCATTTAGATATGAAACACAAATAACTAATACTAAAAGTAATAGTTTAAAACCATCATTATCTGTAAATAGAAATGGTTGTAGAATGATAGCGTGGCATGATAATAGAGAAATTAATTTTGGTATTTATTCTGCTCGTTCTCTTGAAGGGTATGATTGTAATCAAGAGGAATGTGAAAGAAAGATGATAGAAGAACTTGTTGATGATATACCTGAATGTAATATTGTTATTCCTTTTTCTCCTACAGAGAATGGAATTTATGATTTTTCATTATTATTTTATATTGATAATGGATTAAATAGAATATATAAAACTATAGGAATAGAAGGTGCAGAAAATAGATGGCTTTTAGATGGTGTTATAATGGAAGATAATCTTATTTATGATGGAGATACTCTTTTAGGAATTGAGTTAGAAGGTGGAGTGGATGTAAATATATCTTATCTTCCAGATAAAGATGATGAGATTTTTGATATAGTCCTTTATATTAGATTAAAGAGTGTAATTAATTAAAGAGAATTATGGCAACTCAAGTAATTTTAACAACTAGTGTTTTGGGAAAGGGAGGCAGGATTCATCCTTCTTCTGGTCATGCATATGATATTAATACTACAGTGAGTTTAACTGGTACTGCTAATGTAGGTTATCAAGTTAAATCATGGTCTGGGGCTAAATATTCTAACAGTGGCCTTCCCTGGAATTTAGTAGATATGACATCTGACAAAACAGTTATTATAGAATTTGAGCTTAAGTCTAACTTTGTTAGTTTAATCACAAATGTTATTGGTAATGGTAGTATTTCTCCTTCTTCTGGTGCTCATGTTATTAATACTACAGTTAGTTTAGCTGCTATTCCTGATTCTGGTTATCGTGTTAAAGCATGGTCTGGTGCTCAAGTCAGCACTACTGATGATATTAATTCAGTAGTTATGTCTTCAAATAAAGTGGTTATTGTAGAATTTGAAATTATACCTCCCAAATTTAATTTAACCACTAATGTTATTGGCAATGGTACTATTTCACCTTCTTCTGGTATTTATGAAATTAATACATTAGTTAGTTTAATTGCTATTCCAGACATTAGTTATCATATTAAATCATGGTCATCAAATACAGAATCTCTTAATAGTACTTCTGACACTAATACTATAATTATGAATTCAAATAAAACAGTTACTGTAGAGTTTGAGCAAGATATTACTGATGGTGTTCCTTATTGTTTAACAACCAGTGTTGCTTCTGGTTATGGAACGATTACTCAAGTTAATGGTTGTGATGGAGATCCTAGGGGCCCTGATTTAACCAATACGAGTTGTGCTGCTGATTATCCTCAAGGCACACCGAACATACAATTACTAGCTGTCCCTGATACTGCTAATGGATGGATGGTGGAAAAATGGGAGATGATACGTTCAGATGATGGGACTAAGGTATATTTTTTCAACGGTGTAGGAACTAATGATCCAACTACCGAGGCTGTTTCAATGAGCATGCCTCCTTTCGATGTTGATGTTTTTGTAACATTTATTCATCCTGATGTTAACTTGATATTAATTCCTATGACAGCAGGTGGATGTATAAAATTAATAAGCCCTACTGGTGGTAGTTATGATAATGGTTGTTATTACTTCCCTGCTGAGCCGACTCAGTTGTTGCCTGCTTTTCCTGCTATTTCTATTGGGGCTGATCCTGATCTTAATTATCAGATTTCTGCCTGGACTGTAGATAGTGTTTCTGCGGGGTCTGGTTCTTCAATTACTACTTCTTTAGTAGTGGCTGCTTCATCTGTCACTGTTAGAGTATGGTTTACAGAACTTCCTTGTGATACAAATACTTTAGATGTTACTATAATCGGCAGCGGTTCTGTTAGTCATCCTACTGGAGAATATTGTGATAATTTGACTCTCAATATAACTCCTTCACCTAGTTTTGGATATTTTTTCAAGAAGTGGCAATATAATGACACGGCTATAACCGAAAATGGAATAATTATTACTGTGCCCATGAGTGCTAATAGGAATGTAACTGCTATTTTCGAGATACTACCATCTTTCGAGTCTCCAGAAGGCGAGTTATTTTATTGCCCATCTACAACTTATAAGAATAATGTTGTTTCATTTAACTTTATAAATGATGAAGCAAATCCTTCTGTCCGTAGCGGGGAATTTCATTTTAGAATGAATTTTTATTCTGATTCCGCAAAAACAAAATTATTGTATTCGGCATTTTCGTTAGCTGATAATAAACGATGGTTTTATAATGACACATTTTTTGGGCTATTCCCTGAAGGAGGCATCTCTCTTGATTCATATGGTTCTATTGATATTATTTATGACCCTGAAATTTTACCACAGCAAATTACAGAAACTCAAAGAGAAAAGTTTATAGGTAATAATTCTTACGAGTATCCTCTTATCTGTGGCATTAAGTATTATGTAGATATCGAATCATATGATCCATATACTGGTTTGTTCTCTTTTGAGAAAACGATATCACTTATTCTAGATTGTGATAAGGTAGATTCTTATTATTGGGACTATAATAAAGATGATACTAACTGGTTGTGTAGTGGGCAGGGAAAAGCGGATCTTCAGGTGACATCATCCTCTCAATCTCAATCTATTGTTTCTGCTGTTTCATCTAATATTCATGGGATATATCAAATTGTATGGCAGACGAGAAGAGATGTTTTTCAGGTATATGGTGCGGTATGGGATTCAGAATCAGATATTTTACATTCTTCTGGTCAAGGAAAATATGATGAATTAAAATTAAAAGCTGGTTATAATCCCGTTGTTTTAACGGATCAAGCTAATAATTTTTATATAGCTGGAAATACAAATAGTGATATTTATGTAAATGCTTGTCCATTTCCTGTTAGTATATCAGATACCCCTGAAGGTACTACTACAACTTTATTTGTTAATTTATGTGTTCCAGGCATGGGTGTTTATTTGGATAGCTCATATGATCAAATAAAAGCGAGGGTATATCAGGAGGATGTTTCTGGTTCCTTAGTAATTAATAAGGATAAAGTTGTTCCAATTATAAATAAGAAAATTATAAGATTAGATATAGATGGGATATCTGGGGCGTATGCTGTTAGATTAAGAAACATTAATGACCCGGATTGGAGTGGATGGATTAACATAAACGGTAATTTATATTATGAAGCAGGCAATTTAATAACTTCAGAAGATATTTCTTATGATGCATATAAAATAGATAATTCTAGGTTTATTGTTCCTTGGGAAGTAGATAAAATTAATGGATTAAGAAGAGTGTGCTGCCAAGTTTTAACTTTATATGGCATAACTAATGTATTTTGTTTAGATTTATTTTTCAATTTTGATACTCCTCGGCATGTATTTAAATTTTATTCTAAAAAAGAGGGGACTGGCGAGACCGCCACATTTATTAATGAATTTCCTACTTATAATGGACAATATGTATTATCTCTTAAGGATGAAAATGGAATAATACAAAATGTTGATTCTACTGTGTATTTTAAAGTGATCTTTAGCGAATCAATGTCATACAACAGTAATGATTTAACTTTTAATGTTATCCAGCAAGGAATTAATGATTTGCGAGGGGACACTACTAATAATCCTCTTACGAGAACAAGTAGTAAAACTTTTTGGGGTGAATTTGAAATACATAAAGAAGATGGGGTGTTTAATAAGGATGGGAATAGTTTTATAGAAATAATATTCCCAGAATTAGCAAGGATTTCAGCATGTCTTTCTGATTCTTCAGATCCGTATAATTTGATGATTTCTGATATAAAAGCGGCAGAAGAAAAAGATTTAACTCCCGAAGAGATATATAATAAAAATCAAACAGATAATGTCAACAAAGTTTTTGATCTTAATCAGTTTAAACAATATTACGATCAAGATGATAGTAATTTTAAATTTGGTAATCCAGGATATTTTAGAAAATAGAGATAAAGAATGGCAATCACATTTAATATTTTAACTGATACTCCTACATTGGTTTATCCTAATGGAGGAGAGATTTTTACTGAAGGAAGTATATCTATTCAGTGGGTTGAGCCCCTAAATATTCCTTCCGGTCAAGCTGTTTGGTATGAAATATTTATTACGGACAGTTTTGATACTACAAAAAAACCTGAGTTGATACAAATAGCAACTATTCCTTATGGTAATTCTTCCTATGCTTATTATATTAATAAAAATCTTAAAGGTGAAAAATGCAGGATAGGGATAAGAGCAGTTATCCAAAATGGGCAAAGAAGTCAAATATCTTTTTCTGCTGATGATTTTACTATTACAAATGAAATGCTTCCGTCTCCATCTGTTATAGAACCTATTGGGGGTCATACTTATTTTTCATATATCCCGGTTATATTTGAACATGATGCCATTATGGGAAGATGCTCTCAAAGATCATTTTACCAAATATCTTATAGAGATATACACTGTAACAAATAATACAAAATTTATCGACTTGATATTAAGATAACTATTTTATGCAATTAAAATTGAAACAAC
>SDBU01007586.1_pt1 | contig 12472 bp, 29 predicted proteins | sample 2277071 | NCBI WGS metagenome assembly SDBU01 (sample SAMN10397929, study PRJNA504765) | marine sediment metagenome | isolation source: marine sediment core GS08_GC12, 126 cmbsf | place: Arctic Ocean: Gakkel Ridge, Loki's castle | collected 2008
AATGACACCGGAACACCCCCTACCGATTGGGTGATTCCATCGACATTAGGGATCGCCTCATTCGTGAATGATGCTTACAATACAGGTTGCAACGCGATTGTCAGTAGGCCCAAATTTTGGGATGGCACAGCTTTGACGTCGGCTGAAATATTAGAAGAATTTAACGCTGAATGCGATTCTGTTTTAGTTACGACTCCCACTTTTGAAGATTTAGATTTGTCTAATGGATGGAACGAAACGGGTTCGCCTAGCTATGCGGACGATCAACACAACCCCGGCGCTGCAATGGATTCCGATGGTGATGATGATATATTAGATAGAGTGGCAGGGTACACTTCTTCCAGTGGCCAGGAACATTCTTTTTCCGTCTGGTTTAAAAACGTATCATCCCCGGGGAGCTTTGCGTCAATAATCGGGCAATTTGATGGCGGCGTGAGTACACGCGTTTTTCTTGCCCAGATAGACTCCACAGATTCGGGGAGACTCCGCGTTCCGTTTTTTACCGATGGCGCTGGAACAGATTTCAGTCGCTCTGTGACTCAGGATAGTTTTGAAGGTGATGACGTTTGGTTTCATTTACTAGCTACTGTTGACGGGCTCGATATAAACATCTACATAGATGGCGTGGAAGTAGTGTATAGCAATGAAAATGAAGTTATAGGAGCCGGGTTTTCTGGCGTGACTGCTGGCTCAGTGGCCAATTTCTCTGTCGGCGCAAACCTGGACGGCCCTTCGGAATATGAAGGACTCGTGTCAAGGATCAAAGTCTGGGAAGGTACAACCCTATCAGCGTGTCAAGCAGCTAAAGAATTCGCCAATGAGGTCGCTGCATTTGGTGAAGGTTTTGCCGACGGGATCGTTGGCCCCATCGTTGACCCCGTAGTAGGAATGATCGTGGACGCTATTCAGGTTTGATTGTCACTCATTTCTTAAATATACTCCTCATAGCAAGAATAAATCCAAAAAGTAATATAGCAAGTACCACGAATGCGAATGCAGTTCCAGGGTCGTTTTCTTCTGCTAGGGTTAGGGCGGTGGTTTTAAATATATTCATTGAACTTCCTTTCGTTTCTTACTTATCTATCGGACGCCAGCCCTCTTTCGAACAGGGAATTTAATAATTATCTTTGATTTTTTCATTTCTCCTCCAATGGACACGGCAAAAGTTCTTTAGTCATCGTCAAACTCCAATCTAAAGCCAAACATAGGTATCGGGAAAACGTATAACACTTTCTTTTTACTATCCCAAAACAAACCTATCCAAAAGTCATACCATGCAAACATGAATTTAATTTTCACCTTTCACCTCCTCGTCTGTAAGAGCTGCTAGGGCATCGTAAACATATTTTTCAACACCTTTTAAAACATGCCTCATGTTTGAAGCTGATATGGCGGTGAGAGAATAGCCGTTAGTCTTTAAAACGCTGTCAACGGCTTTCCATTGTTCTTTTGTTGGCTCGATAAACACGTCCAATGGATACGCTTTGCACCAAGTTTCAATTGGCTCGATGCTCTCCACGGCTTTGGTGATGCGGGATTGGAGGAAAAGGTCATCGCCAAATTTTTCACCTAACTCTTCTATTCGCGCCTGATCTCGTAGACAATCTTCATGTGATGGGCATTCTTTTATTCGTTCTTTCAATTGCGCTTGGAGCTTTGTGTTTTCAGTGGTCAAGGAGGAGACAGCATCAGTACGTATCTTTGTCAAATCTTGTTGTAGTTTTAACTGAGCCTTCCAAGACATTTCGATTTTGTAAATGTCAAAAAAACCTGTGATGATTTCTTGTTCTGGCCATGTGTCACTCATCATTCACTGCCTTTGGTTGGGGTAAGGCCGAGAGCTTCAATCAATCCACAGTCACATTCACTATCATGCGCCTCATGAACCATTTTGTTGTCTTTAACATAAGTTGATTGCATGGCTATGTCCACGTATTTGCAATTCGTTTCATGTTTGGCGTATTTCTTTAGCTTATCAATCCGCGCTTGGAGTTTTGTGTTTTCAGCGGTGAGATCATCGCGTTGATTTTTATATTTGAGAGCCACTTTTGTGTAGGGTACATTTTCAACAATGTCTAACAACTCTGCGTTTTCTTTCTCCAACTCACTCACCCGAGCTTGTAGCCTTGTATTCTCAGAGGTCAATTCGTGGAGTCGTTTTTCTTTATCTATCTCAATTTGCCTTTGACGTGTTGGGGTTCCTTCTGTTGATTCATTCATCATTCACCGCCTTTGGTTGGTTTTTTTAACTCCATGTGGCGCTCTGCATGATGCTTAGTGCATAACCAAAGGACTATCAATGGTTCTGAATAATCTTCATGGTGAGCCTGCGTATTGGGTTCGTCACATATATGACATGGCATGGACTCCATAAATCCACACTCAACCGCGTGAGCTATAATGAAATGAGCTTTAACCTTCTGGACGTTCTTAGCTCTCCACTTCTGCTTGGCCGCCTTCCACTTCTTCGGGTTGTTCTTCTTCCACTTATCACGGTACTGTTTGGCCTTGTCAGGGTTCTCTCGCTGCCACCTTGCTTTAACTTCCTTGTCTCTCTTTTCCATAATATCCTCAAAAAACCCACCATCACGTCGTAACGGTAGCCTTGTATAGGCAAGAGGTGACAGTGGGTAAGTAATTTCGTCCGTTACGACAGGAGTATTATACATCATTTTTTAGTTTCGGGGAAGAGGGCTTTATCAGCCATGATCCATACGGAAGACGTTTGAAAGCCAGTTGGGGAAACAAACTCCATGTGGTTTTTAATTTTCTCCATCACCTCTTCAACTGCGCGAAGGCGGGAAAGGTGGTCAACGTAAAGAAGGGCATAGTTTTTAATACCCTCACAATCATTGTCGATACACATGTCACTAGATGATTGATGTTCATGGTACTCTCTCATGATTGTTATGAGATCCTCCGTTGTAATCTGTTGGGTTGGTGGGGTTTGGTCAGTCATGATTTACCGTCCTTCATATTTTGAATCTTCTCTCGTAAGCAATAAAAAGCTATAGATATATCCCACTCACTTTTTCTTTCTAAATGAGCTTGCATGTCATCTAAGGTCTTCTCTGAAAACACCAACTCGTCTTTGCCTGTTTCAAATGCTGTGCTCACTTCTTCCTCCACATCTCAATTGCCTCACTGATTTGGTTGGTCATGATCAATCCTTACCATCGTCACCAAAGGTTTGAATCCCCTCGATGATAGAAACGCAATCACTACAGCTAAGAAGCGAAAACTTCTCCTTGTCATGATTCTCACCTTTAACCAAAGTTAAAGACGCTAGGGTAAATTCTTGTTCACATACTTGGCATACTTCCATAGTCATGATTCAATCCTCTTATCTTCTTTATACCTTTGAATAGCTTCTTCAATTTCATCTGTTGTTAGTCCTGCGCAGAGGGTCAGAAACATCTTGGACACTCCCCCCCTTCGTTAGGTAGGCCATAGCAACGCTCGCAAAGTAAACCGTCATACTCTGGGTAATGTAACTTGTTGTAGAGTAAGACTATTCCTTTTCTGGTTTCCTCCCACGCCTCTGGGGCGAGCATTACTGCATCGTTACCTTCATATTTTATTTCAACTGGCAGCATCCGCTCTAAACGGGCGCTTAAATCTTTTTCATTCATCTCAGAATCTTTCATTGTAAAATTTCTCCACTACTTTTTCAAATTCCTCAACGCTGAACGTGCGACCCTCTCCTTCGGAATCACCACTGTCATGCGTGATATAGACTTGTTTGTCTGAACATAAGTGGTAACCGAACGAAAACTTACCTATTATTATTGTTTGTTCTTTGCTCATCAATTTCTCCTTAGTTGTAGGGGCTATAAACATTGTGGACACTCTCCTGCTTCGTTAGGTAGGGAGCCACACTCTTGGCAAAGCATGTCTGCGTACTCAGGGTAATTTGCTTTGTTGTAATTTATTAACTTTATCTTTTCCGAGGGCTCTCCACATTCAGGGCAAAACTTATTATCAACCTCACAATGGGCTAATAGCACGGTGCCATTAGATTGTGGGTTTCTTGTCATCTTAGTGCGTTTGAGTTCACAACTATGCTCTGGCTCACTCGGTGTTTGGTTTTTCATGCCTCCATCCTTTTCAATTTAAGCCTATTGATATTACGTGTTGATCCACAAGCTGAGTCACAATACTTCTGAGAGGGATGATGTTTAGAGAAACCCTTACAGCAAGTTAGACAACATACTCGTCCATAAGACTTCCTCACGTTGTTATGAGTGATTCCATACTCTTTGATTCTTAGTTGTATGAATGACTCTCTACGTTCTGATGTCATGTAATTGGGTTCGTATATGGTTGTGTCTCTCATCTACCATCATCTCCGTCAAGGTCTATACTCTCATCGACGTAGTTCTGAGCCTCCTCGGGGAGATCGTTGTAATACTTGAACTCACCTTCATGCTTGAATTGCCAAGCCCCTCCGTAGTGATTGAATGTATCCTCTTCCCATTGGGTTTCTGTAATCATGTAAGTCTCTTTCTCTTATCACTCTAATATTATCTATGCATCACATAGACATGTCAAGGATTAATATGTTATTTCTTCCCGGCCAATATCATGAAGAGGAAACACAGGCCAATGAGGGCTATGATGATGATTACTGCGATGGCGGGCTCAGTCATTTCTTCTTCCCCTTCTTCTCCAATGGCTCACACGTGATACAAAGTCTATTGAATCCATCTTTTGCCGGTTTCGTGCTTTCAAAGTTATCTCTAGTGGTCAACCAATCGTCACAACCAGCGCACCACTTTCTAAGCTTCTGATTAAAATAAAGTCTGCCTTTCCCCATTACGCTCTCCTCTTCTTGATGTTCTCATACACCACGTTATAGAAACCACTCTCTGCACCATTCGCACCACTGTTCGTGATCTTCCCCATGATGCTCAAAGCCTCATCTTGCCCCCAGACCTCAACGAAGCTGTCAGCATATTTTCCCATCCAGTCGAACGCCTCGCCCCTCTTTTTGAGACGAGCGCACTCATCAAGCAAGCCTCTCAAGACGATGTTGAGTTCAGTCTGCTTCTCCGTGTCAGATTGTTTTATAGGGTTCTTCCTCCACTCCTTGTCTAATCTGTCCTGGTCGGTCTCCGGTGGGTGCATGGAATCAATGACCATCACCACGCTCCTCCATCCAAATCTCTCCTCCTTCGTCCCTAAGAGTTGGTCGAATGCATCTCTCGCTCTCCCGTACTCATACTTCAAGAGCTTCCTGGCCCACATTTTCATCGTGTCGTTGTCCATCGTATACGCGCCATAACGGGCTTTGTAGAGGTTCAATAGTTTAAATAGTTCTTCTTTTTCCATCTCACTTCCTCTCGATGTGTGCGATCAAAGACTCATGATGATCACCGTTGAGCTGTTGTATGATCTGCTTGACGTCCTCAGATGATTTTTCGACAAGCCCCTCAATGTCTCCCTCATAATGCCAAGCGCACTTGCTCGTCGCATGAGAAGGTTTTCCGGGTACTTCCATGGTGGCATAAGAACAAGGCCATCCACCGCTATTCGCACGTTTGACCTCTCTTATTCTTCCAAAGCCGCCTACTTTGAACTCGACGATATCTCCATGAGAATAGATAGGATCTCCCATCTGTTGCATCCCCGCCCACGCCATATCGCTTATACCCCGCCTGTGCTCCTCGGCATATTTCCAAGGGTCTTTGAACCAGTCCTCCATGCCTTTTTTAAACTTTTCGTATAAATCTTCCATTTCTTCTCCTAAAAAGGAATCTGAGACGTCTTGTCGTCCGAATCCTGCCTCCTCACGGGCATATCTGCTAGTTCCTTGACTGCTTGCTCATTGATAAACTTGTTCTTGAATGACGGCCTGTATTGGTGGTCTGCTGTGGCCCCTGCTGATGCGTTCATAATCGCTCTTTCGAGGACTTCGACTGACACGTATCCAAGTAGGTTTTGAATATAGGGGAGGACTTCATATGGGTACTGCGAGTTCTTATATTCTGTGGTGGCGAGTTCTGCAAGTCTGATAGCTTCTGGGACGTCTTTTGGTATGTTGTCTATCATTAGAAAAGCTCCTTTTGTTCTTCAATGCTACAAAGAGCGCCACAGCCAAACTTGTAATCTTTTAAAGGCATCCCTCTGGCATAGTCTTCCTCTGTCATTTCGTCTAGGAATAGCTGCCTTGGCTTCCCTTTGCGCTGATCCTTGTTGATCGTGGCGTTCACTCTGCGCTCTTGCTTTGCTCTTTTATCGTAGACCTCTGGGTACATTTCCTTTATTTTCCCCCAATAGGCGAGATTGCCAGCCTTCACGCAACCGATGCAATTAGCATTAGTGAACCCGTCCAAGTACATTTGATTCGGCTTTATCCCTGCCTTCTTTATAGCTAGGTGACACTCATCCTCTGAGATGTCTTCGAGCACCCAGTCTATTTCAAGGTCTGAGTTCTCAGGGTTTGTCTCGAATCTAATCATTCGGCCCTTTTCTTCTTTGCTGTACCCAAAAACGTGAATATCTCCGGGCTTTTGATAGTCAAGTCTCGTCTGAGTTTTTAGAATCTTTGTACATGGGGCGTAACGTGGGCCGACAATATAATTAATTCTTGCCAAAACATCGTCCACGTTTTTATACTTCTTGGACTTTAGAAACTTAACCTTAATCCCAAGCCAAGCCTCAATGTCCTTCATGAACCTCATATTATCGGGGTGTTCGTCTTCTGACGTGTCTGAGTATAAAAACTCGCAACGCTCTTTTCCGTACTTGTCAATAGCTTTCTTTGCAGCATACGCGGATGTCATGCCACAACTAAACCAAACTAAAACTCTACTCATATTCTTTCCTCAAAATGGCCCGACCAACAAGGCCGGACCGGGTCTCATACGCTACATATAAGCTTTGCTAGAATGGGATTTCGTCAATCTCTTGGTCACTGTTCCACGATGACGGAGCCTTTTCCTTTCCTGTGTCACTCTTCTTCTCAGGGGATGACCACGATGAGTCTGTTTTGCCCTTGTTTCCAGCATCAGGACCATTAGCGGGGAAGGTCCATTTCTTAGCTTGGAATTTATGCTTGCTCCTCTTCCCGCCTCCGTTCTTGTCCTCCCATTGGTCTAGGATGATCTCACCTTCCAAGACAATGCCGTCTCCCTTGTTGAAGTATTCTTTAAGAGACTCCCCTTGTTTGCCCCATACTGAGACATCCCAGAAAGTCGTCTTCTTGTTCTCACCCCACCCAGAGTCAACAGCTATCCCAAATTCACAAATGCTATGTCCTCCGGTGGTTGATCTAAGTTCGGGCTGTCTTGTGATGTTGCCCATTGCTATGTATTTCTGATAACTCATTTCGCTTCTGCTTTCTTCAAAGGTGCCTTTTGTTTCTTCTCGTTGATAATCGGCATGGCGTAACGCTCGAACCTTGAGCGACACTTCTCCTTGGCGGCTTTCAATGGCTCCCAATCTTCATTTAACGCCCACAGTCTCAACCTTGTAGGGCTGAACAATTGCCAGTCGTCACTCTTGAGAGACGCGAGGTAGTTTTTGTCGTAAAGACATAAGCCAAGCGCCCAGCCCAGATTTACGAGTGATCGCTTGAGAGCATCAGTCTCCGCAGACTTAAAACAATTCTCTCTCGTCTTGCCCAACCCGGAGGCCGGTCCAAAAGAAGTATGACCTCCGCAACCCGAACGCTCACCTATTGGCGTCTTCGTGTGAACTCTGACAAGGTTTGTGACCTTCGCCATTTCCTTGTTGTCCTTCTTATAGGGTTCGATTGTTTCGTTGGTGTCGGGGAAGGTTTCGTATGACCAAATCCCAAAGACTTCATTTGCTTTCGAGACTTGAGCCTCGTGGGTGATATAAGTATTCCCATCCTTTAGAATCATGGTGTCCCATGGTGGTACTGGCTCGTCTAACATTTCGAGCATGTTTTCAATGTCCATTTCTGGTCCTTTCTACCCTGTATATCAGGGATCTAAATTATGTAATAACTTGCTACCGCCTTTTCGGTACTGGTCTTGACGGTTTTACATTCGATAGGGTGACCCTTCTTCTTGAGGTCATGAATCCTTGCAGATAATCGAAAGCAATTGAATTTGTACAGCGCATCGAGTGCGGTGATTGAGTGTCCTGCTCTTAGATGGTTTAGTATTCTCTCAGCTTGTGTCATCTCACACCTACATGACTTCTTGCCTTCTCATAAGAGACGACAGGTCTTGCGATGACCATGTAATTAGGGTGAGGGAATCTCTCTAAAAGGTCGCCAATAATCGTCTCCAACTCTTTCCCATCCGTACAGAAGTCGGGAAGTGACACTTCTTCACCGTCTATCCAATGAGATTCCAACTCAAGTACCCCGGTGATGTTGTCGATGTTATTGTAGACGTACTCGATATGGACTTCATTCTCTGTGATCATCGCTCTAAGAGATTGGCTCCATATGTTGAACACTTGAATTTTGAAAAACATAATACCTCCAAAAAAAGGATCGAACTCCTGTGATAAGAGGGTGCGGTAGCACGGACTTAGAGTTCGATCCTTAGTTAATTTAATGTCGTAGTTCTCTCTTATCACATTATGACTATAGCTTATCTGTCTATGCATGTCAACTATTCGCAAGCTTTTCTTTAGAAGTGTTAAAGCTGGTTGTGAGGAGGATAACGACAAAAAAAGCCCCCCATTTCTGAGAGGCTTTCTAATTCTAGTGAATATTGCTCTTTTTTAAATATCTAATAACCTGGTTTAGGACGAGGTTTTGGCTTTGGTTTCTTAATCTTGGCCATTTAAGTTCTCCTTTTGTAAAGAGTCTAACAGATCCATGAGAAGGTCTTGAAGTTCCGGCTTGGACAATGGGGCATCGTCCGTTGTGGCCGCAAACCACTTGGCCAATAAAATCTTAGTCCGAATCATTTTCATCATATGCCGCGCTCCTATTTATTGTTCAATGCTGCCCATTTGGTAGGGCGCTTAACGGTTCTGTCTACACGGTAAGCTTGTTGCCTCCGGTGTTCGTATTCTGCCCTTGTTTGAATTTTTGTTGCGAACCAAAATTTCTTAGCTGCTTGGTCTTCGTTCATGATATTCCCCTTGCTTTCTTCATTTCTCTAACCTTCTTCCTATAGTCTGCGGCAAGCTCTTTGTATTCGTGATCGTACCATTTACGGCCTTGACCGGCTGCCCTGGCTTGTTCTAATTCTTCAATGACACCCTCGCCAAATCTCTCTACAAGCCCCTCACGGTATTTCATTGAGTTGCCTTCTAAGAACGTGTTGCATGAGGAGCATTGGCCGTTGACGTTGCGAGGGTGGAAGTAGAGAGCATTGTAAACTACTGACCGTGGCCACAGATGCCCTGCATGCCAATTACCTTGAGAGTTGGGGTAGCTCACCATCTTCTTACACGATATGCACGTCCCAATGCCGTCAGGGCTGTCTCTTAATCTGATGTATTCTGCGAACGCTTTCCATAACTTCTGCTTTTCACTTGCTTTCGCCACTAAGTTTCCTCCTCTTCCCCCTCAACCATAACCTTTGTTGGCATTGTTGAGAGCAATATCTCTGCCACGTAGTACGAGGAATGAATTTAGCTTTACAGTCTACGTTTTTACATTTAATCTTCAATCTCTACTCCTTTTGCCTTTAGAGCTGATAAGCATATTGCTTGGGGGGCTGTTGGAGCGTATTGCAAAACCTTCTCTCTAGTGATTTTCTGAAAAACGCACTCCCACATCTCAAGAGATGGCACTTCATTGAGGGTTAAAATCCAGCCGCTTTGTTTCAGCCTCTCAACCACGGCCCAAGCGTGTTCAATCTTCTTTGACGGCTCTGTGTCCACAATATCAATCTCATTGCCGTAAACATCGGGAAGCCCTCTTACTGTCTGCGACCCCCTAAAATTCTCGATCAACTCGAACACATGCTTATGTATCAGAATGTCCAATCTGTACCCCGGTTCAATCATCTTCTTTCACTTTCTGAAACTCTCGTTTCTCTTCCTCAAGCCATTCTCTCTGCTCTTTAATAAATCTTAGTGTTTCTTTCACGTACATATAGAATAATCTAACTGCAATTAGGAGAGCAATTAAAAGAGTCAGGAAGGCGATTGTGGCAAGCGTGACGACATTCAAACCTTACCTAATAATTCTGGATGCTCGTGTATGTTGCCGATGATTAGCGTCCCATGACCGGCCCTCGCTCTGTATTTTATCCAGTCGGAAAGTAGCGTACGTTCTCGGGAATTTCCACGAACGTGATCCACATAAAAAGCGGCGTCTTTGAATATAATCACACCGTCATATTCATCGATCTTGTCAGATTCAAAAATCAATATGCCCTTTGAATCTTTGCGTCCCGTGGATTGCATTGTTGTTACAAGGTGATCAATGTCCCAATACAGTACAAATTCATCCTCGTACCATATGCCATATTGACCATCTGGATCAAATACCAATGGATGCATCTTATCCTCGGCCTTGTCCCAAACTCTAAGCTTAAATCTATCGTCCATTTTTCCAACTACTTTCTTTGAGTGTAATATTGAGTTTTTTTATTTCTTCGAGAAGTCCTATCGTTAAATTGTTGTGTGGATCTTCATACACTTGCTTTAACAGATCGCGAAGTCTGGTGATTTCGGATTGAAGGGATTGAATTCGTTCAGTGACACCTTCCCATGATTCATGTTGTTCTTGTGTCATATTTGGGTCACTCATTACTCTCCTCCTATTTCAAATAATCACTCAAATCAAATTCGCATGTATCCATATGAGTTCTAAGGAAGTCGCGTACTTGCCACTCCTCGGAACCATGAACATCATCAGGGGTAAGCATGATGTGATTACCACAATAGCTACATGTGAGCTTGTTCTTGATTTCGTCATAGTCGAATTGCTGTGGTATTCTGAGTATCATCATCTTTTTCCTTTCCCCTTGTCTATCCATTATCTACGTATTGAATAGACCTGTCAAGCTAGGGGTTTTAGGCTGATCCCTCATTGCAGCTCAAAGTATGATTTTGCATGAAAAGCTTCTTGCCTTCTTCCCATTCTTCGGGGGTTGTCCTGGTGAAGCTATGAGCTGTGCTTTTGCACACCTTGCAAAGAATTGTGTCCTTGGTTACTTCGAATTGATCGCTCATTACTCCCCAATCATCTTGAGGATGAACTCTACAAGCTCTTTGGCTTCGTCCTTTAACAAGGTGCTGCCGGCTATGTTAAATGTTGTCTCAGTGTGATCGTATTCACAATACAGGCATTCAGCCCTACCTTCGTGTTGCCACCATGTTGATGTGTGGTTTATTATTATTTCTGAGTGTTCTTTCATATTGTCTCCTATCACTACCGCAAGGCCGCACAGTGGCGACCTTTTGGAGAGTTTGGGTGGGGTTATTGAAGTCTCTCTTCCATTTCGGGGCCAAACGAATAGACAATTTGATTTCTAGTAGCTAAAACTCTTTTTCTTAAATATTTAGGACAAGACAATAGTGCCTTGTCAAATTGCCCGATAACATCAATGGCCTCAGAGAATGTAAGCGTATTCATTCCAACAACTAGGCCACAATTTGACAGACCAACATTTTGAGCGCCTATTATGTTGTACATCTCTTTCTCAATTATGATCGTTGCTTCCATTTGATATCCTTTATCTCTTATCACATTAGTATTATCTATCCATTGAATAGACAAGTCAAGAGAAATATCAATTAATTCAAAATCGATAGATTAACGATTTGCAGCGAACAAGTTTACTTGTTTGATGTGAAGCGTAACCCGGGTCAGCTTGGCTGAGAGGGTGGACGAATATTGACGAATAATTGATCGTTTAATTAATCGCTCGATAAAACCCCAATTCTCAACGATAATCAAGACGGACGGCTATTAGCGGCTATTTGATTGGTAATTAGCCGCTCGTACTTTGGAGGAGTGGTAGGGATTTTAAGACTAAGACCTACCAACCGTCCCCATCGTAAAGATTTATCACGCTGATGACAATTATCAAAACTCCATTTAAAAGCTAAAAATACACCATGAGAGTTCATGGAGGATATGATAGTTCACTCTCGACAGTCTATGATAGCTTATGAGAGTCAGTGCACATACTTTTTTAAGCAAAGCAACTCTGATACAATCAAGGTCATCCATAGACTGAGGCTTCGTCCCTAACCAACTCACCTTGGTTGGGGATTTTTGACTTCCACACAACATCCACTCCTTGCTATAATACTCATGACAGCGCCAGAAAGCGCAAAGATAGGGGATTCACGTTCCTCGCTAGTATCGAGCCTAGCCGTTGTCAATTTTATGGTGATTCAGCACGGCTATATGACGTGTACGAAGTATTGAGAATGGTACTCCCAATACCTGATCGGGGCTAACCACCTAGTCAGGGAAGGACTGACAATCACCACCTTTACAACACACTACCTTTAATGTAAGGTATATATACCAACATTAAACTCCAAAATGGTCGGGCAACCATAAAGGACTGATATGACC
>SDBU01007587.1_pt1 | contig 12470 bp, 7 predicted proteins | sample 2277071 | NCBI WGS metagenome assembly SDBU01 (sample SAMN10397929, study PRJNA504765) | marine sediment metagenome | isolation source: marine sediment core GS08_GC12, 126 cmbsf | place: Arctic Ocean: Gakkel Ridge, Loki's castle | collected 2008
ACTGGTGGCTGTACGTCATAATCCTGTGCTAAAGAGATATTACCTGAGGCTGGTTGAGAAGGAAGGGAAATGCAAAATGGTTGCCGTGGTGGCGGCGATTAGAAAGCTGCTGTGTATCATGAATACTATGTTGAAAAAGAATCAAAAATGGCAGCCATATTTTGTGAAAAAAGCTTGATATTAAAGACAGTCGCTACCCTTAATTAAAGGACGGTGGGGCAAGCCCCACCCTACCGCTGGATCCCTGCCTACTGCAAGCAGGGACTAGCCGGGGTGTGAAATGGCAGTTAATGTTGATAATAAATCCGCCCCTGAGAGATAACCCCAGTGAGATAATGCTTTGCTATCTCACGGGGCAGGCGCTTCGCTATCTCACGGGGTAAACATTTCGATGATTATCTCTGCGACCTGCTCAGACGCGTTTTTCCGGGCTAAGGGCTCGGCCAGCTTAATCAGCTCATCGCTTATTTGAGCTAACCTGTTATTGTCCTTTAGGAGATGCTCAATGGTTTCGGCAATCGGATCTATCGAGGTAAAGTACGGCATAAATTCGGGCACCAATTCTTTGCCCATTAGAATATTTACCAGCGACAGGTACTTTGATTTTATCAGCCACCTCCCAAGCAGATGCCACAAAATCCTGCTCGATTGGTACATTATGACCATTGGACAGCCGGCCGCGGTGACTTCCAGTGTTGCGCTGCCGCTTGCCACAATCGCAAAGTCAACGGCGCCAGCAGTGTCATTAACCGAGCCAATAGTATATTGGGATTCGAAGCCGGGAATTTGTTTTTCTTTTAGAATCTGTTCCCGTTCAGCGTCCACAGCGACAGTGGTAAATGTCATCGCTGGATACTTTTTCTTTAGCCGGATTGCTATCTGCTGCATTGGGAGCCAGAGTGTGTTAATCTCGGCGGGTCGCGAGCCGGGCATAAAGGCAATTCGAGCATTTGTTGGCTTAAAATCTGCATACGTTCTTGTGTGGCCGGCCAAATCAATATTTAATTCATCGAACAGAGGATTGCCGACGAAAACGGCATCCACACCTCTTTGGCCGAACCAATACTGCTCGAATGGGAGTATGCAACAAAGTTTATCGCAATATTTTCGGAGTTTGCGAATTCTCCAGCCGCCCCAGGCCCAAAGCTGAGGGGCGACGTAGAAAATAGTCTTTATGTCGGCTCTTTTTGCCGCTTTTGCGACGTGGAAATTGAAGGAGGGGGAATCGCAGACGATAACCAGGTCGACCTTATTGTTTTTAAAAAAGCTCCTTATGCGCCTTATCACCCCATAAAAATGAAGTACTTGTTTAAATGCATTATAAAGCATTGCAGCTTTTCCGGTAGTGCTTTCCAGCAGGCTGCACCCGGCTGATGCCATTTTGGGGCCGCCCACTCCGACGAACTCAATATCGTAACCTCTCTGCTGCAAAGCAGTTATCAAGCCGGCACAATGTGCATCGGCGCTTGGTTCGGCGGCACTTATGAAGATGCGATATGTCTTGTCTTTGTCAGCCATAGTAATTTGAGTTACTTTGTTACCAAGATTTGATGAAAACAGCAACGAGTTATTTTGCATTTTGCTTCGACGAAAAGAAAGCTGTGCTGATGACGGTTGATTGATTACTCGATAAAGACGGCTGAATACCAGTTTTGTTCTTCATCTTGATCTTTAAGCGTCTTCAACGGCAGACCGAGCTGGCGGACCGTCTTGAAAACATCAATCCCGACACTTTGGAGAGCGGGCCGTGCCTTTTTAGGGTTGACACACTGCTTGCTGCGATGCCCTGCGCATTCCTCACAAAGCGCGCAGTCACTCAATGAAAAAGCAAAATAGTAACCCTTCAAAAAGGCCTCTTTTTCAATGGTAAAGGAAACATCCTGTGAAAGCTTTTTACTTTTTGAATGTATAATGATGCCCCAGGAGTATTTTTCGAATAGTTCGCGGTACTCCCAGGGTTTTAAAGAGCCGGGCCTCGATGGGCATGTATGTCCCTTTCCCCAGTCGGAACAGCCAAACATGCACTTTAATATGGTGCGCGGGTCAAAGACCATATCCTCTATTTTAAAAGCTACGGCGTGGTCGGCGCCAAGTTTTATTGCTAACTTGATAAAATAGTCCGTATCTGATTGTGTACCTTTTTTGCTCATATTGTTCATAATGATTATAACGCTACCAAATAGTGCGTGCAATAAGATAAACGCCGGCTCGAAGTTAAGGGGTGCGAGAATGTCGAGGGGTTTATGCTAATTGCGTTTGACGGGAACGGTGGTGTATGTTACTGTAAGTAAGTAGAAATAGTAGCTATTTTTAATTTGGGACAATGCACTGCTCAGCGAAATATGGATAGAGGGAAAAATGAAACGGTTAAATATATTGCTATTAGCGTTCTTAGTTAGTGCACACTTGGGAATTATCGAATCAAAAGCGGGCGAAATAAAACCAGTGTATCCACGAAAGCAATGGGAGGTCAAGAAACCGGGTGAGGTCGGCCTGGATGCAGGCAAATTGAAGGCACTAAGCGATTACGCCGGCGGATTTGGCTGCGTTGTGCGTAACGGGTATATGGTTTATACCTGGGGTGATGCGAGCAGGCGAAAAGATGTTGCATCGGCGGTAAAACCTGTTTACACGCACTTTCTACTGAAAGCTATAGAGGAAGGGAAGCTGAAAAGCATTGAGGATGCAGTAGCTAAATTCGAGCCAAGGCTTAATTCGCTAAACAAATCGCTCGGTTTCAAGGACCGCAAAATTACCTGGAGGCATCTGTGTAACCAAATCTCGTGTTACGGTGTGCAGGAGCAGCCGGGGCGGGCCTTCGATTACAGCGATTATAATATGGCACTATTTTTCGATACGTTGTTTCTGAGGGTGTATGGGTCCACATGGAAAACCGTGGATGCTGATATCTTGCATCCTAAACTTACCAACATTCTTCAGTGTCAGGATAAACCGACTTTCATGGCGTTCGGAACCGGTAATCGCCCCGGCCGACTGGCGATTTCACCTCGTGACTTTGCGCGTTTTGGACTTTTATATTTGCGCAAAGGCAAATGGAAAGGCAAACAGCTTATCAGTGCTAAGTACGCGACTTTAGCTGTGACGAGTCCGCTGCCTACTTCAATTCCACGAACGAAGGGTAAATCAGCAGAGATGATTAGCGGGCAGCGTTCAATCGGCGGGGGTAACAATCAGTGCGACCACAATGGCAGTTACAGTTTTGCCTGGTGGGTAAATGGTGTTGGTCGCGATGGAAAGCGCAATTGGCCATACGTTCCCGCTGATGTGTATGGATGCTTTGGACATGGGGACATACGGGCTATGGTGGTTATACCAGGTATGGATTTGATTGTGAGCTGGAATGATACGAAAATACGCGGAAACAAAATGGTAAACCAGGCCCTAAAGTTGCTCGTGGAGGCAGCGATCTCAAATCCAAAGAATACGACGAGTAAAGGGACCAAAAGCGGAGGTGAGGATTTTGGTAAAAGAGAAGGATTTATGTGGAAGTGCCTGGAATGGAGTGTGGACAGTGTTTCGGGTTCGGGGAATCTGTTCGATGTAATGGCGACGGTTACTTTTACTCATTCGGACAGTGGTGAAAAGCGGACCACAGAGATGTTCTATGACAAAGACAAGACGTGGAAGTTTCGGTTCACCGGCACGCGGACGGGTAAGTGGACTTTCACAACCAAAAGTGAGGTTCCTGATTTAGATGGATGCAGTGGGACGGTGATAATTAAGCCGAATCCGAATCCTAATATCAAGGGTTTTCTGACGACTCAAGGGAATAAGTTTGCGATACAGGTTGGGAATGAAGGCAAGCTGAAAGCTTACCGATTCAATGCTTATATGAATGGGCATGGGTTTCCGAGGTGGGAGTCGTTCGAGACATTTGGCGACCGGAAGACGGTTCCGGCGTACCTTGATGATGCGGGCAAGCACGGGTTCGATACGATTTTTGTTCACGTAAATAATAATTGGTTCAACCTGGGTACGCCGAAGTACACAGACCACAAAAGCCAGAACCCGGACCCGAAGACGTTTGAGATACTGGAGAAGGTTATTGCGACTGTTCACGAACAGGGCTGTCGAGTGCATATCTGGGCGTGGGGTGATGAGGCGCGAAAGTGGACGCCGATAGGCGTTGGAGGTAAGAACGGGGAGCCGGACAAGCGTTTGCAGCGCTACATTGCTGCGAGGCTGGGTCCGCTGCCGGGCTGGACGATGGGCTACGGATTTGATCTGCAGGAGTGGACTAATGAGGAGGACCTGCGGCAGTGGGCTGAGTATATGCACAAGCATATGGGCTGGCGACATCTTTTGTGCGGACGGGGACGAGCCAATAAGGAACTCGATGTCATATCGTACAGCAAGTACGACGTAAGGAAGTATGAGCAAATCCGGAAGGACTTGAACTCGGACAGGAAACGGCCGCATCTGTATGAGGAACGACACACGTACCTGCGTAACGGTGATTTGAGTATGGACGGTACGCGGCGGTTCTTGTGGAAGCTGACGATGGCAGGTGGGATGGGGTGCTTCTGGGGGTTTTATCCCAAGAGCGAATATCCTTATCCAAAGCCGCAGCAGTTACGCTGCGCGAGCGAGTTCTGGAAGGGACGGTTTTTGCTGGATATGTTGCCGGACAACAGCCTGACGGATGGGTACTGCCTCAGGACATCCGACCGCAAGCACTACGTCTTCTACAAGGAAGATGCGGATTCGATTCGTTTGGACCTGTCGAAGCTGGCGGGAAAGGGAGAAGCAGTAGCCGTGGATGCCAAAAAGGTGTACCGGGAAACCAAGGTTGGTGTACTGGTCAGCAAGAAGCATGTGTGGAAGGCCCCTTACGTTTCCGATTGGGCTATTGCTGTGGGCAACTTCGGCAGCGATGAGCGAACGCGTTTAACTGAGAATCTTGTTAGAAAGTACAAGGCTCGGAAGGGCCATATAATTGTCGATCCGAAGCATCCACAATGGCTTAAACGCAATGGGGACGGCCCGTTCTTTATGTGCGGGCCCGGAGACCCGGAAGATTTCCTTTATCGCGGTAAGTTAAATCCGGATGGAACTCGCAATGGCGACCAAATGGCGCTGATTGAGAAACTAAAAGGAACCGGCGTTAACTGTATTTATCTGATGGCCGTGAGGTCACATGGCGGCGACGGCGACAAAACACACAATCCATTTGTAAACAACGATGCTGACAAAGGTATAAATACTAAAGTGCTCGAGCAGTGGGAAGTATGGTTTACAGAAATGGACAAAAACGGCATTGTCATCTATTTCTTTTTTTATGATGATAGTGCTCGGATTTGGAATACGGGTAATCAGGTGGGCAAAAAGGAGAAAGATTTTATCCACACAATCGTTGACCGATTCGAGCACCATAAGAACCTGATATGGTGTATTGCCGAGGAATACCAGGAAGCGCTCAGCGTTGAACGAGTGAAAAATATAGCGGCACGGATTCGTGCTGCTGATGATTATGACCACGTGATAGCCGTGCATAAACTCAATGGGCTGGATTTCTCCGAGTTTGCAGATGAGCCGAACATCGACCAGTTTGCTATCCAGTATAATGTGCCAACCGCCGATGCTTTGCATAAAGGTATGGTTAGTGCCTGGAAGCGAGCGCAAGGAAAGTACAATCTTAATATGTCTGAAGCAGCAGACTTTGGAACCGGTGAGGAAGCACGCAGGAAAAGCTGGGCGTGTGCGATGGGCGGCGCATACGTGATGATTCTGGGAATGGACATTGCTGCCACTTCGGAAAGCGACCTTCAAGATTGTGGGCGGCTGGTACGTTTTTTTGAGTTCACGAATTTTAACGAGATGTCGCCGCACGATGAGCTAAGATATGGTGGTACAAAGTACGTATTGGCACAGCCGGGCAGCAGTTATATTGCTTATACGCCGGAGTTGAGTGGCGAAATTGGATTAAAAGGAATGAGACCGGGGACATACAAATTGCAATGGTTTGATTGTGCAACCGGAAAAGGGGTCCTGCAATCACAAACTGTTGCCGCGGGTGACCAAAGCTGGAGTAAACCTGCCGGTATCGGTAATGAGGTAGCGGTCTATATCATACGCGTTGTGGAGTAATTTCTCATTTTCCACCATCCTGAGGTGCAACTCCCGTCTCTCCTTCGCCGAATCCTTCCTGGCACAGGAAAGACCATAAAGACACACCCTGTCGTCAAGGAGTTATTGAGTTTAATGATTATCGCCCTTATCAGCGAACAATGGCCTATCGGCCTGTTTTCTTGTCGATATCTTGCTTTAACCCGTTTTCCCCCTATTTGGGGAGATACTCCCCAGGCTGGAGACGGGTCATCCCGAGATGAGTAGTGTCTTCTCAAAGGCATGCCACTTGTATCAAGCCGTCAGATTAGTCCTAATCAAGGATCGACCATTCCAGGAAGGGTTTCGAGACCTTCATAATCACGTCCCTCTCATTCTCAAGCGTCCCCTCACCCGCTGCCTTGAATTCAACGTCCACCTTGATATAGGGGCATTCCTTATAGACGTACGTTCTCCAAAACCTGGTGGACACCCCCCCCTCAGTTCTAAGAACCTCAAGAAGCTCACCGCGCGTTGCCCCCGGCCTAATAGACTGAACATGCTTCAAGCACTCGCTTATCCATGCCGTGTGGTCGTGCGAAGCCTCTTGCTTGTGTGCCGGTTTGCGTTTGTCGATAATCGAGGTATCAGCCGGCAACCGAATCCGATTCAGATCGATGATCTTTCCATCGACCACCAATTCAATATCGATTCGTGCCCGCCACTTACTTACAGGCCTGTTCGGATCCGCCAGGTATTGCAACCACGTTGTAATCGGATCCGCCAGGTATGGCACCCACGTTGTACGATCCTGCGAATACGTCACGTATTCGGGCAATTCCCCTGTCGCCCACTTCGCTGACTCCGGCCACGGTGGACCAGGCACAAGCTTCCTGCCTCCTCGAAACGTGAGCGGCCACGCCGGATGAACGGGGCCGCGTATGCGGACTATCGGCTCGGCCTGGCTGAAGTGCTGCCTGAACCACGAGACCTTCTCATCGAAGGGCCTCTCAATACTGCTGAGCCGCAACGTGCCTCCATCGCTCTTCAGCTTCAATATGGTCGGCCATATCTTCTCGAACTCCTCACGGTCGTCGAAACGGATCTCGTACACGTTCTCATTGTTGCCAGGCCATGCGATCTCGGTTGTCTTTGCCTGCGCTCGATAGGGCGAAAGCTCTATCGGCCAGTCAAGCGGCCACGTGCCTTCTCCGCTCTCGATGACCAGCCCCAAACACACCGGACAGCAGAGCAGGATGGCTGCAACACCAAATACCCGCCCTCTCTTCGTAAACGCGACTTTCAGCATTGTGATGACAACCCTTCTTATTCCGCTCATGCCATTCTCCTTCGTATTGATCTTGGACTTCCCATATACGCCGCCTGCAACGCTGTTGAGCCCTCGGATATGATCTTCTCATCCGGGATTTGCCATTTAACTTCATAATCGGCGCGCCTGTACGCCATAGTCACCATAATACCACAATATAACCTATACAAGGCAGTTGGATTTGCCAAGAGTTTATCTGGCTGAAATCCACCTCATTTCTCTTTGTATTTCCATACATAGAACAATATAAGCTGGGATTTCCCATATAACATTGTATGCCTCAGCCCAGCTATGCCGCTGAGCATATTATCTAACAGAATATCAAATTGACCTCAAAAATTCAAGGTTTCCAGCCATTCTGAAAATATTTCAGCCACAATAATAGCAAAAACACGAATTTAGCAACTGATTATCATTTCTATGACGTACATCCAGATGCTCTCACGAGACGGTTGGGGATAACATTTTGCCTGATAAGGGTTTCTATTGATTTTTTCACGGATTCAGGTAGAATTTGGAGGAGGACTTATTATAGCAGCGCTATTTAAGAAGCTACAACTAAAACTAATCAAAGACAAGGAGAGAATCATGATCAAAAAGACAATTTTCTTTGGTTCCTTAATTTTTCTGTGTATTTTTTTCCTGCTTAGCCCGTCTGCGATAACAGCCCAAAAGAAGAGCGGTTTAAATATACATCCAACGGCGGATGTTCATTCGACCGCTTATTTGGAGGGCAGGGTAACTATTGGGCCATATACAAAAATCGATGCCGGTACCATTATCACCGGCAATGTAACTATTGGGCATCACACACTGATTCGATGCAATGTGACCATCAGAGGGACTAACAAAATTGGCAACTATACGCATATTTATGACAACGTTAATATTGAAGGTGGCCGGCCTGCCAAGGTCGGCTCCTCGAAGGCCGAAGTACCTGACAGATCTATCATCGGCGATGGGTGCTGGATTAACCATGGTGCCACGATGCACGGCACTAAGGTAGGTGATGGAGGAGCGATTGGTCTTAATGCCTGTTGTGATTATAATACGAGAATTGGCAAAGGGGCTATCCTGGCCAACGGCAGCGCCACGCACGTCGATCAGGTAATCCCAGAAAATAGCTTTGCTGAGGGCGTGCCCGCTGTTGTCAAAAAGAAGAATATTACCGAGGTAGACCGCGAAAACTATTTTGGCTTGAGACCTTCGGTGTGGACCCGCTTCGAGGCAGCCAATATAGAGCAGAGTATTCGAAGGAAGAAAGGGCTCTAAAAGAAGTGTCCACTCTTAATCGAAAACAATATTTAGATGAGGAATTTCGGTCCAGTTTTTTAGTTGAATTCGCTTTACGCTCGTTTGGAGGTTATCAGTATGAGTATTGTTAAACCTAAAGTTGTAAGCATTTTATTCTTAATGTCGGCAGGCATTCTGCTAAACACTCTTTCCTTTGGAAAGCAAAACGCGAAAGCTGCGACGAGTGAACATAAGCTCATTTTGACCACTCGCAGGCAGGTCCAGATGCCCGAAGGGAAAGCGACATTCCAAGTGGTCAGTAGTAAACAGGAATGGAAGGCTTCGGAGACTGCTATTATCATCTGCGATATGTGGAATCAGCACTGGTGCAAGGGAGCGACACGACGCGTCGAGGAACTGGCGGGGCGGATGAACCAGGTTGTCAGGAAAGCGCGTGACAAAGGTGTGCTGATCATCCACGCTCCGAGCGGGACAATCGGCCACTATAAAGACCATCCTGCTCGCAGGCGGGCGCAAACCGCACCAGAGGCAGCGAACATACCCAAAGACATAAGTAAGTGGTGCACGCTCAAGAGCGAACTGGAGAAGAGGTTCGAGTATCCGATAGACCAAAGCGACGGTGGATGCGACTGTGAGCCGAGGTGCAAACAGGGCTCGCCGTGGCGCAAGCAGATCGATACTATCGAGATTCGCAACGAAGATGCTATCAGTGACTCCGGTGTGGAAATCTGGAGCCTGTTAGAGCAGCGCGGCATCGATAACGTTATCCTTATGGGCGTGCATACTAATATGTGCGTTCTGGGACGGCCTTTCGGACTGCGGAATATGGCGCGGTACGGTAAGAACGTAGTGCTGGTACGGGACCTGACCGATACGATGTACAACTCGCGGATGCAGCCTTTTGTGAGTCACTTTACCGGCACCGATTTGATAGTTGAGCATATCGAAAAATTCGTTTGTCCGACAATTACCTCGACAACGCTTGCAGGTGAGCCGGGATTTGTTTTCAGGAATGACAAGCGGCCGCGTGTTATTTTCATTTCGGCCGAGAGCGAATATGGAGCGGCTGAGTCGCTGCCTGGTTTTGCACATGAGTTGGAAACAAAATACGGATTCTACTGCGAAGTATTGCAGGGCAGCACAGAGAAAAGTGGACCAGAGCGGCACGAGATTGTTGGTATGGAGGCGCTAAGGGGTGCAGACCTTGTTGTACTGTTTGTACGACGAAGGGCGTTTCCGGAAGAGCAGATGAAGTACCTGCACCTCTTTCTGGACATGGGCAAGCCTTTGATTGGGCTAAGGACTGCCAGCCATGCATTCGATGCCCGCGGGAAAGGCCCCAAAGATCACGCCGAGTGGACTATGTTCGACTCGAAGGTTTTGGGCGGAAACTACAACGGTCATTACGGCAGGGGACCGATGACGACCGTAACGCCGGCGGATGGGGCCGAGAGGCATCCGATACTCGCCGGTGTGCGGACGCCGTTTACGAGTATAAGCTCGCTCTACCAGGTAAGTCCGCTGACAAAGTCGACCAAGACGCTGTTAATCGGCGCGATTCCGGACAAAGAGCCTGAGCCGGTTGCCTGGACGAACAGGAAAGGTAAGTCGCGTGTTTTTTATACTTCGCTGGGGCATGTGGACGACTTCAAAAATCCGCAGTTTCGCCGGTTGCTTATTAATGCGGTTTTCTGGGCGATGGACAAGCCGGTGCCGAAAGCCAAGTAAGAAACTAAGAGATTCGTTACAGATTAATAAAAATGACTGCAGCTAAACATCTGAGTATAGTCGAAAACGGCTGCTGAATCTTATGATTGTAGAGCGGGATAAAGAAGGCCAAATTTTACGAATATTTTACATTTATTTGTCAACCGATTGGCTAAAATAGCTGTCTATACTTGTAGATGGAGTAAATGGCCTTAATGGTGAATACTGACAAAAGCTTAATCGACGCCCATCTTCAGGGCGATACGACGGCCTTCGGCGAGCTTGTACGCCGATACGGGGATAGTTTGTTGGGATATTTGACACGAATGACGGGCAGTAGAGAACAGGCAGAGGATTTGTTTCAGGAGACTTTCAAACGTGTTCATGAAAAAGCCGATACTTTTCGGGGCAGTCGAATTAAGAGCTGGTTGTTTGCAATCGCGACGAATGTGGCTATTGATGGTATGCGGAAAAGCAAGCGGTTGCAGGTCGTATCACTAAATCAGAAAATTGATTGTGACGGTGAAAATTGCCAGGAGCTCAGTGCGGTTGCTGTGGCGGATAATTCGTATGAACCTTCTCAAAAGGCTATTACGGCTGAGCGGAAAGAACAAGTCCGGCAGGCCCTTGAGCTGCTGCCGGCAAGACAGCGAGCGACGCTTGTTTTGGCATATTATCAGCAGCTAAGTTATTCTGAAGTCGCACAGGTTCTTGGTTGTTCTATCGGGACGGTGAAGACACAAATGTACAGGGCGCTTAAAACGTTGGCGCAGAGATTACCTGATATTTCGGAAGATATGAAATGAAAGCTCATCTTACAGAGCAGGAGCTTATCGAATACCAGTTCAAGCTGGCCTCAGATGTCCGGGTTAGTGAAATTGCCGGGCATCTGGAAGACTGTTCGCAATGTCGTGAGCATCTGGAGAAACTACAGCGCAAATTCGCGGCGTTGGATTTGCTGCGTGAAGAGATAACAGCGTCTGAAGATTTGATTTCGAAAGTAGTAAAGCAAACTGAACAACCCGTGCGGACGAGATTTATCCGGTTCAGAAAACCTGCATGGCTTGGTGCAGTAGCGGCAGTGCTATTGATGGGTTCGATACTACTGGTTTCTAATTTGAGCAAGGATAAAATAGTAGGTCCTGAAATTGTGAATGAGTCTGGCTCGGTAGAACCGGTTGGGGAAATGGAGCTTGGGAGGAAGGTGGAGATCGCGCTAACCGAAGACTTGTATGAGAAAGCTACTATAGAGACGAAAACATACTCGCCCGTAGTAAAACACAGCAAAGGAATTACAAAGTTTTTAGGCGATATCAGAACGGATGGAATTGTTGGAGAGGAAATATCTGAACGGCCACCTTTTGCGCCGGCAAGTGCAATTGAACTTGTGGTACTGCCGAGACGGGACAGGGTACAGCTTACTATTTACAATTCCGCTGATTTGACTCTCGTGCGGGAACAGCGGAACCTGACGCTTAAAAAAGGCTGGAACTGGCTGCAATTCATGTGGGCCAATACACTGATTGACCCAACTTCGCTTAGTTTGGAGCCATTGGCCCAGGCAGATAAGATTGATATACAACAGCTGGTGTTCCCAGCGAGGCTGCGGGAACTTGGCCGTTGGCTGATTCGTTCGGAGGTCAGCGGCCAGGTACCGTTCGAGATAACGTATTTTACCAGCGGCCTTAACTGGCGGGCGTTTTATATGGGAACGCTGGCCGAAGATGAAAAGACTATGCAACTTCAGGGCTATGTGCGGGTTACGAACAATAGCGGCGAGGATTACGAGAAGGCCCAAACCCGGCTGATTGTCGGAAAAGTCCATATTCTCGACCAGATAGCCGAACTGGCGAAAAGGCAGTATCCTTACGGCAGCCCAGTGCGTGCTCACCGCCTCGACCGCGCCGGTGGAATTTACAGCAGTTACGATGTTGACAAGGTGCCAGTTTTAGAAGACGTGCCTTTGGTGGATGCATTGTTTAGTGGTAACGACAGACTTCGCCGCAAAGAGATAAAAAAGGAAGGCCTGAGCGAGTACTTCCTTTATACGATTGAGGGCACAGAGACTATTGCGGACAAGTGGGGCAAACGGTTGCTTTCATTTGAAGCTGAG
>SDBU01007588.1_pt1 | contig 12469 bp, 13 predicted proteins | sample 2277071 | NCBI WGS metagenome assembly SDBU01 (sample SAMN10397929, study PRJNA504765) | marine sediment metagenome | isolation source: marine sediment core GS08_GC12, 126 cmbsf | place: Arctic Ocean: Gakkel Ridge, Loki's castle | collected 2008
CGGTCCAATGCCAGGCAATGTCTCCAATTCCTCAACGGTGGCCGTGTTCAGGTCTACCGTGGCCGTGGGGTTGGCATCTCCAGCAGGCAGCGATTCCCCGTCCGTTACCGGAGGCGGCGCGTTCGTCTGGCCAACACGTGGGAGGTACACTCGTTGTTGGTCACGCAGCTCCTGGGCCAAGTTGATCTGATCCAGATCCGCCTCAGAAGTGGCACCACCGGCAGCCTGGATGGCGTCCTGAATGATGCTGCCTGGTGCCAGTCGATAGACATCGGGACGCAGCACCGCTCCCGCAACGTACACCCGCAGAGGCGCTTGCGTCGGGGTTGGCTCACTTGCTGACGCAGGAGCGGGCTCGGGCGTTAGGATTTGAATTGAGGTGGGTGCAGGACGCTGGAACCAGAAGAAGACCGTCCCTACCGCCGCCAGGTTGATGAGCGTGACCAGGACAAACCCACGGTTGCGCTCAATCCATTCCGTCATCGCTTCACCGAAACAGGGTAAGGATAGAGTGGTATACGGGAAGGCCCAGGATCAACAAGCCAACGACGATGGCGGTCAGCGCTGCCAAGAGAACCGCTCCCGCGGCCACGTCCTTGGCGATCCGAGCCAGCGGATGGTACTCAGTCGTCACCAGGTCAATGGCCACCTCCGCTACCGTGTTGAACCACTCAGCGACCAGCACCATTGCGATAGTTAATGCCAGGATGGACCACTCGATCCGGCTCAAGCCTACCCACAGCCCCACCACTATGACAACCACGGCCACAACCAAATGAATGCAGGCATTGCGTTGGGTATGCAACACGTACCAGACACCGTCAAGAGCATGTTTGAAGCTGTTCAGGAACTTACCGGCCGTCATCTTCGGACGTGAGCACACCTGTCAGCCCCAGACTGCGCAGGACATCTGCCTGACGTTCCCACATCGTCCCCTTTTCGCCAGGTTGCACATGGTCGTATCCCAGCAGATGCAACACACCGTGCACGACCAAGAGGGCCAGCTCTGCCTCCACCGGGTGACCAATCGCCTGATCTTGCGCTCGAGGGCAGGAAATGACCACGTCGCCCAGGTAAGACGGACCTTCTGGACCAACCAAGAAATCTTGCACATCTCCCCCAAAAGAGAGCACGTCCGTTGGAGCATCAGTATCTCGGAACGTCCTGTTGAGGGCGCGCACCGATTCATCGTCCGTGACGACCACCGTCAGCCTCGAGGCACCGTGGCCTTCCATCCTCAGCGTGGCCAATGCGACCGTGCGCAGCCAATCTGGCGAAACACAGCCGACGAAAGGTTCGTCGATCTGTATGTGGACTGATTCCTTCTGGTCGTTCTCCTCGGGCCGGACAGCGGCATCCATGGTTATCTGAAGTACCGTATGACCAGGCGAGCTGCACTCCAATCAGCGTGATCATCAGTGCCGTTGCCATTAGTGGCCATATCAAAGCGCAGTCGCACGACGAAAGCATACACGTCATCCTCCACGTGGCTAGCGACTCGATCCCTTACGCCAATAGGACTGCCGAGACCAGCGCCCCCTGTGGAAGTCGCCAGACCGGACACTACATCGGCCTCATAGTCCTCCGCATCGAGCGAGGCACCGATTTCCACTTCCTCCACGTGCAGGGAACCCAGCTCACCAAGGGGGTTGCCGGTCAGCACATAATCGTTCAGTTGGAGCTGAGCGTCAACGATTTTGGCCCCGGCCAGGTCGGCAAGATCGAAGGCCAGAAAGGCACGAATACCCTGGTTGGCACTGTTGTCGCCGACGAGGGGCTGCGGAAGCACCTGGCCGTCCTCACGCACCTGCCCCCCTATGGCCCCGAGTGTCACTTCCTGCACCGGGCGCACCGTCACGGTCACGGTCTCTTCGATGACGCCGCCGTCTGTCTCCGCGCGCAAGATGTAGAGCGTGGTGCCGCCGGGACATACGTCGCGGGACCCAAAGGGACCAGTGAGGCCAAGATTATCGAACTCACCCCCGGACAGGAAAGCTGCCCTGACATTCTCAATGTGCCACTGCAGAGTCGTGCACTCCTCGGGGTCTATAGTATCCTTGGTGACGATGAGCTCGACCACAACGGCCTGGGCGCTGGTGGGGGTGGGTATCGGGGTCAATGTCACCACCGGCGCTGGCGTAGCGGTGAGTGATGGACTGGGAGTGACTGTGTTCGTCGGTGTCACCGTCGGCGTGGACGTCTCAGTGGGAGGAACGGGGGTCTCCACCACTGGCACGTCCTCGGCATTGCTCGACCTGGTAAACGGTGCATAGACCCAGCCGTGCCCACCGCCCTCCAGGGGATAGATAATCCGCCACCACGTGCCATCGGGGCTCTTGCCGCTTATCTGCACCTCAGTGCCTACCGACAGCAAGTCGATGATGGGATAGTCCTGCCCCGGTCCCTCGCGCACATTCAGGTCGACAGTGGTGACAGCCACAGGTGGTCCAGCAGCAGTGGCCGTCCCTGGGAACCCTGTTGCTGTCGGTGAGGGAGCAGGGATGGCCCCATCATTAACCACCGTGACCATGACTGTGGTTGGCGCGCTGGCGACGTTCTGACTGTTATAAGCTCGCACCTCCAAGGTGTAGCCACCGGCTACTGTCGGCGTCCAATACAAGTCGACCGGGAAACTCGGTTGTCCTCCCGCCACCTCGCTTTCCTCCTGATCCACCATGCTACCCCCCACCCATAACTCAGCCCTGAGAATGCCGCTGCTGTCACTGGCGACGGTTTTCACCGTAACAGTTTCACCCACCTGAACCTGACTGCCAGTGACTGGAGACTGGATGAAGACGCTGGGAATGGACGATGGTAGTTGCGCACCTTGACGGGACACCAGCTGAGATAACAGACCACCCAGCACCAAGATGAGGGCAACCACAATGATCAGACCACCCAGGCCAATGACGACCGGCCAGGGTACACCCCCCTTGCGATCGGCCTTGGCCTCGATAAGAGGTGCTGTTACCGTGCGTGGCCGCCGTGACGGGTCGGGGCGCACGGGCGGCATGCCCACGGTGGTGGGAGCAGAAAGGCCCTCCACCGAAAAGACAGTTCCGCCGATGGCGATCGTTTCCGTGGGCTGCAACGCATGCGGCTCAGTGATACGCCGCCCATTGACCAACGTGCCGTTGGTGCTGCCCAAATCCTCAACGACAGTCGCGTTCTCCTTGCGCACCAGGCGGGCGTGATAGCGAGACGCCTGAGGATCATCCAGGACAAGGTCATTGTCTTGCGCTCGCCCCATCGTTAGCGTGTCGCCTGACATCGTGTACACGCGGCCCATGTCGGTGCCCAGCTGTACCCTGAGCCGTATCGGCAACCGCCGCGCACCCGTCAGGGTCAGATCACTACGTAATGAGTCCTCATCTGGTGGATGGCCTGCACTCATTAGCAATCCCTCCTGGCACAAACACACCTCAATAGATTTTTCGTTCCATCCTGCCCTTTGGCACTCAATGCTCGATTCTGGGGTTTGCCCACACTGCCTGATTCTGACCACCCGATGGTCCCGCCTCCACCACAAGCCGAATGATCGTCCCCCCAGCTACGGGTCCCAGGTCTGTATCGATGGTTCTGAGCAGGCCGTCCGAGCCTGTGTCGTCCACGGCCACCACCAACGGGATGCTGGACAGTGTGCCTCCCATGGCAACCACGATGAATTTCACTGATCCACCAGCCCCCTGCAGGAATCCAACCCGGGCCTTGAACCGATCGCCAGCCTGAATCGGCCGCGGCAAGCCAAAGTCCCCCACAATGCGACCACCTGCCACCCACTCTGGGTAGCTTTCCAGGACTCGGGACACCTGGGAACCATCCTCCAGAAGAGCATTGTCATGCCACGAGGCAAAGCCCCGGGGATCGACATCCGAACCGCTCCACGGAAGGATGTCGGACCCATTGCTCCACGTGGCCAACGGTGCCGCCGTCAGAAAGTCAAGAACCACAACAGGTCCGGCCAGCGGAATCACCGTAATGATCAGCTGCGCAGTGGTCTCACCGGCGGCATTGCCAGCTACCAGCGTGTAGGTGGTAGTGCTGGAGGGGTTGATCATCTTGTTGCCCGGTGCCACGATGCCCTCTTCCGCATCGCCGTAGCGCAAGTAGGCAAATTCGGCATCAGCCAAGTCCCATCGCAACACGACACTCTGGCCCGGATGGATAGTGTAGCGATCGGCAGTAAAGCTATAGACTGTGGGCCTTCTGGGAACGGCTGTGTGTGTGGGTGTGGCGGAAGGTACCGGAGTGCTGGTGGGAAACGGCGTTGGCGTTGCCGTTGCCGTTGGCGGCGGCGGTACCGGAACGATCAGCACGGTTCCCACGTTGCGAGCGGTCGAATATTGAGGCTTGGCGGATACCCACCCCCGGCCCCCGCTATTGGGCGGGTAGACGATCTGCCACCACGTTCCTTCCGGGTTCTTCCCGGCAATCTGAGCTAATCGGCCCTCGGCCAGGCCACCGATGGGGGGATATTCCACCCCAGGCCCCGAGCGAACGTTAAGGGCCACCTGGGCAGTGACCATTGCCCCGGCAGCTACCTGGTCAACGGTGGGGCCGGAAGGCGTTGGGGTGATCGGAATCGTACCAGTGGCGAAGGGAGTAGATGTGTCTTCCAACGGCTCTGGCGGTGTGGGAATTATGTCTTCCCCGATCAGCGTGGCCTGAGCCAATCCCTCGCCGACGGCTACGGTAACCTGAGCCGGATCGCTGGACACATCGTCCGTATTGTAGGCACGAATCTCAAGGACGTGAGTGCCCACCACGGCCGGCGTCCAGGGTTGACTGGCTGTGTACGCGGCTGCCGGGGGGTCCACGGCTAGGCTATGCACCAGCTGACCATCGGCCCACAGCTCTATCCGGGTTATCCCCTTCTCATCGGCCACCGCTGATACCGACTCCACGACGACTTCCTGTCCCTCGACGGCATTGTGGCCCGGCTGGGGGAAGGTTATCACAACGGTCGGCTTGCTGGGTGCAGCGGGGATCAAATTGCAGGCGAGGGCAGCCAGGAGCAAGCTGGCCGCTGCTGCAGCCAGATATGCCCGTGTGTGCACTGTGAATCTCATGCGCTTTCTCCCCCCAAGGACACGTGTTCGCAGCATGCCCTGTACCTGCGGAGATCATTATAGCATAGGCTTACAGAATCTGACACAACCGTCAGGGCGCCCGCAGCTGACCGCACCCCGCCTGGATGTCCGCACCCCGACGCAAACGTACGGTCGTCGAGATACCACTCTCCTGCAGTATGCGTTGAAAGGCCCGCACCCGAGGGCGCGGCGATGGACGGTTCGAACAGGCAATCGTGGGATTGAGCGGAATCAGGTTGACTTTGGCCAACAGGCGCCCGACCAGCCCCGCCAGCTGGCGGGCTTGGTCGTCACTGTCATTGACCCGGTCCATAAGCGCATACTCAAATGTCACGCGCCGGTGAGTGGCGTCAATGTAGTCTCGAATGACTTCCATCAGTTGTGCCAGCGGATAGCGACGATTCACAGGGACCAGATAATCGCGCAGCGCGTCGGCAGGTGCGTGCAACGAAACCGCCAATCCTACCTGCTCCGGTTCGCGGATCATGCGGCGGATGCCCGGCACCAATCCGACAGTGGACACGGTCATGCTTCGTGCACCCAGACGAAAACCATCTGGATCATTCAGGCATCGAATGGCAGCCCAGGTGGCATCGTAATTCGCCAACGGCTCTCCCATACCCATGAAGACAACATTGGTGACCTGCCGGTCCCGTGTCACCAGCCAGCGGGCGTAGAAGAGCACCTGGGCCACGATCTCACCGGCCGACAGGTTGCGTGTGAAGCCACCCTGTCCGGTAGCACAGAAGGGACAGCCCAGGGCACAGCCGACCTGCGTGCTGACACATACCGTACAGCGTCTTTCATAGTGCATCACCACCGACTCGATCTGGGCGCCGTCCGGTAACCTGAACAGGGTCTTGCTCGTCTGCCCGTCGTCAGAATCAAGGGTGGTCACGGGAGTGAGCGGATCCAGGGTGGTCTCTCTAGCCAACCGGGCGCGCAGCGACCCGGGCAGATCGGTCATATTCTCCGTCGTACCGACCAGCCGCTGATAGAGCCCTCCCCAAATCTGGTCCGTCCGGTACCGGGGCTGGTGCCATTCGGCCAGGAGTGAGCACAGTTCTTCTTTGGTCAGATCAAGGAGATCGATGCGGGCTCCGACATCGTTCATGGGAACAGAGCATCCCAGGCGGTGGCCAACTCCTGGATGCTCTCAAACACCCAGTCAGGCTGTATCGAACTCGCGGCCAACATCGCTTCGTCAGTGACGCCGGTGAGCACCAGAACACTGCGCAGACCAGTGTTTTGACCACCCAGGATATCGGTTTCCAGGCGGTCACCCAATGTGGCTGTGTGCTGAGGATCCACGTTCATGGAGGCCAGGGCCACGTCAAACATGGCTCGTTCCGGTTTCCCGATGATCGTGGGTACTACGTCGGTGCTGGCCTGCAGGTAGGCCAGGGTAGCACCATTGCCGGGCAACAGCCCTCGCTCACTGGGCAGGGTCACATCCGGGTTACACCCCACAAATGCGGCCCCCGAACGAATGAGGAGGGCCGCCTCACTCAACTTATCGTAAGTGAGATCCCAATCCAGCCCTACTACCACGAAGTCGGCCTCTTGGCCATCACTCACACATAAACCGTGGTCAAGGAGAGCCTGTCGCAATGCGTCCTGACCGATGACGTAAGCGCACCCGCCGGGTGCGACCGCCGCCAGGTACTGGGCGGTGACAATGCCTGACGTCAGAATCTCATCGGCGGCCACTTCAACGCCCATCGAGGCCATCTTCTCCACGTATTCGCCTGGAGTCCTGGAAGGGTTATTGGTGGCCAGCCTGAAATTGACCGACCGATTGCGCAACAGTGAGAAGAACTCGGCCAGACCAGATACGGGAGTGTCACCACACCACAACACGCCATCCATGTCCACGACCAGGGCGTGGATGTCTCGCAATGATTCAGAAGATCGATAAGTCATAGTTTAGAATACCTCTAATCGGCCAGCGTGGATCTGGCGCCAGGCACAAAAAGCAGCGCGCACACCAGCCGAAGCAGACACAGCGCCGCTAATGCCACCCCTGCACCAACCCGACCGGTCAGCACGGTGAAGGGTGCGGCGTAGAAGGCGGCAAAAAACACAAAAGCAGCAGTGATCCAGACTGCCAGCCATTCTCCTGAAGGACTGCTGACCATCTGCCGCAGGCTGAAGACCATCAGCGGGATTTCCGCAAGCGAGAAGAACAGGACAAGACCCGCAAACAACCAGATTCCGTAGCGATTGGTGATCAAGGGAAACCAGCCAGGCAGACCCAGAAACCAGACAACGCCGCTGGTGAGCGTGACACCCAATGCAACCCCCACCAGTCCTGTCAACGCCAGCCGTCTACGCAGTGTCATCCTTGCCTTCGGCCAGGTCTCGTTCCACCTCGACCGCTGCCGTGGCGATGGCCCAGCTGACCACGCCCCACGTGCCGCCCGAGATCAGAATCCCCATCCCCAGCGACCATGCAGTGACGGGAGTGGTAGGGTCACGGAAGATGCCAACGATTGTCAGCACGATGCCAATCGCGGCAAGAACGAGACCGATCTTTGTTGGGCCATTCAACTGCTGCCAAATGCTGCGTTTCACTGTCAATTGTCCCTCCCGCCTGCTGCCCTGCGATAAGGTTAAACAGATTGTAGCAGATTCTCGGGCAGGGGCAAAACCCTCTTGTCAGAACACTTGAGACATGGACTCTGGCATTTCCCGCAGTAGCCCATATCTTGGATACAATAGGACTGGCAGTCCTGTCCAGGATTATGCAACAACATCTATCTTGGGGAGCAAGGCATCCTCTGGATGGGCTAGCATCCTCTGGATGGGCTAGCATCCTCTGGAGATGCCGCATCCTGCGCGCCCGTTTGCGTCTGACGCGAAGCGTGCGGAGTCCGCGATTCACCAGAGTCCAGATGAAAAGTGAATGAATGCGACGGCTTGACAGACAATCGAGCGATGTAGTACAATCCGAGTGATTTATCGCATGCCCCCGTATGGGCCTGTGCTTCACCCGGGCTGAACCTATCAGAGGAGGTAAGACCGTGTACAGGTCACAAAAGCGCCGCACCTGATACCTGGTCTTGAGCGCCAGTTGGCGTCCCCAGGTCAGCCCGCACATGCGCGAAAGCAGCTGCAAGACCGCATCCTGAGATGGACGGAAGACGCGTCCTCCCTGGCCGCTGCCGGAGTGTGCTGGCAGCGGTTTTGTGTTGGCAGCACGGTATACCACGATGATCTACTTCGACAACGCCGCCACCTCCTGGCCCAAGCCGCCGGAGGTCACCCAGGCGATGGTGCGCTTCCTCGACGTGGTGGGCGCCAATCCCGGTCGCTCCGGTCACCGTCTGTCGGTGCAAGCCAGTCGCATCGTGTACGCTGCTCGTGAGGCGGTGAGTGGATTGTTCAACGCCCCTGATCCGCTGAGAGTAGTCTTCACCCACAACGTCACCGAGGCACTCAACCTGGCGCTGCGGGGCTTGCTCCGCGCCGGCGATCATATCATCACCAGCAGCGTCGAGCACAACTCGGTGATGCGCCCGCTCAGAGCACTTGAAGGGGCAGGGGTTGGTGTGACTGTGGTCCAATGTTCACCGGAAGGATTCCTGGACCCTGCTGGCATAGCGGCAGCTATCCGACCGGACACGGTGATGATCGCGCTCAACCACGCCTCAAATGTGACGGGGACACTGCTGCCGGTGGCAGAGGTGGGGCGCATCTCCCGCCAGCGCGGCCTTCTCTTCCTGGTGGACGTGGCGCAGACAGCCGGTGCCTATCCGGTGGACGTGCAGGCCGCCAGCATCGACCTGCTGGGCTTCACCGGTCATAAGGCCCTCTATGGCCCGACGGGCACGGGGGGACTCATCATCGGCGAGCGCGTGGACCAGACAAGACTGCAGCCACTCAAGCGGGGTGGGACGGGCAGCCATTCGGAGATGGAGGAGCAACCCGGTTTCCTGCCAGATATCTACGAAAGTGGCACACTCAACGTCGTGGGCCTGGCCGGGCTGGAGGCTGGCATCCACTGGGTATTGAATAGGGGCGTGGGGGCCATCCGGAACCACGAGATGACGTTGACCAGGTGGCTGATCGCCGGGCTGAGCGAGATCCCTGGCATCACGGTCTATGGTGGTCTGGACGCAGCCCGTCAGACGCCAACTGTCTCCTTCAACATGACCGGGATAGAACCCTCAGACGTGGGATTGCGGTTGGACGAGGAACATAGTATCATGTGTCGCGTGGGGCTTCATTGTGCGCCTGCTGCTCACAAGACCATCGGCACGTTCCCGACAGGGACGGTGCGCTTCGGGCTGGGGGCTTTCAACACCCGGCAGCAGATAGACGCCGCTCTGTCTGCTGTGAGGCAACTTGCACGGGAGACCCAATGACCCAGGATGGATTCAGCGTGATCTTGGTCCTTGCTAGCAGCCACGCTATGCGCGCAGAGAAGGTGTTGGCACGGGCAGACATCCCGTGCAAATTGATCCCGGTCCCCAGGCATCTGAGCTCCGACTGTGGCGTGTGTGTCCGCGTCCGACGGCCTGACCGAAAGGCCGCAGTCCAGGCGCTGAAAGCAGCCCAAATCGAGATGGAAGGAGTCCACGACGTATAATGGCAAGGATCGTTGACGCGCGAGGTCTCCCCTGCCCTCAACCAGTCATTATGACCCGCAACGCGCTGCAAGAGTGTGATGCGGTGACCACCATAGTGGATCACGAGCCCTCCCAGCACAACGTAACCCGCATGGCAGAGAAATCTGGGTGCACGGTACAGGCCGAGAATCTGGATGACGGCATCTACCTTCATATAGCCAGGGAAGGCACACCGCTGGAACACACCGTTCCTCAGCCGGTGGGCGCTGCCGGTCAGGGGCCGCTGGTGCTTTCCATACCCGACGAGTCCATGGGCCGGGGAGAACCAGAATTGGGGCAGATTCTGGTGCGCGGTTTCTTTCACACACTGGGCGAGATTGAGCCTCTGCCTGGCACGATCATCTTCTTCAACAGTGGCGTGAGACTGATGGTGGAGGGATCGCCCGTGCTGGAAGACCTGTTATCCCTGCACGAGAAGGGCATCGAAATCCTGGCCTGCGGCACCTGCCTGGACTATTATGGTCTCAAGGAGGGGATTGCCGTTGGCGAGGTGTCCAATATGTACACCATCGCCGAGACGCTGATGAGGGCGGGAAAGGTCGTCAGCTTGTGAGGACACCGGATACCGCCCTGGCACGTGCCGGCCCCAAGGAGTGACGAGCGTGACGGATCAAGTGATTCGGCTGACAGCGCTGACCAGCGCCGCCGGTTGAGCGGCCAAGATGGGCCCTGAGGCCCTGGCGCAGGTTCTGCGCCAATTGCATGACCTGTTTCCGGCCGATCAACACCCACAGCTGCTTGTGGGGCTGGAGGCCAGTGACGACGCGGCCGTATACAGGATCAGCGACGATCTGGCCATTATCCAGACCGTCGATTTCTTCACGCCTGTCGTCGACGACCCGTACGACTATGGAGCCGCCGCCGCGGCCAACGCCATGAGCGACGTGTACGCCATGGGCGGTGAGGTGACGTTGGCCCTCAACATATGCGCTTTCCCTCCCGACCTGCCCCGTGAGATCGTCGCCCAGATCCTGCGCGGCGGTGCGGAAAAGGTAGCCGAGGCAGGTGGCGTTCTCGTCGGCGGCCACACGATCAACGACAACGAGCCCAAGTACGGCCTGTCGGTGATGGGCTTGATCCATCCGGATCGGGTGTTGACCAAGTCCGGCGCCCGTCCTGGCGATCGATTGATCCTCACCAAACCGCTGGGAGTGGGTATCATCACCACCGCCTTGAAGGGACAGGTAGCCGCGCCGGATCACGTCGCCGCCGCAGTGGAGAGTATGACCCGGCTCAGCCGCGATGCCGCCCGGCTGATCCAGACAATAGGCGTTCACGCGTGCACCGACATCACCGGGTTTGCGTTGCTGGGCCACAGCTGCGAAATGGCCGAGAAGAGCGGCGCACGGCTTCGCCTCTTCGTGGAGGAACTGCCTTTTCTGGAGGGAGCCAAACAATATGCCCAGGACTGGCTCTTCCCGGCCGGATCGTGCAACAACCAGCGCGCCTATCAGCAGATGATAGACTTCGCGCCAGAGATCTCCGAAGAGATGCAGATGTTGCTCTTCACGCCTGAGACGTCGGGTGGCCTGCTTGTGGCCGTACCGCCCGAGAACGTGGACGCACTTGTCAGTCGTTTCGCCGAAGCCGGCCAGCCGTGCTGGCTCATCGGCGATGTGGAGGAGGGGAAAGGAGTCCAGGTCACTGCGTGAGTATCCACATTCGCCCCCTGCTGACCCAAGATGACTACGGCGCCTTCCAGCGGCTGGAACAGGAGGTGTGGCCCAACACCCAACCGATGCGCAACGATGTGCTGCTCATGGCCCAAAAGAACGGTGGTCTGGTGCTGGGAGCCTTCGACGTCGCGCCCCGGGAAAGCGATGAGCGACTGATAGGCATCCTCTTTGGCTTCATCGGCCTGACGCCCCAGGGCAAGGTGAAGCACTGCTCGCACATGGTCGGCGTGCATCCCCAACACCAGAACCAACGGGTGGGCTATCAGTTGAAGATGGCCCAACGCGAACACGTGCTGGCCCAGGGGATAGACCTGGTTACCTGGACCTTTGACCCACTGCAAAGCCGAAACGCCTATCTCAATTTGCGCAAGCTGGGAGCCGTGTGCCATGCTTATCTGCCGAATCATTACGGCGAAATGCAGGATGGTCTCAATGTGGGAGTATCCAGCGACCGCTTTCAGGTAGATTGGCAAATTACCAGCCAGCACGTGTCTGATCGGCTGAGCGGCGTCAGCACAGGAGATTCGTTGTCGGCGCTGCAGGCGACAGGCGTGCCAATTGTGAACCCGTTCCCTCCTGACCAACTGCCCGCGGTGCCGCCGACAGTCTACAGCATCGAGAGCCAGCGCCTTCTCATCCAGATCCCGGCTGACTTCCAGGCCATCAGGTCCGCTGACATAACCTTGGCCTGCTCCTGGCGGGAGCATACCCGCGCTCTGTTCGAGACCGCCTTGGCCGCCGGATACATAGCGATCGATCTCCTGCACGAACAGGGAAACAGCTACTACTTGCTTCAGAGGGACTGGGAACCGACTTGAGGGACGGAGCCGGGGGGGCAGACGCTGTGGACGGCCGGGAACGCAAACCGATCTCGGCCAATCCCTGTGGGAGCGCTTGCCTGGGGACACCCAACCGCATACGTGCTGTGAAGGGGTAGCATGAGCCTCGCCATCAGCAAGGGCTAGAAGAGGCGGAAGATCAGGTCAAACAGGCCCAACAAGTCGAGCGCAGCCACAGACACGACAGCAACCAGAATCCAGCGCACGAAGCCTGCCCCCCGTTTCACCGCCAT
>SDBU01007589.1_pt1 | contig 12468 bp, 13 predicted proteins | sample 2277071 | NCBI WGS metagenome assembly SDBU01 (sample SAMN10397929, study PRJNA504765) | marine sediment metagenome | isolation source: marine sediment core GS08_GC12, 126 cmbsf | place: Arctic Ocean: Gakkel Ridge, Loki's castle | collected 2008
ACTCGAGTTATAACTTCCGGTTATCCTCATCATGTGATACAGCGGGGCAATCGTCGTCAACAGACATTTTTCTGTGATGAATCTTATGCTGCCTATATTTGTCTGACATCAGAAAGGTGCACAGACCGCTTCTACCTCGGAAACGTGGCCCGAAATTCAAGGTAAAAATTAAGAATAATTAGTATTGTGTCCCCAAATTGCTAAAGTTTGTAAAAAATGTTCTTGACATAGATTGACTTTTTTCATATATTTTTAATATTAAATCATTATAAACAAAGTAAAAATTGGTAAAATAAGTAAAACCAAAATCCTTTAGTCTCTTTAAATTTATGTAAGAAAGAACAAAGATAAAGGTCAGCTAAAAGTAAGTATATACGAACTTGATTCGGATATGAACGAGTTAAGTGAAATATGTTTCCCCCTATTAGGACAACCTATGAATGTGAACACAGATAAAGCTTTAAAAAAAATTTCAGAATTAATTGATAAACTTCAAAAATCAGAGGAATTTGAAGAAATTCACGAAGAAACTTTAAACTTATGTAGAATTGTATACGGTAGAAAATCTGATTACAAAAATATAGATATATCTTATCCTGAAGAAATAAAAATACATATAATCGATTCCTTCGGCAGCGGCAAAGAAAAGAATAAGATTATTGAAACTGACGCTAATCCAGATAGGAAGAATATACTTAGCAAACTAAAAGAAGATACATTATCTATTCTTCATAAATTAAACAAATATTTCAGACTAAGAAAAGAACTTAAGGATTAAAAAATCTATAGGCAAACATACATCAGCTAACAGCGGATAAAATGGAAATCAAAGATTTCTCCAAATTACCTTTGGCAACTTCTTTTATCCCCCAGTATTTATTTCGCAATATTATTTAGGAGACACAATACTAATTATTGACAACATACTTAGAAAATTATACATTTTCGTATTGCACGATTGACAAGAATTATAGATCCCGGTTATTCTCATCTTTTAAAATGAAACTATATTTGAAAATAATTGAAACATAGATTAAAGATAAACAACCCCCTAAGCTCCCCTTTCTGAATCCGACTCAGTCGGACTTTGCTTCCACCGAAGGCGGATCCGCCTATGGTGGAAAGGGGGAATTTCTAAAATCATAAACCCTCTTCTCCCCGCCTCCGCGGTTCAATTATCTTAAATCGTAAATCAAAATGTTCTTGACTTTACGAAATAAATTCGTTATATTAATAATATATTAGCATTAAAAATAACATTTAACAGCCGTATATATTCTCTAACAACCTGTAAAAAAATGAACTTATTGAAACATAATTATATTGTGGTCGTGTCTCTTCCTCGTGAAATTCGTGCCCTTTGTAGTTATAACATTCTATACTATGGATGCCTTAAGATATTTTATTGTAAATTATTTCGATAGAGATAACGTAACTCTAATATATACAATACACCCTAAAGTTGTAGGTGTAGAAAAATGAGAATTTTTAATAGTTTTTTATCCCGAAATGATACAAAATTCTCCCTAAATAATAGAAAATTCTCTCAAAATGATAAAAAAATCTTTCAAAATACGTTGATTTTGATAAAAAAATTAAATAAAAAAAACCAAATCCATCAAAATAAAATGATTATTCTGATAAATTATTCAAAAAAGAAAAAAGTTTCAATGTTTTGAAAAATTGTGATTTAAAAATAAATTTAAAAAGAATAAAATTTCATTATTGACATTTAACATATTATTTTTTAAATTTTTACTTAATAAATTCCGATAAAGGAATAAAAAAAGGAAGTTAGAAGCCAGAATACAGAAGTCAGAATGAGAAAATCAGCTATTCCATAATTAGGTACTTCATTCTGGATTCCGGCTGCTGGCTTGTTGATTAAAAATATATTTTTCGTAAACTTTGCGATTTTATTATTAAATTTTAAAAGAGTTAAAAAAATGCTAATCAATACGTCAGCATATTCTCGTGTAGGATTAATAGGAAATCCTTCAGACGGCTACTATGGGAAGACTATCTCTATTATATTAAAGAATTTTGGAGCCAAAGTAACCATTTTCGAGAGTCCAAAAATCAATATAATTCCGAATGAAAGGGATGTATCATCATTCGGAAGCATGGATGAGTTAATAAATGATGTAAAAAAAAGCGGATACTATGGAGGCGTCAGGCTGATAAAAGCGACAATAAAAATATTCGGTGAATATTGCGAAGAAAATAAAATAAATCTGGAAAAGAAAAATTTTACAGTAGAATACAGAACAAACATACCGCGCCAGGTTGGTCTTGGCGGTTCCAGCGCTATAATAACAGCAGCATTGAGAGCCTTAATGAAATTTTACGACGTTGAAATTCCAAATCCGGTTCAGGCAAATCTGATTTTAAGTGTCGAGTCTAAAGAACTTGGTATTACCGCCGGTCTTCAGGACAGGGTTATACAGGTCTATGAAGGGGTTGTATATATGGACTTTAATAAAGAGAAATTCGAAAAACAGGGTTATGGAATTTATGAGCCAATCGACCCGAATTTGCTTCCTCCTCTTTATGTAGCTTATAGAACAAAACTTAGTGAAGTTTCAGGCATATTCCACGGCAGCATTAAAGATAGATTCAATAGAGGAAACAAAGATATAATAGATAAAATGAAAATCTTTGCTGCCTTAGCAGAAAAAGCCAAAAATTGTATATTAGAAAAAGATTACAAACTATTGGATGAATTAATAAATGAAAACTTTGATTTGAGAACAAAAATATACCCGATAAGTTCTGCAAATATGGAGATGGTTCGATGCGCAAGAAGCTGCGGAGCAAGTGCAAAATTTACCGGCTCCGGTGGAAGCATAATCGGAATATACAAAGATGAAAATATGTATGAAAAGCTAAAAAATGAGCTCAGAAAAATCGGAGCCGTCATACTAAAGCCTAAAATTATCTAAGAGGAAGAATGATTAACAAAGCAATTATTCCATCAGCAGGATTCGGGACAAGGTTTCTTCCTGCTACAAAAGCTCAACCCAAAGAAATGCTCCCAATTGTTGATACCCCTGCAATACAATTTGTTGTCGAAGAAGCTGTATCTTCCGGAATTAAAGATATTTTAATTATTATCGGTAAAGGCAAGAGAGCAATTGAAGACCACTTTGACAGCAGTTTTGAACTTGAAACTGAACTTGAAGAAAAAAACGAAACCGAACTCTTAAAAGAAATTAAAAGAATTTCAAATCTTGCAAATATTCACTTTATCCGCCAAAAACATCTACTTGGACTTGGAGATGCTATATATTATGCTAAACAACATGTCGATAACGAGCCTTTTGCAGTCCTATTAGGTGATACCATAGTTGATTCAAAAGAACCCTGCATCGCTCAAATGATTAATATTTTTAAAAAATATCCTCATTCCATTATTGGATTAGAGGAAGTTCCAAAAGAAAAAGTCTCAAGATACGGAATAATCGACGGTGATTTAATAGAAGAAAACATTTATCAACTGAAAGACCTGATTGAAAAACCATCGTTGGATGAGGCACCATCTAATCTTGCTATTGGCGGAAGATATATCCTTACACCCGAAATATTTGATTGTATTGAAAAAACAGAACGCGGAAGTGGAAATGAAATTCAGATTACCGATGCGATAAAAATCCTCAGCAAAACTCAACCCCTATATGGATATAAATTTGAAGGCATCAGATATGACATCGGAAATAAACTCGATTTTCTGAAAACCAACGTAGAATTTGCCTTGAAAAGGGAAGACCTGAGAAATGATTTTTTAGACTTCCTCAAAGAAATTGTTACAAATTATGAAACATAAATTTTCACTTTTATCTATTCACACTTCATCATTCGCACTTTGTCCCGGCTGTGTGGAATAACTTCTACATTTGTACTTCGTACTTAAATAAAGGCGTCCAAAAATGCACAAATATAAATATATTAAAATAGTCTTCACTATATCTCTCATTTTTTCTTTCCACTCACAAAATATTCATGGAAGTGACCTTGACACAAAATTAAAAGAGAGTGCAGGGCTGGCTAACGAGGCTTTCATTAAATGTGATAACTATTTAACAGCGTGGATGAAATATATCGACCCCGAAAGCGGATTTCTGCCCAGGAATCTATCGGAAGGAAAAATACTCTGGAATACCAAAGATTCTGCTGCCGACAATTTTCCTTTTATGATTATCACGGCTCATTTTACAAGACCAGCGATTGCCGGTCCACTTTTATGGAAATCATTAATCAGTGAAAAAACTTTGACTGCAAGCCAATTTGGGCTGCCGGACGATTACAATTTTAATCAGCGTAAAAAATTAAATAATAATCTTGACAGGTTGATTTTTGGGGCATCGGAATATGCAAAGGACGGGATAGTACCAATGGTAGAAATTCTTGGCAGGGGAGTCTGGTATGACCGAATGTTGGATTTAGTGCACGGAATTTTTGATGCTGCTCCGGTAAAAACACGTTACGGCAAATTACCTTCAACCGATTCTGAGGTCAACGGTGAAATGCTGCAGATTCTTTGCAGACTTTACTGGGCGACTGGAAAGGAGCAGTATCGCAAATGGGCTGAGCGGATAGGGGATGCTTACTGCTATGAGGTAATTCCCGGCAGTTACTGGCTGCCGGTGCATCATTGGGATTTTAATACTCACAAAGGAGACGGATTATTCAAGGCAAGAGACCATGGGTGTGAAATAGTCTCGGGACTTTCCTTACTCTATGCAATTGAAACCGAAAAAGAAAGTGACAGGGCTGTCTCATATTATTATCCTGTAAAAATGATGCTTGACCGCATTCAGGAAATCGCCACAGATGAGTCAGGGCTTCTTTATAACGAAGTAGATGTAAAGAACGGAGAAATTAACAGAGGCGGCTTCTCAGACTGCTGGGGATATAATTATTATGCATATTACACATTTTATATGACGACCGGTGAAAAGAAATATAGAGATAATGTGAAACATGTACTGAATAATATTCATAAATTTCGCGATTACCGGTGGGAACCGGGAAGTGATGGAAAACAATCTCACGACGGTTATGCGGATTCAATCGAAGGGGCATTGGGGCTGTTATCTCACCTGCCTGTTTCCTCTGCGTTTGATTGGGTTGAAACCGAGATACAGCGAATGTTTGCATTCCAAAAAGAAAGCGGCATTGTAGAAGGATGGCATGGTGACGGAAACTTCTCGCGGACTGCTTTAATGTATGCTTTCTATAAAACAAAAGGGATATTTTGTAAACCCTGGAGGGAAGACCTGCTTTTCTCCGCAGAGCAAACAGAGCACGGACTGGAGGTTTTTGTATCATCGGAAAAACAATGGAGTGGGAAAATTTGTTTTGACCCTCAGCGTCACCGCCAATATTGGGGAATGCCGGAAGATTACCCAAGAATTAATGCATTTCCGGAGTGGTTCACAGTTGAACCGCTGAGTGTTTACACAGTCCGGGAAAAATATGGAAAAGAGGAAATCGTAATAGGAGAAAACCTGGTAAAAGGTTATAATGTTGAACTAAATGCAGATAGTATTCTCAGACTTAATATTAAACAAATAATGAAGTAGAAACTTAACCGAAGATTACGCGGATTATACGGATTAAATTTTTAAGTAAACGTATGAAGAGATGCCGGGAGACATATATATGTTCTCTAATTTTGTATATAAATTTGTTATTGACTTTTTAAAATAAAATCCTAAATTCATAATCGGAAAAAGGAATCTGTAAAATATGGGGCTGTAGCTCAGCTGGGAGAGCGCTTGTCTGGCAGACAAGAGGTAGAGGGTTCGATCCCCTTCAGCTCCACTAATTGAAAATGCTGCAAGATACATTATTATTACTGACTTATATGATGTATTAGCACTTCATATTAAATCTCTAAATTACCTTGAATATCCTCAAAATGCATTATTACATAAGAGCGTGTTTGAATTATGATACCTGAGAGTGAAAATGTTTTATTCATTAAGTATGTTTTTCAGTTAAAAAATATGCAGAAGAAGGAATTTGCCGTCAGGATAGATAAAAAAACGTTGAATATACTTCTTCCTGAGATAGAGAACATTCCAAAGTGGATTGATTTGAACTTTTTTAAGTGTACAAACTGCCCATTGGATGAAAAGACAAATCCAAAATGTCCTGCCGCATTGAGCATGATCGATGTGATCGGATTTTTCAGAAATTTCGTATCATTTGAAGAAGCAGACATTGTAGTAGAAACGGAAGACCGCTCATCATCTAAACATACAAGTCTTCAGGCAGGGATCAGTTCTATTATTGGATTATGTATGGCGACAAGTGGATGCCCGGTTTTGGGTAAGTTGAAACCGATGGCGCGGTTCCATCTCCCTTTTGCATCGACAGAAGAGACTGTCTTTCGGGCAATGTCGACATATCTATTAGCGCAGTATTTTCGTAAACTTAATGGGAAGACTCCTGATTGGGAGTTGGAGAATCTTGAGAAATTCTATAACGAAATTCATACCGTTAATAAAAGCTTCTCCAACCGACTGAAAAATATCCATGTTCATGACGCAAGCATCAATGCTTTAAATATCCTTGATACATTCGCAAATTTTGTACTATTTGAAATTCATAAACATGTTTTAAAGGAACTTGAATTTATTATGTCGGAATATATTGAATAATTATTTGGAATTGAAGGGGTAATTTTAAGTCATTGGAGAATGAAAAAATGAAAAGTAAAATATTAATAACTGATGACAATCCGGAAATTAGTATAAAAGCAATAAAAATGGGAGCAACTGATTATATTACAAAACCATTCGATGATAAAATCCTTTCTATGAAAATTAGAAAATATCTTTATTAAAAGTGTAATCTCCAAACAAGATGTAAGTTAGAGTGATTTTAATATGAAAGAATTATTAAAAAAAATTGTGAAATTCCGAGAAGAAAGAGATTGGGCTCAATTTCATAATCCAAAGGACCTAGCAATCTCACTTTCTTTAGAATCAGCAGAATTATTAGAACTTTTTCAATGGAAAAATTTGAACCAGGTAAAATCATTAAAAAAAGATTCTAAATGTCTTGAAAAAGTGAAAGAAGAACTTGGAGATGTTTTCATTTATGCCTTACTAATATCTCATGAATTTAAATTAGATCCTTTAAAAATTATAGATGAAAAATTAAAGATTAATGAAAAAAGATATCCGAAAGAAAAAGTAAAAGGAAAATCTAATAAATACACTGAGTATTAATCAGGAATTTTCTAACGGTATCTATCTGGAAAAAGAGCCAAAAAAATGCACGTGGTGATGCCGGATTATATTTACAATGGAAAACGTATCCGGAAAATTACCGGTACATCTAATAAAGAAGAAGCTGAGAAGAATCAAAAGATTTGGGAAGGTGACAATATTAAATAGGCTAATACTGGATTATTGATTAGCTTAAAAAGTCATTTTGATTCCAGTTTTTCAAACAATTTATTATTTTAATTTCATAAATGTTAAAAGTACATAAAAAATTGTGTTTAGTTTACATATCCTCAAATTTTCTTGAAATCTCTTACATTTTTTATAACAATTAAAAGTTATGTAAATTATTATTTGTTACTATATTGTTACTATGAGGATGCAAAAATCACCTAATTTATCCTAAAATATACAAATTGTATAAAAATAAGAAAGCACTGTATTTTTATATAAATACAGTGCTTTCAACAGTGGAGCAGATCGGGATCGAACCGACGGCCTCATCCGTGCGAGGGATGCGCTCTCCCAGCTGAGCTACTGCCCCTTATAATTTTATCTGAAAACTTTCTATTAATTAAAGTAAAAATGTTATGCCAAAGTTCAATTGAATTATCTTTTGTATATCCGCCTTAGGTGAAGAGCCGGGTTGGAAAAAAATGCTGCCACTTCTTGGTGAGAATAATCTAACATCCACAGATGGAGCATATTGTTTTATGTCCAATCTTAAAGCTAACTTTGCCCCTAATAAAAATTTTATTCCACCGCCAAAATTATAAAAGAGATCATTGTTCGATTCAGCATCACCCGGAACAAATGAAATCCCTCCTATACCGAAAGTTCCATAAGAATATATCGATTTAGACAATGGATATTTATAAATAAAATTACCGCAGTAATTAAAAATTTTAAGGTCGTCTTTAATTGAAGGATTACTGTCAGTTCCATAGTTAAATGATGAAGGGGAAAATCCAATTTCTCCTTCAAGGGCATACTTTTTTGTGATATTAATTAAGGCTCTGACACCAAGCATTAATGAATTGTTGTAGCTGTTGTCTTCAAAAATAAATATCCCGGCAATTGGACTAATTTCATAAGTTTCAGCCGAACCAAATTCTTTATCCTTCAAATCAGCCGCTAATATTGGAATATTAAACAGCGTAATAACAAAGGATAGCAATATCACTTTTTTCATTCTCAACACCTGAATAATTAAATTATTTTACATAATAATTTAATTTAAAAATATTAAAAATTAAAAACAATAAGAAAAATTTTTAACTGTCGAATATATTGATTTTTAAAAATTAAAATTTAAAAAGTTCAGAAATTCCTTGTATAATTTATTTTTTTTCATTACCTTAAGCATAATTCCATTTCTTAGAAAGCATTTTGCTGCCTTTTATTTAGAAGAAATATTAATTTGTTATACAAAAAAAAAGTGATAAACTATGGGATTTTTCTCTGCCAAATGCAAGGAATGTAAAACAAAAAGTAAAATCCAGTTGTGCCCATACTGTAAAAAAGATATTTGTTTCAAATGTTTGAGCCTTTTGGTCCTAAGGGATAAAACTCCGGAATGGTTTGTCGGGAAGAAAGTAAAAATGTTTGAGGAATATAAGCAATTCTACTCTGATTACTGCTCCCAGTTTAGAGGCAAGGGTATCAATATTCACTGCTGCGATTCATATTTAAGAAGCTCCTGGTCGGCAATCGTTGAAAAAGTTAAAAAAATGGAGAAGGATGGCCATGTAAAAGCAAAATTTATAATATTGAAATAATTTGGTATTAATTGATTTTAACCGTAAATCTTAATTTTGGTTCACTGATAAATGTCTGAATTTCCGGTTACGGGAAATAAATCTATGATAAGTGAGCTTTTTTATATCAAATATGAAAATGTTATACTGATTTTAAAAAAATATTAGCAAGTTCAATAATAAATTGAACAATTATTAGGAATTTACTTCAGACTGATTTTATAAACCACCTTCAAAAAGAAACGTCACAAACAAACTTCATTTACAAATTTTCAATCTTCGAGAAATTTAAAATAAAAAATTTGCTAGATATGCTATTATTTGCATAACTGTTATTTATGATAGATTTGCATTAGAATGCGTCAAAACTCATTTCAGTTAATTTAATATTCTTTATTCTTTTTAATCATCAGAACTAACTCCTGCAGCCCATTTTATACCTTCAAGAAGATGCTCTGCATAGAGAGGATCATCCGAAGTCTCTTGAGTGTGCCCTATTCCGGTATACCAGGCTCTTCCGCCGTCGTAATAATGACACCAGATAATTGGATGATCAACCATATCCCCCCCTTCGTATGAAGTTTCATCAAGTGAGGCAAGAACTCTAACCTTTTCTCTTGGATTATTTCGGAAATTATACCATTCATCATGGCATTTCCACTTTTCAGGAAGCATTGCTGTTGTCGGATGACTGTGGTCTTCTACATTGACGATGGCATCTTGAATTTTTGGATGGCTTTTAAAATATGCACCTGCAATAAGTCCGCCATACCATTCCCAGTCATATTCCGTATCTGTTGCCGCATGAACTCCGACAAATCCCTTACCGCTTTGAATAAATTGTTCAAATGCTGCCTGTTGTGTCTCATTCAGCACATCACCGGTTGTATTCAGAAAAACAACAACCTGGTATTTGCTCAGATTTTTATCTGTAAACGCTCCCGCATATTCGGTAATTTTTACATCAAAATTATGTCTGTCTCCCAATTTCTGTATAATTTTAATTCCCCCGGGAATAAACCCATGCCGATATCCGGATGTCTTTGAAAAGATAAGAACTTTAAAACACTTTCCGTTATCGACCTGTCCCAAATTTTTATCAGAAAAACTAAAAACCATAAATAATATTATAACTAAAACAGAAACAGATTTTATTTTTTTTCGAATCGATTGAAAAAACATTTTTACCTCCATCGAATTAATATTGTGGAAATGAAAATTTATATTTTGTTTGCTCATATTAGAGATATAAACAGCGAGATTCTCACAGAAAGGCTGCTGCCTCCAAAAACTTCTGAATGCCAATCTCATAAACCAAAATATATAATTTAATATTTTACTCAAGCTTTGTTAGAATATAAAATAATATTTATTTATGTCAAGACAAAATAATAAAAATTGTTTTACTTTTCGATATTATTGGAGAAAATTTTTGATAGAAAGTTAAATATAGTAGGTTTTAATAGATTTCCGGATTTATAATGTTTTTTAGCTCAACAACAAATGTTGTTCCTTTTCCCAATTTACTGAACACTTTGATATTACCGTTATGTTGTTTTATTATTTGTTTAACTATAGACAGTCCCAAACCTGTGCCGCTTTTATCTATCTTTCTTGCTTCAGTAGTTCTGAAGAAATCTTCAAACAATCTCGGTATATCTTCTTCAGAAATGCCTAAACCGGAATCTGCAACTTCGATTCTCACACCGTCCTTTATACCCTCAGCCTTAACTTCAACCGTTCCGTTATCCGGTGTATATTTGACTGCATTACTTATTAGATTTGTTAAAAGTATTTCTACATTCTCTTTATCACCGTTAATAGCTGGAATAGAAGGTTGTATATCAGATCGAAGCGATAGATTTTTCTCTTCTGCATTTGCATAAAAAAGATTAACAGTATTTGAGATAAGTTCTTTTATGATTAGCGGTTGAGAAGTAGCTATTCTTTTACCTGCTTTTATGAATGATAATCTTAAAAGGTCACTTACCATAGAAAGAAGATCATCAACCTTGTTTTCCGCTCTGACTATTAAGTCTTTCAATTTTTCTGATTCACTTGCAATAAATCCATCAGTGATTACCTTTAAGCAACTCTTAATAGTCGCAAGTGGGGATTTTAATTCGTGAGTGACCTTCATTACATATTCTGATTTCAGCCGGTCAGTTTCCCTGAGTTTCTCATTAACTTTTCTTAATTCTTTTACTGTCATTTCAAGAGATTCTTTCACCAGCAGCAGTTCTTCTTCTTTTTTTCTAAGCTTTTTAACTATCGAGGTCCCCATAAATACGGATAAATAGAGAGTGGTTGTAAAAACAAACAAAATTCCTGAATAATAGATGTTTTTCTCAAAAGTGTTTTCCGGTATGAACTTAACAATATAATTATCGAATATGATATTATTATATTCCAAAATCATAATCATACTCATAAGTATAATAGCAAGTGAGGCTTGAACGTACGCTGCCTTACGGGAAAGGATAATACTGGATATTATCATGTGAAAGATAAAATAAAAAATGAATGGATTTCTTGTTCCTCCAGAAAAAAATATTAGAAATGCTAATATTAATATATCAAATGAAACTTGAAAATTTACATTTCGATTTTCAAACCTTACTAATTGCTTAATATTTTTTTCATCATCTGTTTCAATTATGTCATTTCTATAAATCCTTTTTGATAAAAAACTAAAAAATAAATTTGAGCAAATAAGTATTAATATAATGATATATAATGGCAAAGGATGTGTGATTATGTTACTTAAAGAACTCGCAATCCATATCGTTATCAAAGCAAAGATGATAAATAACCATCTTAATTTTATTAACCATTTTATCCTTTCTCTTAACTCAATTTCTGCAAAAGTGAAATTTAACATAAATTTATCATTTTATTATTTATAATTGCTCTCGATTATTTATATTTTCTATTATTTTTCTCACATTTTTGGTAAAAGTTCATCAACTTTGGAAAGAAGTAGTTCCGGTTCCACAGGCTTGCTTAAATAATCATCACACGGCAGCCAGGTTTCATCTCCTGCAACATTATCAAATCCCAATCCGTAAGCTTTATCTATTGCTGTAATCATTATTATTGGTATATTTTCAAAATCTGCCTCTTTTTTAATTCTCCTGCATACTTCAAATCCGGATATTTTATCGGACCACATTACGTCAAGTATTATTAAATCAGGTTTTTCTTCAGAAACTTTCTTTAAACCTTCATCTGGACCGGACGCTGATAAAACATCATACTGTTTACTTTCAAGAATAATCTTTGTTGTTTCCACAAAATCAGGATCATCGTCAATAATTAAAATTTTCTTATTTTTTAGCATTTCTTCTTCCCCTAATGTTTATTAGAACTTACTAATTTGTAAAGATTTAGTCATCTGAACCCATTATGTTTATTATGTCGCTCCTATGGAGCTCATTTTTATTAATATCAAATGTTCTATAAACATATCGTCCCTA
>SDBU01007590.1_pt1 | contig 12468 bp, 12 predicted proteins | sample 2277071 | NCBI WGS metagenome assembly SDBU01 (sample SAMN10397929, study PRJNA504765) | marine sediment metagenome | isolation source: marine sediment core GS08_GC12, 126 cmbsf | place: Arctic Ocean: Gakkel Ridge, Loki's castle | collected 2008
GACTGCAAAAAAGAGATAACCGAACTTCCATTTCAACCCTCCCCCGACAGACCAATTTACTGTCGAGACTGTTGGGCAAAAAAAAGAACTCAAAGATTCGAACGCTAGCCCAAAACAAAAACCGCCCCCGGGGGCGGTTTTTGTTTATCTCTTAAAAACTATTTTCCCTTCTCCTGGTCGTACTTTCGCCAACCTTCAGAAACAGAAGGCTCAAGATTATCTAATTCACTAAGAATCTTTTCCCTCAGCTCGGCTGTTGCTATTTCTTCTTTCCCTTCGGCCACTTGCAAAGCTGCCCTTGAAACCTGCTCAACTAATTCATTGACTCTATCTTCTGGAAGACCAGCTTGTTTAGCGGTTAACTCAATTGATTTTTTAATTTTACCTTCATCAAACGGTTCTTTTGACCCGTCTTTTTTTATAACAAAATTAGCCATAATTAGTAGGTATTTTAGTTAATTACCGACCTTTTTGCCGCACTTGACAATTATACCATATTTTAAATAAGATAGCTCCCCGCTAATCAATGGAGAGCAATACTCCGTCGTCCAAATAATCAAAGATTCTAATGTAGCCATTTAGAGCATGGCAAACAGAATCAGTCCTGACATATTTTTGAATGTTGTTCCAAAAAACTCCACCAATTGCCCTCTCTGGATTTTTGAGGGAAAGACTATTTTTTTCAGAATAAGTATTCTGAATAAGCCACCTCATTGCTTTTATTACCGCTGTTTTGTATTTTTGACAATCTTCTTTACTCTCGGCTAGGCAAAATCTATAGGTTTCTGCCATCACCTCAGTTATCCAGCCTGTTCCACTGGTTGAATAAGCCCCTTTCCAGCCACCGTAATATAAAAGGTCATTACTATTATCTTTTTGATTATCCAAAATAAGACTACTAAGTTCAAAGATTATCTTTTGATAACGCTCCTCAAAATTAACTTTATAAAAATCCATCAACGACATTACCACCCAAGAATTGGAGATTGGATTTTTATCCCGGTACTCCCCCTCAATGTAGCCTTGCTCCTTTTCATATTCCCCAGCAAAGTATTGAGCAATTCCTTCTGCTGTATCATAATATTTTTTATCTTTGGTTTTTTGATAGAGCTTGGCGAGAGCAGAGAGAACCTGGCCGTTGTAAAGAAGAGATATTTGATTGCCATAAACCCAGCCAGAGCTTGATAGCTTAACGTAAGGCTTCATTGTCCCATCTGCTTTCTGCATAGTAGTTAACCAATTGCCAGCCAGCTTAGCAGATTCCAAATATTTTAAATCATCTGTTAAATCATATAATCTCAATAAGGTAAATATGCTTAAGGCTGCTGTTCCAACTACAAACCTCTCTTCCTTTTCTTTTTCATCTAAATAATAGGAATAATGAAAAGCCCCATATTTTTCATCTCCTTCATCTTTTTTCTGCATAAAAAGAAGGAAATCTGCCCAGTCAGAGAGATTAGCTAAAATCTCCTCATCTTCTTCCAAATCATTAATGTATAAAAAGGTATAAATGATTGAAGCAGAATAAACTGCGTGTAATCTACCTTCAAAACTATCATTCAGGGCATCATATTTCTTGTAAAAACCGCCTTCGTCTTTATTCTCCATCCTGTACAAAAACTCTTTCCCCTGCCTAATTTTCTCAGAGATTAATTCTTTATCTAAAGAGCTGACTAAGAATGAAAATTCCTTCTCCTCTTCTTGTTGGCCTACCTGAATATTATCTTCAATTTTTTCAGATTTTTTCAATTCAGGAAACTCCTTAAAATTAATTTCTTCTATTTCTGAAAACCATAAAACTCCTCCAGTTAAAATTACAGCCAAGAAGAAAATTATTAAAAGATACTGCCAATTGGTCTTAGCATCTCTCAAAATCATCATTTTTACTCTACCAAAAAACCGCCCGATTGGCGATTAAATTGGCTCCGGGGGACGGACGACGTTAGAACCTGGCTAACGAATTATTGACTAATTAGAGATCAAGGGGCGTCTGTGTTGTAGAATAGTTTCGTAAAATATAGTCAGCAAAAATTGCCCCAACATTTTTTCCTGAAAGTTCAGCACGCATTTTCAAACCAGGATTTAAACCAACATCTATAGCAAAGTATCTTCGACCGTGTTTAATTAAATCTATTTCAAAAAGAGGAGCCTTTAAATATTTAGCCAACTTTATCAAGGTAGATTTTAATTCTTCTTCAAGCTTGATGTATTCTTTCTTTCCTTCTTGGCTTTTCTCCTCCTTAATCGGGACATGTTCTTTAAATGCAATAACTTCTTCACCAACAATTAAAGCCTTAATAATCTCCCCCTCGACAAAACGCTGAATAAAGAAAGGTTGAGCTAAGTCTGAAAAGATATCCAGTAATTCAGAAGCAGTAGAGGGTTTCTCTAATATGGCCACTCCTTTACCACCATGTTTAACAAATTTTAAGGCTAACTTTTTAAATTTTATTGCCGTTTTCTCGGCTGCATCAGCTGAAGAAGAAATATAAGTTAAGGGTTGAAACAAGGTCTTTGAATCAAAAATAGTTTTTGCCAGTAATCCCCGGTCGTAACAATTCAAAATAGTACTGGCTGGGGGTAAAACTGGCGCCTGCTCTTCTAGGATAGAGGCAACTAAATAACTAAAAGGGAAGTATTCACCCGCTGGTCTAATGAAATAAGCATCCCAATTTAGCTCGGTTTTATAGCGCACACTTAATTTCTTGCCTGATACCCTGACATTAAGTTTAGCTAAATCAGCCAGAAACAGCTTTGAAAAGCCCTTTTTCTTAAACTCTTCATACAAATATCTGGCGTCCTCATCTTCTTTTGCGGCGATAATGCATAGATTCATATACTAAATATTATACCAAAAAACCATTTGAAAGATAAGGCGGCAAGAGCTGGTCAAGGCTTCGCCTCGACCAGCTCTGTGCAGATTTGATCTCCACAAGCTTACTCCCCCGGTGGGACGATTTTCGAACCTGGTTGGAAACAAAAAACCAGCCAATAGGCTGATTCCTTGTTTTAATTAAATCTTTCAAGATTCAATTACCAGTTATTATTTCTGCGACCGTCGAATCCGCCGCGTCTGTTTCCGCCGCGAGAATCACGTCTGAAACCATCTTCGCGAGGACGAGACTCTAAAGGTTTAGCTTCGTTTACTGTAACGTTTTTTCCGTCAATCTCTTTACCATTGAACATCTCAATGGCTTTTTGAGCTTCTTCTTCAGAAGACATTTCAACAAAACCAAATCCCTTTGAACGGCCGGACATTTTATCGGTAATCACAGTTGCCGATTCAACAGTTCCAGCCTGAGAAAAAGTCTCTTTTAAAGTCGCTTCGGTGGTCTCGTGAGATAATCCACCGACAAACAATTTTTTTGCCATATTTATTCCTTAATAATTTATTAATGAGTAAGCCGACCGCTGTTTTTATTCTCTTTCAAGGCTTACATAATTAATAAATACGTAAGGAAAAGAAAATTAACAGAAACTTACCTTATTACAATAGCTTACTGTCGACAAAAAATCAAGGGGTTATTTTTGATTTCTGTGCTTTTTCAAAGATCTACGACGTTTTGCTCTGTTTCTATTTTTATTCGGGTTGTGTGAGTTTTTTATATTTTCTTTTTCTTAATATTTTCTTTTTCTCTCGACGGAAAAGAAGTAAGCCATAGAATAAATGGCCTCCGAAGTTTATCTATAGACCAATTATCATCTTTAAAAAGCGAGGCTTTCTCTATTCTAAAACGAGAAAGTAAAGCTATTGTAGCTTGCAGATTTAAAGGAGATAGTCTGTTATGTTCTGATAAAAATTCTTCTTTTGTAGCTTTCTGAGACGCAACTATTGGAGGAAGTTCCTTATTTAAAAATCTTTGAAGACTTTGATACATAATTATTTTTTTATTAATTTTTAAAATAAAAACGACTCTTAATCGCTGTGAGTTGCAAATAGTTTATTAATCTATCTAACAATAATAACGGAACAACCTATTTGTAGATCCAAACTCTCAATCTCTACTTTAATAATACACTTATTCTTTCAAGAAATCAAGTATTCTACCAGAAAACCGCCTTCTTGAGAAAACGGCTTGACCGAGCTCCCCTGGCTGGACGATGTTAGAACCTGTTTAAGATAAATCTTGTATCAGTTTTATTCCTCTCCTTCTGATAAAGAAGATACGGGGACAGTCTTAGTGGTAGCGGTAAAAAAAATGATAAAACATTCGTCTGGTGTTGTCACTCCAAATTCTCCACACTTAGCTTCAATCGATGAACATATCTCTGAAGGTCCTCCCGCTTCTGTACAGAAAGCTTTGAGCGGTTCAAACGATTTATAACCCTCAAGAGGAAATCTCTCACATGCCTCTGGTGGCCCCCCCTCTTCTATACAGAAAGCTCTAACCGTTCCAAATGATTCAAAACCCTCAAGCATTTTCTCTACTTCTGATTCCTGTCGAACCCTCTCTTGAATTCTCTCTCTTGCCTCTACTGGAACTTCCACCGGCAGAGAAACTGCTTCTGGAACATCGCCCAAAGCATTTTTAGCTTTTAGAACCTCAACTGCTTTTTCGTGGCCTTTAACTGAAACCTTCATTGCATTTTCAATGGCCGGTTTGGCTTGTTCTGGAACTTTCTCATAAATTTCAGCTAAAACCTCCAGATGCTTAGAGGTTGCCCGGCCGACTCTAGCTACAACTTCTATGACTTTTTCAGTACTCTTACCCTTAGCCATGGCTTTCTCTACCCTGGCCATGCTTTTTTCTAATTGATTTTCATATCTTTCCAAAGTTTTTTCTGCCAGTTCTGATTTCCCTTTTTCTACAACCGCTTTTGCCTCAGCCAATCTCTCCTCGGCTAAGGCAGCGTGTCTTTCAGCTTTTTTAAGATCGCCAAAAGTAAAGAAAGTACCGACCTCTTCGGCAATTATCTCCAGAAAGTAAAATGGGCTGTCCGGAGTCATCCCTGGGTCAGGCAGTTCGGTTTCTTGAGCCAAAACTCCTGTCCCGAGAGAAAATAGAAATACTGAAGTTATTATTAAAGATATTGCTTTCATAATATTAATAAATTAATAATAATTAACGACCTTTCTTTATTCTACCCCTTCGAAAAACTCAGGACAAGCAGAAAACCGCCTTCTTGAGAAAGCGGCTAAAAATCGTCGGCTCCGGGGCGTGGACGCTATTCGAACCTATTTTATGGATTTTGAAGGTAATTTTGAGGTGCCGGTTTTGAATCTGGTAAAATAAAATGCCTCAAAAGTAAGGCATTTTACTGTCTTAGTAAATAAAGATAGATTCAATATCAGTTTTATTCTTCTTCAACTTCTGGTTCCTCAACTTCCCCTTCTTCTAACTCTTCCTGTTCTATCTCTGCCCTGACTTTCTCTTTAATTCTTCCTTTAACTTCAGTTGGGAGTTGCTCTGGCATAGGAGTTTCTTCTGGCACCTCATCTAAAGCATCTTTTGCTTGAAGAGATTGGACTGCTTTCTCGTGTCCTTTAGCTGAAACTTCCATTGCTTTTTCAATGGATGCTTTCGCTTGTTCAGGAACCCTCTCATAAACTTCAGCTAGAATCTCCAAATGAATGGAGGTAGCCCTTCCAACTAACTGCTCTACAGTGGTTATGTCTTTGCCAAGCCCTTGGGCAATCTGGGAGATTTCTTCACCGAATTTATGCTGGTTTTCAAACTCTCCTACAGCTTCTTCTGCATCTTCGGTCTCACCTTTTTCTGCTTTGGCTTTAGCCCTATTGAGTCTGGCTTCAGCTGCTTTTAAGTTAATTTCAGTAGCACTTTCTGGGTCCTCTTCAGCTAAAGCTCTCAAAGCATTCTTCTGGCCAGCCATAGATACCTCTTTAGCTTTGGTTACAGCTGTTTTGGCTTTTTCTGAAACTTTCTCTAACATACTCTCTATTATTGTGAGATGTTTTCCAGCTCCTTCGGCTACGACTTCCATAACGTTTTTAATGCTTTGACCTTTGGCCTGAGCTCTTTCTGCCCGAGCTATGCTCTTATTTAATTGATTCTCGTATCTTGCAAGGGTTTTTTCTACAAATTCTGGCTTTCCTTTTTCTACTACAGCTTGGGCTTCAGCTACTCTTTCAGCAGCAAGGGCAGCATACCTTTCAGCTTTTTTAAGATCGCCAAAGGTAAAGAAGGTGCCAATCTCTTCTGAAATTGTTTCCAGAAAGTAGAATGGACTATCAGGAGTAAGGCCTGGATCTGGAAGCTCTGTCTCTTGAGCTAAAACTCCTATCCCAAGAGATGATAGACATAATGAAACTATTATTAAAGATATTCCTTTCATAATTTGTTTTGTTACTTTTTAGGCTTTGCCGACCTTTCATCTTTATTCTATCATAACAAACCCGAGAGAAAATCCCTCGGGCGAAAATCATAACTCGCTCTAGCGGACGATTTTAGAACCATATCAAAATATCTAGACACTGAGTATTAAACTCCATCATAATATTAGTTAATAATTATTTATGTATCCTTACCTTTTGTTTAAGTGTTACTCTTGGTTTCTTTTTGGTATATTTCTTTGAAACAAATTTACCGCTAATCGCGCTTCGGTAGACCGCCTTTGTTTTTGCTTTCTTCTTTGCCATAGTTAAATACTTTTTATCATTGACCTTTATATTATCCTACCAAAAAACCGCCTTCCTGGCGATTTTTTGAAGCTAGCTCCCCCGCTGCGACTCGAACCCGGCTCGGTCGCCCTAAAGAGATGGATATTTCAGCCTCCAGAATGAACTCACTAACGTACCGACGGTAAAACGCAATCAGAATTTGGTTTTGGGAGAGGGTTCCTCAAATATAGCCTACTAAGGTGTATATCTAAGCTATTTCTACCCCTTACTGTTCATTTGAGGTTATTTGATTTTTTTCGAATGGGGAGGGTGAAATAAAAAGTAGAGCCTTTACCCAATAGGCTTTTCACTCCGATTTTTCCTCCGAGTTTATCAACAATAAGCTTACAAATATAAAGACCAAGGCCTGTTCCTTCCTGAGATCTAGTAAGGGAAGGTTCTAACTGTGAAAATTTAGTGAAGAGTCTTTTCTGCAAGCCTGGAGATATACCCGGGCCTTGATCTATAACTGCAATTTTGACTTGGCCTTTCTCTGGTTTGGTTATCGAGACGGTAATAGTTTGACCTTCTGGTCCGTATTTGACTGCATTATCAACAAAATTATAAATTACTTGGGAAATTTTTTCTTTATCGCTTCTTACAACTATATTCTTTTTTTCTAGCTTGGTAACTATTCTCGATTTCTTCTTCTTTGCTAATACTTTCAAACTTGGTAGAAGCATCGGAATAAAAACCGTTAAATCGATTGGTTCAAATTGAACAATTTCTTTACCGCTTTCAAAGCGTGTTACTGTCAATATTCTCTTGATAATATGAGAGAGTTTATTGCCTTCATCATGGATAATATCTATATACTTTTGGTTTTTAGGAAGTAAAGAAGGTTCTTGAGTGCTTATTATTTCACTCAAACCAACAATTGAAGTTAGGGGAGTTTTAAGTTCATGGGTAGCGATATTTAAAAAGTCGTCCTTCATTCTGTTGAGCTCCTTCAGTTGTTCTATGGTTATCTTTGCTCGTTTAAGCTCGGTGATGTCTCCTCCAACGCTTAAAATAGCTTGGACTTTTCCTTGTTCATCCTTTAATAGAGCATTGTGCCAGGCGATAGTCTTCTCTCCGCCGTTTTTGATCAAAACAGGGCTTTCGAAATATTCAGCATGATCCATTCTCTTATCAACCAACCTTTCAAAAACGTTTCTTACTTCAGCCCTATTTTTTTCTGGAATAAAGCCAGCGAGCCAATCTTTACCAATAATCTCCCTTCCTTTGTATCTTAAAATTTCACTCCCCTTTTTATTTATAAGAAGAACTTTCTTCTCAGGACTTAAAACTAAAATTATAACTCCGGCAGTATCAAAATACTTTCGTAGTTTATTTTTTTCTTCTCGCAGTATCATCTCTGCTTTTTTGGCTTCTTCTGTTCTTGCCCTCTCTACCGTTATTGCGATCCTGGTTTCTTCGGCTTCTCTCCGAACTTTCTCAGTTTCTTTTAAATCATCAATCATTAAATCCAAAGCAACCAGTAATTCGGTAAATTCGTCTTCTTTTTCGGGAATCTTCAGTTTTCCAGAAAAATCACCCATCGAAATTTTCTGCAAAATTGGAACTATTTTTGCAACCCGTTCAGCGGCATATTCTTTCTGTCTTTGTAAAGCCTGTACTAATTTATCAGTCATCTGATTGAAGTTTTTTGCCAATTGACCAATTTCATCATTTGATTTTACTTCAGCCCGAGTGCTCAAATCACCCTCACTAATAGTTTGAGCAGTTCTGGTAAGATTAGAAATCGGCTTAGTGATTAATCTGGTTACGAAGAACATGGCCAAACTAGCCGCTAATCCAAAAGTTAAAATTATTAACAAACCAATCTTAAAAGTAATTGCCGTAATCGGAGCAAATATTTCTTCCGTTTCGTGTTCTATTACTAAAATCCAGCCCAACCCCTGGTAATTCTTATATCCTTTTGAGTGAGCGTGAGCAACCAATTCTTCGCTCTCTCCGGGTTGATCACCCGCTGCTATAAAATAATGGACGCGTTCTTTTTCTTGAAAAATAAAAGACAACTCGTCAGAAAAATCTTCGAGAAACTTAAATTCTTCTGTTGAATAAATTACTCTTCCATCTCCAGTAAGCAATTTAAACTCTGTAGTTTTGTATGTTTTATATATTCCAACAGGTTTTAATTCTTTTATGATGTTAATTACTTCTTCAATATTTAAAATAACCTTCATCACGCCTGAGAAATTTCCCTTTTCGTCATCAATTCTTATTCCAATATCAGTAGAATAAATGGCGGCACTTCTGTCATATTCAACATCTCCCACATATAGGCCATCTTGTTTGGCTATCTGCCACCACTCTTCATCTGCCTGATAATAGTCAGTAGTTTTACCTGTTTGGGCTGCATTGGCTCCATATTTATTAGCAAGGAAAACCTCAGCAAAAATTCTAAAACCGTATTTTTCTTTGTATGTTTTTGCTCTTTTTCTTAATTCTTTTGATAGCTCATTATTAATTAAGTCATTCATGAAAGGGGTTATTTCTTCTTTTGACACAGATGTCCATTCTTTGTCTTTTTCATCAATATAATTTTGAATATTATCTAATTCTGCAAATTCTTGATTTGATTTTATAAGAGTCCCTGGCAATGATGGATCACCAAAAGTTTGCCACCTTTCAATTTTGTTGTAGATATCTCTATCAATTTTATCCAGTGTTTCCTCGACTAACATAACCGAATTTTCTCCAATTGTTTTTTGCATGGTTGACTTGGTAAGCATTGAAAAGGAAAAAACCAAAATAGTTAAGGAAATAATGGTCCAAATAAAAATAAAAATTGGTATTTTAATAGACAGCTTCATACTTTTATTCCTTCAGCCACTTCAGTGCTTCTTCTTCAGTGACGAAATACTTGGCGTTCTTTGTGCCACTAAAAGAGAATACGAAGTTAGCTATAGTTTTTTGGACAACTCCTCCTCCAAATAGTGCAGTCTTAGCAAGTGTGCCATTTTTGAACGAGTCAGCGTAAATTCTTCTAGCCTTTGAGGAGGCTTTTCCCGCTTTTGTCATATCATACAAAGAACCTATAGGTTTTATTCCTTTCTTATTTAACGAAGCAGTTAGTTTAGCTGTTTTTCCTAATATCTTTCTAGCATCTTCCTCATTCTGATCACCAATTATTTCTCCTCTAATAATCCCCTCTTTTTCGTCCCACCAAACTTTGAATTTTAATTGGTTTTCTTTCATAGGAATTTAAGATTTTAGTTTTAGATTTCAAGACCTTTAATTTTTGAGGGATTTTTATTTTTTGCCCTTTTAGTGATTTTCATAATCTATCTACGCCTTAATAAACGGGCGATAGAAAAAGGCAGATGGTTTGACTGCCCTTTTTTATATTTTTAATTAAATTCAGGAAAATAGAAAAAATAAAGATTTCGTCATTTACTGACGACTAACTTAACTCTAGACAGCAAATCATCAATAGAAAAGGGTTTTTCTATTACATCTTTTATTACATTTAACTCGCTAAATTTTCCCAGAGAATCCTGAAAAGCTTTTGAGGATACAGGAAGGGCTGAAATTATAAGAACAGGAATTTGTTTTAACTTCCCGTCCTTCACCATTATTTTACAAACATCTATTCCGTTAACTTCGGGCATCATAATATCAAGAATTAAAAGATTATATAGCTCATTTGCTTTCATTCTCTCTAAGGCTTCTTTGCCACCATAGGCAATATCAACTTTGTAATCTGTTTTAGCGGTTAGGGCAGCCTTTAATGTTTCAACTGTATTTTCATCATTATCAACGATAAGAATATTCATATCTTTATATTGAAATAAGGTTTTAAAAATATATTAAAAGGGGAAACAATTACCTCTTAAAATCTTTCCCTCCAGGGAAATCGACCCAAAGGATTTTGAGAAATAATTTATTTAAAATATTTTTTAATAATATCTAAATTTTTGTCAACTGGACGAAGACGACCTTTTGTTTCCCTATCAGTCTTTCTGGGTAAAAACTTCATCTTTTTCCCTGTCTGCTTTTGATATTGGATAAAAAGCAAAGTTACAAGTTCGGTAGGGTCTTTATTAATTTTTAATACCCTCCCACTTTCTTTATTAATAACCAAACCATCTATATTTCCGGCCATCTCTAATGCTTTATCCCCTATCTGGCAACGCATTTGCATTATGATGTCGCTAATTATCTCATAAAATAATCTATCTTGTTTTGGTACATCCAGATATTCTTGGGGAGTATATCGACTGCGACGGCGTTTTATAATTAATCGGCTGACAACAGCGAAGACAATGCCAACTAATATGGTAATAATCCCATAGATAATCAACTGACTGACAAAAATACCGGCAATTTTTCTCTCAACCGTAAACTGAAACTCTGAAGTAGCTGGAACTTCCTGGCCTTCATAGATAATATCACTGGCAGCAGTATATCTTCCCGGCGGTAAATCATAGGGAATCTGAATATTTTTTACAAAACTGGCTGTTGTTTCAACTGCTACGGTTTCACTCTCTGTAAGCACTACAACATTATTGCTATCAAGAATTTGGTAATCAATCGTAACATCAACCCTCCGTCCTCCGCCAAAATTTATCAATTTAACAGAGATCGGTAGAATTTCGCCGGGCGCTACCCGGGAAACTAATCCTTCGCCACTTGTTTTTACCTCAGCAGTTTTTGAGTCTACTGCCAACACTGGATAGCCATATCCAGCTATCAGAATTATCAAAGCTAAACCCGCTAATACTGGTAATTTTAATTTTTTAAGATGTTTTTTTAGGATTATCTCTTTCATCCATTGGTAGAACGGCCGATTTAATTTTCACCCCAGAGACCTTACCCAGGGAGCCGGTTATTGCTCCTAACTGGTCTGTGTTTCCCTTAATTAATATTCCAAAGAATGATTCTCCTTTTTTTAGGTCAGGCACATGAACCGAGCCGAGAAAAAGGGGTTCGAATTTACTAATTATTGAAACAACGTCAAAGAATGCCCGCGACCCCCTTGGAAAACTTATTAAGACAAAAGCTATTCTTTCTGGTTTTTGCATAATTTATTTTAGCTTACTCCCTCCTTCAAACTTAATTAATTCTTCTCTACTACACGACCTTTCCCTCCTTCTTCCCTCCTTTTCTATCATACAAGCTTTTTCCTTTTTCTTCTATAAAGAACGTAGCCCACTATTATTAGTATAAGAATTACAACTAAAACCAGCAAATATGGTTTTTTTTGAACTTGCTTAACCACTGGCTCAATTAAAATATCAAACAAAGCAGGTGTGGGTGTAGCCATTTCTTCCGGAATAATTTCTTCTTCGGGAATCTCTTCTTCTGGAATCTCTTCTTCGGGAATCTCTTCTTCGGGAGGTAGTGCTGTTATCGTAACCGAAGTTTCATCTAAGAAGCCACCAAGAACATCTTGGTTTGCTGCATCAAGAACAAAAGAATCAGTACTCACTTTTATCGTTCCATTCCCCTCTTTTTTAGCAGAAAAGGAAGCTGTGCCAAAAGTTATGGACCTAGAAACACCGCCAGGGAAACCAGCAGTTTTAATAAGAACACCATTTTTGTTATCAATTAAATCATAACCAGTTTGAAAAACGGCCATCCAATTATCCCCAAAAATAAAGGACTCCAATCCTAAAAGGTCAGCCGGATATTGAAGTTGGACTTTTGCAGTATAGTTATTAATATCCCGAGGATCCACTGTTATTGATACATTAAAACTTTGTCCCTCCTTAACATCAATGCTTGAAGGTGAAAGGTAAAGAGTGGTAGCTGCTAATACCGGCATTGCTAAAACAATTGTTCCCAATACTCCCAATATAATTGGAAATGTCTTTTTCATTTTGTCCAATGAATCATTAATA
>SDBU01007591.1_pt1 | contig 12468 bp, 10 predicted proteins | sample 2277071 | NCBI WGS metagenome assembly SDBU01 (sample SAMN10397929, study PRJNA504765) | marine sediment metagenome | isolation source: marine sediment core GS08_GC12, 126 cmbsf | place: Arctic Ocean: Gakkel Ridge, Loki's castle | collected 2008
TACCGATAATGGTGATGCCGCACATAAACCGCCCCGGATGACCACCCTGGTTATGAGCCAGTCCCAACCTGACATTCTTCAGTTGCCGGGAGCTATCCTGTGCCTTCCCCTGTAGCTGTTTATATAGCTCATAGACCTCCCTGGCACCACTGGCACCAATGGGATGGCCAAAGGACTTCAAGCCACCACTGAGGTTGACCGGCAGTTCACCCTCCTGAGTAAAGGTTCCAGCGTCTATATACTCCCTGGCCTGTCCCTTGGGGCACAAACCAAGAGACTCGATGGCAATCAGCTCCGAGATGGAAAAACAATCGTGGCATTCAACCATATCCAGCTCTTTCAGGGGGTCTCTAATTCCTGCCATCTCATAGGCTTGCCTGGCTGCCCACTCCGTTTCCTCCCAGTGGGTAAAATCATAGTCCTCCTTGGTCTTACCCCACCCCGGACCGACAGAAATTCCGAATCCCTTAATGGTAACATAGTCATCCCTGAAGTTCTTGGCGTCCTCAGTGCGGCAGAGTATGGCGGCTGAAGCGCCATCAGTTACTCCGCAGCAATCGTAGAGACCTAGCGGCCAGGCGATTATGGGGGCATTGATAACCTCTTCTAAGGTTACCTCGCGGCGCAGCCATGCTTTGGGATTCCTGGCTCCATTGTGATGGCTCTTCACCGAAATCTTAGCCAGGGTTCTTTTGCCCTCTTCCTTACTCAGACCATACCTGGCAAAATACCTGGTAGCCGCCAGAGCATAACGACCGGGAGCCGTGCCTCCGGCAGTATAGACGGGGTGCCACTTTTCTGCGGTGTATTTGGGATGCAACCCTCCATAGCCATAGTCTTTCATCTTCTCAAAGCCGATAGCCAGTACCAGGTCATAAGCCTTCGACGCTACACCAAGCGCGGCTCCTCTAATAGACTCTGCTCCGGTAGCACAGGCATTCTCCACCCGGGTAACAGGGATATACTGTAGCTGTAACGGTGAAGCGACAGTAGCCCCGGTTGCCGCCCCCATCGTGCCAACCCACACCGCTTGTATATCCTTAGGCTCCACTCCAGCATCCTCAAATGCTTCATAAGCTGCCTCTACAATCAGGTCATCAGTATCCTTGTCCCATAGCTCCCCAAAATTGGTGCAGCCCATGCCAACTATCGCCACCTTGTCCTTGATGCTCTCCACGTGTTTTCCTCCGTACTATCTTGGCGGGCGGAGCTTCCAGAAGTAATTATTAATGCCACCGGCTTCATTTATCTTGCGGAATGTCAATTCTACGGGTATTCCGGTCTCGATATTCGCCGGGTCTCTATCCGTCATCTGGCTATAGAACCGGCCACCCCCCTCCAGGTCAGCTACCGCCAAAATGTTTGGTAGAACTGGCACCATAGCCCGCTCGTCCATGCTGAAGGTAAACAGGGTACCTTTCTTGTCAGAAATTCTCACCTCTTCGAAGTTATCTTTTGCCTGACACCACATGCAGACCCTCTGCGTCGGGAATTGAACATGTCCGCAACTCCGGCACCGCTGCCCCCGGCCCCTTAGTATTGCGTGCCTCTCTCTCCATAACACATTTAAGGACGTTTCATCTGGCGGACGGCGCTCCGGTTCCCACTCCAGAAGGTTGCGAAAACGAAGGTACGTCTCGTAGTTGGGCAGCAGCATCTTTGAGGCCAGGTGATGCTTTATCCCTCGCCTATCTCTGAGCTTTTCAATATTATCCCCCACCTTCAGGATAAAGGCGTCGGCTCCATCCCCATAGCTAGCCCAGAGGATAGTATCCCCCGGCTTTGCCTCTTCCAAAGCCGCCACCAGCATCATCATCGCTGATGCGGCACCGGTGTCGCCCACCGTGTTAAGCAGTGGGTCCTGAACCTGAGTGCGCAGGTCGAAACCCAATGCCCTCATCAGGGTAGAATGGCTTCGGGGATTGGGACCGTAAATTACTGCCTTGGAAAAATCAGCCGGTTTTAGATCATACTTCTGGAGTAAGCCCTTGACCGCCTGCATTGTAATCTCTTGATAGCCATGAGTTAGAACAAACCTGTCCTCCCAGGTCCGGCTATAGCTATCGTGCTCTCTGCGCCAAACATCAATAAACTCACTGGTCAGGCTATAGCTACCCTCCACATCAACGGCAACATCAGAATCGCCAATGATTAACGCAGCAGCACCATCACCAAAGGTTTTCTCAAACTCAGAGGCAGGCGCTGGTAAACGGCGATCTGAGGCCACCACCAGAACTCTATTTGCTGAGCCAGCGTTTATGGCGTCAAGAGCAACTATAAAGGCACTGGCTCCAGCTCTTAACGAATCAGTAAAGTCAGCGGTAATAAGTTCCTCACGCAAGTCAGCAGCGGCAGCCAGGATACTTGCTGACTGCTTCTCACGATAAGGGGGAGTCGTGGAGGCAAAGTACAGGCGGTCGATAAGCTGACGCTCAATGCCATTAACACAATCAATAGCCGCTTCCACACCCATAGTAAGGCTGTCCTCATCCCAGTTGGCAACCGCCTTCTCTTCGCCCCTTGCCCCACCTCCCCAGGCTCGAGCAATCTCGGCTCGGCTCAATCTATAAATTGGAATGTAAGCGCCGTAGGCTATAATTCCTGCCATCCGCGGCTCCTTTTTGTGAGCTGTCCCTAGCAGTATATTGGAGCCAATTATAATGGCTCCTTATCTACGCTTAGCTGTGCTTCTCAGGCAGTTATTCATGTGTCGGCCACACAATATTACACGGTATTCACGGTGACTGTCAATTCTACGAATCGCATCATAATTCGCAATTATTGCTACCGAAGTGGTTTGGTTTATGGGGGCAGGCCAGAAGTATCAATCATATGATGAGAGGGATAAGAACTCTAAGATGTCAAAAAAACCACTAAGAAGACAAAAGGTAAGTTTTACCGCAAATAAGAGAGTAACGGTACCACACAAGGTATCTTTTTAGACAAAGGGAGGCAAAAACGTTTCTTTTATAACCCACAAAGAAGTCTCTAAGCCCGTTCGCATTACATTCTACACAAGAGCGAAGGCAGGGAAATAATCGGTCTATAAAGTCGAGACAATCGTCAAATCCCTATGTCGTCTCAAATCCTACCAGCTTCAATTAAATAATTGAGTGATTTAACATCATACGCTGCAGTAATTTGCAGAAAAATCGTAGCAATAGATGAAATCACCAGTTATCTATCGTCTATTCTGAATTGCCATCGACCTTCGGAGCAGGTTGCCCCTATTCCGAGTTGTTCCTATGTTTACCTTCAGGTAAGATTCAGGCAGCAAGGAGGTTAAGTAATGGTAAGAGTTACGGTACCAAGACTGAAATGCTTGCGCTGTGGGCACGAATGGGTGCCGCAGCAGGAGGAAGTTAATATGTGCCCCAAATGTAAGACAAAGCACTGGGATAAACCAAAGCTAGACAGGAGAGGTAAAAGGAGGTAAAATGATAGAGACGTTACGGGGGAGCAACCAAAAAGTTATAACGCCCGAACACGATAGGGAGGTCGGGCTAACATCAGGCCAACAACCCGAAGGTCGTTGGTTCGAATCTAACCCCCGCTACCAAAGGAATTTATTTAAGAGGTAGGTTCACAATAGACCTGTTTGTTTCTATTTCTGCAGGGTACCCTGTCTCAACCCCAAAATCTTATGAAACGATTTTTTGTTTAGAAACCTAGCCTGACCAAGAATTATCTACCCAACTCAGCATATATTAGTGTATATTATGGTAACATCCAATAGAACATCGGGGGAACAGAGAAGACTATGAGTGATTTCGATGTAATAGTGATAGGGGGAGGTCCTGCCGGTTGTTATGCTGCTTTGACTGCCGCAACAAAAGGATGTAAGGTCGCCATCTTCGAAGAACATGGAGCCATAGGACGGCCAAGACATGACCCTGGATGGCTAATGGAGTCCGAATTTGCAGAATCTCTCATAAGTGCCATAGGGAATGCAGTTATATGGACTAAAGTGAAAGAATATAGGTTATGTAATCCAGAATCTGGTGAACTCATAGAAAAGAGCACGTTAGGAGGCTATCTTGTTAGGAGAGAGCTTCTCGAAAAAGAGATAGCAACATTGGCGATACAAGCTGGGGCTAGCCTATATCTAAAAACTAAAGTCTTGAAACTAACCAGAAAGGGAGAGAAGGTAGAAGGGATTGAAACAAGCTCCGATATTATTCCAAGGGCTAAAGGAAAAATCTTTATATGTGCAGACGGAATTAGGTCTGTAGACAATGGATTCGCCGTAATAGAGGGATTGTGTGAAACAAGCGAAGTACGACCAGGGATAAGTTACCTGCTTGCAAATGCAGACGTATCTACCGGAATAATTGAACATTTTCTATCTTCTGATCCCCTTCTAAACTATAGATGCTTCTGGGCTCATCGTAATGGTGTATGCTTTTTCGGTAGTCCATCTTCTGCAGTATTTCATGAACTGAGAGAACGGCAAAACAACATTGTCTCTCGCAAGCTTAAGAATGCATACCCATTAGAGATTAGTGGATATGCAGCAGCCACTTCAGGAAAATATGGAGAATATTCCAAAAACATAGTTAAAGACAATATCATATTCGTCGGGGATGCATCAGGTGGTGCTGGTAATATTCATGGAATGATACAAGGACACTTTGCTGGGACAGTTGCGGCATCTGCAATCAAGGATAATGACATCAGTGAAGAAAGACTCTCCGAATACCAAGATTCAGTATTTAATACATTGGGAAAAGTTCCATTTTTCTGGTTCTCTGCAAGAGAAGATTTTGGCTCTTTTAATAACTGGTTCCGCGAATTTGAAGAATCAACAAAAGGAATAAAGGCTACAGAACTTGCCCACTTTCGGTGACGCCACAAAAGACTAGTTTTATCAGAGGCTACGATGGGCTTTCCTGAAGGCCTTTTTTCACGCAAATTTGCTTTTCACCTCACCACCACAATAGTCTGATTGTCCACTTCCCGCTTTTCGTTCCTTTCGAATCCAACCCCCGCTACCAAGATTGTTGAGGGGAGCATTAGTGCTTCCCTTTTATTTCAAGGTGGCCACTATCCTGCTACAAGACTTACCTGTGTGCTGGACGCCACATAAACCAGGTGCGTACCCCCTACACTGGTGCCTCCCCCCCCCCAATTTTGAGAGCTTTGAGACTATCCGACTATAGTTAAAAGTATGGTTTCTGGGGAATCTTTGAGAAATTGCTAAACAATCTCTAAACCACCTCTTGCTATGGCTTGACAAGGTGTGATAAAATAAATTATCGAAGTCGTATACGAGAGTCGGTGTCGATTAGTGAGCTTTCGCTATTATTTCTTGGGAGGTAATAAGGGCAGCACAAAGATTCTGGGAAATTACTAAACATTCTCTTGGTCGTATTCTTGATGTTTTTCCTCCTTTTTGGGGAGTAGCCTGGTTCTTTTCCCCGAACCGGGCTACTTTTTTGTACTTCATACGGTGAAAGTGCTAATAGTCTCACCGCGTAGCATGAAAGAAAACTTTTGGGATGACCGATGACCTTTACCTCATCCCTAGGACTCTCCTCCTATTACTATTTACTCAGTTAAATTAGCCCATTTGGGTGATTGAACCGCCAGACACTGAAGCATAAAACCAAGTATGCCCGAGTAGTATCGGAGGATTTCAATATGCCTACAACAATAAATGGTCAACCTTATTTTAGAACCGCTGAAGTTTGTCGAATAGCCGGCATAAGCAAGAATACCTTTTTTCGATGGGTCAGGGAAGGGTCGTTTGCAGACGTAGAACATAGGGATAGGAGAGGCTGGAGACTATTTACTGAAGATGACGTGAATAGACTCAAGGCAGAGGCCAGTCGGATTAATAAAGTCGGCCAATTTAAGGCTGGGGAAGGGTCAGTCCGATTTGTCAGTTCTCTCGAGAGAACTGACAAACGCTAATAGTACCAAGGAACAGCTCAGTATCGTACTCTGGAAAAGCTGAATCAGGATACAAGCTAGGAGAGGTATGGAGAAACAATCTATTAATGCTGGTAGATATACGGCCATCTTACTGGGTGTGCTGGCTTTATTCGGGATATACCTGACCAGCCTTTACAGTTACCTCCTTTTCCACAGTCTTGCCGAGTTATTTAGCATTGTCGTAGCCTGCGGCATTTTTATAGTTGCCTGGAACTCACGTCGATTTCTGGACAACAACTATCTTTTGTTCATAGGTATTGCCTATCTGTTCATCGGCGGTCTGGACCTGATCCACACGCTGGCCTACACAGGTATGGGTGTATTTCAGGGATATGCCACCAACTTGCCGACCCAACTCTGGATTGCCGCCCGGTATGTCGAAAGCATTTCTCTTCTCATTGCCCTCTTGTTCGTTCACCGAAAGCTGAAGAGCAATCTCGTGTTTCTCAGCTACACCGTGGTCGTTTCCTTTTTGCTAGTGTCCATTTTCTTTTGGAACATTTTCCCTCAAAGCTTTGTTGAAGGAGCAGGATTGACCCCATTTAAGAAGGTCAGTGAGTATATTATCTCCCTGATTCTCGTGGGCTCCCTGGTACTGTTGCTTCGTAATCGCCGAGAATTCGATAGGGGCGTATTGCAACTGTTGGCTGCGTCCATTGCCATTACCATTGGTTCCGAATTGGCTTTCACATTCTACGTGAGCGCCTACGGCCTTTCCAATCTCATCGGGCACTTTTTCAAGATCATTTCGTTTTATCTCATCTATAAAGCTATTATTGAGACAGGCCTCAGGAAGCCTTACGACCTTCTATTCAGGAACCTGAAGCAAAGCGAAGGAGCACTGGCACAACGGGCGCAGGAACTTGAGGAAGCAAGGCAGAGTGCTGAAGTTGCCAACCAGGCGAAGTCCGAGTTTCTGGCCAATATGTCCCATGAACTCAGGACACCGCTGAATGCCATTATCGGTTTTTCCCAGGTCTTGCAGGAACAGTACTTTGGCGACCTCAACGAGAAGCAGAAAGAATACATGACCGATATTCTGGAGAGTGGCCAACATCTCCTTTCCCTTATCAACGATATCCTAGACCTTTCCAAGATAGAGGCGGGCAAGACGGAGCTCGAACTATCCCGGGTGAGAATAAAAGACCTGCTGGAAAACAGCCTGATCATGATCGAGGAGAAGGCCTTGAAGCATGGTATCAGGCTCGTCATTCACACCACAGACCTGGAAGGTCTGGAAATCATGGCGGATGAGCGAGGAGTCAAGCAGGTGATGTTTAATCTTCTCTCTAATGCCGCCAAATTCACCCCTGATGGTGGTGCCATCACGGTAGAGAGCAGGAAGGATGGAAAAGAGTCCATTATCAGCGTCTCAGATACCGGTATTGGCATTGCCCCCCAGGAGCAGGAAAAGATCTTTGGGGAATTCTACCAGGCCAGTGGTAGCATGAAAGACAAGACACCGGGCACGGGACTGGGCCTACCTATAACCAAGCGTATTGTGGAGATGCATGGTGGGAAGATATGGGTGGAAAGCGCAGGGCCGGGCAAAGGGAGTCGGTTTACTTTTACCCTACCTAATTGTACCTACATTACCTCAAGGAGTGGGATTTGGCAAAGGTAATATTAATAGTTGAGGACGAACCAAAGAATCTAAAACTGGTCCGTGACCTGCTTCAGGTATCCGGATATAAAACCATCGAGGCAACCGACGGTAAGCAGGGGGTTGCACTAGCCAGAGCCAGGAAACCAGACCTTATCCTAATGGATATTATGATGCCGGTCATAGATGGCCTCGAGGCTACCCGAATCCTCAAGGCAGATGCCACCACCAGGAACATCCCAGTTGTAGCCCTGACCTCTCATGTTATGAAAGGCGATAAAGAAAGGATACTTCAGGCGGGATGCGATGGGTATATCACCAAGCCTATCGACATCCAGGAACTCCTGGAAAAAGTGGCAGAGTATTTGTTGGGATAGGATAAAAAAATGTGGGAAAAGAAAGCCAAAATCTTAGTCGTCGATGATGATGACCGCAATCTGCGTTTGGTGGAAGCAGTGTTGCTCCCTCAGGGCTATGAGGTGGTCTTAGCCCATGACGGGGAAGAAGCCCTGGAAAAGGTGAGCGAGATGCCCCCCGATGTTATATTGCTTGATATCATGATGCCAAAAATGGATGGCCTTGAAGTAGCCAGGCGGTTGAAGGAGGAGGAGGAAACTAGAATCATACCCGTTGTTATGGTAACCGCCCTGAGGGAGGTGGAAGATCGAGTAAAGGCACTGGAAGCAGGGGCTGATGATTTCTTGACCAAGCCTGTGGACAACACGGAATTGCGGGCAAGGGTAAGCTCACTACTCAAAGTTAAGGCTTATAACGATCACATGCGCAACCATCAAGAAGAACTCGAAGCTGAGGTCGCCCGGAGAACTAAACAGCTCCAGCAAGCCTTTGAAAAGATAAAAACAGCCTCTCTTGATACCATTTTTCGACTATCGCGGGCGGCTGAGTATAAGGATGAGGATACCGGTGCCCACATTAAGCGCGTGAGCCATTACTCCGCTACAATCGCTGGCGAGATGGGTTTAAGTAAGGGGACCGTGGAAGCTATCCTCTACGCTGCCCCAATGCACGATGCGGGTAAGATTGGCATCCCTGACCGTATCCTGCTGAAGCCAGGGAAGTTGGATCCTGATGAGTGGGAAATCATGAAGCAGCATACCATCATCGGAGCACAGCTCCTGGAACGCTCTGATGCCGAATTTATTAAATTAGCCGAGGTCATTGCCCTCACCCACCACGAAAAGTGGGATGGAAGCGGATATCCTAAAGGGCTTAAAGGTTCAGAGATCCCGCTGGTCGGGCGTATTGCCACCATCGCCGATGTCTTTGACGCCCTGACATCTAGGCGACCATACAAGGGGCCCTTTTCACTGAAAAAATCTTTTGACATTATTGGACAGAGCCGGGGAAGCCATTTTGATCCTGAGGTCGTGAATGCCTTCTTCGCTGCCGAGAACGAAATACTGTCGATCAAAGAACAATATAAAGACCAACACGGGAGCAAGCTTGTTCAACTGCCCGTAGGGCGTGTTTTGACCTAGCGCTTTTTGTTTATCTTAGTTAAAAATGATAGCTGAACCTGTGCATAGTGTACCTCATTATTTTCTCGTCAAGGCTAGTTTAAAAGGCACACTTTTGTTATAATTGTGGCAACGATAATAATGGGATAGCCCAATCATGCTGATTTGGCGGGGTGCAGAGGAAAAATAAGCATATGCTTGACCCAGTTACTACTACCCCTAAGTCCCTAGAGGACTATCGAGCAATAGCCGGTGACCAGGTCATTGAGGAAATCCGCAGCCTAGCCGTGTCCCTTCGGGGGGCACGGCTAATTCATATTAATTCCACAGCCTTCGGTGGCGGTGTCGCTGAACTGTTGACCACGCTGGTACCCTTGATGAACGACATTGGGCTTCGGGCCGAATGGCAGGTGATTAGAGGAGATGGCAGGTTCTTTGAGGTCACCAAGACCATGCATGACGGCCTGCAAGGCATGCCGCTTCCCTGGAATCAATATATGAGCAAGGTATGGCTACAGTACAATCAAATGAATGCCGAGCTTTTTGACCGAGACTACGATTTCGTAATAATACATGACCCTCAGCCGGCAGGTATACTGAAAATGGTGTTACAATCTAGCGGCGGAGTGCGCCACGGAAAGTGGCTTTGGCGCTGTCACATCGACCTCACTGAGAGCCGGGAGGATGTATGGCAATTCCTGCAACCATTTGTCGGGATTTATGATGGGCTCATCTTTACGCTAGAAGATTATGTTAGAGATGGTCTTGGCGCTTCCCACATTTTTATTCTGCCACCGGCTATAGACCCCCTCAGCCCCAAGAACGCCGAGCTATCACCGGAGATAATTGCCCAGGTTTTGTCTTCCTATGGCGTGAGTCTCAACCGCCCCCTCATTGTTCAAGTCTCTCGCTTCGACAAAGCGAAGAACCCCTGGGGGGTAATTGAGGCATACCGTCTAGTGAAACGTGAAATCCCCTGGGTGCAACTGGCTCTACTCACCTCTATGGCACAGGATGACCCTGATACCCACAAGTACTTTCAGAGTGTGGCTGACTACGCTGGTGGGGACTGCGACGTGTATCTTCTGACAAACCTTGTCGGCATTGACAATGTGGGGGTAAACGCCTTCCAGCGAGTGGCGGCGGTAGTGGTTCAGAATTCAGTGAGGGAAGGCTTCGGGCTGGTAGTTTCTGAGGCTTTATGGAAAGGGCGTCCAGTGGTTGCCGGTAATGTTGGTGGTATCCCGTTGCAAATCATCTATGGCAAAACAGGCTACCTGGTTAATACTGTTCAGGAATGTGCCAACAGGATAGCTTACCTGCTCCAGCACCCCCAGGTGGCAGAGCGTATGGGGCAAGCTGGTAAGAAGCACGTTCGCCAGAATTTCCTTATTACCAGATACCTCCGGGACTATCTAAAAGTCCTAAATAGACTCAGTGGTCACCTTGAAAGTGTAGGGGAACTAGAGTACCGGCCAAGCTAAACCCCCAACATTGGTTTGGCAACGCCGCCGCGCAATGCCAGTGGCTATGCCTAGGAGCAAAATAAAAGTAAAGAGAGGTTTCTCAGACCTCTCTTTACTTGTCTTCATGGCGCCTTGCACAAACCAAAGGGGATACGGCTTACCTCGACTAGACAGCTGACAGCACCTATTCACCCTTCGCTCACACGATCTAAGCAAAGACCTTATGCAATCCTCTCCGTTGTTACCCCTGACTTAACGGAGTATATTTCTTCAACTCTAATCCTTACCACAAGTTTTGGTCGCGGCCTTTTTCTTTCTTCCTGTCTCCTGGCTAATTTTTCGAATAAATCTCCGCTGGTCAACAATTCTGCTGTCCCCTTAACTTGGTAGCCATCTGCCTTCTCTCGGTCTACGACCATTACGGCTACTTTCGGATTCTGCTGAAGGTTACTAAGTGTTTTCCCAGACGTACTTTCTGAGTAGGCAAGCGTTTCATCATCGACGACATGCACGGAGCCCTTAGGCCCAACATTAGGGGTTCCATCGCTACTTGCCGTAGCAACAACAGCTAACTGCCTTTCAAAGATGTCCTTCATTTCACCGGTTAGCTTAGCCATTTAAGTCCTCCCTTCACTTTACTTAATTATGCCAAGAGCCGCCATCTTCCGATTGGTATTTTTAATTTAATCCTTTGTTGAGACTTTGTCAATAGTCTTGGAATAGACACGAACCCAGGGCGGGAACTACCAGTAGCACTCAGGCGAGTTAGCCTTTCTTAACCCTTCATAGTCAGCCTTCACCATCGCAATCTTATCGCGCTTTCTATAGACGTTAACTAGCCTTACACGTCTTAATGGATGTGGAATCGTAACGGTGTTTACTCAGCTACTTCTTGAAGTGACAAGGCTACTCTCAGTTTGCGGCGATTTATTCTATTCTGTAACCTTGTGATTATTATTCGTCCATTTAAGAACGTATGTCCTAATTAACCACCCTATCACTATTAGGGCCACAATAATAAGTACTATAACCCACCACAAGAATACTCTACTCGGTTGAGAGGGTGGAGGAGTAACCTTAGCTAGCACAGCAAATACTGTGAAGTGCTCTATTGGGACAGTTATTCTACCCACCTCAGCCACTGCACCGCTCTCAGCCTCAAACCCTATCCACCCTGACTCAGCAGTGTAGTAAGCCATAGCGACAGATGTGACTTGCTCAGGTAACTGATTTACGTCGTAACCCAGGGTAAGTCTTACTGGTTTGTTGAATGTAATGCCCGATGGCTCGAACTCATAGGCATTACCCACCACTGTAGTATTGTACGGAAGCCCCGGTACTTCTGCCGCTTCTCTAATTTCTATTAGTTTCACGATATTGCTCTCATCATCAAGTGTTTTGGTACCCTTGTCCATTTGAAGCAGATGTGTACCGTCGGGACTTGGCGCCTCAAGAGAGTTCGAGAGTCGCCCGTCACTTGATATTGGCTCCATCGTGATTTTACCAAGGAAGTCCACAGTGAAGTACTCCACTCCCGCTTTAGTAGTTGGAGTTGGTTCAGGTTCAGGTTCAGGTTCAGGTTTGGGTTTGGGGCCTGGTCCATTGCCACTTGTCTTTCGGGTGAATTTAGCAGTGACCGTCTTGTCTTTGTCCAGTGTCAGCGTCGTTGATGCCGAGCCGGGGTCGGCTATCTCAGCTATGTCATCCGTAGACCACCCGGCAAACCGCCAGCCACTGTCTGCGGTTGCGGTGATAACCATATCACCCGCCGGGTAAGCACCCGAACCAGGAGCGACCGTTCCGTTTCCTACTACCTCCATCGTTAAGTAGTAGTACCCTTCCAGAGTGAACCTGGCAGTGACCGTCTTGTCTTTGTCCAGTGTCAGCGTCGTTGACGCCGAGCCGGGGTCGGCTATCTCAGCTATGTCATCCGTAAACCACCCGGCAAACCGCCAGCCACTGTCTGCGGTTGCGGTGATAACCATAT
>SDBU01007592.1_pt1 | contig 12467 bp, 9 predicted proteins | sample 2277071 | NCBI WGS metagenome assembly SDBU01 (sample SAMN10397929, study PRJNA504765) | marine sediment metagenome | isolation source: marine sediment core GS08_GC12, 126 cmbsf | place: Arctic Ocean: Gakkel Ridge, Loki's castle | collected 2008
TACAATGTATCGCGCAAGAATCGAAGTCAGTCTCAAATCTGGGCATTCAGACCCCGAAGGAGAAATGACTGCCCAATCCTTAAAGGAACTGAAATTTTCCGCCAAAAACGTCAGCGTAAGCAAAGTCTACACAGTATTTTTTGAGGCAGAATCCACAGAAAAAGCCGAGGAGGCGGTGGAAGAAATGTGCCGAAGACTCCTTGCTAACCCAACTAAAGACAATTACAGCTTCGAAATTGAGGAAGCAAAATGAGCCGCTACATCAAAAGAGACGTATCCTTCGAACTTGTAGAAATAGACCTCCAAGACGCTAACGACAAGCAACTAATCAAAATTAGCAGCGAACTAGGAATTGGTTTGAACCTAACCGAAATGAAACTGGTTAAAGACTACTTTTCCAGAAAAAAACGTAACCCCACAGATGTGGAGCTTCAAACCATTGGACAAACATGGTCTGAGCACTGTTACCACAAAACATTCAAGGGCGACATAAAAACGCCAGAAGGCGAAATCCACAGCCTATTCAAAACGTATATCGTCAAAGCAACCGAGGAACTAAACCCTTCATGGTGCATTTCAGTGTTTGAAGACAACGCCGGAATTATCGAATTTGACGAAAAACATATGATCGCCGCAAAGGTTGAAACACATAACCACCCGTCTGCCATTGAACCTTTCGGAGGAGCAGCCACAGGAACCGGAGGCGTCATACGAGATATACTGGCAGTTTGGGCTGACCCCATAGCCTGCACAGATGTACTCTGTTTTGGTCCACTAGATTATGATTATGGTAAGCTTCCTGCTGGAACAAAGCATCCAAAATACGTTTACCGCGGAGTCATCGCAGGAATAGGCAGCTACGGAAACAACATGGGAATCCCCACAGTCAATGGAGCAATCCACTTTGACGAAAGCTACGTCGGCAACGTGGTAGTCTACTGCGGATGCATAGGAATTCTTCCAAAAGACAAGTTTGTGAAAGACACCCGAGCAGGAGATGTGGCACTTCTTGTTGGCGGAGAAACCGGAAGAGACGGAATCCACGGCGTCACCTTCGCTTCAGCAGAACTAACAAAAGAGTCTGAAGACGTTTCCCGACCCGCAGTTCAGATCGCAAACCCCATAGAGGAAGAAAGAGTCAAGCGAGCCATAGTAAAGCTGAGAGATACCGGTTTAGCCTCAGCCATAACCGACATAGGCGGAGGCGGAATCTCCTGCGGAACAGGAGAAATGGCTGAACGATCAAACCTTGGAATTCACGTTTACCTCGAAAAGATACCGTTGAAGTATCAGGGCTTGGCTCCATGGGAAATATATGTCTCTGAATCACAGGAACGGATGCTTCTGTCAGTTCCAGAGAAGAATCTGGAGAAGGCCTTGGAGATTTTTGAAACCGAAAATGTTAAGGCAGCTCCCATAGGCAAATTCACAACTGACGGAATCCTAACAGTAACTTACATGGGACAAAAAGTTGCAGAACTAGACATAGACTTTGTTTTTAATCCTCCAAAATTTGTGGGAACCACAGACTGGCAACCACCAAAACTGGAAGAGCCGTCTTTTCCTGAGCCAAAAGACCTAAACGAGGAACTTTTTGTGCTGCTTTCTTTGCCAAATATCGCAAGCAAGGAATCGGTGATAAGAACCTACGACCACGAAGTGAAAGGAAACACGGCATTAAAGCCTCTACAAAGCAAGTATGGTGGACCAAACGACGCTGCAGTCCTAAAACCGCTTGCAGATTCTTGGAAGGGAGTGGTTATCTCTTGTGGAATGAACACGAACTACGGCAAAATTGATCCATACTGGATGGCGGCTTCAGGCATAGATGAGGCACTAAGAAACAATGTCGCGGTTGGTGGAAGAAGAATTGCCCTGCTTGACAACTTCACGTGGGGGAACCCACAAAAGCCCGATAGACTCGGGTCGCTAGTACGCGCATGTAAGGCATGCTACGATTTTGCCAAAGGCTTCCAGACACCATTCATTTCAGGAAAAGACAGCCTCTACAATGAATCTCCAATGGGGCCAGTCACGCCCACGCTGCTAATCACTGCAATCGGAGTAACTCCTGACATACGAAAAACGGTCTCCATGGAACTGAAACAGCCCGGAAACACGATTTACATAGTAGGCAAAACCTACCCTGAGTTGGGAGGCTCCCACTACTACCAAAACAAAGGCTTCTTAGGAAACTCTGTTCCAAAGGTGAAGCTGGAGCAGGCAAAGAAAACAATGGATCGGGTTACAGAAGCCATCGACAAAGGCTACTTACGATCATGCCACGACATCTCTGAAGGAGGTTTAGCAGTTGCCTCTGCGGAGATGGCTTTCAGCAGCGGATACGGAATAGAACTGGACATACAGAAGGTTCCGAGAACCAAAGAAACCTGCAGAAACGATTTTGTTCTCTTCTCGGAATCAAACAGCAGATTCTTGGTGGAAGTATCCGAGAAATGCAGAACAGACTTTGAAGCCCTGATGAAAGACGCTATCTGCGCTGAGATTGGCAAAGTCACAAAAGAAGGCGTTCTGTCTGTTAAGGGACTTGATGGTAAACAGGTAGTTCACGCTGATTTGCAGGAGTTGAGGAGACGCTGGAAGAGCACTCTAGGAGGAACATGAGAGTATGAAGACGGAAGAGATTCGTGTCTGTGTCATGAGGGTCGGCGGAACAAACTGCGACGCCGAAACCAAAAGAGCCTTTGATGAATTAGGCACTAGGGCAGAGGTGCTTCACCTCAATGAGATTGTGAAAAACCGAAATCTTCTAGATTATAACGCTCTTGTTTTTCCGGGCGGATTCTCGTATGGCGACTACGTGCGGGCTGGAGCCATCTTGGCTACAGGAACACTAACAAAGCTTCGCAAAGACCTGAAGCAGTTCGTTGAGGAAGAAAGACCAATCTTGGGAATCTGCAACGGCTTTCAGGTTCTAGTTGAAGCAGGACTATTGCCTGCCTTTGAGGGAATCAGCGAGTACCCTGAGGCAACGTTAGCAACCAACATTCCGATTGGGTACCGCTGCAAGTGGGTCTACTTGAAACATGAAAACTCTGGCAAATGCATTTTCACGCAGAAGATTCCGAAGGGTAAGGTGATGCGGATACCCGTTGCCCATGGCGAGGGGCGATTCCTTTTTTCGAAAGAGAACGAAACACGTTACCTAGAGAAGCTGTATGATAATGATCAGCTTGTCTTCAGATACTGCAACAAAGAAGGCGAGTACCCTAACGGCGAGTTTCCAGTCAACCCTAACGGAGCATTCCACGACATCGCGGGCATCTGTAATCCAGCAGGAACAGTTTTTGGCTTAATGCCACACCCAGAAAGAGCCTTTTATGGTTGGCAACTGCCTGACTGGACAAAAACAGAAAACTTGCCAGAATATGGCGACGGAAAACTGGTCTTTGAGTCGATAGTAGAGTACCTGAAGAGGCGCTTCTAGAGGTCTTTTAGGTCTGCTAGTTTGGGCAATCCGGTTCTGGCGCCCATCTTTGAGACGCAACGGGAAGCAACAAAGTTTCCCAGCATTCCACACGCGTACAAGTCTTTTCTTTTTGTTAGTCCGTAGATGAAGCCTGCACAGAAGGCATCTCCGGCGCCAGTCGTATCCACCGCCTCCACCCTGTAAGCGTCAATCAAGTGACTCTCCTTCCCATCAGAGACATAGCAGCCCCTTTTGCCGAGCTTAACCGCAACATACTCAGCACCCAACTCTATCAACTTTTTAGCCCCTTCTTGGTAGTCCTGTCCTGTGAGCAGCCTAATTTCATTCTTGTTAGGAAAAACCGCGTAGCTTCTTCTGATTATCGGCTTCAGCGCCGCCAAACCCTTTCTTGCATAGAGGTCTCCGGGATCAAAACAAGTTTTCACGTCGGAAAGCTTGTCTATGAACCTTTTTTGGGCGCTGAATGGTTTTTCTGCAACAAACGATGACAGATGCACAAACTCTGTGCCAGAAACATACTCTAAATTGATGTCGTTGAAGTCTAGCTGGTCGTTGACTCTGGGATCAACATATAATGCTCTGTCTCCCTTTGGGTCAATGTATCCCATGACCGTGCCGCTTCTACCAATCTCAGAAACTGTTATGCCGTTGGTGTCAACGCCTTCCTTTCTGAACTCATCTAAGAGAAATTTTCCTTCACGGTCAGCGGCAACCGTCCCGATGAAGCCCGTTTTCAGTTCCAGCCTAGCCAAGCCTACAACCGTGTTTGCTGCCGAGCCGCCGCCAGATTCCTTGAAGTCTAGCACAGTGGCTTCTTCCTCTTTCTTGGCGATCATGTTCACCTTGAAGAGCTTGTCTAGGTTGAGGGCGCCGAACCCAACAACATCAAAGCTCATCAGAACAACTCCCGCAATGCTATCTTGTGTCTGCCCAGTTTTCCGCCATAATTCCCCGCAGAAAACATTACCACGCCATCCACGTCTCCGGCGGCTTGGATACCCGCTTTCATTGCTTCCTTAACGGCTTCAAGGGATGTGCCGTTGATTACTATTTCTGGAATATACTTTACGTCCGCGGGAACCTTAGAGTTCTTTCCCAATCTAGTCTTTAGGCTAGAGCAGTATAGATGATTAGTAGTCGGACCAATCAGCGGAAACTGTGTTTCGGGTTTTGAGCCTGCAGAGCAGATGTCAAAGGGCGTTATGACACCCGGAACCTCGTGTATGGCATCTAATGCTTTCTGTCCCCCGTCCATGACTGCTCTTTTGGTTTTGCACATGAACCAGAAGTTGGCCCCCATAACTCCTCTTGCATAACCTAGCTCTTTCTCTATCAGGAAGTTAGAAACCATCAATGGCACAGCAATCATGTTTCGTCCATAACGCTGTTCTATCCATTCAAAACCGTCTCCGCAGTGACCAACCCGCTCCATCATCCCCACTTTTCCATCAGGATTAGGTAGAGCATCAAAGAGGGCAGTGAATGGCTTAACGAGAATGTCTTGTCTTATTCTGAAGGATAGTTCTGCCTCAAACTTTTTCACAGACGCTTCTAGAGGCTTTTTTTCGTCGATTCCTCCCCAAAACTGGAGAATGGCTCCCTTGCGTCCGTCAGGCGTTTCCTGCGTGTTTAGGTATTTTTCGATGCCACCCTCGATTCTGCCGATTACTATCGCTGGCGTGGCTGTTGCATCCTCTGCGGCTCTCTCTAGCAATTCAGGGTGGTCTGCGGTGACGATTACTCTGAAGTATATTCCGTCGAAAGCTTCTGCGTAAGTGTCCTCGATTTCAGCCTTCATAAAATCCCCTGCATAAGGTTATCCTAACTTTCCTATAGACTCTCCTCTCACAGTCTTCCTGAAAAGGCTGCTTTCTCTCATCAACCGCTCCATGTTATCGGCAGTTACTTGTTCAACCTGAGGAAAACCGCCAGAAAACAACACACCCATCCGCTCACGTAGCATAGAAGAGCCACAATATTTCTCAAGCCCAGAGGGACCCCACTCCTCAACAAATCTAAGTGCTCCCTCTTTGCCTAGTCTACTGAATGCTTCTGCGAGAACAGAAGTTACAATCGTGTCTCCTGAGAGCACCGCAACATCCGACTCCTTCACAGAATAATCGTTCCCATTAAATGAGACCGCAAATCCCCCATGGTCTCGTACCAACTTTAGGGGCGGCGCGTCTGTTATGCTGTCACCCACATACATCACCTCATCAAGGCTGCAACCCAGGTTCTCGATAATATCTTTTACAGCCCGTGCCTTCTCTGAACCGCCAACAGGATTAACCTCAAGTAGCATCCTGCCCGACTCCATCTTTGGAAGTTCCTGCCAGAAAATCTCATCCAACCGCTCTATGGTTTCTTGGTCTTTTTGCGAAAACTCGTTTACTGAACTGGCGTTTTTGGGGATTTCAATCAGGGGCAACGCCGCTATTTCTTTTCCCAGTTCTGTTAGCCGTTTTGTCTCTTCGGCGGTTATGTCGTATTTGTCCATCTTCAGTCGGGTGCAGTAGGTGTTCTCAAAGGGGAAACCCGTTAGCGTGCACAGGGCAAAGATATACTGTTCGTAGCTGGTGCTGACAATAAACGAGGGCAACAGTTTTCTGACGAAAGTGAGTGTGTTTTGGGCTCCTGGAACCAGCAGAACGTTTCTGGCGGAAAAATCTCTTATTTTTTTGTCTGTGGTTCCGTAAGCTTTCAGGAAGGGAAGAATCAGCCGTAGCGTGCCTCCAGCATTGTAGTCTGGTTTTTTGACAACATCGGCGAGAACATCATCATACTTGCTTACAAGAACAAAGAAGCTGTCTCCATCTGGGAGTAGGCTGCTTGTCAACTCGAAGGCGTTGTCGTTTTTTGAGATTGGTCCCTCACAGTCGGTAACGAATATTCGCGGATTCTGTTGGAACGCTTCTGCGGGCATCAGCGCCTCCTCAATTCTTCCATATGCTTTACGCTTTTATCGATATGCGCCTTTACTGCGATGTCGCTTCGGTTCCAGAGTGCCCCGCCTTTAATCGCGGCTATGCCCTCAAGGGATTTTTCTCTTGCCTCATTGATGTCATCGCCTATGCCCACGACACAGACTGTGCGAGAGCCAAGGGCAATGTTTGCTCCATCCCGAAGCTCCATGGAACCAGGATACACCCTGATATAATCACCGTTCTTTTTAACCAGCTTCTCTGCACCACTCAAATCCACGGCAGTATCCACTTCATTCTTGTTTATGCGGTCGGGAAACTTGGTTGCGTAGCCGCCGTAGTCTGGCGGAACCTTATAGGTTACAACTGTTGCCTGCTTCCTGAAGTTGAGTTTTCTTAGGTTTCCGTCTATCATGTTGTAGCATACTTCAACAAAATCATCCTTCAGGGCGGGCATCAGATTCATTATTTCTGGGTCTCCAGGTCTGCTGTTGACTTCTAGGATTTTTGGTCCTTTGCTTGTGTGAATGAAGGCTGCATAGAAGGGAACTCCCCGCAGTTCGGGGTTGCTACCTTTTCCTTTCAGTTCTGCAAAAACTTTGTTGACAAGCTCGATTTCTTTTTCTCTGTCTCTTAAGGTCATGAAGGGCAGTATGTCTCCAGCATTTTTGTAGGCGCCCATTCCTCCAGTGTTGGGTCCCTTGTCGTCGTCGAAGGCTCGTTTGTAGTCTCTGGTTTCGGGTAGGGGAACCAAACGTTTTCCGTCGCAGAACGTTTGGAAGCTGGATTCTTCGCCCTCCAATTTCTTTTCGATTATGACTGGACCATGCTCATAGTTGGAGATGAAATGCTCAAAAACATCTTCGGGCGTGTTGAAGTGGTCTCCCCAGACTCCGACTCCCTTTCCTGCAGTTGCCTTGTCGGGCTTCACTGCTACTTGGGTGTTAAGTTCTTTTAGCCAAGCGTAAACGCTCTTTTTGACCTGTGTTGTGCTGCTGTAGTCTTTTGGGTCGAAAACCTTGAATTGTGGATTAACTTCTGGCGCAACCTTCTGGAATAGTTGGCGCTGAGCTATTTTGCTTGCTTCGATGGCGTATCTTCTGGTTGGGCAAATCATGGGTATCTTTGTTTCTTTCTCGATAACGTCTCGTACTCCGGCGATGATCGGCTTTTCGGGACCAACTATCCCAAAGTCTATGTTGTCTTTGTGCTTTTTGGCGAATCTCGTAATCTCCTTTAGGTTAAAATCAGAAATGACCGTGTGCTTTTCTGCCCGTTTCACGTTGAAGGGGTTCTTCTGTTTATCAACAACATAGAATTTTGGGGCGTAATCTTCACTGCGGACAAAAGCATCTATCATGGCGGCTGCTCTTGAGCCGTAAGAAATTATTAGGATGCCAACTTTCTCCATCAAGCTCACCTGAACATGTCTGAATACAAACTTATGGTTAGTTTATGGAACTTTCGTATATTCTTCCTTTTTCGTTGTATCCGTTCTCGAATCTTTCCTTCATTTCATCCGCCAACTTTTGGGCTATGGGCGTTGGATACTTGCCTGTGATGCATCCCAAGCACAGGTCCTCTTTATTTAAGCCCGTGGCTTTGATTAGCCCATCCACTGACTGGTAATTCACTGCGTCTGCGCCCACTATCTCGGCGATCTCCTCTGCGTCGTGCTGTGACCCTATCAGTTCCCTGTAGGTTGCCATGTCAACTCCGTAGAAGCATGGACCAATAATTCTTGGAAATGTTATGAAGAGGTAAACTTTGTTTGCGCCCATTTCGCGCAGCTTTTTGACCACTACTTTGGTGGTGTCGCCTCTGACTATGCTGTCATCTACTACGGCAATATTTTTTCCTGCCAGATTATGGTCAACAATGTTGATTTTTCTGTCTATTGTGGTGTATCGTTCATCTGCAAGCAGAATAAACGCTCTCTCCGCCACGTACCTGTGCCTTCTGGAGGCTCGCTCCCACCGTATACCCGTCAACTCGTGGTATCCGAAGGCTGCGTCGTTGCCTGTTTCGGGCATCGACATGATCATGTCCACTTTGCTTGTGGTTTCAGGATATTCCCACGCAAAGTTTCTTCCGAACGCTTCTCTGACTTCGTAGACATACCTGTTTCCTAGCCTCGAGTCTGGTCTGGCAAAGTAGGCAAACTCGAAGGAACACAGTGCCCTTTTTTCTCCATTACATAATTGTTTTCTGGTGAAGCCGTCTTTTGAGGCGACCACAAGCTCTCCGGGGTTCACCTCAAAACTGAAGTCGAAGCTGTTTATGTCTAGACCCACGCTTTCTGAGGATACGGCACATGTTTTTTTATCCTTACTGCAGCCGCAACATAGGGGTCTTATTCCGCGGGGGTCTCTGAAGGCGAAGAGTTCTCCTTTTTCGGTCAGCCCAGCCACGGAGAATGCGCCTTCGATTTCTTTCATGCATCGTTTTACGGATGAAGCTAGGTCGCCGTCTTTTCCTTGTCTTAGTAGTTTTCTGGAGATTAGTTCTGCGTCGTAGTTGAATCGGAAGTTTGGGTATTCTTCTCTTATTTCCTGTATTATTTCGGGGGTGTTGACGACGTTGCCGTTGAAGGCTATGGCGATTTGTTTTTTTCCCCGTTTCTCTAAAATTGGTTGAGTGCTTTTTACTAGTGATTCGTAATCTGTTCCGCCAGATGTGGAGTATCTGACGTGTCCTAACCCAACGGATCCGGGCAGAGCTGTTAGCCACTCTTGGATTTTGTCCTTTCTTATTTTTGGAACAAGGTCCAAGCCTTTTTTGCTGTGGAATGTTCCGTCGTAGGTGAGGAATCCGTGGGATTGGTGTCCGCGGTGGTTTTGGGCTCGTAGTCCCCAGTAGACATATGGAAACACAGGCTTGTTGGTGAAGTCCTGTGCTGCGAAAACCCCACATGCCTCTTTTAACTGTTCGAGCATATTTTTCACTATTGAGGTGTCCTGTTTATCAATCTTTACTACAATTTTATGGCAAAATCGGCTTGGACAAAAGTTGTTGTTCTTTTGTGCGGAGGGAATTGTTTGCAGTGTAAAATATGCTAAATTGACATACTATTGCGGTTATGGTTTTGTTGCGCGTATTATCGTAAGGTATATATGAATTATCGGGGTTAACTTTTGCGTCAAGGTGTTTTCATGCGGAACATAGTTGTTAACGGTTCGAAACGGACGCCACTTGAGAAGCAAACTCTCGAGATTGTTGAACGCAAGGGTGCCGGTCATCCTGACTCTATGTGTGACGCTATCATGGATCAGGTTTCAGTGGAGCTAAGCAAGGCGTATCTGAAGGAGTTTGGAACTATTCTGCATCATAATACTGACAAGTCGTTGCTTGTTGCTGGCGATGTGGAATGCAAGTTCGGTGGAGGGGTCGTGAATGAGCCTATGCTTCTTATTTTCGGCGACAGGGCAACCTTTGAAGCTAACGGAAAGGAGATTCCTGTTAACGAAATTGCTATCCAAACGGCTAAGAAGTGGTTAAAGGAGAATCTGCGTTTTGTTGATCCCGAGGAGCATATGAAGTATCAAGTGGAGATTAAGCATGGTTCTCAAGGGCTCACTGACATTTTCAAGAGAGAAACCTGCATGTTTGGAGCTAACGACACTTCGGCGGCAGTAGGCTATGCACCTTTGACCCGTACAGAGAATATGGTCTTAACTACTGAACGTTACGTGAATTCAGCAGATTTCAAGAAGCGGTTCCCTGTGGGTGGGGAAGACGTTAAGGTTATGGGCTACAAGAACGGTAATGTCCTGAATTTGACTGTAGCTATGGCTTTTGTTGACCGTTTTGTTGACGGCGAAAAAGATTACATGCGAAAGAAGGCGGACATTCAGGCGGATTTGCATGAGTGGGCAAATGTGAAGGGCGACTTTGACAAGGTTAACGTTTTTGTTAACACTTTGGATGTTGCGGGACGAGGCGTAGACGGCGTCTACTTGAGCGTGCTTGGCACTAGCGCGGATGGCGCGGATTCTGGTCAGGTAGGCAGAGGAAACAAAGTCAACGGTGTAATCTCACTGAACAGACCAATAGGCACTGAGGCTGCTGCAGGAAAGAACCCAGTTAGTCACGTTGGAAAAATCTACAACGCTTTAACTCACCAGATAGCCAGAAAAATCTGCAGCGAGGTTCCCGAAGTAGCAGAAACTTGTGTGTGGCTTCTCAGCCAGATTGGTAAGCCAATTGATCAACCCACAATAGCTGCTGCGCAGGTAGTCATGAACGACGGATATTCTCTTGACAGTAAAGTTCAGGGCAGAATAACAGAAGTAATCGACGCTGAACTAGCAAACATAGAAGACTTCTGCAAACAACTAGCATACGGAAAAATCTCAGTCTGGTAAAACCAGCGAGACCGTAGACTTCATTTTTTCCTTTTTTGCCATGGGACTCCGTATTATTTAGCGCATTAATAGACATTATTTAATGGAGAAAAAAGGGATGCTAGAAACCATCGCAGAAACATTGCGGGCAACAATAGCAGTAGGGCTAGTTTTAGCTGGAATACTGGCGATACTAATCTGGGTAAGGAACCTCACAAAAAAACTGAATAACCTGAAGGCTATTCACTCAGATAGCAGCTTCGATCGCGATTTTTGTGTTTTTGCTTTTCTGGCCCATTCCTTGGAATCCCATACTTTCATGTCTCATATTTTCAATAGCCTTAAGTTGTCTAAGCATAGAACTTTCAGGCAAACCAATCTACAAATCTAAAAACTGGTTAAAAGAAGAATAATGAGTGGAATCTGATGGCAAGCGAAATCGAAAAAGGAACAAAGTATATTCCTGAAATGGCTCAGAAAGAGATCGAAGACCTAAGAAGCTCGATCAAAGCTGCATCCATTAAAGCAATTGAAGAAAACATCAAAAGAATGAAAAAGACATGGAAGAACCGACCGAAGGTCATGGAATACTTCGATGAAATTTCAAACTTTTTTGGGCGACGCGAAAAAGAGATTCGTGAACAAAAAGAAACAGGAAAAAAGATCATCGGCTACTCATGCATGTTTGCTCCGATAGAATTGATCTTGGCTGCCGGCGCCATTCCCGTTCGCATAGGCTCGGGATGGTATGACGCAGCAAAACTTGGAAACCGAATCATGCCAGTCGAGGTCTGCCCAGTCATAAGATCCACTATCGGCGCAAAAATGGTGAACCTCTCCCCATATCTCGAGCTCAGCGACGCCATAATAAACCCTCTCACATGTGATGGAAGAACCAAGCTGAGCGAGATCCTGTCAGACTACAAACCAGTATGGTGTATGAGTCCTCCACGCGTCAAAGATGACCCCCAGTCCCTGACCCTCTGGAAGAAAGAGATACAGGTAATAAAAGAAAAACTCGAGAAACTGACAGGAAACAAGATCACCAGAAAAAACCTGAAAGCCTCGATAGAGCTTATGCAAAGAGCAACAAAGGCTTTTCGCAGGCTACAAGAGCTACGGAAAGGCGCTCCAGTAATCACTGGAAGAGACGCCATGCTCGTGAATCAAACCAGCCTGTGGGACAACATAGAACGTTGGACACAAAAGACAAATGAACTGTGTGATGAGCTAGAAAAACGGGTTAAACAAAAAGAGTATGCTTGCTACCCTGACACGCCAAGGGTGATGATTACAGGAACTCCGATGCTATGGCCTGACAGCTGGAAGGTTCCAAACATAATCGAAGAATCAAACCCTAAGGGAGTATTGGTTGTTGATGAGCAATGTTCAGGGGATAGAATTCTCTACGATCCAGTGGGAGTAGATGAATGGAGCATGAACGATATGATAGATGCCGTAAGCGAAAGATACCTCATGGCATCCACATGCCCATGTTTCACCTCAGAGCATGGAAACGAGGACCGAGTCAACTGGATCATGGACAGAATCAAAGAATACAAGGTTGACGGGGTAATATATTACGTAGTTCGCGGATGCATCCTCTACGCCATGGAATATGCACGAATCAAGCGTATCCTAGACCGAATGAAGATACCAGTGTATTACCTTGACACAGAATACACTAGGGAAGATGTGGGACAGATGAAAACAAGGGTCGAAGCGTTCCTGGAGATGCTGGAAGCAAGAACC
>SDBU01007593.1_pt1 | contig 12466 bp, 20 predicted proteins | sample 2277071 | NCBI WGS metagenome assembly SDBU01 (sample SAMN10397929, study PRJNA504765) | marine sediment metagenome | isolation source: marine sediment core GS08_GC12, 126 cmbsf | place: Arctic Ocean: Gakkel Ridge, Loki's castle | collected 2008
ACTGAAATCGTAACTGAACCAGATATATCCATGTATTCGTATTTCAGAGAGCATTTGGAGTATTTCAGGAGTGATTAGGCGGATGTCTAGATATTCAAATCGAACTGGCACATGGTTCTCGATAGACCAGCAGTGAACTTCTGAAAAGGCTTCAGGCATTGCTAAGATATTGTCATCAAGTAGGCGCAAAACTGTACCAGGTTGCCATATTTCAGACGGGTGCTGAATGTATCGGATGCCCTGGGGTTCCGGCTGAGGTACCACGCAAAAATCACAGGAGCGTATACATCCAGATGTTACACGCCCTATAGACCATTTCTCATCTGTCAGGGTAGGCGGTAGTTTCTCGATCTCTGGAGGCAATCTAATAGACGTATCGTATCCTGGTCCTCCGGAGTGAATGGTGGCAGATGGGTATTTCTCTTTCAGATCTTGTATGATACCCACGTCCTGGAAGAATACAACCGATACGTAGATGTCTGTTGGGTTTGACTGATGATAGCTACAGGGGATCTCTTGTTGTTTATAGTAGGTCATCACCTTGGCCAATGCTAAGTTTTCGACTTGACCCCCAGGAGCCTTGAGTAAAACGCGCTGAGTTTGAGTGTCATTCATTGGATCAACTCAATATGTTTCGTATCACTCCATTGGGTTATGGAACGATTCGCCATGCATTTCCATGAACATGTTCCTTTGGGATGTGACAGTTTCATAGAGCTCCATAACCTTTTCCTTGTTGTTATCCCTGATGGCTTTATCCAGTTCGTTCTTTCCATGGTCGTTGAGTTCATTATAAATGTCTTTCTTTATTTCATCAAATTCCATAATATCGCCTCCTTATAGGAATCGCTCATTGACGATTTCCTCTATGTCGAATTGATGTTCAAGTGTCGTTTTCATCTCAGGATTATACGGATAGCTGATGGTGGTGTATTCTCCGTCCTTATGAGACTTTAATCTAAGAACCGTTTTCTTCTTGCACCAGCGTTTGAGTTTCTGTTGCAATTCATGGTGTGAAACCAGGTCGGATAAGAACCAGGTGATATCTACTCTAAGTCCATCCTTGCAATATTCGGTTTCTTGCAACGGAATGGTCTCGATGTGGTCTCTCAGGATCTTCGCTTCTGGGGTACCTTTGTAGGAGAATGGGTCACCTTTGATGTTCGTTCCGGTGACATCGACCTTTTTCTCTTTGGTATCACTCCAATATACCATTGCTTCGCCACCACATCCATCGTCGATAATTGAGGCAACCTTCTTAGTACCTCGATATAGGTCGGCGTTGTAGCCGTAACCTTCCATCCCCTTGAAGGACTTTATTTTCTTTACAGAATAGTTTCCAAATTCCATAGTATCACCCCTTGTTTTTAGCGTAGAACGCAGTTAATCTGGCCTTATATCCTTCCTTCTTATTCTTGCATCTGGGGCAGAAACGATCAAATGGGATCTTAGAGAATACCAATCTCGCTGATATCTTATCAAATTTATATCTAAGTTCCCTAATATTGACCCGAACGCCTTCTTTTTTACAAGCTCCACATTTCAAGATATCCCCTCCATTAGTCTATATCGAGGGCTTGAATCTGTTCTAATGCCCGATTGATATCTTTTGCAATATTGACGGTTTCTTCAGTAGTCAGGGGTTTCGAGTCCTTATTGCCAATTCGATCATTTAGATTAATGAGAACCTCTCTGATGTCTTTGAATATTTCCCCGGAAATTTCGCCGGTTCCCCAATTAACGCACTCGTGTCCTTGATTGGCCTCAAAATACTGTTCTATGGCCTCTTCACGGTCTTCGGGCATGGGTCCATCAGATACTTCGTTCCAGAACTCTTTAACGAATTCCAATACCTGTTTTTCAACCTGTTCCGATGTCCAACCAAAACAAGCATCATCGCCGTGTCTGTGTGTAATTATTGCAGTGCAAAATTTCATGTAGATTCCTCCTATGGCATCTGTTCGAATATTCGGAATTTCATCATATAATCTATTCCTCTGCCAGCTCCCCAATGATCGTCCTTGAAGAACCACACCTGACCTTCTTTTTGTTCCTCAGTCAGTTTGAATTCTGATTCATCTATTCCGGGGTCTAACCCGCCAGAGTATGATATGTATCCGTAGCCTATATAGAATTGTCCGTATTCGCCACCGCCAGTCTGTATTAGCTTTTCGTCTAGGTCCCAGATATGGGTAACTCTCGTAAGTTTGCCCGTATTGAGTCTAACATAATCCCCGACACGAATACCCTCAATTTTATTGTAAGCTTTTTCTCTCTTCTTGAAGATATCAAGATTGACGATATGATCCATTTGATATTCTTCCGTGCCGTCAAGTATGATAGTGTGCCGTTCATCGTCCTTGATAACGTCCAGGTATCCAGTGTTATTTATCACACCATAGCCCTTGTGTTCAAGATGGATTACTATAGCTGATTTAGGTTCGTTTGTCATTGTTTCACCCCTCCAAAGGGAGTAATGGAAGTCCTCTTAATTTACTACCAATCCATAATTCTAATTGGTGCATGTCCATATTTCGGGGTATGTGTTCAGGAGTAACTAATATTGTATTTGGGGTTTCGTTTTCATCAACAACAAAAAGAACCCCTGATTTATCTATTTCTCCAGGAAGATAATAAAGATATCTCTTTAGGTTTATATTTTCACTATATCCATGCCATGCTTTATTTGCAGATTCCCTTGCCATTTCTGTTATTATTTCCACACATCTTTGATATTCCATTAAAATCACTCCTCAGAGTCCTTATCTTCTACGCAATATATACAATTGTCTTCATCATTTACATTGGCATCAGAGGCATCTTCATGAAATTCACCACATCGGAAGCACGTATGTTGAGAGTCGCATGATTCACATGCCTTTTTACCAGCGGATATATGTATTCCGCCCTCGCAGTAATAACCATGAGGAATGCCTTCAGTTACTCGCTTTTTGCAGTAGTCGCACTCCCACCACATTTTTTCTTCGCCGTAAATTTCATTGACCTTTTTAGTAATGCCTATGACGCTCCCTTCATTGGTATCGTCTTGGAATTCCATAATGTCGTCTTCTGAAGTCAGGTCAGTAATGAAGACTTTACCATCTTCATCGCCAGACAAATCAGCAAGTAGTTTTAATGCGCCTTCAACAGTGTCCAATCCCGCATAACCGCTACTGAAGATATTGTGAAATTCACCATCGCCATCAAATAGAAAATAGTTCCATTCCCAAAAACAGCCGTCGTATCCGCCTCCCTTATAGCACACTAAGGTATCTTTGGGATTTGGTATGGGTTTAATTGCTTCTTGGGTCATAGAATCACACTTCCGCTTATGTTGCGTCATCAATTATTGCTTTGGCTTCAGCTTTCATATAATCCAAATCGTAGAATCCCCAACATGAATCAATTATATCTCCGTTACGGTCCTTAGCGATATATCCATATACATCCCCTCTGAGATATTGGTCATAGGTCCCGATTTCACCTTCCAAGACTCCTTTTACTTTCTCTAAGAGCTTCTTGGATATTCTTTGTTTTCCGTATTTCTTTCTAGCCGTTTCCTTGGTGCAGAGAATCCATCCAACCTGGCAGGAATCCCATTCAGCGTGTCCTTGTGGTAAAAGCCCATTGAAAGAACCGATTTTCATCCTAAGCCCAGAGTGGTCATACAAGTAAAGCGGGAGCATTACACAGGGGTTATATTCCCTCATAACCGCCTCTTCCAGTTCAGACCAAGAACTATAGTTCCGGGAGTTAATGTCGTGCTTGTCACCGAGAGCATATCTCTGGTGAAAGCATATTATCTTTCCCAGGTTGTCCCATTCTCTAGGACTTTCTACATTACTATACTGATGAACTTCAATTTTGTGTCCCTGGTAGTCCAGGGTTTCGATAGAGTCTTCCATTAAATATCACCTCTTTTAAGTTCGCATTTTAGCGATTTGGCCAATTGCTGGCCTTCATTTGATTATCTTTAAGATATTAGATATGGGCATTTCCCATATCCATAATTGAGAATTCTCTATAAGGGTGCATGTCCTTCATAATACCCGTAACTTCATTATACGCCTCTTCGTAGGTATTGTAACTTGAACCAGTCGGAAGCCATGCCCTGTCAAAATCGTCTTTGGTTATTATTGCGTATTGTTTCATTTCAGACACCTGCACGAAAATGATCTAACGTTCTTAAGAGTACTTGTTCTCAAAGGCTCTGAGGGTCATTTCCACACACCTTTTATTCTGGCGGTGGATTTTCCTCATATGCCTATCGTGGAGGAGCCCTTTGTACTGCCTGGCAATGTCTGGAGGTAGGTATATAGGAGCCTCATACCAGACCTTTCCACGGCTTGAGACATGGCGCATTTGGTTCCATGTCTTGAAGGGAAGCTTACCCTTTATGGTTGCACCAGGATAATCCGGTGCTCCCTTGGTTATGAAATCCCCTATATGCCTTCCATTCTTGGGAATTCTGGACCGTCTGGGTCCGGTCCTTGGTCCTCTCTTTCCAGTCTTTGAGAACTTTACAGAGAGTTTAGGCCCCTGGCCCTTTTTAACATCGCTCATAAGCTTGCGCACTATTCTTGTCTGCTTGTCGTTTTTATTGCTCATTTTATCACCTCAAACCAAAAGGGGGGAATTGCACCCCCATAAAGACTAATCCAATTGGCGATTGTTCTTATTTGATTTCATACTTGAAAGGGAACCCATCCAATGAGCTTTCTAAGGCTTCTTTATCTTGTATTGGTTCGTTCCATCCAAAAGAAAATGTATCGGTATGGTCGTAGTAAATGACATTCTTATAGTCCATATCATTACTGATTAACCATTCGAATGCTTCAAGTTCTTTTGCAGAATTCTTTATATCTTTCTGGAGTCTTTCCCTTTTGGTTTCAATATCTTTCTTAAGCCGTTTGGTCCTTGCTTCTTTTTGGCTTCTCTTGATCTCTACTCTCTTTGTAATCAACCGGTCTTAATTTCAATAGGGCGTAATTCTCAATTTTGAGATATTCAGACCCTACGCATTTATGACAAAATCCATCACCGAATTCCAACGACTGTTTACCACAGTAGCCACAAGCAAAGGTTTTATGGACCAATTCTTTAAGCTTCTTAAAGTTCTCAGAATTGGTTATATAATACCCATCCTTAATTGATGAATTAGGATAGATTTTCTCAGACCAATCAAAGACCCTAAAGCCCTCTTCTGTGTTGTATTGGTTGCTGAAAATATGGTCGGTTTCAACGTGGTATATCCCTGTTTTAACCCGCTTTTCCTTATCTAGGGAGCTACTACAGCCAGCTATGAAATCAAAGAGTTCTAAACCTCTTTCTCTTAATTGTTTCTTGAGGTCAGAGTATTGCTCACAGTCTTCTGGTTTGCTAGTATCAAACCTGTATGTTACTATTCCCACTTCGATATTCTTCTGTTTTACTTTTTCCAATTTGTCTTTATTTTTCATTTGTTCACCTCATAGTATGCACTGAGATTAGTAAAAAGCTCCTACGCCACGACAAGGCCCTCAGAATGTAGGAGAACAATAAATAAAAAGTGGGGGATAAATCCCCCGATTAGAAACCCTTTGAGAGTTCTTTGAACTGAGCCGGATCTAGCGTTATATGGCCCTTTCTCATTGGGACATAGTACGCATCTGTCTTTTTGCCTTTGACTTCAACCTTGGTTTTTATCCAGCCATCGGCTTTGGTCTTTGGTTCACCCTTAAGATTGTTCTTAAGAATGCGTGCATAAGAGCCCATGACAATGCGCTTCTTATTGCCCTGTTTCTGTACCATTGAATAAGCCAATGGCTGGCCTTCTTTCTTGATTATGTTTTGTTCTGTGGTTTCCCATTCTGGGGGTTTTTCTGCTTTCGTTTGTGGTTTATCGCTCACAAGTTGTTCGTACTTCTTTTTCAGGTCTTCTAATTCTTTTTGCATGTCTTCCATTGTTTTCTTAGCCATGTTAATCACCTCATTTTATTTTTTTGTCGTTCGGCGGTTTTCCAAACGTTATCCTTCTTTTGCGATGCTAAACTATATAAACGTTTTCTTCGTCAATTTCCATGTTCGTCATGTGGTTTTTCGTTTACATGAATGATATCATGAAAACATTAAAAAATATTTTTTTATTTTTTTTATTTTTTGTTCTGCGTTCGTGTTCGTGGAAATCCACCAAGTTATTTATACATGCGGACCTCAATATATTTAAAGTTTTTTGTCGTCAAATTATAATTTTATATCATGAAAAAAAAATATTTTTTTTATTTTTATACATGCGATATTTTCATGATTGCATTGCATGATTTTTCTTTTATAATAAATATAGAAATCAAAATCAAATATCATTATCAATCAAAATATAATCAATGAATCATATTGCCCTTTTTCCCTTAATTCTCTCAGAAATCATAAACTCCCTTCCATGCGGGCGCAACATTATTAAGAAGGGAATTCCTTATCGTAACTATTAGGATAGCTGTTGAGGTGTTAAACTTGTTTCCTCCAAACTCTATGATCCCCCTATTTCAAGGCGGGAAACGTAACGTAGTGATCGTTCTTAAAGATCAGAACAGTAAAGCGGTAAAGGTCGCCAAGGTTCCCATAGCAATGGATGCTGGGAAGACTTATATGCGAACCGCCTTTACAAATTCTGACGGTCATGCATCGTTTCCAAATACTGGGGATCCTCCAGTTACTGCAAAACTTAAAAAACTGCTCAAAGGAAAGAGGGTCCTATCATTCGGTCCTGGTGCTGACCAACTATTAAAGACCAAGGGATACTCTGTTACATCTCCCACATATACCAAAACCTTTGCTCCAGGAAGACCGACCGGAAAGCTGAACGTGACGATGTCTGTTAAAAAGCTCCCAACTCCACCAGGTCCAGGCGTTGCTCCTCCTACCACTCCTCAGGCACCGCCTCAGGCTCCTTCTCAGAAAGGTGTAATGTCATTTCAATTACTGGATCCGACGGGAACTAAAGCTGTTCCAGGAGTTCCCATTACCATTGGAAATAAGGGAATGATTTATACCGGTCCTACAGGTGCCACATCCATATCGAATCTGGATCCAGGAACACGCTACAATGTGTCCCTTGGTAGAGCGGGGGGATTTGATCCACCAGCTCCATTTTCAGCGTATCCTCGAAACGCTGCTTATAGTTTAAGAATGAAATCTCCTCCTAAAAAGACAGGCAAAGCCCCACCAGCAGCACCTACAGCACCCGTTTCAACTAGTATTGAGGCATTCGATGTTGATACTTCCACGCTAATACCGAGAGTTCAAATAACCGTTCAGGGAGCAGCAACCCCTGTTATGTACACCGGTCCTCAAGGACAGCCTGCTATATTTATGATACCAAAAGGACCATATGATGCTCACTTTGCGCATCCGGATTATAAGCCAGCTTCACTCCTTGGGAATACTGCCGGTGCAACCACTTCTCGGGCGTTGACAAAGAGGAAAGCGCCGATCGGTATTGGTGATATTTCAGGGGCACTCGAGTTCTCAGTGTTTGATATGGATACTAAGAAAGCTCTCCCCGGTGTTGATATAACAAGTTCGGCGGGATCCGCAAGAACGGGATCGACGGGTAAAGCCACTATTAAAGGTGTCAAACCTGGTGCACCATATATTGTAACCTTCACCAAAAAGGGATATTTCTTGATAAAGGGAACATACACCGCGGCCCCAAAACCAATTGATATAGGAATGAAAACTACTGCGGAGCCACCAGTCAAACCCTCAGTTAAGTTTGCCGTGCTCGATCTTCAGGTTATGGGTAAGGACTCGAATAAGCCGATTCCTGGTGTAGCAGTGCAATCCATTGGTTTCCCAGCGGTTGCTACAGATTCATCTGGTCAAGCTTCCGTTAAATACACCTCAGTTGGTCTCCCTATTACGCTTACGAAGGCCGGATATCAAACCAGACAAATAAAACCATCCCAATTTGAATCTCCATCCAAACGCAACGTTGTCAAGATCTCACCGGTTCCTCAGGCGGCTACGGCGATCGGAGTGGTTAAGGATAAAATCACAGGACTGCCTATAGCTTCAGCCGGTGGAATGGTAGTAGTGGGTGACAAGATAGTCGGTGCCGTAGATGCGTCCGGTCGATTCATTCTCACATATATACCAGGTACTCACACTGCTGAATTCAGAGTCCCCGGATATAAGTGGTCCTCACATAAGATATCATTCTCAGCGCAACCGGTGGAACATACAATAGAACTCAGTAAACGCGGCGCTCCAGCGGCCGGTCCTTCTGCAGAACTTGCCAAACCCAAGATAACTACTCCCGGATCCTTAAGAGGTCAGGTCATAGATGAATCTGGCATTCCGCTTCCTGCAGTCCGAATATCGGAAAAAGGTGCACTTTTGGGACTTACACAATCAGATGGATCTTACTACATACCGAGGATTCCTGCAGGTGATCACATCATTACCTTTGAGAAAGAAAGGTACTCCCCGATTAACAAAGGTGTTCATATACGACCAGATGAAAAAACAGATCAAACTGTTTCGGGAGGAGGTCCCAGTCCTCCACCGGATGGTTTTGGTACGGATCTTTCTTCAGTATTATCTGGTGGTCAGACTCCAATGTTCAAAACAACAATAGGTAAACCTACAAGAGTTTCAGCAGCTACCCGTGCTACACCTTTAGCAAAATCCAAAATCCAGAGGGGTGGTAGACGTCATGCTCAAGTCAGAGAGCAGCGGACGTTCAATCTTCTCAACGTAACCATGAAGAGCAAAGAAGGTATTCCAGAAGAGCCATTTGAACCCTATGAACCCTATGTGCCTGAGGAACCGTGGGGATATGATCCTTACCAACCTTATCAACCACCTCCAGAAGAAGAACGTGCTCCTACTGTGATCGAGGGACCCGACTATGGTGCTCCGTCATACGGTGCTCCGGTCTATCAGGCACCAACTTATCCCACTCAGCCGACCGAACCCGATCGGGATAGAGGATTGGATCCGGTGGAGTTCCTACTTGCCCCCTTTTATGCCTTGAAGAGGGTAGTTGATGAGGGATTGCCGCCTATCCCTAAGCCTCCGCAACAGTAAACCTTTTATCTTCAAAGACCGTTCACCTCGACATGGAACTCTCAGAGATTAAGCATTCACGACCAAGATCCTATCTCCGGGATGCCTACACACTTTTGCATCTGCCTCGATTTATGTTCATAGTCTGTTTTATGATCATCGGTGCATTTATGGCTCCCAGAGTGAATTGGACTGTGTTCATACTAGAAGTAATTGCTGTTAGTGGTGGGGTTCTCCTCACGGCATACAGGCTGGACGAAATGAAAGGTGGTCATGTTTCTGCCAATATACCCAAGTCTCATCATAAGATCTCCGCAGTTATAGGACTTATAATAATGTTCGGCATAGGCGCCTATCTTATAATCACCGTCCATTGGACCCTCATTTTCTGGGCCATTCTCGGGTTTGTAGGCGTTGTCCTGTACAACTTCGAGATCGGAGGCAAGGTCTCACACAACGAATTAGTATTCGGCCTTACCTGGGCTTTTACACCGGTCTGTGCTTCATACTATATGCAGACACTAACCCTGACCGTTCCGGTGATACTGTTTGGGCTCTTCGCGATGGTTGTTGCAGCGCATCATATATGGAGCTACGGAATGTGCAGATGTTATCACAGTGGCACCTGCAAAGAATACCTGGAACATCAGGAAGGTCATAAAAAAGTGACCCCGTTCAGAAGGATCTGTCACGGTATGGAATGTCAGGCCCGGTTGGTCATGCCTACAGAAGTGCACAAGCATGGTTGGGAATTAATTAACGTTCAATTCTATACCATAATAGTGCTCACTTTGGTTTTCGTTACGATGCACTTCAGCCTGTGATCGAATGTGTCAGAAGAGATCTACCACACGCATCCGGATACAAGGAAAGGTTGTTCGGGTTGATCAGTGCCTAAGCAATATAATTCCGCTTCTCAATCTAAAGGGTATTAGAACTCGGGGATCCTGCTGTGGTCACGGACGATATCCCATGAGCATTCTGATCGACTATGACGATAACACAATAATGGATATTTTCAGTTTCAAGATCATCCCACGAAAAAGAAACTTTTACAAAACCGACAGTAAAGGATATTATTTCTTACCAGAAGTGCATACCGAGATCAACGAGTAAATCTTTCAGACTGACCAACCACATCGAATCCAGTTATCTCTTCCACCAATCCGCCCACCTTGTCTTTGACTTCACTCTTGGCATTCGGGGCCGCAGTTCCAGGCCAGGCAATGTTGGCACCAGTAAGGAACCAATCCAGCTCTTCCTTCACAGTCATGTCCAAGATTTCGTCCGTAGACTTGTCAGGATTATTCCGCAGATTCTTTGCCAAAATTATACCGCCGATCGGATTGGCCACAATGTGACCAGGAAAGCTAATCTTGATTGCGGTCTTGGCAACTTTCTCTCCAGCATCCTGAACCTTGACAACGTGATTATCAATCCTCTCCCCAAAATCTCTGATAGGTTCAATTAAATTATCAAATCCCTTAGAGACACGATTGTTTATCTGATCAAGCTTAGCAAGAGGATCTGCCACGGTTACACCTCAACACCTGTGTGTATATACTTACCATGATTTAAATCTTGGGACCACCGGACAAAAACCCACACTTTGGACAGGTTCCAACCATATCCCCACTCTCAAACACGGCACCACAGTTTGTATTGTCACATTTGATGATGAACTTAGAAGCCATCGAAGTAACAAGGTTAGTTTCCATATTTAAAGTTTCTGCGGTTTCCATTCCCTTGGCCCCCACGTCTGCCATAAGGGATTGTTTCCAACCCTGGAACGCTTAACATGTTTTGCTTTCTTATAATAAATGGTATGACCAAGTCTGCGATGATAACCAAACAATTTCTCATCCGTTTCATCAGGAACATAATACTTATCTCCAGTCTGTCGATGATTATATTCCCTAAAGAAGATCTCGTTACAGGAACAAGAGAACTCAATAAACTTTGTTCCCACACCAATGGGTTTTCTATTTTTCATATATTCCCGGTACCGTTTAATTTCATCCTCGATCATGTCAACAACAACATCCGATCCAATGTTCACAAAAGATCTTACAGTCCTCTTTAGCAGACCCGCCTTATGCAGTGCCCGCAATTCCAGATGCATCTGAAGATAGAAATCTTCTATATTATTAATGAATCGATGCTGGCCGCAATCCTCGGTATGAGATCCCAACAATGTGCAGGTAACAAATATATCTGAAGGAACGTTCTTAATTGCATTCTCCTTTCCCTCAATTACACCCTTTCTAACACCGAAACACCAAGCACTACTTGGGTTTTTTGGATCATAATCCAGATTGGAGCAGGAGATCTTCTCACAGTTCTTTTCGGTACACCCACCAGGGCGCTCTTTCTGTTTCTCTCCCATTGGATCACCTATATGAGTTTAGCAAAAGCATAGGATCCTTTGATCTCCTCAATGACTATATTGACACGCTTCTTCTGGTCTTTCCTCAGCGCCACACCCTTCACAACAATTGCCATTCTGCCATGGAATGCCAGTGCGTCACCTTCTACCTTGTCGCTAGATCTTATTACAATATTCTGAAGAATCATGCCCTCTTTCAAATCCGTTCCCTGATCAGTCACTTTATCACCTCAATGCAAGTATACTCGTTCTTGATGAATTCCCTGCGGTTCATAGTCTACTTTTAATTTTAAATCCCTATAATCGATCAGTATATCTTCAAACTGCTCCTTCTTCATTCCATCAATAAGAAACGTAACCGACCAGATGCGCCGGTTTCCAGGCTTTGGAATTACATCGGCCGACACACCAGCTTTCCCGATCATCAGTGCAATCTCTTCCGCCTTATCTTTTTTCATATAATCCCTCCAAGAAAACCATTCAATTTATTGGTGGGATGGATTGGAGCATTGCTATACATAACACAGTCCTTTTCCATAGTTAATCAACTCCACATTTTCAATTCCAATGGATTTCTTGCTGTTCAGTAAAACTCGTGAACCTTTACAGTGAACGCCTTTTACTCGGTGTTCCCGACCATCATACATAACCAAGTCAGAAGTCTGAAGCTTATACCGTTGTCTTCGGATTGCTGGCTTAAATCCCTTCCGGTTTTTCTGAAGACACCGATTATTTCTTCGGACCTGTTTAATCGTGAATAGCTCTGAACGGTCCTGGCCGTTCCCGCCAGCGATAATGAAGGCATCATTGGCATGTGACTTTTCAAGCCCCTGCTCGATGCGACCACTCTTGGTAATATATCCAAACGTGTGTTCGCACACAAGGATGTTCACCAGCTTCCAGTGAATCGTTGTCATGAATGCTTCCGGCTTGAAACTGTTCACCTCTGTTTTCGTGATGACATTCTTGCCGGAATGATGTTCCTTGTGACAGGTCCGACAAACGGTCATAAGTTCCTCAGGACGGTCAGTAGCA
>SDBU01007594.1_pt1 | contig 12465 bp, 17 predicted proteins | sample 2277071 | NCBI WGS metagenome assembly SDBU01 (sample SAMN10397929, study PRJNA504765) | marine sediment metagenome | isolation source: marine sediment core GS08_GC12, 126 cmbsf | place: Arctic Ocean: Gakkel Ridge, Loki's castle | collected 2008
TTCTTATACTTGCTTACATCTTCATTAGTAATCATATCCTCGTCATCTATTTTATCCCTTCTTCCCAAAAATTCAGAATAATAATAAATTTTATCCTCTTTAGTCCACCCCATCCTATACATCAAGTCTTTATTTGTTTTGTATCTGTCTAACCAAAATATACTGGCTAAATGTCTGATGTCATATAATTTTAGTTGGTTATATCTTCCTCTAGCTTTCGTCTTACCTTCCCCAAATAATTTCTTGCTTAATGTCCTAAGATATTTATTAAAAGCCGGTTGATGAATTTGGATTAATAAATCGGAAGGGGCTAAATTGTTTGTCTTTACATATGCTTTTAGCAGGCCGGAACATTGTTTAAGTTTTATTGTTCTTTCAAATGTCTTAGAGACCTTATCACCATTCTCTCTAATCTTAGGAATATTTAATTCTGTAAAATCCTTATTAAAATCCTCAACGAAAATCCGATAAGATTCTTGAGGCCTTAAACCAGAGTCGTATAAGAAAAGAATTAAAGCCCTATAGTCCCCTCTAGCTTGATCTATTAATGTTTTAATTTGCTCGTGTGTTAAATAAACCCAAGCAGGCTTAGTTTTTTTATAATCCCCTATTGCCAAATCTTTTGTAATATCTTTGGTAGTTCTCTTTGTCTTTATCATCCATCCCCAGAAAGTCTTAAAATTCTTGGCAAATTCATCTATTCCATTATATGTTTTACCATTGGGTTTTAAAATTTCTCCTTGATACATTTTATGTAAAAGATCATGTAATTCTTCTTGGTTAATTTCTTGGAAAGATTTTTTAGGGAAATGTTTATTTAAAAAAATAGGAATACATCTAAGCTTGAGTAATGTTGAAGGTGTTCTTCTTCCTCTCCTCCCTACAGGAACATTAAATCCTAATTCAAAATCTTTTAAGAAAGATATGGTCAAATCAGAATTATTTTTTGATAATCCTTTCACTCCTTTCTTATCTCTTGTTTTTGATTCTTCCCATTGCTTAATCTTCCCATTGATGTCTAGTTTATTCATTTTAAATTCTCCTTTTTCCAAGCTTCAACTTCTTCTAAACTTTCTTGGTCTGATATTTTAGGCAAATCCAAATCAAGCAGTTTTTGTACTCTATCTTTTAAAATGCCTACAAGTATCTTGTTTGAAAGAGCGTCCAATTCTATTTGAATCTCTCCATTTTTACTAATAAAATCTCTGACATATTCTTTCAGTTTGTGTTTATCTTTGATTGTAAAATCCTTATTAGATAATAAATTATGTTTATCTCTCTGAGATTTTGTAAGAATTATTTTGTCCACAGTGAAGTTCTCACAACCATATTGGATTAATTTCTGCTCAACTTTCTTGGGGAAGAATTCTCCCTCTGGGTCAAAGTCAGAGATATATAAAATAATACAAGGTTTATCCTTCTGCTTAAATCTATCACTTGCTTTCTTGAGGTAGGTTATACTAGAAAAACCCTTGCCAACAAATAAAGGTATATCTAAGTTGTGTGTAAAATCATATATAATACTTGAAACAGCATCTTTCTCTATCCAAACTTCCACATAGTTTGCTTGTTGCTCCATGCTGTCTTTCCTAAATGTTTCACAAGCAACATCAAAAATGTCTTCAAACCTAGTATAAGTATTCCTTTTGAGAATGGTTCTGTGTCTATCAACAATCAAATCCCAATCAACATAACCAAGCTCTCTAGCTTTTACAAGACATTGGGATAGTTTTTGATAAGAAGATTTAGAGTTGGAAATTTCATTTTTACCGACGAGAATATAAAAACATCTTCTAACTGTCATACCTCCTTCTTCTTTATAAGCTTCCTTCAATATATCAAACCTTCTCAAAACCTTCTTAGTAAATGGTGGCTTGTTATTTCCCATAAAAACTAGAAGAAAAGTACCTTTATATATCTATTGGGAGTTATTACTTTAAGTTTTATGCGCGCGCCGTGAGTAAAACTTAAGGTTCAAATGGAAGGGAGTTAATAATTACTCTTTATCTAACACTTCGTTTAAAAGAGATTTGAGCTTGTTTAAATCATCTCCCTGTTTCTTGAGATATTTATTGTGTTCTACAAGTTGTGTTTTAATGAGTTTTAAAAATTCTTCTTTAGAAGCTGTCATATTATTCACAATCTGGCCTTGAACCATTGGGAGAACATAACTTTTCAAAGATACTGATACAGCAATTATAAAAACTCCTGCAACTGCTGGACTCTCCCCTCCTTGTAAAAGAGCAACACCCACAAGCACAGATCCTATAACTAAAAGAAATTGAGATCCAAACTCTAACAATATTTCAATAAATGTCATTTTACATTATCTCCTTGGTAATCATTATAAAATCAAAGGAATATAGTTTTTAAACATTATTAGAGCTATTGTTTTCTCCAAAATAGCCCTGCCTTAGTTTGTAGAAGTTCAACTCTACCACTATCTTTAAGAGTTCTGAGTATTTTATAAACCAAGTGCCAATTAATTTTTTTATTGGTCTTGTCCTGGAGTTCTACTAATATCTGCTGTGTTGATTTAATTGTCTCAAATGATAAGATTTCCCAAACAGCATTTTCATGTTTTGAAATCATAATACTATCTAGATTAAGAGTTTTTAATAGATATATTCAAACATTCTTAGTTCTCCTTAGATAAGGGGTTTTTGTTGTTATTTAAACATGATAACTCTTAATCTAAGGATTACCACCACTAGCCAACGAGTATATAAGTGCTTTTAAATAAGTAAAACGATTATTAATTCATGGCTGAAGAAAAAAATAAGATAGAAAAAAATAAGATAGAAAAAAATAAGATGCTTTGTAAAAGATGTGGGTATAGATGGAATTATGTTGGTGGTAAACTTAAAATTGTTTCATTATATTCTCAATATGTAAGTTGTCCAAAATGTCTTACTAGTGTTAAAATTATGGTTGGGAAAGAAAAAATTATAATAGTTAACTCCGAAGAAGATCTAAAGAGTACATTAGAAAAAGAAAATTTAGATGACTCAAAATTGACATTACAATTATCCAATAATTTTGCTAAAGAGTTTTTGAAAAAGAGGGAATTAAACACAAAAAGCCACGCCCCCAAAATTGAAAAAGGATAATTACGAAGCAGAAGAAAATAAAATTTATAGTGAGATAGATAAGCTCAAGAAAGAAGCTAGGCAAATTCTTGATTCTGGAAGAATTACCAACTATGGTATTCAAAGAATTAAAATGCTATTTTCCAGGCATTATAAAATTTCTATGAGGGGAGAAAGTTATGGGAAGATCAGGAGAGGGATTGTAAATGCTGTTGTGGATAGTATTTACTCAACTGTTAGGGATGAAAAGCTGAATAGAAAAATTTCTAAAAAGAAGCGTCAGGAGATAGAAAATGAGTAAAGACGACCAATTTATTTTTCCTAGTGCTTCTAAGCCTAGATTAACAAGCGAGAGCGTTACAGGAGCAGACCTTAAAAGATATTTGATCTTAGTTTTTGGTACATACAGAAAGGCTTCTAGTGTTGCAGATATTTCAGAATCTAGGCTTCACCAAATTTTTATGGGATATTGTGTCCCAGAGAACCCAGATACTATTAAGAGATTTGCTAATTCTTGGAATGTTGATATTGTTGTTCTAGTTAAAATATTTGATAAATTAAAGGAGATTGGCAAATGAAATCCAAGCAGCTATCATTTGAGGATAAAAAAATCCTTGTGGATTTTGAATTAGTTGCGGCACAAAAAACTAGAAAGATGTCTAGAAGTAACTGCCCCTGTTGTGGCCCTAGCAACACCTTCCCAGTAGATCAAATTGGATATTTACAAATAAGATTATGTTTACCTTGTTCTAAAAAAGAAAAATTCAAAGTTGATGTTTCAAAGACCATCAAGTGTGCTTCATGTGGTGAAGCATATATCCCACTCAAATCATTAACTTGTCCCGTTTGTTGGATTAAAAAGTTTGAAGCGGAGGGAAAATGGAAGAAATAACTAATCATAATTGTGCAGGAATTTGTAGTGAAAAAACTTGTGATGAGTTGGAAACACAATTTATACAATTAAATTTTAATGAGCTTTTTTTTATTGTTGGTTTTTGTGCTGCACACGCAGAAGAGTTTGATAACAAACTTCACCTAGACAAAGAAAAAATGGCTCATGATTGGAGGACATTATGCAAATCGAAACTCACGGAATAGAACAAAGTAAAGAAGGACCAGTAATAAAAATAAAAGAAAAAATGCCAGATGATATTGTTAAAAAAATGAATGAGAAATGGATGGAAGGAGCAGATAAATTTGAAAAAGAAGAAGATGAAATGGAAAAAAAAGAATTACTTAAGCAAGAGATGCAGCAACAGGAGCTAGAAAATTATACCCCAAATGAAATAAATTTTATAGATAGTGATTACTGGAATACTTGGGATATGTTGAAAGGACATATGAAAAAAATGTGGGGTCATAAAGAAGAGTATATTGATGAATCCCCTTCATGGTGTTTCTTAGCCCATTCAAAAGATAAGATAAAAGGAAAACCTCAACTTGTAGAAAATGTGCAGAAGAAAATTCCTTTGATAAGATTGGCTGTAAAGAAAAAGATTGAAGGTAAAGGTGATGACAAATTTGAGACTGCAGTCCAATCTTTCTATTTCTTTGATGAAAGATTTGATAGGCGATATGATGGTTCTCTAAGAGACACTTTCTCAATGTATTTCTATTTTTACCAAATAATAACTGATGATGAAAAAAAATATTATATCTTATCACAAAAGAAGCTTCCATCTGAAAATTGTGAATTTAATGGTATGCTTGTGGAAATCCCCGATTTTGCAGAAATGAATAGGAATTTGAAAATCCCATCCATTTCAGGATTTTTTATCGTAAAAGATTTTGAACCTGCTGTTAAAATAATTCCTAAAAAAGATCTTATAGAATATACTAAAGAAAACAAAATAACAGAGCAAGAGTGGTTAGATTTCCTAGCAAGACACCCTTTAGGCACAATAAATAATTTCCCTTTAGAAGTTGAAATGTTGAGATCTGCTTTTGTATTATCTGGTAAATGTGATGGGTGGCCTTTACACTTGGGATATCTAGGTCCTCCAGGAACTAGAAAAACAATGGGGCAGATTGAAACTCTTAGCCATAAATTCTCTGAAGAACCTAGAATTGCAGAAGGAAGCGGCTGGAGACTTAAGGGATTAATACCTAGTTTTAAACAAGCAATAGCAGATGTGGGATTTTTAGCAAAAGCAGAGAGAATAGGGTTTATTGATGAACTTTGGAAAATGGTGGAAAGAGAGCTAAATAACCATCAAGAAACAGCCACAAACCTATTAGGTGATTTGAATTATCTCCTGGAACATAAGAGAAGAGTTGTTGGTTCTGGAAATACTGGGGAGGTTGAAGTCCAATCTGGAGCTAAGTTCCTATTTGCTTCTAATCCTGTAAGTAGAAGAAAAACATTATCTGAACATATAGGTCTAATTGACCCAACTTTTATGAGTAGAGTTTTATGGTGGGTTCAAGATAAAGCAGAACAGGAGCTTGTTTTGGGAGTTGATGGGTTCTATAAAATCCCCCCACAACCCATGCAAGACCAAGCCCCCTCTGAGATTCTCCCCCGTAACACACCCAAGAGTAATAGTGATTGGGATATGGTGTTAGGAAATAGGAAAAAGGGATTAGTCTTGGGAAAGTTATGGGGGGAATATGGTAGTAGAGATATGTTTCTTACCTTGTTTGATACTTGTTATAGTTTTCTTTGTGAAATAGATGATGATAAGGTTGCAGCACTAGCAGATGTAATAACTGCTTTAGCAGTAGAACCTATGAAATCTTCTGTTTGGAGACCAAGAGCATACCACCATGTTAGATTATTGATTGATGGATTATGTAAACATAGGTGTCTCTTTAGAGATTATGATAATTCTTTCACACCAAAAGAAGAAGATTATGTAATGGCTGAAAGGATTTTGATAAGGATGGTTCATGGGTGGAATACAGATTTATCACCAAAGGAGGATGTTTATGATAATTCCTAAACAGCTTAAACCTTATAGATTTTGCAGGATTCCTCATAAGAGTAAGATACCTAATGAATTTGCATGGAATATGTTGGAAGAAGATTATGAACAGCAACCTGATGGTTCTTGGAAACATAAAGAGAATGGAGCTTTGAGAGTTGTAAAGATAGATAAGAAAAGTGTTGTTTACAAAGGGCCAATAACAAATTACTCTTATGATGTTATGCAGAGGTTTTTGGATTGGAATTATGGAACTTTGAATGGAATTCTTAGAATTTTAGATGATGACACTAAAGAACAGATATTAATAAAATTATATTATGAAAATTTCCCCCCAACATTTAGAGTAAGAAACCATATTTATTTTGAATTTACAAATGGGTATCAAGAGAAAATAATCTTTTTTGATAAGGGGAGAAAACATTGTGGGGAATTACAAGGTAAAGGAGTTCAATGTGTTGGGCCTGGTTCTGTGCATCCTTCTGGGGAAGTATATGATTTAAGAGAGGATCTTCCTATTGTAAAAATAGACTATGATAAATTTATGGAAGTTTTCAAAGATTATATTCCTAAGAAGAAAGTTGTTAGGCCTAGAACTAATATAAACTTTAATTCCGATAGTTTAACAGATATTCCAATCTCTAATATAATTTCTTCAGATAAAGATAAGTGTCCTAGTTGTGGTTGTGCAACAGGAACAAATTTTAAAGTTTATCCTGAAACTAATAGTTATTTTTGTTTTCATTCTCATACTGGGGGATCTATTTGGGAAATAATAGCAATAATAGATGGAATTAAAACCTGTTCAGAAATTGGAAGTGGCTGCTTAACTGAAAGCGAAAGTAAAGAAATAAGGGATATTGCAATTCAAAAGTATGGTCTTAAAGTTCTAGAGAGACAAGAAGAATTTAAACCAAGGGGTTGGGCTTTGGGTATTAATATTAAAAAGATGGCTGAACGTCGGGGCCTGACTATTTGCTCTTCTTGTAATTTACCTTTTGAATTTGATGAAAGGCTTGGTTGGTATAAATGTTCTAGTTGTGGAATTAAAGGAGACATAAAGAAGTTTGCAGCTTTATTTATAAAATGAAACCTAAAAAAGATTACTGGAAACTGCTATCAGAGCAAGACGACATGTTCTCAAAGTTTTTAACTTGGCTTCATAAAAAAAACAAGGAGAGAAAAAACAATGGTAAAAAATAATCATCAAAGAGTATGTAGTTATAGGTTTTGTGAGGAATTTTCAAGAAAGACAAACATAACAAACACCTCTGACAATAGGATTTTCATTTATTGTAATTTTCATTGGGATCAAATTCTCCACAGAAAATCTTTTAAGTATAAGATAGAGAAAGAAAAAGCACGTGCTTTTTCAATTAGAAATGATCCTTCAAAAAGAACCCAACATGATCTAAACTTAATGAATAGAAGAAGGTGGTATAAGAAGAATGGAAAGAGAATTAGAGAGTACTCTAAAGGTTATAGAAAGAAGAACCGTCTACATATGTGTGCATATCAAATGATGTGGGCTAAGAAGAGAAAAACTTGGTTTTACAAACTAAAAAGATTTTTAATCAAACTATTGCAAGGGAGGTCTAAAATAACCCCTAAAAAAGCTTATGTGGATAACAGTAACAGTGCACACACTAGTAATTAAATGAAGGCTCAAAGAAAAGAATTAACTGGGGGAGACCAAAACAGAGCTTACATTATGATGTTTGAAGTGTATTGAGTCTCATTAACATGTTAATCAAAGCTCCCCTTCCCCTTAATCAAGTTACTTAGCTCAACAAAATAAACAAATCAAAGCCACCAATGAAAACAAATGCCATTACGAAAAGGAAAATTATTCAAGCCATGCCGAATATGTGAAACAATGTTTGAACCAATGTCAAAAGTAACGAGGCTTTGCCAAGAGTGTTATATGAAATCAAATAAATTTAAAATGAATTCCAAAATAAAATGCCAAGAAAAATTTATCTAAGAACAAGTACACAAGAACAAAACCCACAGAATCAATTAGAGGATTGTAAAAAGATATGTAGCGCACCCTATGAAGTAGTTGAGGAAAAACAATCTGCATGGAAGGATAAGGATAGGCCTAAGTTTGAAGAGTTAAAAAAACAAATCAAATCAAGAAGGGTAAATCATTTGTATGTTTGGGATTGGGATAGACTTCATAGGAATCGCATTAAGTTAATTGAATTTTTTAAGTTCTGTAAACTATATGATTGTGAGATCCATTCTTTTAGGCAACAATATTTTGAGGACTTCTATAAAATCCCTGCTCCCTGGAACGACATAGTTTCTGATTTGGTTTTGAATGTTATGGGACATCTAGCAGAAGAAGAAAGTAAAAAGAAAAGTGAGAGAGTTAAGATTGCATATCAGAATCGAAAAGGAGCTTGGGGTAGAAAGGCTTTACCTTATAGAATTAAAAAAGAGATCCTAGAAAAACGAAAGCAAGGGCTAAGCATTAGAGAAATTGCAGATAGTGTTATCTCTTATGATAAAAATAGAAACGAGAAATATATTTCTAAGAGTTATGTCCATAAAATCTTAACTGAGGCTAAAGGGGGGATGTCTTAGTATTCTACGTTTTAAGGTGTGTCCTTCAATGGAAGAAATAATAAACAAAAATGAATAAAAAACAATATCTCAAATTGCAAAGAGCAGGATTATTTAATTATCTGTATGAACTATTTGAAAATCTTAATGAAACTTTCTATGATGGGGATTTGGTTCTAGATGATCTAATCTTATTTTATGATGATGAGATTTGGGATATTGGTAATTCTTATTCTGATATAAAAACCATTGGGTTTTTTATTGTTGTATTAGGTGCTATTGGGATTAGGTTTAAATGGATGGATGATTTTTTTGATATTCTAAAAATTTATGCACATGAATTGGCTCACTTGATAATTTGCTACGATAACCCAAGAGCTTCCTACACCCATAATTATGGCTTTAGAAAACTGCAATATAAAGTAATGGAGTTCCTCTTATGTTTGCACTATCAAAATAACAATGACCTAACTTTAAAGATTACAAGAAAATGAAAAAGAATACAAAAATAAGCATGCCCATATCAACAGAACACAAAGAAATTTTGAAGAAGAGAGCAGAAGCTCTTGGACTTAGTCTTGCTAGTTATTGTTTGCAAGTTTTATTGAAGGCCAAACCGATTGCAGAATATGAAGAAGAAATCGATTGATGCAACTTTGATGCAACTTTCGACCCAGAAATATTTAAAGCAAAACGATTTCTCACTTTTCATGACTCGCAAAATTAAAAGAATAAGATTTGAACCATTTGAGATTATGGCACGAGAGCAAGAATTTAAAAATGAAATTCTAACTTTAACTCTTGAAGAAATTGCAGAAGTAAAACGGAGAAGGAGAAACAGAAAATGAATTTGAAAACTAAAGCTCCCTCTCAAATAAAGTTATCTTTTGAATTTGATAACACTCTTTCTAAAAAAGAACTCTCTGAATTTATGCAAAGTCTTTCTAAGTTAGATATTCGATTTATGAAAAAGCATAATCTAAAAGTTGAACTTGTTAGTGTGAGAGGAGCTTAAAATAGTTTCTAGAGAACAAAGATTAAAAGAACAGGCTCAACGACAAAGAGCTACTAGTCTCCAAGTTCAAAGACAAATAGATGTTCAAAGACAACAAGCTCAATTAAGAGGCCAAGTAATAACCAAACCAAAACCTTCTGTGCCTGTCTCCGAGCCTATTAAAGCAGACACTCGAACCACAAAACAAATTAAAGAAGATCGAGCAAAAGAATCTTTAGATTTAATTGATAAACAAATACAAAAGTTTGAAAGATTATTAGAGATAGGTAGTGAACAAGATAAATTTAGAGCAGATGTTAATATTTCTCAATTAAACAAAATAAAAACAGAGGCTAGAACAGGGGATTTTCTTCCGGGGGATCTTATTAAACAAGCTGAAATTAACGCTGATGCTAGATTAGAAAGACAACAAGCTCGAAGGATTCTTACAAAACAAATTGCATTAGCTCCAACAAGTGCTCTGGAAAAAACATATGTTAATTTAGGATTTACAAAAACAGAAGCCCAAATTTTAGCACAAGTATCTGAGAAAAGACAACAAAGTATCGGATTAGCCGAGGCTAAAAGGATTATAGCAACTGCAATAAGTACACAACAAGGTGTTCAAGTAGTTTTACGGCCAGAAGTCTTACCAGAAGGTTTTAAAGCTTTGTCTTCTGTAGCAGATATAGGTGGAGTTGGTAGAGACGCTGTCTCAAAAGAGGCCAGAGTTGAAGTAGATTTCACCTCAAATGATCTAAATATTGGAGGATTTGGAAAAGATGACATTATTAGGGATGTTGGGGTATCTCGTGGGCTTGATAGAGGGTTTCTTGGAGACCTATTTAGTGGATTTGGTGATTTTATTGGTTCTACTAGTGATTTTGAGGATAGTCGTAAAAAAGGTAAAGAAACATTTTCAGAAGGGTTAGGTGGATTTGTTTCTGCCTCTCCTGGAACCCCAGATATTTCAAAAAGTTCATTATTTTTTAGACCTTCCACACTAGAAGAACAAAAGAGAATAGACGTGGCTGAATTTAAAGGAGATCTCTTTAGTGCTTCAATTCTTGGAGTGCCTTCACAAATTGCAGGAGGAGTATTTACAGCAAAATTAACTCCAGAAGAAAAGGGTAAAATTTCTACAATCCCAGATTTTTTTAATCCAGTAAAACAATTTGAAGTTTTTAAATCTGAATTTGAATATAAACAGAATGTAAAAAAAGCACAGAAGATAAATAAAGAATTACAAACACTCAATACAAGATTTGAAAGAGGAGATATAAAATTTAGAGAATATTCTGCTAGATTTGATAATCTTTCTTCTAGAGAAGCTTATAAAAGAGTTTTAGCAGAACAGGATAGAAGAACAAATTTATTTCAAGATATAGCAAGGAGTGAGAGAGTTACTCCTGCACAAAAGGTTTTATTATCTGGTCTTGTTGCAGGAGCAGAGTTTGGAAGTTTTATTTCTGCACCAATTCGAGTTGTTCGGGGAGCAGATTTTCTAACTGGGGGTATAAGTGATTTCTCTACTGCAACAACTACAAAACAAAAAGTAGGAGCAGGATTTCAAACAGGAATTGGAGGAGTTTTATTGTTCTCAGGACTTAGAGGAGGAGCCACATTATTTGGAGGGAAAGGAGGAGGAGGTTTGGGAGTAACTCAAAGATTAGCAGACTTTGAAACAAAAATAGGTTTAACTAGAGGGATAGGTCAGAGATTAGTTTCTCTTGGGGCAACTAAGGCAGGAAAAGTAGGAAAGTTTGCTAGTAGACAAGCTCCTGCTTTGGGGATTGGTGGTTTTACAGGAGCACAAGTATTTGCTGAAACAAAAGACCCCTTTACTGCTTTTGGTGCAGGATTAGGAGCCTTTGGAGCAGTAAGAGCACCACAAGCTTTCCAAAAGTTTAGATTTGATACTCTAAAAAAAACAGAGGTAACTAAACTACAACAAGAAATTACCTTATTAAATAAACAAAAATTAACAGATACAACTCTGACAATACGAGGAAAAGGAAGTTTAAAAGGAAGTGATAGAGTTGTTATTCTTGGAACAAAACAAACAAAGAATTTTGTTATGAATATTAGGCTAGAGGGAGATATTATAAGAAACAAACAAGGAGTGTTTTTCTTTCCAATGGGGCAAGGTGTTTCAACAATACAAGGTAAGTTTAGATTTGGTAGAGAACCAGGGAGATTATTCACTAATGTTCAAACTTTCAAAGTTGGAGCAATAGGTAAGGGAATTAATCTTGGAAAATTAGGAAATGTTCAATTGGGAACTTCTTTTGGTCTTAAAATATTTATTCCCTCCGTCTCTGTTTCAAAAGTTTTAAGAGCACCAACAAATATATTCTCTTTTGCAAAAGAACGGCTTAGGGGAGCATTAAAACCTTTCACAAAAGAGAAAGGAGGGGAAGTAACTAAGGAATTTGATTTCTTCTCTTCAAGATTTGCAACAGCGAGGAGAAAACCAGATAAAGATTTTATAACTGGTTTTGGAATTGGAACTGGAAGGGGAAGGAGAGGAAGTATATTTGAGTTTCAACCTGTGGAGATAAAAGATGTTGGTTTGATTAAGAAACCTTCAGGAGTAAAAAAAACTCCTTTTTCTAAAACATTCGGAGATCAAATTCAAAAATTAGAAACTTCTAGTAAAGACTTAGCAAAATTAACTGAGATAACTCCTACAATCTCTAAAGGAGTTATAAAACAAGTAAAAGTAAGTATTGAGGGTGTTGGAATACAAAGAGCCGTTGGAGGACAAGGGTTAAGTGAGTTTCAACTTTCAAGAGTTAGAAATTTACCAGTTCCAGAAGAATTTGAATCTTCTTTTCAGGGAGATATAACAATAGATAAGCTTGGAGATAGACTTGATAGTGTTTTAGGA